>Ga0181553_10000273_pt1 | contig 43343 bp, 44 predicted proteins | sample 011ome_17_FD_133753 | JGI IMG/M metagenome (GOLD analysis project Ga0181553, IMG submission 133753) | Coastal salt marsh microbial communities from the Groves Creek Marsh, Skidaway Island, Georgia - 011502XT metaG (megahit assembly) | ecosystem: Environmental > Aquatic > Marine > Intertidal...
ATTTACTTGCTAAGAGTTTGAGTTTTACCCACCCCGTTTCAAAAGAAACTGTAATAATCAACTGTCCAATTCCTAGAACCGGCGCTTGGAAGCACTTTAACTTCTAGGAAGGTCTTATATTTACGCCTTTATTTTAAGTCAATCGATTTATGCATATTTCTCATCGCTGGTTACATGATTATTTAGATTTCGATTTAAGTCCTTCTAAAACCTCAGAACTACTAACTGACCTAGGACTTGAGGTGGAGGGTCTAACCTCTTATCAATCGATTAAGGGAGGTCTCGAGGGAATTATTGTTGGAGAAGTAATAAGCTGTAAGCAACACCCTAATGCTGATAGACTTAAAGTTACCGAGGTAAATCTTGGTGATCAAGTAGTTCAAATCGTTTGTGGGGCACCTAACGTTGCAGAAGGACAAAAAGTTCCTGTAGCCACTGTAGGAACATTGCTTTATCCCACAGAAGGGGAACCTTTTAAAATAAAAAAGAGTAAAATTCGAGGAGAAGAAAGTTATGGAATGATTTGCGCGGAGGATGAAATGGGAATCGGAACCTCGCATGATGGAATCCTAGTTCTACCCGAGGATACAAAAATCGGAATACCTCTTTCTAATTTATTCGAAACCTATGAGGACCATATCTACGAGATCGGATTAACACCGAATCGTTCAGATGCCATGAGTCATTATGGAGTAGCAAGAGATCTAAGGGCTGGCTTAGCTTTAGAGAAGAGTCAACCTCCATTAAATACTATTCCTATCTCTTCGTTCCATGTTGAAAACACTACTTCACCTATTGAAATAGAAGTTGAAGAACACGAATTAGTGCCTAGGTATCTCGGTGTAGTAATTAGCGGAATTGAGGTCAAGGAATCACCAACCTGGTTAAAAGATCGCTTAAAAAGTATCGGATTAAATCCCATCAATAACATTGTAGATGTTACCAATTTCATTCTTCACGGGCTTGGTCAACCACTGCACGCCTTTGATTATAACAAAATCAAAGGATCAAAAGTGGTGGTCAGAAAAGCAAAACAAAGTGAAAAATTGCTATGCCTGGATGAAGTCGATCGTGAGTTAGATACCGATGACCTTGTTATTTGTGACACTGAAGGTCCTATGTGTATCGCTGGTGTTTTTGGCGGCTTAGATTCAGGGGTACAAGCGGATACAAAAGGGATTTTCTTGGAGGCAGCGTACTTCAACCCTGTTTCGGTGAGAAAAACGGCTAAACGTCATGGATTGAATACGGATTCGTCTTTCAGATTTGAACGTGGAGTTGACCCTAACTTCATATTAACAGCAAGAGATCGTGCTACGCAACTTATTCTCGAAATTGCTGGAGGTGAATTGATCGAATTAGCAGATCTATACCCGAACCCGATCAACGAAAATGAAGTTGTTTTTAGTTTTGATCGTTGTCGTAAATTATGTGGAGTTGAGATTTCTGATGAAGCGATATTAGACATTTTAAATCAATTGGACATTCACATGGTTTCTGACTCTGAAGAAGAGGTTGTATTAAAAATCCCCACTTATCGGGTTGACGTTACGCGAGAAGCGGATGTTATTGAAGAAGTTCTTCGTATTTATGGGTTTAATCAAGTTCCGATTCCGGATAAATTGAATGCTTCATTGACGTTTCATAAAAAACCAGATCGAGATAAGATTTATAATATTGCCGCAGACCTATTGGTTAGTAACGGGTTTAATGAGATCATGAACAACTCCTTAACGAGCTCTTCAAACTGGGAAAACATTTCGTCAAAAGCATTTAAACCCGAGAATGATGTTCAATTATTAAATCCATTAAGTAATGAACTAGATGTCATGCGTCAGACGATGATTTTTGGCGGTCTAAAAAATATTGTGCATAACCAAAACAGACAAGCACCTGATTTGAAATTATTCGAATTGGGTAATTGCTATCGCAAAGATGTAGAAGGCTATTCTCAGTCCGCACATCTATCGATTTGGTTGACTGGAGCTAAAAAAGCGGAAAACTGGGCAGAGAAAACGAACAACTCTAGTTTTTATACGCTCAAAGGAATGGTTGAATCGATTCTCAATAAACTAGGTATCAACAAAAATCCAAAAATTGAGGAATTGAAAAACGATCTTTTGGAAGATGGTTATGAAATAAGGATAGCAAATAAAGCCGTTGCAGAAATGGGGTGGATAAAACCTGAAATTTGCAAATCTTTTGGGGTTAAAAGTCAAGTCTTTTATGCTGAATTCAATTGGGATCAGGTGATAGAAGCATCTGTCATGAATAAGACTCAATTTCAGATTTTACCAAAGACACAATTCGTAAGACGTGATTTTTCACTTTTATTAAACCGTTCGGTTAGCTTTCGTGAGATATCTGAAATCGCTAAAAAGACAGATAAAAAGATCCTCAAGGAAGTCGGGTTATTTGATGTCTATGAAGGAAAAAATTTACCAGATGGTAAAAAATCGTATGCTGTCTCCTTTATTTTTCAAGACGACGAAAAAACATTAAAGGACAAGCAGATTGACGGAATTATGGATGAAATTCGTAAACAATTAGAACGTCAATTGAGCGCTGAATTGCGTTAAAATAGATCTGCACTTATTGAGCTAGTTCTTGTTTCTTAATGATCAAATTAAAGTCTGCAATTTTTTGTTCTGCAATTCTTTGCCAAAGAAAATGATCCTGAATCATTTCGACAGAAATTTGCTTTAATTTTTCGATTTTTGCCGCCGGAACGACGCACATGGATTCGATTGCTTTTTTGATCAACAAAACATCAGGATCTGACAATAAAACCCCATTTGTAGTCACCTGCCTTGATACGGCTCCAACGTCCGTTGCTATAATCGCTAGTCCAGAGGCCATTGCTTCCAATATGACAGTTGGCATTCCTTCTGAATGACTAGGGCAAATCAAACAATCGGCCTGTCTTAAATACTGACGCATGAGGCTCTCATCCCTCACTTCACCAACGTAATGAATACGATCATCTTTCACTCGTTTATCTTCCGGAATTGGCCCGATGAAAGTCATTGAAAAAGGTATTTCTGAAGAAGATAATAATTCCAATGCTTGATTCAATTCTTCAATTCCCTTTCTGCGTTCATATCGACCAACAAAAATAAATTTTCGAATTTCACCTACGGGTTCGATTTGATCATTTAACCACGATTCATCAATACCATTCGACTGCAGCAATAACTGTTCTTCTTTAACACCTTCTTGTAATAAAAGTGGATGTATTTTTCCGCCAAAAGAATAGACAAAATCCGCTTGTCGAATAATGGTTCGCACCGTACTTTTCAATAATGCGTATGCCGCCTTTACTTTAATTGAAGGTGGCTTTTGAAACATTTCAAACCCGTGAAAGTTTACAACCACTGGAGCCTGCCATTTACCGGCTTTTCTTTGCTTGATGAATTCCCATCCCGTAAATCCTTGGGCATACACCAAATCATATTCGTTTTCCCCCTCTTCTCGAATTTTTTTAAATATCAGATTAGAATAACGCTTGTTCTCCCTTAAATAATGCCCTGGAAAGGCATCTAATTTAGGGAAAGGAATATGGGTCTCTTGGATATACCGCAGTTGTTCGGCATTAAACAAGTCATCAAAGGCCTGTTGATCATAAAGGTCTCCTCCGCAATGAACGAGATGTACTTTAATATGATGATCAGCCAATAAACGTGTTAATATCAAGGAGTGTTTTTGCATCCCTCCCAACTGGAAAGGATAAATTCCATCTGTTATTAAGAGCACCTTCATTAGAATCAAAATTAGCCAATATTTTTAAGGGATATTAACTGAAATGAAAAGACTCCGATTCTTTTATTATTCTTTAACACATAGTAGGCTCTTAAATAAATAAAGCCCTTCCCATTTCTGTCCGGAAGAACAAAAATGGATAAGGGCCTAAAATTAAAGGACGAAGTATCGCCGAAGTGAATGGTCAAGTTTTGGTTGGTTGGCTTAAAACATAGGGCATATGACCTCTTTTTACTTCAATTAATAATTATTTGTTAACGACAATTTTCTCAAAAGAACCATTATCATAAACATATACTTTAATGCCATTATAGCTTTCATCAACCTCCACACCCATGAGATTAACAATTTGAACTAAATTTCGACCGACTGTTTTACGATTATCAATACTAATGGTTTTTAAATGCGTCTGCTTGCCATCAAAATCAACTTGAGTTAGTCGATAGTAATTAATCGTTCTCTCAAACACACCGTCTGATATATTATAATCTCTTGGCTCTGATGATTGCCTTGCGCCGTCAATTGTTTAATAGGCTGTTGGTTTTGGTTGTTTTTAATAAAACAAGAAACAAAAAATAATGTTTTATTCCAAACAGAATTCGACCATGCTTGTGTAGAAATCGACAAATTAAAGGATTCAATGGAAATATGGCAAAACTTGCAGGCATGAAAAAAGCTGCAATCCTGAGATTACAGCTTTTATAAAATTTTGTTTTGTTCGGTTAATTACCCAAACTTCCGAACACTTTCTTCAATATATCAGTCACACGAGCAGCTGGATTAAGTCGAATTTTCTTCTCTTCTTCTTTTACCAAAAAGAATAAACCTTGAATTCCTCGATCAGTCACATACGTATCTAAATCAGCTTCTACTTTGTCTTTTCCGAAAAGAGGTGCCCAATTATTATACTTCGTCACAACTGGGTTCCAATAGCTTGTCAATTTTACCGTTTCGATAGCATCCTTAACGACAGGCTTAAAAGCTGTAGTCAACGGAGAAGTTGTTTTATCCTTCAAATACATTGTTGCTGCCGAATCAGAACCATTCAAAATGGCAAATCCATCAGAAATACTCATATTAGTAATCGCATCAACAAAAATTGGAGCGGCTTTTTTAGAAGCTTCTTCCGCAGCTCTGTTCAGTGTTAAAACTATTTCATCTACCTTGCCTTGTAATCCCCACTCAATAGCCTTATCCATAAGTGCTATTGCATCTGGAGGAAACGGCAATTTAATCGCTGAATTTTTGAAAAAACCATCTGTAGCACTTGCCATTGATGCGCCATTTTTTATACCTACGGTTAAAGCTTCTTTCAATCCCTGAATGACTTCACGGTTCGTCAATGAAGGCGCAGGTGTACCGCCACTTCCATTTGTAGAAACCACCTCTGATGCTACATCTTCTAAAATGTCACAACGCGTAAATAAGAATAAAGAAAAAATACCGATTATAATGCTAATTTTTTTCATGATAAATCCAATTAGTTATTTGGTCAAACTTATTAATTATTTCTTTATGTTTATCAAAAAGAATACCACGAATCAAAAATACAGCAGACAAGCACACTAAATGAACGCCATAATTGTAACCATTGGAGACGAAATTCTCGTCGGACAAACCGTTGACACGAACTCCGCTCACATTGCAAAAGAACTAAACAAACTTGGAATAGCTATAGACGAGATTTTAAGTATTTCAGATACCGAAGAACACATAAAACAAGCGCTAAACCAATACGTTGGTCGAGCCGACTTCGTATTTCTAACAGGAGGTATAGGTCCCACCAATGATGATATTACTAAACATGTTTTGACTGAATACTTCAATGACAAACTGGTGATCTATCCAGAAATATTGGACAAAATAAAAAACTTCTTCGAGCGCTTTAATAAACCTTTTTTAGAAGTAAACCGTCTACAGGCATTGCTGCCAGAAAACGCACGGATAATTGAAAACACAAGAGGAACGGCAAGCGGAATGTGGTTCAAAAAAGGGAAATCAAATATTTTCTCCATGCCAGGTGTCCCGTATGAAATGAAAGGTTTGCTCGATGATTTTTTAGCAGAATTGGTAAAAGAATATCCACTTGGTAACTTGTATCATAATACGGTGCGTGTAACAGGCATTGGAGAGTCTTATTTGGCTGAGCAGTTAAAAGAATGGGAGCAAAAGATCCTTAATAAAAACATTAGCGTTTCTTACCTTCCTTCAGTAGGAGAATTAAAGATTAGGCTAACAGGTAAGTTAGATCAGAAAGAATTTATAGATCAAAACATTGATTATCTGCTAACCGAAAAGAGAAAATACGTCTACGGTCGTGAACATGAATCAATCGTTAGGGTAATTGGAGACATTCTAATTGAGCGAAACTTAACGCTTGGTACAGTTGAAAGTTGCACTGGGGGCAGTATAGCTAAACAAATAGTATCCATGTCCGGTTCTTCTGAATTTTATAATGGCTCTATTGTCTCCTATACGAATGAATTAAAAGCGAATTTAGTCGGTGTAAAGCAAGAAACGCTGGATGCAAATGGAGCTGTTTCAGAACAAGTTGTCAGGGAAATGGCCATCAATGGCGCAAAAATTCTGGGCACCGATTATTGCATTAGTGTTTCTGGTATAGCTGGCCCAAGTGGCGGGAGTGATGCAAAGCCCGTTGGGACGGTTTGGATTGGTTTAACCTGTCCAGAAGGAACTTATGCGAAAAAATTCAGCTTTGGTTATAATCGTAAACGCAATATCCAGGCATCCGTTTATGCGGGTTTAAATTTCTTGAGGTTATCCTTAATCGAAGAAATAAACCTGTAAGATGATTCGTTCATTTTCAGCTCAGAAAAACAAGGAACAAAATTCAAGAGTGAAACGGGATCAAAAAAATGAATTATTTTTGCTCTAATATTTGTAAAACCAGAAAATAGTTAGTTACTTTGCACCCGCCTTAACCGTTGGTGAAGGCATTTTGTATTGAAAATAGCGCATTAAAATAAAGAAAATGTCAAGAGTTTGTCAATTAACAGGTAAGAAAGTGATGAGTGGAAATAATGTTTCACACTCGAACAGAAAGACGAAGCGTAAGTTTCTTCCGAACCTGATCACTAAGAAATTTTACATTCCGGAAGAAGACCGTCATGTAACATTGAAAATTAGCACCTCAGCTTTGAGAACAATCAACAAGATTGGCATTAGTGCTGCTATGAAAAAAGCGAAAGCTAAAGGTTATTTAAAATAAGCTGAAAAAAATCATCAAAGATGGCGAAGAAAGGAAATAGAGTTCAGGTAATTTTGGAGTGTACAGAGCACAAAGAATCAGGAATGCCTGGTACGTCTCGGTACATAACAACGAAAAACAGAAAAAACACGCCGGATCGTATGGAATTGAAAAAATTCAATCAGATCTTAAAGCGTATGACTGTTCACAAAGAAATTAAGTAATAAACTGATTGACATCTGAAGTCTAAACTTCAAAATCAGCATTAAAAAATTATACGATGGCTAAGAAAACAGTAGCAACTTTACAGACTGGTGGAGGAAAAGAGCATACAAAGTGCATCAAAATGATCAAGAACGAAAAAACAGGTTCTTATTCATTCAAGACAGAAATCGTTCATAACGATACGATAAAAGATTGGTTCGCTAAAAGCTAATCAAACTTGCTGCACAAAATGAATTATATAGCTTCTTCCATTTCGGGAGGAGCTTTTCTTATATTTGACTATGGGATTATTTAACTTCTTTTCAAAAGAAAAAAAAGAGAGCCTGGACAAAGGCTTAGAAAAAACGAAACAAAGTTTTTTATCAAAGCTGACGCGAACCGTAGTTGGAAAGTCAAAAGTGGATGATGAAGTTCTGGACGAACTAGAAGAAGTGCTGATCACATCCGATGTTGGCGTTGAAACTACATTAAAAATTATCGAAAGAATTGAGGCACGTGTTTCTAAAGATAAATATGTAGGGACAGATGAATTAAATGGTATCCTCAAAGAAGAAATAGCAAACCTACTTGAAGAAAATAACTCAAACGATATAGAACAATTCACTTTTCCTCAAACGGATGGTGAGCCATATGTCATTATGGTTGTTGGAGTTAATGGTGTTGGGAAAACAACGACTATTGGTAAACTCGCAAATCAATTTAAACAGGCTGGAAAAAGTGTTGTCTTAGGGGCAGCTGATACATTTCGTGCCGCCGCTGTGGATCAATTAATTATTTGGTCAGAGCGTGTAGGCGTTCCAATTGTTCAGCAAGGTATGGGAGCGGATCCTGCTTCTGTTGCTTTTGATACATTGCAGTCGGCGAAAGCTCAAGGCGCTGATGTGGTTATTATTGACACCGCTGGCAGATTGCATAATAAAGTCAATCTCATGAATGAGCTTTCCAAAATCAAAAAGGTCATGAGTAAAGTGATTCCAGATGCGCCGCACGAAATCCTATTAGTGCTTGACGGATCAACGGGTCAAAACGCTTTTGAGCAAGCAAAACAGTTCTCACTTGCCACAGAAATTAACGCCATGGCGATCACTAAGCTGGATGGTACTGCAAAAGGTGGTGTCGTTATTGGAATCTCTGATCAAATGAAAGTTCCTGTTAAATACATTGGCGTTGGCGAAGGTATTGATGATTTACAAGTTTTCAATAAAACGGCATTCGTTGATTCGCTATTCAACTAACTACTTGGTATGAGGTGGGGATTGGTCGTTATGTTTTTATTTTTTGCTTTTGCGGGGCATGCTCAAGAAAATTTGAAATGCAGTGACCAAATCAAAACCGGCCAATTCTACACGATTTCCGGATCTGATACTTGTTTTATTCGACGCACAAATGATCGGCAATATGAACGTTGCGGATCAGATACAACTGAAGCTATTTACATTGTGGTTTGGCTTAAACCAAAAAAGTACATTCTTCGCGATATTAATTACAACCCTTCAACTGCCCAACGTGTAATGAACCAAGATGCGGTTATGACCATTTTAGAGGTTGAAGAAGATTACTATAAAGTCCATTTTAAACGAAAAGGACAACGTAAAAAATTCTTTAAAATATATTGCGCTTAAATTATTAGCACTTATGAAAACTAAAACGCTAAAGAAAAACAAAGTAAACGTTGTCACCTTGGGTTGCTCAAAAAACCTGTTTGACTCTGAAGTCATGATGGCTCAACTAAAGGCTAATAAATTTGAAGTGGAACACGAGGCTCAGCAGGATGACTCTGAAATCGTTATCATCAATACATGTGGTTTTATAGACAATGCTAAACAAGAATCAATCGACACGATTTTGCGCTATGCAGATGCCAAGTCTGAAGGTCTAGTTGACAAAGTCTATGTGACCGGTTGTTTATCCGAACGGTACAAGGATGATCTAAAAAATGAAATCCCAGAAGTGGATGGCTATTTTGGAACACGTGACCTTCCGCGTTTGTTAAAAACATTGAAAGCAGATTATAAAAAGGAATTAATTGGTGAACGCCTTTTGACAACACCTTCACATTTTGCCTATTTTAAAATTGCTGAAGGCTGTGATCGCCCTTGTGCTTTTTGTGCGATTCCATTAATGAGAGGGAAGCATGTTTCAACGCCTATTGAACAATTGGTAAACAACGCAAAATCTTTAGCGGACAAAGGTGTTAAGGAATTAATGTTGATTGCTCAAGATTTAACCTATTACGGTCTTGATATTTATAAAAAACGAAACTTAGCCGAATTATTAGACAAACTAGCTGATGTGAATGGAATTGATTGGATCCGTTTACATTATGCTTTCCCTTCTGGTTTCCCGATGGACATCCTAGAAGTGATGAAAGAAAGAGATAATGTCTGTAATTATTTGGACATGCCTTTGCAACATGGCTCGACGAAAATGCTAAAGGCGATGAAACGCGGCATCACAAGAGAGAAAACAGAAGATCTTGTTCACAAAATCAGAGAAAAAGTTCCTGGAATTGCATTGCGTACTACGCTGATTTCAGGTTTTACAGGTGAAACAGAAGCGGATTTTCAAGAGATGTATGATTGGGTCGAGCGCACGCGCTTTGAGCGTTTAGGAATCTTCACTTATTCACATGAGGAGAATACAAGCGCATATGCATTGCAAGATGACGTACCTGCGGAGATCAAACAAAGTCGGGCTGATCAAATCATGGAATTGCAATCAGGTATTTCACATGAATTGAATCAACAAAAAATTGGACAAACTTACAAAGTCTTATTTGACAAAGCCGAGGGAGACTATTTCATTGGTCGTACCGAATTTGATTCACCCGAAGTTGATAATGAAGTACTCGTGAAAATTAACGAAGCTAATCATGTCAGAATTGGAGATTTTGCTAATGTGAAAATCACCTCTGCAGATCATTATGATCTCTATGGAAACGTCATCACTAAATAACTGGAAACTGCTCACAGAATTGACTCACGGGGACTTGCAAAGTTATAGCCATTCCCTTAATCACAGTAAGGAAGTACGCCATCATAACCGCTCCCAGCTCGCATCCAGCTGAGCCTAACAAACCGTCACTCTACCTCTCTATTTTTTCTCGCACTCACTCTCATTTCCCTTCTTCTTCCTCGTCTTCTGTCACATCTTCATAATCAACGAAATCCTCACGCTGTTCTTGCTTTTGACGAAACTGTTCAAAGGGATTAGTTCCTGGCTGACCAAAAACCCCGGTTGGACCAGGTTGATTGATCGGTTGTCCCGTTAACAAGCTTCCTATTACACGGGCACCTCTAAAGATAATATTGACCAAAACAAAGAACCCTATGATTGCGAATATCCATCCAAAAACGGGGGTATTGTATATACTGACAATTGATTCTGTAAACCAATTCACAACCCCGTTATCTACCATAGCCGGATACTGAATACAGAATATAAAATAAATCAAAGATCCACTCAATAAATAACGCTCTACTTTAGGATCTATCGATACGGTGAATCGACCCGCAATGGGATGATTAGATATCATATTCAGCATAGCTCTTTTTTGGAGCTTACCCATGAGATACAAACCTAAAACAATTATACCCAAAACAAGATTTGTCCAACCAGCCTCACCGTCTTTTCCATCAAACCCGTTCTGATATTTGATGATATAGTTAGCGGTTACTGATACAAGCAGAAAATACTTGATAATTCTAAAAGCATAATCCTGAATTTGTCGAGCTCTCGATCCTTGCGCTGAGTCAGATACGAATCCTCTCAAAAAATTGACCCCTAGCATTATCAATCCCCACAAAAATGCGAATATCGAAAAAGCAACACCTAGACCAAAAATAAAATTTAATATTTCCATAATTATTTGTTCAGCTAATTACGAGCAAGCACCGTGCAAATATAGCGATTGCTGACAGGTTGACTGTTTTAACTATTTTATGCTTTTTTCAATTATACATTAACGCCAAAAAGTCGGAATTTACGCGAATTAGAGCTTTGTCTTTACTTTTGCCCATGGTTTTATATGCCAATTCGTATAACCCGTCGCTACATGATTGCGATCAGTATCGTATAGCATGATCTCACATTTGACCAAAACCGATTCACTCGTTTCTAAAGGCTTTTTAATGACAGCAGCGATCCACTCATCTGCGGCTTCAAACTCGGCAGTGATTGCCGTCTTAGCCTGGTAGTGATAAACCATCTCTAAAGACTCCATGATCAAACGATATTTCCTTGGACCTAATTGAGTCAACAACTTAAAACCAGATGCAAATTCGGCTGCTGTTGCCATACCACATGCATGAATTCCTTTAATATGATTCATATTCTTTCGCTTTAAGGGAATAATCGTTTTTACACTATTATCATTTAATTCGAGAATTTTAATGCCGTGTGGTTTGTTAAAAGGAATCATTCGAAACAAACCAAAATTTAGTTTCCATAAGCCAAACTTCGATTCTTTTGCGTCTTTAATGTACTTTTCAAAATTCATGTAAATCCATTATCAAGGGTGAATACCGGAATTCCCAAATTTCGACATTCTTCTTCACAAAACAATATTATCTTTGCGTCAAAGCATAAAAAGCAAATTCATGAGAAAATTTATTCTGTTAATTATTTTGATCTTTTCAATTCAATTTGGAGCCAGAGCGGTTGAGGGAATGTGGATCCCGTCACTTATTGAAATGTTTCATTCGGACATGAAAACCTATGGACTAAACCTTAGTCCAGAAGAAATTTACGCAACCAATCAAGCGAGTTTAAAAGATGCTATCGTGCAGTTCAATGGCGGATGTACAGCAGAAATTGTCTCGGAACAAGGTTTATTATTAACCAATCACCATTGTGGTTTCGGAGCTATACAGTCCCACTCCTCTGTTGAGCATGACTATCTGAAGGATGGATTTTGGGCTAAAAACAAAAAAGAAGAATTAGCCTGTCCAGGCATGTATGTTACTTTCGTGAAGGAAATCAAGGATGTAACTTATATGATTTTATCCGGAAATGGAGATGAAACAGCTCAACAAATCCGAGAGCGCATCGCAGAAATCGAAAAGAAAAATTCAGAAGGCAATAAAAAAGCTGTGGTAAAGCCGTTTAACCTTGGTAATCAATATTTCATGTTAGTGACAGAAGACTATAATGATATCCGTCTTGTCGGTGCACCACCATCTGCCATTGGAAAATTTGGAGGAGATACAGATAACTGGGTTTGGCCTCGTCATACGGGCGACTTCTCCGTTTTTAGAATTTACGCAAATGAGAGCAATGAATCAGCCGCTTTTGCAGAAACAAATAAACCTTACCGTCCACTTAAATCGTTACCGATTAGTCTTAAACCAAAAAGATCAGGTGACTTCACTATGGTATATGGATTTCCAGGAAGTACTGATCAACACTATGTTTCTGGGAAATTAGACTTTATTCTTAACAAGGAACGTCCTGCGCGTATTGAGATGCGTCAGAAAACTATTGATATTTTAAAACCCGCCATGGCAGGTAGTGACCAAGTTCGTATTCAATACGCATCAAAACAAGCACGTATCGCTAATGCTTGGAAAAAATGGATTGGTCAGATTGGAGGATTGCGCGAATTAGGTGCTGTTGACAAGAAAAAGGCTTTTGAAGAGGAATATCGGGCCATTGCAGCAGAAAGAACGGAGTGGAAAGATGAATATTATCCGCTAATCGATGACATGAACAAACTCCAGGAAGAATATGGCAAATATGAATTTGCACATTCCATGTTTATTGAATACTTCTATGTTGGACCTGAGTTTATTCGCTATGCTATGAACTTTGCTCTTATCGCTAATTCTTATGAAAAACTAGAGGCTGAAGGGAAATTAGATAGTGAAATTGAAAGTTTAAAAAAGAAAGTAAAAGGTTTTTTCAAAAACTATAATAAAGACGTTGATCGTCAAATATATTGGGCTCTATCACCTACCTACGCTTCTTATGTTGACGCGGACCTATTACCGGTCGATTTTGCTGTATCATGGGAAAGAAAAGGTGAACGAATTTTTGAAAAGTCAGCACTTTTAAATCAAGAAAAAGTGAACGGATTGCTTGAAGGCAGCGCTAAAAAATTGGTAAAAAAGATCAAGAAAGACCCTGCTTACGTTTTTGCAATGGATGTTTATAAAGCATACTTCACAAATGTGAGTTCACAGTATCAAGAGTATGCTGTCAAAGAGAAAGCGATGATGCAAAAATATGTCGAAGGCATGATGCGAATGTTCCCAGAAAAGAAAATGTGGGCAGACGCCAACTCAACCTTGCGAATTGCATACGGTAAAATTGATGGCTCGGCACCTTATGATGGAATGGAATATGAGCATTTCACAACCATTGATGGAATTATGCAAAAGTACGCTACTGGTAATCCTGATTTTGAATTAACACCTCGCTTTATTGAACTTTTCAATAAGGGTGATTGGGGCCGATATGATCAAGATGGTGAACTTTGGGTTTGTTTTACGGCATCTAACCATACTACCGGTGGTAACTCTGGAAGCCCGGTTATTGATGCCAATGGTCACCTCATGGGAATCAATTTTGACAGAAGCTGGGAAAGTACAATGAGTGACTTTATGTTTGATGAGTCACGTTGTCGTAACATCGTCGTTGACATCCGTTATGTTCTTTGGGTCATTGAAATGTATGGAGACGCTGGTCACCTCATTGATGAAATGACGTTGATCAAGTAGTTATGACTAAATGGGGCATCGTTTTATTAATTTCAGGACTGGCATTCGCTGTCGCTTGTAATAAAACGACACCAGCTCCCTTACCGGCTGCAAATTTTTATGTTGATAATAATGGTTGTTTAGCTCCCTGTTACGTTTATTTTTACAGTAATTCAACCAATGCGCAAACATTGGAATGGCGCTTTGGTAACGGGTTGTCATCAACGGAAGCAATAGACTCCAGTCAGTATTTAGAATCAGGTCCATACGAAGTTTGGCTTGTCGCTGTTAACACAGATGGCGTAAGAGATTCTGTAAGAAAAATCATTTGGATCGATTAATTCGTAAGTATCTAAACAAATAGCCGTCAATGCGGATATGGAAAATTACACGAACCTCATCAATACACTTTTATCAGAAGATAAAACAACAGGAGATAATCATAGTGAAGCAATGATTCACTATACAAAAATGAATTTGAAACGATTAAATCGCTGGATGTCAAAAGGTGTTTTAATCCCAGAAGCGGTATCCATTCTAAAAGAAATTAAAGAACCTCAACAATGGATTGTTTTGACCGAGGCATGGTGTGGAGACGCGGCTCATGCGCTAGGATTTCTTTGGAAAATGGCCAATCAAAATGAATTGATAAAATTCGAATGGAAACTCAGAGATGAAAATCTGGAATTAATGGATCAATATCTTACCAATGGAGGCCGCTCGATTCCAAAATTAATTGTTAGGGATAAAGAAGGAACTGATCTTTTTGATTGGGGACCAAGACCGTCGCAGATTCAAGCTGCTTATTTAAAGATGAGAGAAAATCAAATGCCTTACAGCGAAATCAGCGTTGAATTGCAGAAGTTGTATAATGCCGATAAAGGCGTGTCCACACAAAAAGAAATTCTAGCATTGATAGAAAATGTAACCTAATTATTACCCTCTGGATTTATTCGCTCTTCTTGAGGTGAATCTGGATTATTACGAGGTTCCTCTTGTGTTGACACCACGGATAACAAATAAGCAATCAACACAATGAGTAAGAGGATCAAAAACATCTTTTTATCCCGGTATAACGGAACCTTTGGTCGCTTCGTCAATCGATCATACTCATGACTTAGCTTCGAAAAGTCCTTGTACTTTTCAATTGTTGCCTTATCGGGCAACTGCTCTTGATTGTCTTTATTTATTTTATATGATCTCATTGTTTATCCCAGCTGTTTTTCAGCTTTTCCAGAATACGATAAACTCGCATTTTAGCACTGGCTTCGCTAATATTATAAAAATCTGCAATTTCCTTGAACGAATAGTGCATAAAAAATCGCATTTCTATGATCTCAGTTTGAGCAGGTTTCATGTCACCAAGTAATCGAATTAACTTCGATTGTTCATCTTCAGTCGGTTTGATTTCAATCTCCTCCATGATCGTTTGCACATCTTTTTCTTGCACGGCAACCTGAATCATTTTTTTTGCTTTTCGGAAATGGAGGTTGACCTCATTTGAGGCTATTCGAAACAACCAAGAAGAAAAGGGAGCTCCCCTATCTTCGTATTTAGGCAAAGCCATCATTGCCTTGAGCATAGCATCTTGGGTGACATCTCCTGCAATGGCTTCATCTCTTACTCTTTTATATACGAAGAGATAAATCCGCTCAAAATACCGTTCATAAATCAACGAAAAAGCACGATTATCCTTTTTAGCCAGCATGACTAATTGCTGGTCATCTTCATATTTTACACGTTTCGTTTTCAACCTTGGTTTTTGGTTTTTAATCATTAAAGTGAGCCTCGCTTTTTTTATTAAATACCGAAGTTTTAAAAAAGTAACAGCTTTAATCTATTTTTTTTTCAAGAATATCCATCACGTCTATTATTGACTGATAGGTATTTTCTTTAATCTCGTTAAACCGGGCTCTTTCGAAATAATTCACCTCAGTTATCCCTTCTTCTCCTTGAGGCACCAAATCGACTTTATCCTCTCCTTCATCCAACCAAAACCAGTAGGTCTTCTTAAGAACGATACGTTTTTTATGTGGATAAGTATGCCAAGTATTAATCAAATGATCCTTAATGATCGGTTTAACCAAACCACATTCTTCTTCAATTTCACGAATGGCACCTGCTTCAGGGGATTCTCCTTTTTCAAGTTTTCCTTTAGGAATATCCCAGAGCCCATTGCGTTTAATGAACAAAAAGGATGCGTCGCGTTGAACTACCCCTCCAGCAGCTTCTATGTATTTATGCTCTTTAAAGACAGAAAAAAAATCATCCTCACTCTTTAATTCAATATCCAGTTCGGATTCCGAATCATTTGTTAGAAAGCCTTCTATTTCCCTCCAAATCTTTTCGGAATCGACTGGTTTTAAGGAGCTGTCCGATTGTGAATTAAAATGAAAATTAATCGGTTTATTTTCAATAAAAACTTTATACATTTGCCGTCTATGATTTTAGATAAGGATAAGGCCTTAAAAATAGCTGATTTTTTGTTACAAATCAAAGCTGTAAAACTAAGTCCAGAAGAACCATTTAAATGGTCAAGCGGATGGATATCTCCCATTTACTGTGATAACAGAAAAACATTGTCTTATCCGTCCATTAGGACTGCTATACGGCAGACTTTCTCTGAGCAGATCCAAAAACAATACGAAAATGTTGACGTCATTGCTGGCGTGGCAACGGGCGGTATCGCAATAGGTGCATTGGTTGCTGAAGAAATGGGACTTCCATTTATTTATGTGCGATCAAGCGCCAAAGGTCATGGCCTCGGAAATCAAATTGAAGGGGATTACCAACAAGGGCAGCGTGTAGTTGTAATCGAAGATCTAATCTCCACAGGTGGAAGCAGCCTAAAAGCGGTTGAAGCTCTGCGAGAAGCAAAATGTAACGTTTTAGGACTGGCATCGATCTTTACTTATGGATTTGAATTGGCAAGTGATAATTTTAAAAATGCAAATTGCGAATTTTTCACATTGAGTAACTACGAACTCCTTATCGAAAAGGCTTTAAAAGAAAACTATATTTCGGAGAAAAATGTAGCTTCCCTTTCTGAATGGAAAAACAACCCTAAAAACTGGAATCCGAATGGCTAAAACAATAATTGACAGCAATAAAGTAACAGTGAATGCGTCGCAAGAAGAAGTATTCAACTACCTATGCGATTTTAACAATTTCAAAAACTTACTACCCGAAGATAAAATCTCTGACTGGAAAGCATCTACAGATGACTGTTCTTTCAAAATTCAGAATGCGGCGGTAATTCCATTAGTTAAAGATAGCACCGAGCCTAACAATCGGATTAATATAAAATCAGGGGACAAAGCTCCTTTTCCTTTTACCTTAGTTGTAAATATCAAAGATTTAGGAAACGGAAACTGCGAAGGTGACATGCATTTTGAAGGTGATATCAATGCCTTTCTAAAAATGATGGTCGTTAATCCGTTGACCAATTTATTCAACTTTATGGCCAAGCGTCTGCAAGAAGTGCATGCTTAACTGACTTAGACAAATTGCTTCACTTCTTTGATTTGGTAAGCTTTTAGGACACCATTTTCTTTTTCAATACACAATCGGCCAGCTTCGTCTATTCCAGTTATACGGCCTTGAAAAGGACCGTCATCATCTCTATACGCGCTGATTTCACCAAATCCCATTAAGTGATCATAATAAGTAGCTTTAACCCAACCCTTTCCGTTAACCTTATAAGCGCTTAAACGATTGACTAGTTTTAACCAACATGTCTTTGCCAATGAATTAACATCATACGTTAAATTCTTTTCCAAAATCACTGAAGTTGCATCAAAACTCCCGTAGAAATTTTCTTGATTAACATTTAAACCTATCCCAAGAATGGCCGATTTTATCATTCGACCACTCAACTGGGTTTCGATTAGAATGCCAGCTATTTTTTTACCATTTGCATACACATCATTGGGCCATTTGACTTTCACATCCTTAATCCCTTCATCCTTGAGAACATCAGATAAAGCCAGTGCAGTTATCATATTTAGATCAAAAACGTCTTGAACTTGCCAATTTAAATCTAGAATAACCGAACAGATTAAATTTTTATCCGGTTCAGACTGCCATGTCGTCCCTCTTTGTCCCTTCCCTTTCTCCTGACGTTTTGTCATAATTACAGTTCCATTCACCACTTTTGTCTGCTTCAGTAAGTTGGCAGCATAATTGTTCGTAGAGTCTACAACATCCAAATGGATAAAAACTGGATTTTGCGGAAAGGAATTCATGAAAACAAATGTGATGAAATTAATTTTAATAAAACAAATAAATTAATTTTGTGACTCAAATAAAAACGAATGCTAAAAAAGCTGGAAGAAAAAGAACGCGACACCAAAATCCTGATTGATACAATCGTTGATGGTATACAAGATGTTAAAGGACAAAATATTAGTGTTCTGAACTTATCCGAACTGCCGAATGCCGTTGCAGATTTTTTTATTATCTGTAGTGGTGACTCAAGTACACAGGTTGAATCCATTGCTCAGTCTGTTGTCCGCAAAACCAGAACCGAACTGCAAGAAAAACCTTGGCATGAAGAGGGAACAAGAAACGCAGAGTGGGTGTTATTGGATTATGTGAACGTTGTTGTTCACGTATTTTACAAAGACATAAGAGAATTTTACAATTTGGAAAGCTTGTGGGCAGACGCTGAACGCATCTACATTCCGAACATTGATTAAGAAAACATGGCAAATAATAATAGTACAAATAGCAATGATCCTGCTAACAAGAAAAAAGGATTCAACGCCTATTGGATATATGCAATTATAGCAGTTGTCCTGATTGGCTTACAATTAGTTTCTTTGCGACCTCAAGCAATTGAAATTAATGAAAATGATTTCTACGAGTTGGTTGAAAAAGGATTGGTAGAAAAAGTTGAGTTAATCAAAAATGATGAGCGCGCAGAGGTGTATCTGGACATGGATCAATTAGGAGCCATCAAGGCATTGGATAGCTCTAAATACAAAAACCTTAAAAAACAGGAAGAAAATTTTGGTGCTGCAAAACCGGATGTGAGCTTTAACACGCCACCAGTAGGCGAGTTTTACCAGAAGTTGACCGACATGAAAGAAAAGCTGGTTGCGGAAAAAGGACCGAAGTATCAGTTTTCGATTACCTACGAAGATCGCACGGATTGGGGTGGCGTTTTAAGTTGGCTGTTATTTCCAGCTATCATTTTAGTTTTCTGGTTAGTCATCATGAGAAGGATGTCTGGCGGTGCAGGTGGCGGTGCAGGTGGTAACATTTTTAGTATCGGTAAATCCCGAGCTAAGGTTTTTGAAAAAGGAAAAGGTACCAATACGACCTTTAAAGATGTTGCTGGTTTAGAAGGTGCAAAAGAAGAAATCGAAGAAATTGTTGATTTTCTTAAGAATCCTAAAAAATACACAGAGCTAGGGGCAAAAATTCCAAAAGGAGCATTACTTGTCGGCCCGCCGGGTACAGGTAAAACCTTATTAGCGAAGGCTGTTGCTGGTGAAGCAAAAGTTCCATTCTTCTCTTTATCAGGTTCAGACTTCGTTGAAATGTTCGTAGGTGTGGGTGCATCTCGAGTAAGAGATCTTTTCAAACAAGCAAAAGAAAAAGCCCCTTCCATCATATTTATTGATGAGATTGATGCGATTGGTAGAGCAAGAGGCAAGAATGCAAATATGGGCTCTAATGATGAGCGAGAAAACACATTAAATCAGTTATTAACTGAAATGGACGGATTCGGCACTAATTCAGGTGTCATTATTTTGGCTGCTACAAATCGTGCTGACGTTCTCGATTCGGCGCTGATGCGAGCGGGGCGATTTGATCGACAAATATACGTTGACATGCCAGACATCAATGAACGAAAAGAAATTTTCCAGGTTCATTTAAAACCGTTGAAATTGGCTGAAGGTCTAGACATTGATTTCTTAGCAAAACAAACACCTGGCTTCTCAGGAGCTGATATTGCCAACATCTGTAACGAAGCGGCATTAATCGCGGCACGAAAGAAGAAAAAGAGTGTTGAGAAACAGGATTTCCTAGATGCAGTAGATCGAATTGTTGGTGGTTTAGAGAAAAAGAACAAAATCATTACGGTACAAGAAAAGAAAACCATTGCTTTCCACGAAGCTGGTCACGCAACTACATCTTGGTTATTAGAGCACGCCTCTCCTTTGGTTAAGGTGACAATTGTTCCACGAGGAAGATCACTTGGAGCGGCTTGGTATCTGCCTGAAGAAAGACAAATAACAACAACTGAACAACTTTTGGATGAAATGTGCTCTGCTCTGGGAGGTCGTGCTGCCGAGCAAATCATGTTTGGAAAAATTTCTACAGGGGCTTTGAGTGATCTTGAAAAAATAACAAAACAGGCTTATGCAATGGTATCGGTTTATGGATTGAGTCCTGCTCTTGGAAATATTAGTTATTATGACTCGCAAGGTCAATCGGCTTTTACTAAGCCATATTCTGAAGAGAGAGCTAAGAAAATTGACGAAGAAGTAACGCGCATTATCGAAGAGCAATACGAACGTGCGGTCAAGATTCTTACAGAGAATAAAGAAAAATTAATTCTCCTCGCCGAGAAGTTGCTCGAAAAAGAAGTTATCTTTAAAGACAACCTCATTGAAATTTTCGGCAAACGCGTCTGGGACAAAGAGGAAGAGAAGACAGAAACGTTGATCTCCAAAATTGACGATGCAGGAATTGAAGAAGAGAAATCGGCTGACGCTGAAGAATCTCATTCAGAAACTGAAAACTCAAAAACGGATGCTGAAAATGATGATTCGATGAACGAAGAGACATCCGAAGATGACAATGACCAAAACCTAGATAAAGATGGACAATAAAGTTTTTGTATATACAGCGAAACAAGAGCATAGTGCAATTTTATTGCGCGATCAACTAACAGATGCTGGAATTGAATCGGTTATCCTAGATCAAAAGAATGTCGTTTCTGGAATTGTTGGACAATTTGAAATTCATGTGGATGATAAAAAAGTAGAAGCGGCGAAGCAGATTGTCGAAGCTTTTGATCATGAATAATCTAGTACAACGCGCAATTACTGGGACGATCTTTGTTGCAGTGATCGTTAGCGCTATTCTTTTTAAAAGTTGGATTTTTCATACTGTCTTTGGACTAGTAGCGATCGTTGGACTGAAAGAATTCTACGGTCTTTTCAAAAAATCTTCAAGCAGTCCATACACAACGCTCGGTGTTCTTATAGGTGTATTGATATATAGTTTTGGAATAATTCTATTATATGCCCCTGATTTAATCAACCTCCTCTTTGGTGTGTCAATATTGTCGTTCGGACTAATTGCCTTAGCTGAACTCTATCGCAAAAAGAAACAACCTTTTGAAAACATCGGAATTGTCATAACGGGACTTGTTTATCTCGTTGTTCCTATGTTATTGCTCAACTATATGATTGAGTTTAATCGAGAGACCTTGACCATAACCAATTTTTGGCCAGTGCTAACCATTTTCATTTTGGTCTGGTGTAGTGATACTTTTGCATACCTCGTTGGTCGCCAAATAGGAAAACATAAATTATTTGAACGTATCTCTCCTAAAAAATCTTGGGAAGGTTTCTTTGGAGGGATGCTGTTTAGTGTGATTGCGGGAATTATTATTGCCTATTTTATAGATGAGTCTTATATCCAATATGGCGTTTATGGGTTGGTCATAAGTACATTCGGAACTATAGGAGATCTGGTAGAATCTATGCTTAAGCGTAGTCTCAAAATAAAGGACTCAGGCAATATCTTACCCGGTCATGGAGGAATTCTCGATCGTTTTGACGCCGTATTATTTGTCATTCCTATCATCTATTTTTTGCATTACCATATCTTTGTCTAAATAAAAGACTCAAATGAAAATTCATAAAGAAGGTTATCGTATTATCGCCTTTTCAATTTTATTGGCCGCTGGAATTTATGCGATCAATCATGTTTTCTTATTACCCTATTCAATTTTTTATTGGCTAGTCAATGCATTCATAGTTGTTATGCTTTACTTGGTGATTCAATTCTTTCGTGTACCGCATAGAGTTAGCCCAGAAGGAGATGACCTTATTATATGTCCTGCTGATGGAAAAGTTGTAGTTATTGAAGAAGTGGAAGAAACCGAATACTTTAAAGACAAACGAATTCAAATCTCAATTTTCATGTCCCCGCTTAATGTGCATGCGAATTGGAACCCGATCAGTGGAACTACGCAGTATTATAAATATCATCCGGGTAAGTTCTTGGTGGCTTGGCACCCTAAATCATCTACCGATAACGAAAGGTCAACCGTTGTTACTAAGCATAAAAACGGACAAGAAGTTCTCTTTAGACAAGTAGCTGGAGCAGTAGCCAGGAGAATTGTTTGTTATGCTAAAGAAGAGCAAGAAGTAAAAGCTGGAAGTGAATTTGGTTTTATCAAGTTTGGTTCCCGTATAGATGTTTATTTACCCATTGGGACGAAACTGAATGTCAAAATTGATGACGTTGTTCAAGGTAAAACAACCATTATAGGGAACTTAACAAACTCATAATTTTAGTTAAATAGATGTTATACGTGTCTGTTGTCACATAATGAAACGAGAATTTTATTTATATTTAAAGGAAACTTAAATTATTATACGATGAAAAAATTAGTTGCTGTATTTGCTTTAGCTGCTGTTTTGGGCGGAATATCTACACAAGCTTTTGCTCAAGAGGGTGAAAAAGAAAAAGCTAAAACTGAAAAAAAATGTGATAAGAAAAAATGTTGCAAAAAAAAATGTGACACAAAGAAAAAAGGCTAATTAATAAATAGCCAATCATATTAAACGCCATTCGTCTAAGACGAGTGGCGTTTTTTTTTTAACAAAAAATGAAGTTTGTATTAAAATTAAATAAGCAGCAGCATCCTTGACAATTCCAAGCAACGCTGTTTCAAAACCTTACCGTGAACTAAATCATCGCTGAAACCGTTATAAAATCGGGTGTCTTATAGATAATACACTGAACAGGTTTACCGCTTACTCAACAAGGATGACCGAATTTTTTAAATAAAAATGAAATTTATACACTTCTTTAGGCAACTCAACCAAAAAAAATGAGTCTATATACCAAACAAATAATCTACACATGAAACTTTTTAAATTACTCGTTTTTGCGATCGGCCTGATGTTAAGCACAGGATCTTTCTCTCAGGATGTGCCGGTAGAGGATCTTCCGGTGGCAAACATTGATGAGAATTATTATGTTACACTACCGGAAATGCCGGTGCAGGAATACTACTTTGTAGACATTTCTCACCTGGATTTTTCGGATGAGCAAGAAGCAATCTATTTGCTGACTTCTTATGTAACTGCTAATTTGATCAGCAATGAAGTCTTTTATACTGATGGATACATGGTTATCCGAATTCACTTGGAGCATATCCCTGGTGATGAAGTCGACTTGGCTCAGTTACAAGATTATTTAAATCATCTTACTAAACCTGAGTAATTGATACTCTATAATCACTAGAAAACAAACAAATCATGAAATCTATAAAACTAACCCTAATTACCTTATTTGGATTAGCGCTTTTTTCAAGCAATGCTAAGGCTCAGATGGTAGGTACGGATTGTTTCCTTATGGGGAACAATATTGAAATCGGGCTCCATACAAATGGTTACCCTGGTTCTGCCGCTTTACCTCCATTCCCTACGCATTGGGTAGCTGGTCCTGCAAGACTTTGTTATGTAGCCAATCCGGACGAATCAGATCCTTGGGATCTTGCTGATCCTGCTGAAGGATATGATGGTGGATTCTACATGCCAGGATCTCCAGAAAACCGAATTGGAATCGAAATTGATGGAACAACAACGTGGAATAGTTCTGCTGCTGGATCATCAATGACTTCATACGGTATTTCTGATTATGCAGTATATGGAAAATGTAAATCAGCAACATGGAGCGGATCACAATCAGGTATCGATATGGATGTAACTTACATCATTGATACAACGAAAGTGTATTACCGTATGGCTGTTACATTGGAAAACACAACAGGTTCTGCAATTAACAATATCTACTTCTATTATTCTGCTGATCCAGACAACAACCAATTCATCGGTTGGGGATTCGGTACAACAAATACAGTAGTAGCGCAACCCACTCCTTTCTGTCCAAAAGCACTAGTTACTGCTACGCAGTCTTCTGCTTGGGATAACTATTTAGGATATGGTGGTATTGGAGATGATATCCGTGTTGCACGTGGTAGCTTCTTCGTTACAGATGGTTCAGATGTATATGATGGAACAGGACCAATGATTGGTGTTGTTGGATCTACTGCATTTGCCGATCAAGCGATTGCAATTGCTCACCGTGATGTCACTTTAGCTCCTGGTGAAATCTCTGAATTCGAATTCGTGATCATCATGTCAGAAGCTGAATTAGAAGAAGCGCTAACAGCGCAGTACTATCTAGATTATGATGGTGCTGATCCTTATGCACTTTGTTATGAAGAGCCAGAGCCAGATACTCTCTATGCTGAATGTGCTGGTTCAACTGAATTGGCAATGACAGGACCAATGCTAGATGCATATACTTGGACCTGGACGAATGCTTTAACTGGAGAAGAAGTTGGAACAGGACCTGTAATTACAGTTACACCAGGCGGTACAACGCATTATGTTGTTACTGGTGATCCAATGGGTGATTGTTTTGTATTACCGATCGTTAGAGAAGTGGTGGTTGTTGCAACCGGTGTAGGACCAAATCTCGAATTAGTTGATCCAGGACCACAATGTGGTACTTTCAATCTTGACGATTTAGTATTTACAGATACAGAAGGTATTCCTGATACATTCGTTGAATTCTATTCTGAATTTCCAGATAGTATGATGGATCCAACTGATATCTTACCTCCAGGGACAGAAATTGGACCTGATGATGAAGCATGGATCCTTATGGGAGACCCTGCAGGCGGATGTTATGATGTTGAACCAATTATTATTGAGTTCATTGAAGTTAGCGCAGGACTTGACTCTACAGGTTTTGAAATCTGTAACTTAGGATTAGTATTGGCTTACTTAGATTCTTTCTTAGTAGACACAATGTATATCGCTGAAGGTTCAATGTGGGAAGAAGTAACTCCAACGGGAGGTGCATTTGACCCAGCAACTTTCGAATTCGATCCGACTGACGTGCCTGCTGGTGATTATGTCATCCGACACATTGCCTTAGGTGGACTACTTTGTGAGAATGATACTTCATTACACACGATTACCGTTTATGATCAGCCAACTGCTGGTGAAGATAACGATGCTGTTCTTTGTAACACAGTCGGACAAACCTTTGACATGAACAACTTGTTAGCTGGACATGATCTAGGTGGAACGTGGGAAGAAGTAGTACCAACTGGTGGTGCGTTTGATCTTGCGACTGGTATTTTCACTGCTGACGGAGCTGTTGCACCTGGTGTTTACGAATTCCATTATATCGTTCTTGGATCTGATCCTTGTGTAAACGATACAGCGTTCTTTGACTTTGAATTGTTTCCTTTACCGAATGTATTAGCTGGTCCTGATCAGTCAATTTGCGACGGTGATGAAACGACAGTAAACGCGGCTGGAACTCCTGGTGTAATTTACTCTTGGGAACCTGCTCCAGTAATTGATGGAACACCATTTACTCCAGTTGCAGGAACAGAAACTTACACAGTAACTGGTGTTGACATGAACGGATGTATAAATTACGATAGCTTAGAGATCGTTGTTCACCCACTTCCAACTATCTCATTCACCGCAAACGATCTTGAAGGTTGTACGCCATTCGAAACTGAATTCACAATTGTGTCTGACGTGGAGATCGCTACTACTGACTGGTTCTTCGGCGACGGAGGTGTTGCTCCTGGGGTTACATTCCCAACTGTATCTCATGTATATGAATTCGGTGGATTGTATGACGTTCGTGCAACAGTAACTGATATCTACGGATGTGTAAGTTCAGTTGAATATGACGAGTACATTACAGTTGAAACTCATCCGATCGCTGCTTTCACAATGTCTCCTCAGTCTGTATTCACAAACGATACACGAGTTGACTTCACAAATGAGTCATTACATGCAACTGATTATGTATGGGACTTTGCAGACGGATTACCATTATTGAATGATGTAAATCCTTCACATGAATTCCCTCAAGATCCAGGAGATGTATTCTATCCAGTAGAGTTAGAAGCGTCTAACTACCTAGGATGTAAAGACAGTGCGATCCTTTACTTACAAGTAAAATCGATCATCTTGTTTTACGTTCCGAATACATTCACTCCTGATGGTGATCAGTTCAACGAGACTTTCCAACCAATATTTGAATCAGGTTTCGATCCTTATGATTTCCACATGGTAATTTACAACCGTTGGGGTGAGATCGTTTTCGAAACGTATGATGCTACAATCGGATGGAACGGTACTTACGGACCACAAGGACTTGTAAACGACGGTGTTTATACTTGGCAGATAGACTTCAAAGAAGCCTACACTGATGCAAGACACACACACACTGGACATATTACAGTTCTGAAGTAGATAAAAAAATAACCTCACAATATGACACCCGCTGGTTAATTCCAGTGGGTGTTTTTTTTATACCCCTACTTTGATTTAACAATAACTCTAGTTCGCTAAGATTTTTATATTTGAGACCGTGGAATCATTTATATTAATTATCGGTTTTGGTGCTATCCTTCAAGGACTGTTCTTATCTGGACTTTATATTTTCTCTAATAAGCATAAGTCAAAGGCGAATGTTATATTAGGTTTGTTTCTCTTTGCTCTAATCTGGGAGGGAATAAATTCTTTTTTCCCTATTCATAATATTGGGGTATACCCTATCGGTGATTATTTTGGTTTGCCATAATCAAATCTTTTCATGCCACCTTGTTTTTCCATTATGTATTAACAAAAGTCAATAAGACGGAAAAGTACAAGTCATTCCTCAACTCCATTTATACTTTAGGTTTTCTTATAGCCTCCTTAACCATATTCAACATTGGTTTGTCGATTTCTAGCGGAACAACTATCAGAATATTCTTCGGCGATGAAGTAGTGAATTTAATATTCATGACGCAACAGGTCATTTCTTATCTCCTTATTGTTATTTTTATTCTACTTTCTATGACAGAGGTTCAAAACGCAAAAAAACAAGCGGCCAATTATTATTCTGACCCTGAAAAAGGAAAATTAAGCTGGATGAGTCGATTTGTTTATTTGTTTATTCCGGTGATTGTTTGATAAGGTTTTTGAGGCATTAGCCATTGAAGTTGAAAATGAAATATTAAAAATCAAATTGAAAAATGGCTATACCATTAAAAACGGCGAAGAGATTATCGTAAAAGTTAAAGCCCCAAATATTTCAGAATTTATACTCAGGAGCTGGAAATTTTAATGCTTATACCGATCCTTTGTCAGAATTTGCAGACGGAGCTGTGACACCAAGTGGATCGGGCAACATTTTCGTAGATAAGTTGAATGCATTTACCAGCAAATTCGTTTTATCTGGTTCTGGTAAATTAAGTATTAACGAACTCATTGCAACCGAGTCAGATTTCGTTCTTTCCGGTTCAGGAGACATCAACATCCATGGGGAAACGACAAATCTTGATGCGCAACTTTCTGGGTCAGGAAGCATTAAGTCTGCAGGATTAAACAGCGACATTGCTGATATTAATATCTCGGGTAGTGGCAATGTTGAAATTCATGCGGATAGTCTCCTCAATGTGACCATCTCGGGATCTGGCTCAGTATACTATACGGGCTATCCATCTGTAAATTACTCAGGTAGTGGAAGCGGAAGTGTCGTTGATAATAATTAGACACTAGTCCTCTCGTTTTTTCGCTTTAGGATACTTCAAATCGAGCATTACGATAATAGCCGTCATGCCCCAAACGGTTATGGTGGCTTTATCTGTATCCAAATAATTATTCAATATACCATGCGTAAAATAGGTAATCAAGCCGAGAACAAGGGTGATCAAAATAATGCGCATTTCACCATCCGGCATTCGTATATAAAGGGTTATACCTGTATACATAATATATCCCACTAGCAACAGCATTAGAAGCATACCCAATAGTCCTTGTTCAGAAAGCGGACCCAAATATTCAGAATGGGCATTTCCCATATTACCAGAATTAGTCGAGATAATTGTTTTACCAGATGCGAGTTGAAATGGAGCATACTCCATAGCATAGGTACCTGGTCCCCAACCCAAGATAGGCCGCTCCTGCCACATGCGTATGGCACTACCCCAACGATTTAATCGCTCGAGGTTAGAAGCATCCGTGCTAATATTGGCGATTGATTCTATGCGCTCGTCAAGATTTTCAGTCGCGTGTTCAGAACGATTGCGCTCTAAATTATGCATAATTTGAGTCCAAGATGCAGCTATATAAAGGACTCCTGCCAATCCTACGATCGCCAAATACCTAAAACGAACTTTAAATCGAATTAATAAATAAATCGCAAAAGCACCAACCAAACTTAACCAAGCGGCACGCGTATAACTCATAAAAATCCCGACGCCAAGCAAGACAATTAAAAAGATTAAGGTAAGCCTCACCAATGGTCCCCGTTTTTTAGAGAATAATAATCCAAATAAAACAGGATACATTAATGCTAAAATAGCGCCGTAGGAAGTATGATCTTTGAAAAAAGGAAACATGACCCAATGTCCACTTGCCTCATCAAAACCGTTGATAGCATGATTAGTAAGGGTGTATACAACCACGATCGCTAAGGTTGAAATGTATAACCACAAAAAGCGAGTGACATTCTTCTCTTCCTTAAAAAAGTGCACTCCAAAGAAATAAATCGGAATTATAAACCAAAACTTCGTTAGCAAAAACTTGAATGAAACCAATGGATGTGTGCTGGTTAATGCCGTCAGAAAAATCCAACACAGCTGCGCAATAAAAATCAAGGTAATAGGATGAATCAAAAATGCTCGATCAAATTGATTACGCTTAAGTTGATTAAAAATCATCAGCAAAAGCATTCCGAAAAGCAAGGGTTCAGTGGGCACAAATAAACCGACATCGGAAGAAACGAACTCTTCAATGTTGATGGAAATAGGCGTAAAAAACACAATGAGCATAAACAACTTATCCATGTGATAGAAGGCCGTATACATTAATAACAGCCCAAATGGAATGGCATTCAAAAGAATATCACCTTTGTAGGTAAAATATAGGTTAGCTGCAAGGAATAAAATCACCAACAGGTAGAACCAACGCATATTTAGTATTGCCTTCAAGGAAACTAAGCCGTTTTGCGCAGTTCACGTAATTTTTCAAGCCCCAATAAAATGAAGATTGCAAAAACTAAAGCCGAAAATGTTGAAAATAAGACAATAATCGCTCGCTTTGGTTTTGCTTTCTTATCCGGCACTTCGGCCATACTTTGTCGAATGGTTTGCTGAATATTGGTATGGGCATATTGATGTGCTTGGTCGTTTACATCCAAAATATTAGAATAACGCAGACTGAAAAACTCGGATAAATTTGAGTAGGTATCATAGTCAGACGCAAAAGCTTGTGTGGCATCAATCTTACGTTTTATTTCTTCTGCCAAGTCTTTTCTACCTGCTTTTAAAGCTTCTAGATAATCAGCATACATATTCCCTCTTTCATCTTTACTGACTACTCCAGAATCACTTAGAGCTTTTAATTTATCGGAATAATCCCCCATTTCCCGGCGAATTAAGCCAACTTCAGACTGAACGGCATACATGGGGCCGATAGCCCGTTCACGAATCATTCGGTTCATCACGGTATCCACTAACCTCACAATATCGTTTGCAATGTCAGCAGCTGTTTCTGGGTCGGTATCATAAACGTCTATATTGATCGAATTATAACGCGTTCGATTAAACTTGATATTGCCCTCATACGCTTTTTGAAATTCAAACTTTGCATAAGATTCTGCTGAATCAATATCGTAATGCCCATATAAATCATATTTGCGCGTTAAACTATCACGAATTTCAGGCGAGATTAACACCTGCAAAAGACGTTCAGCATCTGCCTCGTCTCCAAATTCCACAACACTATTTCGGCTATTGGAATTAAAATCTACTGAATTCGATTTTGTTGGAAAGACAACCGCTCTTGACATATAATAAGGGGTCATCATCAAACTAACAGCAATAGAGGCCACTGCAGCAATTACGGTTACTATGATCAATGCTTTACGCTTCGACCATAAAAAAGCGATTAAATCGGTTGAATTAAAGTTGTTTTCCTGATTCATCTCCTGGTTTTAGATCAACAAAAATAAGCAATTCTGACACTTCAATAGGTTTCCACTACTACAGAATTTTTACCTTAACGTTTTCGCATCTATTTTATTACCTTGGCGGTGAAACTATTTGCCATGAAAAAAGAATTCCTGCTCCCTCTATTAGGTCTAGCAATTGCTTGCTCTAGCCCTGAAGAAGATATTCCATCTCCCGAATCAAACAACAATCAAATACCTGTTCCGACCAAAGTAGTTGAGAACATGGCTGATGAAAAAGCATACGAAGAAAAACGTGAAGCTTATTTTGATTTGATTCATAGTAGCAGTGATCCGGTTGATTGGAAAGCCGTAAACCAATCTAATTTTGAAGAAAAAGCGGCAGAACGAGCGTTGAAATTGCAAACAAAAGCAATAGAGATATTTGCTGATGGTGCCATTCAGGCAGAATGGCAAGAGAGAGGCAGTAAAGATGTGCCTGGTAATATCCGAGTAGTCGATTTGCACATACCAAGCAGTGATATTTATGCCATCTCTGATGGCGGTATTCTATGGAAAGGAAATCTAGATGGAGAAACATGGATCCCACAAAATGACTTTGTTCAATTAGGCAGAAAGGTTATTCAAGTGATCGATTTACCAGATGACACAAGACGAATACTGGCTGCACAGGCACATATCATTGTCTACTCTGATGATGAAGGTGAAACATGGACGAATGCCGTTGGACTTTCAGGTGTAAATGGAACGGCAATCAATTTAGATCAGCTAAATGATGATGGTGAAACAATGGTTTATCTCTATAATAGCAATTTAATGGGCGGACCAACTCAAAATCGAGTCGCCTACTCTACTGATCATGGTGAGACATGGACCAGTGCTGGTAATCTTTCTTATGGGAGTAGTGTTTATGCGTCAATGGATGTGGCTCACAATAGTAATACCGCCTATATACTTGATGGCAACAGCCGAATCTATTCGTTTAGCGATGAAAGTTTATCGCTAATTACAGATGAACTTACCTTGGATGGCGATAACCGTTGCATGGTTCAAGTAAATGAAACAGGTGGTGTGGTTACCTTATATGCTTTAATGGATAATTCAAGTCTTTTTAAATCAGAAGATGAAGGGTTAAGTTTTGATTATGTAAATGATCTAGCGACTTCATCTTGGGGAGTTGGATTTGAACTATCAGAGACCAACCCAGATATCTTATATTATGGTGAAGTAAATCTTTATCGATCTGATAATGGCGGGGAGAGCTGGGACCTTGTTTCTGAGTGGTGGGAGTATTATGGTGATGTAGCCAATAAAATTCATGCAGATATTATGAGCATTGAACCTTATGTATTGGAGGATGGCTCTGAAGTTACGCTAATTCCAAATCACGGTGGGATCAACGCTTCCTATAATTATTTGATTTCGACGCCTAATATTGCTATGACTGATTTAAATACAGGACAATTTTACGATGTTTTATCTGATCCGGATAATCCAGCACTGATTTATGGAGGTACGCAAGACCAAGGTTTTCAGCGTACGTTAGACGGAGATTCACCAGACCCTTCTTCTTTCGAACAGGTCATCTCTGGAGATTATGGCGAAATGCAATTCACCAGTAATGCACAGACGATTTGGATTCAGTATCCGGGTGCTTGGTTTCAAATATACCCTAACGCCGCAACAGATGATGGTTATTCCTATGAATTCGATATTAACGGTTCTAATATGCCTAATGTAAACTGGATCGTTCCAACAGTTGCAGCACCTTATCCATCTGACAATTATATCTATGCAGCTGGCGGTGCTTTAGATGGTGGTGCAGGATCTCATCTTATTAAATTAACTTTTGATGGAGGTAGCGTTTCAGGTAGCGAATATGAATTTGATTTCTACGCATCTTCTGGTGCTAGCATCTCTGCCATAGAAACAACCGCTTTAGATGATCAAATGATTTATGTTGTAACTGAAAATGGTCGTTTTTATCGCTCAGAAAATCAAGGCGATGACTTTATACAAACAGAAAGTTATATCGGTCCAAGTGGTGGATGGATTTATACGTCAGACATCTTTGCTTCTCGTCTGACGCCCGGACTTGTATTTGTAGGTGGAAGCGGATATGCAGGAGCATCCGTATACATGTCTACTGACAGCGCTAAAACCTTTATTGGTCTAGAAGGATTGCCAAATACGATGGTGCATGAAATGGTTATGGACCCAGCCGAGAAATACCTCTTCGCTGCAACAGATGCTGGACCTTATGTCTATAGCATAGAAGCAGAAGAATGGTTTGATATTGGAGGTGTAACTGCACCTCTGCAGCAATATATTTCTGTCGAATTCTTACCTGAAACATATGGCGTTCGATTTGCGACTTGGGGTCGTGGTATATGGGATTTTAATATGGTGACTACAGCTTCTATTGAGGAAACTGAAGCACTCGATTTAAACACCTATCCAAACCCTTCAAGCAACGGTTTTGTAACCCTTGATACACCAGAAGGTATGATGGTTGAATTATGCGACATGAACGGAAAAATGATATTATCCTCAACGGTTAGCAGTGGAAAAACAACGGTTGACCTCTCCTTTTTACCAAACGGAACCTATTTATTAGTTGGTTTTTCCGAATCGGGCAAAAAAGTTCAGAAAAAAATTCAATTAATGCACTAAAGCGTATTGTAAAAGGACGTTTTTTTGCTTTCCCCCGCCAATAAAGCGTTTAAACATATACCGAACGGTATATTTAAATGTGTTCAAACAGTTAATTCGTCTACGAGAGTTGTTAATTTATCTAAAATACTGGAGATATGTAATTTACATCACAACAATTTCTATCCTTGTCTGTTACATTTGTAGAAAGATTCTTATAACAAAACTATATATCATGGCTCGTAAAAAATCAAAACAAAAGGTTGAGAAGATCATAAACGAAATTAAAAACTCTACTCCAAAGTTTAAATTACAATTGGATAGAAGAACGACTATTACCTTAAAAACAGAAGAACAATTACAGAAGTGGATGGCAATGTATCCAAAAGCTGAACTAATTGTCTGAAGTTGAATTTTCATAGTTTACTTTTAGTTTAAGTTAGGGCCCGTCGATGACGGGCCTTTTTTTATGCACTAAATCGCTTTTTAGAGTTTCTAACAGAAATATTCCTTTTCTTTGTAATACCTCAATAGAACAACTATGGATCAGATAACAAAAGAAGAACATTGGGATCGGGCTTATGACGGCAAAGAAATTGAACAATTAGGTTGGTACGAAAAAGACCCTCAGCCATCTTTAAATCTGATTCAATCACTTCAACTCAGCCCCTATGCAGAGATACTCACGGTTGGAGCTGGAGCCACTACTTTAATAGAGTATTTGCTGGAAGATGGTTTTCAGAATATTACCATTAATGACATCAGTGCAGTAGCCTTAGACCGTTTAAAAGATATCTTAGGTAAAGAAGAATGTAATGTAGAATGGATGAAGGATGACTTAACCCACCCTACGCTGCTGAAAGACTTACCGATGCTCGATCTATGGCATGACCGTGCGGTCCTTCACTTTTTCACCGAAGTAAAAGATCAGTTGACGTATTTTAATTTGCTCAAGCAAAAAGTAAAATCAAAAGGTTATGTTATTCTAGCTACCTTTGCAAAAGGCGGCGCAGAAAAATGTTCAAATCTTCCGATCGTGCAATATGATGTGAACATGATGCAGGATCGTTTAGGTTTTGATTTTGAACTAATCAAAAGTTTAGATTATACATTCATCAATCCGGGTGGTGGAGAAAGACCTTATATATACGCTGTATTTCAACGTAAATAATGATATGATAGAAATTGGAAAAATAAACACACTTAAGGTTGTCAAAGAAGTTGACTTTGGTCTCTACTTGGACGGTGGTGATGAATTCGGCGAAATTTTGTTACCTACTCGATATGTTGCAGATGATATGGAAGTAGATCATTTTGTGGATGTTTTTATTTACAATGACTCTGAAGATCGTATAATTGCCACAACCGATGAAGCCCTAGCTGAAGTGGACGAATATGCTTATCTGAAATGTATTAGCGTTACTAAGTTCGGCGCCTTTCTAGATTGGGGGCTTGCCAAAGACTTGCTCGTTCCTTTCAAGGAGCAAGCAACGGAAATGCAAGAAGGGCTTAGTTATTTTGTACGTGTATATTTGGATGAGGAGACAGAACGTGTTGTAGCCAGTTCCAAAACGAGACAGTTCCTTGATAATGAACCTGCAGAATATGAAGAAGGAGAGCAAGTTGATCTTGTCATTGGTAATTCTACGGACCTTGGCGTAAAAGTGGTTATCAATGATAAACATTCAGGCCTACTCTATCATAACGAGATTTTTAAGCCTTTAAGACCAGGCCTTCGCATGGTTGGTTATATTAAAAAATTGCGTGAAGACGAGAAAATTGATGTCACCCTTGAAAAACCAGGTTATCAAAAGATCGATGGTTTAGCGGGAGAAATTCTAACCAAACTAGAACAAAGCGGAGGTTATATAGAGGTGAACGACAAATCTACACCCGAAACGATAAAGCACATCTTCGGTACAAGCAAAAAGAACTTTAAAAAAGCCGTTGGAGCGCTTTACAGAGAGCGAATGATCTCTTTTAAGGGTGATGGAATTGAATTAAAATAAATCGCTTAGCCGAAATTTAAACCACTTTCCCTTTGCGTCATATACGATTGGAGAATAATCGTTGCTGAAATCTCATCAACCAATTCTTTATTTTGACGTTTCTTTTTGCTTAACCCAATATCAATCATGGTTTGAAAAGCCATCTTGGAGGTAAATCGTTCATCTACCATTTCAACTGGTTTATCAAAGATTTTTATCAGGCGTTTTTTTAATGCCGTCGCCTCTTTAGTGCTATCCGTATCGGTGCCGTCCAAGCGCTTTGGATCGCCCAAAATTATAGTTGTCACGTCATGCTTTTCGAAATAATCTTTTAAGAAATCGAAGAGGTCATGTGTCCTTACTGTAGTTAGACCAGAAGCGATGATTTGACTATCATCTGTAACCGCTATTCCTGTGCGCTTTCGCCCGTAATCTAATGCAAGTAACTGTGGCATATTAATCGTTTGTTAAGGGTTCAGCGGATTTACCGATCAATTCGACAATACCAATCAATAAACCAATTCCGAGAATCAGTGCAATAAAAGGATGAAGACCTAAAGCGGATAAAAGCGTACCAACCGTAACAGCCACAACACCTACCGTTAAAGCGTATGGTATTTGGGTACGAACGTGATCAATGTGATTGCTTCCACTTGCCAACGACGATAAAATAGTGGTATCCGAAATTGGGGAACAATGATCCCCCAACACTGCTCCTGCTAACACAGCACTGACCGTATTATAAAAAATCGCCATGGCATCTGCATGCTCATATCCATAGGTGTCGCCTGTTGAAATGGCCCAAGCAGCTGGTAAAATCAATGGATAAACCAAAGCCATAGTTGACCAAGAAGAGCCCGTTGAAAAAGCTACAAACCCAGCTAAAATAAATGTCAATGCGGGAATCAACCAAGGTGGAATAGAATCACCCATTACACCAGTTAAGAAAGTCGCTGTATGCATTTCCTCTGTTACTAAGGCCAATGCCCATGCCAAGACTAAAATCAAAATGGCCGGAACCATCGATTTAAATCCAGAAACTGCTGTCTCAACAGAATCCTTTAAATTCATAATACCTTGTCCGACAGACAATAAAATAGCAATTAACAGCGCCGACAATGAGGACCATAACAGGGCAATATAGGAATCAGAAGCGCCAATCAAAGTTCCCAGTTTTTTGGTAAATCCTTCTGGGTTCCCATCTAAAAACTGCATATTATTCCATATCGACGACCATGAACCTGCCGCATCTGGACCGATTTTCTCAGTAATTGCTCCGCTTAAGGATTCAAACCCTGTAAAAAGCAAACCTACCAAGGTTCCGAGTACGATAACTGCCACCGGTATAACCGCATTTCTCGCTCGATACCGAATCCCTTCAACGGGTTTTAAATCTTCCATTTCAGTCAGATCCCCTTGGTTTTCTTCAGGATTTACAACAGTCCCTTTCCGAGCACGTCTTTCTGCCTTTAACATAGGTCCAAAATCCTTCCCGCGATAGACGATGTAAAAGATAAAGAATAAGGTCATTACGGGATAAAATGAGTATGAAAGGCTACTCAAGAAGATTGAATAAACACCTTCATTAATCATGGTCTCATTTGAATTGATGACGTCTAGCCCGTCAGAAATATAACCAAGCTCTGCCCCAATCCATGTCGTTACGAATGCAATGGCCGAGACGGGTGCTGCCGTAGAGTCAACAATATAGGCTAACTTCTCCCTTGAAATTTTTAACTTGTCTGTAATCGCTCTCATGGTATTACCTACCACCAGTGTGTTGGCATAATCGTCAAAAAAGATTAATATTCCCAATCCCCATGTTACTAGCTGTCCATTACGAGCTGAATTGGCAAATCCAGAAACCCGGTTAACAACCCCTTGCATTCCGCCATTCCGAGAAATAACGGCTACAATTCCACCTATAAGGATAGAAAAAACAATTACACTCAAATGACTTGAATCATTTAAGGCATGAATTAAATAGGTGTCTATAATTCTGAAAAAGCCGGTAAAGATTCCTATAAAACCTTCGGCATAAAAACCCATGATGGCAGAGCCTACAAATATTCCCGAAACCAATGAGAATACAACTTCTTTAAAGATTAACGCCAGAAAAATAGCAATCAAGGGTGGCAAAATTGACATCCATAGTGGAACAACATTCGCCTTTGTATCGTTGGTGAATTGGTGATTCTTAACCGTAATCTCTTCTCCAGAAAAGAATTCTAATCCAACCTCTCCTTCTTCTATGTATGCAGTATCAAGGACATTTCCATCTCTTGTTTGAATGAGGTATTCAGGTAATTCTCCATTAATTGCTTCTACAGATACAAAGGTTTTCATATTAGAAAAAACCAATTCAGGCACTTCCAATTTAAGATTAGATCCAAATCCTTGAAACGAGCTAAAAATCACTCCTAAAAGCAGTATGAATTTTTTTACCTTCTGCATAATGGCAAAAATAAAAAGTTATTGCTAGGAATAAAGGATTTAGATCAGAAAAGCAGGCTTAGCTTCGGGCTTCATTAATATCCTGCTGAGAAAGCGGGTAAAAACACAGCGTTGATCGAATCTTTCAATTCTGGTTTTACATAGTGGTCATTGATTTCCTCAACATCAACGACATCGTATTTTTGGCCTTGCCATTCGTGACGAATTGCTACTACCCCAATATCAGGATCGACATAACCGATAAGCAAATCATTATAACCTTCTTTTCGCGTGCGCATTTCAATCAAATAACCAAGGTATTTGTTGACAATGCGATATTTACCAAAATAATTCTCCACAATAACGATTTGGTGAACAGGTGAACCATAAACACCCGGTATCATCTCAACAATAAATCCATCTTTCCACTCTTTATCTGGCCGATATTGAAAAACACGAAACAACTCTGCTGAGCAAGGCGGTAAGTTCAGAATAGAATCTGTAACCGCACATATTTGAAGCTTTTCCATGATGTTTGTCGCCACGGGATCGATTACTGGATAAGTCGTGTCAATCACAATTGTCTTGGATAAAAACACATCCTCCGGATCTTCCGTCATGGGATCTTCAGCGTTATCACAACTCAACCAAAACAAGGCCACTACACTGACCAATACAAATGGAATAAGCTTTTTCATGTATCTATTTTTTGATTCGGGTGATGGTTCCACCCAGGGTTACTTTTTGCTCAAATGTTTCAGGATCACCAATGTATGAAACTGTTCCTCCACTAACGACTTTAACTTTAAACACCTCATCAACTTTACAGATGATCTCTCCACCCATATTTACGTTGGCAATAACTTCTTTAGCATCCATACTCGCTGCTCCAATGGTTCCACCGGCACTGATTTTATAGGTTGCCTCCTCTACTTGTCCGTCAATATGGATGGAACCACCTGTTGCAATTATGGCTTCTAATTTTTTTCCTTGCACTGTTGCTTTAATTTTTCCACCCGACTCTACTTTGAGTTTACATTCATCAGCAATAATCGGTTTTGGTATTCTAACAACGCATCCGTACTTAGCCGTTACATCTTGGAGGTTTACATAGGTGATCACAATGTCGATATCACGTTCACGGTAATTATCCATTTTAATTCGAACCGTTAGCACATCGTCTTTTAATTCAGCCAATATTCGATCATCTTCAATATTCTCATCGGTATTCAATACTTCAATTCGCTGCTGATCACCTTTTTTCAGGGTCACTTCAAAATTACCCTGTAAATCGACCTTAGTAAAATCACCATCTACTTTTAACTCGAAAGTCTCTTGTGCAAGTCCTGCGAATGACAATAAAACAATAACTAATCCTAATCCTGCTTTTAACATCTTAATTTTTTTAATGTGGAAATACATTTAACGCCCTATTCATGGCTTCGTCAAATGATTTCTCATCAAGATGAGTGCCAATTTTATTTTCGTCAAAATATGCTTTCATCTTTTCAGTAGGCATATTGCCTGTTAAATCATCTTTAGCCATCGGGCAACCTCCAAATCCTCGGATTGCTCCGTCAAATCTTCGACAACCTGCTGCATAGGCAGCATTTACCTTTTCAATCACTGAATCTGGCGTAGAATGTAAATGGGCTCCAAATTCAACATCTGGTAGTTCTTGAATTAATCCAGTGAAAAGATCTGTGATATTATCATGATCAGAAACACCTATTGTATCGGATAAGGCTAAAATCTTAATCCCTAAATCTTCGCTTAATCTTCTACTCCAATGTGCAGCGACATCAATATCCCAAGGGTCTCCGTAAGTATTTCCAAAGGCCATAGAAATATATACCACCATCTCTTTATTGTGCTGTTGACAACGATTATTGATTTCCTCTACTCTTTTCAACGATTCTTCAATAGAAGCATTTGTGTTTCGTTGCTGAAAAGTTTCTGAAATCGAAAAAGGGTAACCTAAGTAGTTGATTTCTTCAAATTGACAGGCATCATCAGCTCCGCGTTTATTGGCAACAATAGCTAATAATTTAGATTCCGTGCTCTCCAAAGCTAGCCCATCCAAAACTGCAGCAGTATCGCGCATTTGAGGAATTGCTTTGGGGGACACAAAACTTCCAAAATCAATGGTATCAAAACCGACCGTAAGCAAGTGGTTAATGTATTCAATCTTTGTTTCTGTTGGGATAAAATCTTTAAGCCCTTGCATGGCATCCCGTGGACATTCTATCAATTTAAGCATGAGTCATTTCTTTTTGTGTTTCGCTGGATTCTATCGCTTTCTCTTTAGAATCTTTGCCTAAAACGCCTGATGCAAGTACTGCCTTATTAATTCCCTTAATAAGCCCTGGCCCTTCATAAACAAAACCTGTATAAACTTGAACGAGGCTAGCTCCGGCTTTAATTTTTTCGATAGCATCTTCTGGAGAATGGATACCACCTACTCCAATGATTGGAAACGCCCCTTTACTTTTTTTATGAATATAACGAATTACTCGCGTACTTTTATCTCGCACTGGTTTGCCGCTCAAGCCTCCATTTCCTATTTCCGCTAAACGTTCCTCATCTGTTTTTAAAGCTGATCGATCTACAGAGGTATTCGAGGCAATGATACCGTCAATTTTTGAATCATGTACGATTTCCACAACCTCATCCAATTGACCGTTGTTCAAATCCGGCGCGATCTTTAAAAGTATTGGGCGCTGAATCTTAAACGACTTATTTTTTTCTATCAATGTCGACAAGAGTCCAACTAGAAAGTCTTTGTCTTGTAGTTTAGCCGTATCACCCACATTCGGGCAACTAACATTCACTACAAAATAATCAACATATGGATGCAAGGTTTCAAAGTTTCGAATAAAGTCTGGCGCTGATTCTTCATTTAATGTCGTCGTATTTTTTCCAATATTTCCACCTATGATAATGTTGGTTTTGCTGTCTTTTAATCGCTCAGCAATTTTATCTACCCCATCATTATTAAAGCCCATGCGGTTGATTAATCCTTGATCATCTTTTAATCGAAATAAACGTTTTTTGGGATTTCCAACTTGAGGTTCAGGCGTAACCGTACCAATTTCTATAAATCCAAAACCAAAATCCTGTAATTCGTTTAGAATGAGTGCATTTTTATCAAATCCAGCAGCCATCCCCACAGGGTTCTTAAATTTTAAACCAAAAATCTCCTGCTCTAAGCGCTCATCTTTGATTCCATAGGTACTTCTTCTCCAACCACGAACGCCAGGAATTTTCGCAGTCAACCGAATTACACTAAATGTAAAATAGTGAATCTTTTCAGGATCAAAAAGGAAGAGGATCGGTCGAATGAGTAATTTGTACATACGCGCTTGTTTATGCAAAGTTAATAGAGTCTTTGCAATCTACCATGCGAATGAATTGAATATTTCCAATCAACGCATAAACCAAGAAAAAACGGGCCACTGAGAATCTTACTGCAGCACCAACTTCTTGGATTCTTGCTCACCGTTTTCAAAGGTGACTTGCAAAATATAATTCCCTTTTCTTAAGTGGCTGCAATCAATGGTCACATTGCCCGATTGATCTTTTTTCGTGTTGATCGGGACTAATCGTCCAGTTACATCCATTAATTGATAGTTAGTTGCATCCAAATTCATACCCTCACCAGAAATCGTAATTTGATCAGTTGCTGGATTCGGATAAACATCAAAATGGGTATCAATTGTCAATTCGTCTTGACCAGCGGCGTATATCGTAATAGGTGCTTCAAAAACGCCTCGTCCGTGTGTACCGATGAAAATTTTATCCGTATGATACTGAATCTCTATATCATTAACGGACGTATTTGGAATACAACCATACTTTCTCCATTCATCGCTCATTTCATCTTTATAAAAAACGGCTCCATAAGTTCCTGCAAAAATAGCTCCTGGGATATCATGGTACAATTCAATCGACTTAAAAGGTAAATTGGGCAAGTTCGCCGTGATATTTGTCCATGTTTCACCAGCATCATCTGAACGATAAACTTTCTTTTCATCGATGTAACCGTCATAGCAGATATATACCACATTCTCATCAAGGGGATCCACTTCTAAATCTGTAATTTCTGCAAAAACAGGGGTGTTATAATCTGTCCATTCGTCCACGCCTGGCTCCTTCACGAACAAACGACGACCTTGTGTAGCATATATCTTCTCTGAATTTGACGGTGCAATCGCTAATTGATTCAAATCAGCTCCCGGCGAAACCATATCCCCAATTGTTTCCCACGTATTTCCATTATCATCTGATGCATAAACAGCATTATATCCAACAACGATTCGATTATGATCGTTCGGGTCTAATTTAAATGGTGTCTCCCATGCTCCTCCACCGCCGTCATCAGCTGCTTCTGGAACGATATTATCGTTATCTCCTTCAAACCATCTTCTCAGTCCGCCGTATTGATAACTCCAATAACGATAACCCGGATCTACGGGATCAATATCTTGCCCCATTCCATCACCAGTTTGTGCGTAGCGATTCCACTCACCATCTGACTCACGGTAAACATTTCCGTTATCTTGTGAACCTGCTCCTAGAACCAGATCTTCTGACTGTGAAACCGCTATGTCGTAATACTGCGTAATGATTAAGTCTGATGATAAATTTTCAAACTCATCTGCCGGAACATCATATCGAAAGATTCCTCCGTCATTACAGAAATAAACATAATCCGATTCAAGTGGATTGACAAATACATTGCGCTGATCAACATGAATAAAAGGGAGACCATCATCACCTAACCAGTGTGATACTGGATAAAAAGATGCGCCAAAATCATTTGATCGGTGCACTTCGAAATTTCCAACATTTAAAATTGATTCACTACCTGGTGCAAATTCTATGACCATGTTAGACTCCGGTAAACTGTGATTTGTAAACGTCTCTCCATTATCAGTGGATGTTTGTAGGTCTGAATTATGTGTAAAAGCTAAGGTGCTCGATCCTGGTACAATTGACACGGCTATGCGCACATGTCCTGATCCAAAATCATCAACTAATGTAAACGAGTCTCCACCATCTGTACTTTTGTAAAATTGACCTGAAGCGCCTCCTGCAAACACCATATCTTCTGCAGAAGGACTGTATTTAACACTTCTTAAATCACCGTCTCTTACTTCAGTTGCCGTTTCAAAAAAGTCTTCAGACTTGTATAAACCTGTTGAAGTTGCAATAATCATCTCACTTGCATCAAATGGGTTTTGATCCATATAATAAATACGAATACCGTCCGTTAGTGACCAAGCGGTTGAAGTTGGGGTGAAGTTTTCTCCTCCATCGTTGGAAACATATACCCCAATACCCGTTGGGCCATACCAAACAATATCGCTCAACGCTATGATGATATGGTCGGGATCAGCTGGGTCAATTGCAATACCACAAACCGCAGCTAAAGGTAAATTATCATTCAATAAAGTGTATGAATTCCCGCCGTCTGTTGTTTTCCATAATCCACCCCATGATGCGCCTACTATTTGAACATCTGGATTTGTCGGATGGAATGCAATACAGTTCGTCCGTCCTTGATCAATTTGAAGCCCCATATTACTGGTATAGTTAATATTAGTCCATTCGATACCAAAGTCACTATCTGCGCAATCTGCTCCTCTTGTAGGTCCAGTTCGTGTAAACTCCGTATAATCAGCTAATGTTCCATCTGGTTTTAGATGATGTCTCCAGAATGATTGCCAGCGTTGATACTTTACAAAATCACCATCTCTATGAACACCTTCGCACAAGTCACGTGGTGATAAGTCTGGATATTTCTCTGCAAAATAGGCGTCTGCTGCAGCTGTTATATCTGCAAATGTATTTCCAGAAAGAAATAAATTTTCCAGGTATTCTTTGGTTTTGATAGGCTCAGCCGATTCATCAGATTGTCCTATCAAATTAATGGACAATAAAAAGCTTGCCGCAAGAATTGCGAACTTTTGTGGGAGTTTCATGTAAAACGTTTTAAATTGAGGTATTCACTTTGTATCAAAGTTAATCACAGAATGTGAAAGGAGCAAATTTATAGGCGATATCTGCGCTTATATTTCCATTTTATTCTACCACTTCTTTTGTAGGTAATGTTCCGAATAAATGAAAGATTAC
>Ga0181553_10000280_pt1 | contig 42685 bp, 38 predicted proteins | sample 011ome_17_FD_133753 | JGI IMG/M metagenome (GOLD analysis project Ga0181553, IMG submission 133753) | Coastal salt marsh microbial communities from the Groves Creek Marsh, Skidaway Island, Georgia - 011502XT metaG (megahit assembly) | ecosystem: Environmental > Aquatic > Marine > Intertidal...
ATAGGCACTAATTCTTCAATGATGTAGGAGCGAGAAGGTTCCAAAAGGTAATCCGTTTCAGTAGCGCTAACTGCTCCTTCCTGAGGAGCCATAGGCAAGAACTGCTCAACACGGACTATCTGAGTAGCCACATTCTTGAATTCGTTGAATACCAAGACCACTTGATCATAGTCACCAGCCAAGAAGCCATTCATTGCATAGGTAGCTGCTTCCTTCACTACATCAAAAGTCAATTGCTGGAAGACTCCAAAATACGTATCAATAACCTGGTAATTAGACTTTTTGAAGTATTCATAGGCTTTTTTACCTAGAGGAAGTACAGTAATTTCAGCGCCTTCAAATTTTTCTTTAATGGCTAGATTAGTGGTCTTTAGGATGTTGGTATTGAATGCTCCACAAAGCCCTTTGTCTGAGGTTACAGGAACTAAAAGTACCTTTTTTATCTCACGCTTCACTGCAAAAACAACATCTTCATCCCCTTCAGAAGCTGAGGATACATTATTGAGAATTGTAGTCAACTTTTGAGAATAAGGACGCATTTGAACGATCTTTTCTTGCGCTCTTCGCAACTTAGCAGCGGAAACCATTTTCATGGCTTTCGTGATCTGCTGTGTCGATATGACCGAGTTTATTCGTTGCTTTACTTCCTTTAAATTAGCCATCAGAGATTGCTTTGTGCGTATAACAAGCCCTGCTAGCGAACTAGCAAGGAATTAATATAATTTACTTCGCGTATTTAGGCGCTAGTTCGGCAGCTGCAGTAGCAAGAATTTTTCCAGCACCATCGATATCACCTTTTAGAATTAGTTGAATGGCTTCTGGATAAGAGGCCTCCAACAAGAGATAAAACTCCTTTTCAAATGCTCTAGCTTTTTCAACAGGGACGGAATCCATTAGACCCTTAGTAGATGCATAAATGATAGCAACCTGATTGGCTACAGAAACAGGCGAATATTGTGCTTGCTTCAAAATCTCTTGGTTACGGCGACCACGCTCGATTGTACGCTTGGTAGAAGCATCAAGGTCAGAACCAAACTTGGAAAAAGCTTCCAATTCACGGAACTGCGCTTGATCTAGCTTCAAGGTTCCCGCTACTTTCTTCATCGATTTGATCTGTGCGTTACCACCTACCCGAGATACCGAAATACCTACGTTAATCGCTGGACGAATACCCGAATTGAATAGGTTGGTTTCCAAGAAAATCTGACCGTCAGTAATCGAAATCACGTTAGTAGGAATATAAGCGGACACGTCACTTGCCTGCGTTTCAATGATCGGCAATGCGGTCAAGGATCCTCCACCTTTAACCAAAGGACGAATAGAGTCAGGAAGGTCATTCATCTGCTGTGCAATGGCATCAGATTGGTTAATTTTTGCGGCACGTTCCAATAGTCTGGAGTGTAGGTAGAATACATCACCCGGGTATGCTTCACGTCCTGGAGGTCTCCTCAAGAGTAGAGACACTTCACGGTAAGCCACTGCTTGCTTAGAAAGGTCATCGTATACCACTAGTGCTGGACGTCCAGTATCTCTGAAGAATTCACCAATTGCTGCACCTGTAAATGGAGCAAAGAATTGCATTGGAGCAGGATCAGAAGCAGGAGCCGCAACAATTACAGTGTAAGGCAATGCACCCCCTTTTTCAAGGGCAGCCACCACACCAGCTACGGTAGATGCTTTTTGTCCGATTGCCACATAAATACAGAATACTGGCTCCCCTTTATCGTAGAATTCACGCTGGTTGAGGATGGCATCAATTACCACCGCAGTTTTACCTGTTTGGCGGTCACCAATCACTAATTCACGCTGACCACGTCCAATAGGAATCATCGCATCAATAGACTTGATACCGGTTTGAAGCGGCTCAGTTACTGGTTGACGGTAAATCACCCCTGGCGCCTTACGCTCCAAAGGCATTTCATACAAATTGCCAGTGATTGGACCCTTGCCATCAATCGGATTACCTAGCGTGTTGACTACACGGCCCAACATGCCCTCACCTGCTTGGATGGAAGCAATCTTTTTGGTTCGCTTGACGGTATCACCTTCTTTGATTTCCTTGGAGTCTCCAAAAAGTACGGCACCAACATTATCTTCTTCGAGGTTAAGTACCATGGCTTTTAGGCCATTTTCAAACTCCAACAATTCACCGGCCTGTGCCTTAGAAAGTCCATAGATACGGGCTACACCATCCCCCACTTGGAGGACTGTTCCCACTTCTTCTAGTTCGGCTTCGGTTCTGGCACCAGAGAGTTGTTCTCTTAAAATTGCCGAAACTTCATCAGGTCTTACTTCTGCCATGATAGGATACGGTTGAGTATTTTAGTTAAAACTGTTTTTCGTAATGATTCTGTGCAAATTGGATGCGTAATGCATTGAGTTTGCTGCTGATGGATTCATCAAGCTGTCGGTCATTGACCTTAAGCACAAATCCTCCAATCAGTGAAGGGTTAATTTTTTCTTCAAGTTGTACTTCTTTCAATCCACTAATTTGCTTTACTAAAGCCACTAACTGATTGCGCTGTCCTTCTGTGAGTGCAGTCGTGGTGGTCACTTCTGCCACCTGAATGGAACGGTACAAGTTGTATTGTACCACAAACTCTTTGGCCACATCCAAGAGGATATTTTCTCTATTTTTTCTAGAAATGATTTCAAAAAAAGAAAGCGTCAAGGAGTTGGCTCCCTTAGCAAAAATTGCTTTAAGAACATTTAATTTTTTATCCGAGCCCAGTACTGGGTTTGAAAGCGCAAGGCTTAGTTCACGAGTGCTTTTGCCCATCGCTGCCAAAGACTTGAAATCTTCAAATACCCCATCCAGTTGTCCTTTTTCAATGGACAAATCCAATATTGATTTGGCGTACCGGGAAGCAACTCGCTGGTTAGACATGCCGAATTAGTTAAGCTTAAGGTCTTTAATAAACTGGTCAACAAGCTCTACCTGAGCTTTGTCGTCTCCTAATTTCTTGCGAAGCAACTTTTCGGTCACGTCCAAGGTGAGCATAGCCACCTGGTTTTTCACTTCAGTCAAAGCAGCTTTTTTCTCAGTTTCAATCACCGCCTTAGCAGCTTCGATCAGTTGAGCTCCCTGCTTGGAAGATTCGGCTTTGGCATCTTCAATCATTTTGACAGAAGCCTCCTGTGCTTTTTTCAAGATAACATCTCGCTCAAGTCTAGCTTCCTGCAGTAATTTTTCATTTTCTGCCTTCAAGTTGGCCATTTCATTTCTAGCTTGCTCAGCAGACTTCAATGCGCCATCAATGCTTGCCTCCCGTTCAGCCAAAGAGGCCAACATCGGTTTCCAAGCAAATTTGATTAGAATAAACAACAGGGCTAAAAAGCCGATGAGTTGCCAGAAAATCAGGCCGGCACTAGGTATGATTAGATCCATAGTAGGAAGGATTAAATTCGTTTTTGTTCAAAAGAAAGGGATTGGCCTAGCGCCAATCCCTACTCATTTTGTCTTAGAAGAAGGCGATACCACCTGCGTTCAATGCAATTAGCAAACAAATTACTACTGCAAACAGGGCAACCACCTCAATCAAAGCTGCAATGATAAGCATGGCAGTTTGGATCTTGCCAGCAGCCTCAGGCTGACGAGCGATAGATTCCATAGCCTGGCCACCAATACGACCAACACCAAGACCTGCGCCAATCGCAACAAGTCCAGCACCGATACCAGCACCCATAAGTGCAAATCCAGCAGTCAATAAGATAGAAGTTAACATAAACATTGGTTTTATAAATTGAAGAAAGAAATTACAGGTTAATGATGATCGTCGTGATGGTGTTCAGCTACCGCACCACCGATATACATCGCAGAGAAAAGAGTAAAGACGTAGGCTTGAATGGTCGCCACTAGCAACTCAATCACGTTGATGAAGGTCACCATAATCGTGGACAAAACTCCAATCGAATAGGATTCAAAGATGAATACCAAGGCGATAAAGGAAAGAATTACAATGTGACCTGCTGTGATGGCTACAAACAAACGAACCATCAAAGCAAAAGGTTTGGTAAAAAGCCCGATAAACTCAACGAGAACCATGATTGGCAATAAGGCTGCAGGTACACCAGGAGTGGCAAATACGTGCTTCCAATAGTCCTTGTTTCCGTTGACATTGACAATCACAAAAGTGATCATCGCCAGGGTAAATGTCACTGCAATGTTTCCCGTAAGGTTAGCAGCACCAGGGAGAAGTCCCAAAATATTTCCTGTCCAAATGAAGAAAAACAAGGTCAAGAGGTAAGGGACAAATTTCTTATATTTTGGCCCTATTGATTTAAGCGCGATTTCATCACGTACAAAAATAACAATCGGCTCTACAAAAGATGCTGCCCCTTTAGGCGCTACTGCACCATTTTTCTTGTAATGATTCGCTGCTGAAAGTGTTACGTAAAGTACGAAAGCAACCACCAAAAATAGCATCACCACATTTTTGGTGATGGAAAAATCTAGGATGGATCCGCCATCTACTCTTCCCAGATGATCGTGGTCATCAATGAAAATTCCATTGTGCGCATACTCTTTACCAAATTTGTGAGTTTCGTGGTTTTGAAAATCACTGGAAGTGTAAAACTCAAGCCCTCTATCAGCCGAATAGGTAATCACAGGTAGCGCTAAAGTTACATGGGTATGACCTATTGTAACAAAATGCCATTCATGGGAATCCTTGATGTGGTGCATGATGAACCCAGTAGGGTCTTCTTTCCCTTCTTCAGCTTCCGTGCCTGCAGCAAAAGATCCTACAGAAAAACTCAGTAAAAACACTGAAAATAAAAGACTTAGTACCAGAAATTTGCGCGTCATCTACTCGTTTTTTGGAAATCTACCTCGAAATCGGGCGCAAGTTAGAAATAAAGATGTAGATATCAAAAATCAAGTAGAACAAAAAAATGATAAAGAAATTGGCGATAAACAAAATAATATTTTCCAATTCAAGGACTGCAAGGATGCCAATAAAGCCCAAAGAACTCAAGATACGGATGACCATTCCGAGTAATTTCAAAGAGAGTAAATTTTCTGGAGATTGACGATACAGCCATCCGGTCACTACCCCCAATAGGTAGGATAGCCCAGCCATAAATCCAAAAATAATCCAAATCGAGGAATGGATTAGTTGAGGTAGTAAAAATTGGAGGAGTAGGATTATCCCTCCAAGTAGCAGAGACATCACTAAATACTTAAAATGAATGGAAGAAATATATTTCATAAGGGAATCAAAAACACAAAGTTACATGAATTAGACTTAGCTACTTGTCCTGCTGCATGGATTTCCACAAGGAATAAAAAGCAATTGCCACCCCAGCAAAGGAACATAGAAGCAGCCAAATAGGAAACTTAAAGGTGGATTGTTGCTGAAGCCACCAGCCCAAAGTCGTACTTCCACCAATGATGGCAAATAACTGGAAAGACAGGCCCATGTATTTTAGCCAAGTAGGAATCTGAGGTCCCTGCGAACTGGCTTTGGATTGATTTTTAGTCATTTTTCAAAGTTACTAGTTTCCTTTTCGAAGAATTCATTAGTTCAAAAGAATAATACCTGACCTTCTTCGTTCGGTAAGTGCAGTAAAAGCCCTAATTTGGTCTCTTGATTTCTAGCAGTTAAACATGCGCCAACAAGCCCGGTATACTTTTGGATTGATTTTACTTTTTTTGGGAGCCTGCTCTTCTCAAAGAAATACCTTTACTAACCGTGCTTTCCACAACCTTACCTCGCATTACAACGCCTATTTTTTAGCAGATACAAAAATAAAGGAGGCAGAAAGTCAGGTCCTGGAAAATTACAAAGAAGATTACACACAAATACTTCCCGTATTTATTCCAATTGACTCTGCGACCATCCAAAAAAACAAAATTGCTCTTGATTCCGCTCGGGAATTGTCTTCCAAAGCCATCGACTGGCATCGCATATCCAAGTGGGTAGACGACAGCTACTTTCTTTTGGGAAAAATTGATTACCTCCAAGCTCGAACAAATGAAGCTATAAATGCCTTTCGCTTTGTCAATAGCCAGAGTAAAGACATCGACCTTAGGCACAAAGCCTTGATCAGCTTACTTCACATTTACATCGATTTGGGAGCGTTGGAGGACGCAAACTTTACAATAGACTACCTTTCCAAGGAAGAAAATATTAGCCCCGCAAATAGGTTTGAATTATTTAAAACGCTGGCCTATTATTACGAATCCAAATCGGACCAAAACGGAGTCATCGGTGCATTGGACAAAGCATTGTCCTATACCACCACGAAGAAAGAAGAATCTAGAATCTATTTTATCTTAGCTCAGCGCTACCAACGAGAGGGATTAAGCGCTTTAGCATTTGACTATTTCCAAAAATCCATTGCCGGAAACCCACCTTACGAGCAAGCTTTTTTTGCTACTTTATACGCCCAACAAGTTGCAGAGCTCAATGCTTCCAAAGACTTAAAAAAAGTCAGAAATTACTACGAGGATCTGTACAAAGATCCAAAAAATAAAGACCTAAAAGACGTGGTTGTCTTTGAACGTGCATTATTTGAAGAAAAACAATCTGACATTCCTTTGGCTTTGGATCTACTTCATCAAGCCGCAAAAGAAACTGGATCAAACCCTCGATTGAAGGGATACATCTATCAAAAATTAGCAGATCTCAAACTCAACCAATTTAAAGATTACCGAGCTGCCAAATACTACCTGGATAGCGCACTCACCTTTATCAAGGCAGAGGATCCGGTAGCCAAGCAGCTTGAAGAACAAAAAGCAAGCTTGGACAAATATGTATTCCATTTCGAGCGTATTCAAAAACAAGATAGCTTGATTCAGCTTGCCTCCTTACCCCTGGAAGATCAAGTTCTTCAAGCTGAAAAATACATCGATTCCGAAAAAAAACGAGTGGAAGAATTAAAAAGCCAAAGTAAATCTCCAAAGTCAACTTCTATTTTTGACAATTTACTCGCCTTTGGAGAAAAGGGGGCCAGTGCCTCTACCTTTTACTTTGACAACAGCCTTGCTTTGCAACAAGGCGCCATAGAGTTTGTTCGTACCTGGGGAAATCGTCCTCTTCAAGACAATTGGCGGAGGAAAGCTGCATTGACTCAGGTGGCAAATCAATTGATTACCACTCCTGCAAGAGAACCACTCAATACCAGTTCTTCCTCTGATTCGACTGCTTTCCCTTCCGTAGAGGCACTACTTGCTTCCATTCCCAAAAGCCCCGAGCAACTCAAAAAAGCAAATTCAGAGTTAGAAGAATCTTATTTTGAATTAGGTAAGGTGCTTTATATTCAGCTAAAAGAGCCTCAACGAAGTCAGGATTACCTGGAACAACTCGTGAATAAGTATCCCAATACCCTCAAAAAGCCTGAAACCTATTATTTGCTCTATTTGGGTCAAAAGGAATTCAATGGAGACTTCAACAAGTACATTCAACTACTAAATCAAGAATTTCCTGAATCCCCTTATACTTTCTCGGTAAATAATCCTGAAGCTGGTGTAGGAAATCAAGCCTCAATAGCTTCTGCCAAAGGGTATGAACAAGCCTATGAAGCCTACTATTCAGGAAAGTATCGGGTTGCTAGGGAATTAATTTTTTCTACTTTAGAGAATTATCCGCTGACTCGAAACACAGATAAATTAGTGCTACTTAATGCAATGGTGAGCGGAAAACTAGAGTCCAGGGAGCAGTTCAAGGCTAAACTTGAAGAGTTTATCCAAGTGGCAAAAGATTCTGAATTAATTGTACTTGCTGAAGCCATGTTACGCCCCCTTTTGAGCGAAGAGGAACTTCGCCCCAAAGAAAAAGTGACACAAACGTCCAAAGAAATTTCAACTCCAGCGGAAGAAGGAGAGAAAAAAATCGAAGAAACTGAAGCAAAAGAAAGCCCTTATAAGGCTACAAATGACCAAACTCATATTGTAGTCCTTGCGCTTAGTCCTTCTGAAGTAGAATCGGCCAAGAATTTGCTAGGAGACTTAGAGGCTTTTCATAGCCAAACCTTTGGTAATGCTAGGCTTCGAACAGGGAACATGAATATAAGTGCCCAACAATCCCTATTTATAATCAGTCCTTTTTCTAATTCGGAAAAAGCAATGACCTACTTAAACTCATTTCAAGAAAAATTTACATCTCTGGGATTGGCAGAAGAAACAAAAACAAATGCATTCTTCATCTCCATAGAAAATTTCCAAGTATTAAATAAAACGAAAGACTTAGAAGAATACCTTCAATTCTTTAGTACTACCTATCGCTAATACATGTTTAAATCTAATCCTTTTACTCAGACCAATTGGGCTTCCAAACTAATCCACTACCTCTGGATCGCATTTTTAGGGGGATTGGTATTTTTCGTACTATTCGTTTGGATGGTGAGCATCAATTTCCTTGGCTTTTTTGGCGCGCTTCCAGATTTTAAGGCACTAGAAAATCCAGATACTGAGCTTGCCTCTGAAATGTATGCTGCAGATGGAGTGCTTTTAGGGACATTTGCTCGAGAAAATAGAAGTCCGGTAACTTACGATGAACTTTCTCCCAACTTAGTTCAAGCCTTAATTGCAACCGAGGACGAACGCTTCGAAGCCCATTCTGGTATTGACCTCCAAGCCATGCTTCGTGTTTTTGTCAAGTCTATTCTTTTGGGTCAAGATGCAGGTGGGGGCTCTACACTCAGCCAACAAACTGCAAAAAATCTATTCAAAACTAGAACCGATGCTGGTGCTGGATTTCTAAGTTCTATCCCTGGATTACGGATGCTCATCATCAAAACCAAAGAATGGATAGTGGCTACGCAGCTGGAACGGGCGTATACAAAAAATGAAATCCTGACACTCTACCTCAATACTTCTGAATTTGGCTCCAATGCCTTTGGAATAAAAACAGCAGCCAAAACTTTCTTTAACAAAACTCCGGCCGAATTAAGTATCCAGGAATCTGCAGTACTGGTCGGCTTATTTAAAGCTCCTACCTATTACAGTCCAGTATTCAACCCAGAAAATTCACTTCGACGAAGAAATACTGTCCTCTATCAAATGGTCAAAAACGAAGTACTGGAAGAAGCTGCTTACGATTCCATTTCAAAAATTCCAATTGCTTTAGACTACCGAGTCCAAAATCAAAATCAGGGACTTGCTACCTATTTCAGAGAGATTGTAAAAGCAGACCTAATTAAATGGACAAAAGAAAATCTTAAATCAGATGGATCCGCGTACGATTTATTTGGAGATGGGCTCAAAATCTACGTGACAATCGATAGCCGAATGCAGCGCTATGCAGAAGAGGCAATGCAAGAACATATGGCAAGCTTGCAACAGGCCTTTTACAAAGAAATGGGAAAAAGGGATCCTTGGATAGATGAAAACTGGCAAGTAATCCCGGGCTTTATCGAGACGGCTGTCAAACGAACCGAGCGGTACCGAATCTTGAAAGAACGCTTTGGAAATCAACCCGACTCCATTCAACTAATGCTCAATGAAAAGAAAAAAATGAAGGTGTTCTCCTGGAAAGGAGAACGAGATACTCTCATGAGCACGATGGATTCATTGGCGTATTACAAAAAATTCCTGCAAGCAGGATTCTTAAGCATGGATCCTCACACAGGACATATCAAAGCCTGGGTAGGTGGCATGGACCACAAATACTTCAAATTTGATCACGTAAAACAAGGAAAACGGCAACCAGGATCTACATTCAAACCTTTTGTGTATGCTGCAGCCATTGAAAATGGATATAGCCCCTGTTATTCAGTAGTGGATCAGCCTGTAGAGGTATATATTCCTGATCAACCTGCCTGGAGCCCTTCCAATGCAGACGGAAAATTTAGCTACGAAAAAATGACTATCCGTAAAGCCATGGCGCAGTCGGTAAATTCAGTCACTGCCTACATGATGAAGAAGCTAAGCCCAAAACTAGTGATTGAGACCGCACGAAGGCTAGGAATTACTAGTGAACTAGAGGAAGTCCCCTCATTAGCCTTAGGAGTCAATGATGTTTCCATTTACGAAATGGTTGGAGCATTTGGCACTTTTGTAAACAAAGGAGAACATACAACCCCGTATTACATTGACCGTATCGAAGATAAAAATGGGAATGTCCTCCAACAATTCACTCCAAAAAAACGCCCAGCCATGAGCGAGGAACATGCCTACCTCATGACCTACATGCTTCGTGGTGGTTTTGAAGAAGAGTCTGGCACTAGTCAAGGTGTTCCCTGGACCTTACGGGAAGGAAATGAACTAGGCGGGAAAACAGGCACCACCCAAAACGCATCCGATGGATGGTATATGGGAATCAGTAAAGACCTAGTTTCTGGAACTTGGGTTGGAGGAGATGACCGTGCTATCCACTTTAGAAGTTGGACCGCAGGCCAAGGCTCCCGTACTGCCCGTCCCATCTGGGTCAACTACATGGCCAAGGTATATGCAGACCCGAGCCTTGGCTACACCAAAGGCCCTTTCCCAAGGCCAGAAAGGCCCTTAAGCATAGAAATTGCCTGTGACAAATACGAACAAGAAAGTCAACAATTTGCTGATTTTGATTACGATGCCAAGAAAAATGACTTTTAACAAAAAAGCATTCTTCTAGAAAACAGCCTACTTGTTGGGCTGTTTTTTTTAATTTCACTCCATGCATTCCTCTTTCTTTCTCCCCGAAGACCACCTTTTACTTCCAGATCAACCTGGTGTGTACAAGTATTACAACGAAGCCCAGGAATTGATTTATGTAGGAAAAGCCAAAAGTTTGAAAAAAAGAGTAAGCAGCTATTTCAATAAGGCAAGCGGCATCAATCTCAAAACGCGAAGGATGGTCAAAGAAATAGCCAAAATTGAAATCACAATGGTCAACTCCGAATTGGATGCCTTACTATTGGAAAATAACCTAATCAAAAAATCACAGCCCAAATACAATATCCTACTTCGGGACGACAAAACTTATCCTTACTTACTCCTAACCAAAGAAAGCTTTCCGCGAATTTTCCCTACGCGCAAATACATTCCAAAAAGAGGAACCTACTTCGGTCCCTTTGCCAGTGTCAAAGCCATGAATAATGTGCTGGACTTGATACGCGAGATATTCACCATCCGGACCTGCAACCTTGATCTATCTTACCTTAAAATTAAGGAAGAGAAGTACAAAGTGTGCCTAGAATATCACATCGGAAATTGCCAAGGACCTTGCGTAGGCAAGCAAATTGAGTCGGACTATTTAGCAGATCTTGAACAAGCCAAACACATCTTAAAAGGCAACCTAAGCCCTGCTAAGACCTATTTTAAACACCGGATGGATATGCTTGCTTCTTCTCTCGCGTTTGAACAAGCGCACCAAGTAAAAAACAAGTTAGAACTCCTTGAAAAATACCAAGCAAGGTCCTTAATCACCAACCCAAGTATTGCAAATTTGGATGTTTGCACCCTGGTATCAGACGAAAAAACAGCTTATGTGAATTACATGCGCGTGAAGAATGGAGCGATGGTCACCTCAAAAAATGTAGAACTTAAAAAACGGTTGGATGAATCCGAGCAGGAGCTGTTAGTAACTGCATTGATTCGTTTGCAAGATCAATTTCAAAGTGATGCTGAAGAGATAATAGTCAATTTAGATCTGGATCCCATCGAAGGATTAAACGTAAGTGTTCCCAAAATTGGAGACAAGAAAAAATTGATTGAGCTATCCCTCAAAAATGCGCTCTACTACAAAAGAGAAAAGGCGTTGTTACAGGGGCTCAACCAAGATAAAAAAGATAGGGTTATTCGGCAGTTACAACAAGATTTGAGTCTCCAAGAAATACCGGATCACATCGAATGCTTTGATAACTCCAACATTCAAGGAACCAATCCAGTGGCCAGTATGGTCTGCTTTAAACATGGAAAACCTGCGGTGAAAGAATATAGGCACTACCACATCAAAACTGTAGAAGGGCCAAATGACTTTGCAAGCATGAAAGAAATCGTTGGACGCCGGTACAGGAGATTGATCGAAGAAGGGCTTTCATTACCTAAATTGGTAGTTATCGACGGGGGAAAGGGTCAACTATCCTCTGCAGTAGAGGCTTTGCAGGAATTGGGGGTTTATGGAAAGATGCCCATCATAGGTATCGCCAAGCGACTAGAAGAAATATACTTTCCGGGAGATCAATACCCTATTCACCTAGATAAAAAATCAGAGAGTCTACTGCTACTCCAACGAATACGGGATGAGGCTCACCGGTTTGCGATTACCTTCCATCGGCAGGTACGAAGTAAGAAAGCCTTGGGGACTCAATTGACGGAAATAGAAGGGATCGGTGCACAAACTGCTCAAAAATTACTGAAGGAATTCAAATCAGTCAGAAAATTACGCCTAGTACCAGTAGAGGAGATTGCAGCACTCATAGGCGCTGCCAAAGCAAAAATTCTACTAGAAGGGCTAGAAAAAAACAAAGCCCCGAATTAATTCGAGGCTTTGATTATTACCATTCCCAAACAGAATTTTCAAATTCCAGGAGATTATATTCGAAAGCAAGTGCATCCAAGTAGGCTTGCATTTTACGCCGGTCAGCAGGGGTATTTTTATCCACCAAATCAATCACAAGGGCCTCATCTTGATTGGTGTATCTCGTGACTACAGATCTGAACAACCGAGACTCAAACGCTTCATTATAGGTCAAGCTCTTAGAAATATTCTTGAAATTGATCCAGCGCGCATCTGGGTGATTGGAAAAGTAATTGATAAAGTCCTTGTATCGGATAAAACCAATGGTTTTTTGAAACCCAACCCCTGTTCCTGGATCTGCATTGGTTTCAGCAGGCATCACCAATTGAATGTATTTGATGTCAAACTTGAATTGAGAGTGCTGACGATCAAAAACAAAATCTTCTTTAAAATCTAAAAAAAACAGTTGCTTCACGAAGATGGAATCTTGAAAGTCTGTTTTCCAAAATGCAGAATCAAATTGTGCAATAGATAAAGGCTGTGAAAAACTTTCATCTCCAAAAACCTCCAAAGCATTTGACTTAACACCCTTATAGATTTGATTGATTATGCCATTCTCTTTGGTATCCCCTGATCCATAAAGCGGCATATTGTACTTCTCACGAAGATCAACTCTTCTCCATACAGAAATTTGATACATTTTGTCATCCTCTCGAATACGCTTGATAGAGTAAACAGTGTCCATTGCATACTGCCTCCCATTCACTCCAGAGGGATTTACTGAAGTAGCCACTTGCGCAGAGGCACTATATCCCAAAGAAAGGGTAATTAGGCAAACAAGTAAAATGTATCTAAAGATCACGTTCATAATAAATTAGTTTTGGCAAATCAGTAATCCTACTTCACCCGTACCGTGATTACTCCACGGAAATCCATTGGGATTTTTTCCCCTCTAAAATTAGTTCTAGTGATTTGGTTGATTCGAATAACGAGAATATCTCCAGCGGCTGCACTACCAAGCAAGCCACGAATTCCTGCTCCAATGGACACCGGCGCGCCTCTAGGAACATCATTTCGAACCAAGGTAATTTCTCCTCCAGTTACTGCAAAATTGGCATCCTTCGCCATGGTCCGGGCAAAATTGGGATCAGATTTTGCAACAATTTTAACTCCACTCAATACATTCGTAGTTTGGGCCTGGCTTATATCCAATTCGGAACCATTGGCCGCTTGAACACTAATTGTGGGATTAGGGACTGGCTTGATGTCAAAAGTTTCGTCACCAATTTTATTTCCACCACTGCTCACACCGATTGTCACTTTACCGCTAGCATTGGGAATGACTGTTACTTGACCCGCTTTTGCACCTTTGATTCGATCTCCATTTGTAACTGTGAATTCTGGGGCATAAGCATTCCCCAATGCAGGTACATCAATGTTCAACTCATTGGCACATCCTGCATACAACTGCTGCACCACCTCAGAGGTAATTTTAATCACAGGCTGTGCAACGAAGTATTCGTATTCGATAGGCAACACTTTGTCTTCTCCACCCACATTAGTGACAATTTGACCTTTTAACACCTTTTTTGCGGTCCCCTTATCGTCATAGGAAGATGCTGGAGTAGCTACAAATTCAATCTTACCAAAACCCTTCTCATCCACTGGAATAGACCGCCCATCCAAGGTCATGGTAGGGGAAGCAGAAGAAGAGGAAGAGGCAATAAACATGGTGCCTTCAAATTTAGTCCCTGCAGCAACTACATTAGAAATAGCAGAAATTTTTGCTTCCGTAATGTCAGCCTTGAAATAAAAGGAACCTATGGAATTTGCAATGGTAGTTAATGCCTCGTTTTCAATATTCAATACTTCATTTTGAAACTGTGACAAAATAGCTAAAGCAGCCCCTACAGGAGATTTCACAAAATTGAGATTGACAAAACTTTTGGACCTAGCCTCCATATCATTTGCAAAAAGGTCAATCTCCGAGGCATCCCGAGCGATTGGACGAAAGGTTAGGTTAGTAATCCCAAGAGTTTTTAATTGTCCTTCAACTGTTTTTGGAAAGTCATTCAATTTTTTCTTCAACTCCTCCCCCTTACCTTGATTGGCAAATAAATTGCCTGAAACTTCCGTATTCTTTAGGGAAGAATTTGAGAAATTACCGTCTTCTTTTTTGGCATTTGACTTTTCAATCAACTCCAATTTAAGCGCTTCTATGTAATCAAAAACCTCCTTGGAAGCTGCTCTAATTTTTTTTGAAGCTGCCACCTTGGGAAGGTCTTTTTCGTTATTCCCTTGCTGGGAAATGGTGTATTCAATACTTTCGACCATGCCTCCATTTTTTAAGGCATAGTTCTTGGAAGTTCGCTCCATCCCATCGTTAAGAAGGACAAACTTTTGGAGAATCTGATTACTTACCTGGAGCGCCAATAAAGCGGTCAATACCAGATACATAATCCCGATCATCCGTTGTCTAGGTGTCTCTTTACCTCCTGCCATAGTTAGTTATTTTTCTGGTTTGAGTGGTAAATTACCCTTTGATTGCGGTTAACATGCCGCCATAAATTTTGCTGAGCGCGCTTACATTTTGGTTCAATTTGACCATTTCCTCTTTGAATGCCTGTGTTTCGGTTCCTACCTCAGTGAAGCTAGACATTGCAATAGACATATTTTTGTAGAAATCTGCTCTTGTCTTTTTCTGGTCAGCAGTATCTTGAAGTTCCAACTCATAAACTGCATTTAAAGCAGACAGATTTTTAGTCACAGCTTGAATTTGCACTTGATAGGCCTGGGCATCCTGGGATGCAGAAGACATTGCCATTAAAGCAGTGGCTGTCTGTGCATAGGAATCATTCATACTAGCCAATGTTTTGGAAGCCGTTTGTACTTGTGCAGCATACTCAGTGGTAGCCACTGCTGCATCGGCAAGATTCCCCATCTTCTCAGCAGAAGTGGCCAGGTTTTGCATTCCCTTACCCAAACTTTCAATTAATTCAGGGCCAATGTTTGCTTGGGCAAGCATGTTATCCAACTGTGCCGCTATGGGATCGCCGGATGCAACCACCGTTTTCTTTTTTGCTGGTGAGGATGACTCCTCCTCATTTAGTTCTGGATATACCTTGCTCCAATCTACTTCCTTGTGAATGGGCTCAAATGCAGAGAGAAAAAAGATGAGTGCTTCGGTGGAGAGACCAATACCAATCATCCAGCTTGCTCCTGGCAAATCCAAGATTTTAAACATTGCGCCAAGAATTACAACGGATGCACCAATGCCAGTAATTTTCGGCATGATGTGCGTGAAAAATTTTTCTTTAAAATTTGCCATGAGACTAAAATTATTGGTTGGGATAGTGGTAAAAAAAGAGGTTGATTATCGTTTCATTCGTTTGTTTAACTTCGCATCCATAGATGCAGATCGACCAATAAAGGTCATTACTGTTCGAAAACCAATGTGAGCTTGTGCGACATCTTGGTATTCATAGGTACGGGTGGAAGTCTCTAGATAATGGCCAATGTCTTTCCAACTTCCTCCACGAACTACTTTCTTGGGCTCATTCTCATCCAAGTACACCGGATCTAAGTCCCAAGTATCTGCCCTAGAAGTCGTTTTGTAGGCATCCATAACCCACTCAGCAACATTGCCCGACATGTTGTACAAGCCAAAGCCATTAGGAGCAAACACATCCACAGGAGCCGTGTAGGTAAATCCATCGTCAATATAATTGCCTCTCCCTGGCTTGAAATTAGCCATAAGACAACCTCTTTTATTTTTAAGGTAAGGACCTCCCCATGGATATTTTGCTATTTCTTTGCCCCCTTTTGCAGCATATTCCCATTCTGCCTCAGTAGGCAATCTGAAAGCAGGAAGGTCAAATTCAATATCGTCATTTGCTCGAAGGTGGTAACTTCTCCATTCACAATATTTCGCCGCCTGATCGTAGGATACTCCTACTACCGGATACGAATCAAATGCAGGGTGATCAAAATAAAACTCCATCAAGGGGTCTCCATAATGGTATGAAAAACTTTTTGTCCAGACTGTACTATCTGGCTTCAGGGTGTTGATGTCAAATGTCGGTTCTGCTTTTAAAGTAGTAGGGGTCCCAGATGCCAACTGACCAGATTTTACTGCTTCTAAGAATTGTCTGTACTTGTTATTGGACACTTCATACTTGTCCATAAAAAATTCAGAAATAGTTATTTGCTTGTTTAAGGTAGCCTGTGTAAAAGCAATGTCTTCATCAGATTGTCCCATCCAAAACGTGCCTGCCTTGATCGGGACCATGTCTACTGGAAGATTTTGCTTCCATCGAATTCTCTTTGCTACCCCAGTTACTTCCCCTTTTCGATTCGCTTTGTCACTAGCCATCCCCTTTTTATTAAAGAGTCCACAACTTGGTAACATCGTTATAAGAATTAGTCCTAGGGTAAGCGATAAAAAAGAAACTTTTATTCTTGTATACATAAATGACTTTTTTAGGAAAGCATCAAATTTTTGGCCAAACTTCACCAAACTAAAATAATGACTTCGAAAGTTAGCTTTTTTTAAGTCAATAAAACAAATAGTTTTAATCTAAGATGTTACAAATCCAACACATAAGGATATATTCTTGTTTACTTTTTTTTAGTTCAGAACCTGAATCTTGGGGTACGTTGGATGACTCGATTGACTGTTTGGACAGCCTTAGACCAATTGTATCTCAAAAGTACTTCATGAGAACTGGGAGCCTTCGCATTTTGACCGCCAACTACCAAATCAAAGGCATAACCCAGCCTTAAACTGGAGTCCTTTAATAAGCTGTATCCCAAAATTAACGATACAGATTCCTCACCTCTATAAGCAATTCCAGCCTTTACTCGATTTTGGACTGTGGCTATAACGCTTACTTCGTATGATAAAGTATGCGATCCCAATGATTTAAATAAAATACTTGGTTCTAGGCGAAGCTGCCCGATAGGTCGAATCCGATAGCCCACCAACAAGTAGTTGTGTAGATCAAGGCGGTTGGCATAAGTCCCATCCCCAAAATCAAAAGAAGCCTGATTGAGGTGTCTACCACTCAAGCCCAAATAAAAATTGCCTCGGTCCACTAGCAATCCCGCACCCATATCCAAGGCCAGTTGAGTTTCCGTACCGGAGCTAGGAAGGTTTGGCTCTGGATTGACCACCTGAAGCTCTCCAAAATCCAATGTGCTGTTAGAAACTCCTACATACCCTCCAAAACTAAGTTGAGTTCGGCGTATTTTGAGTTGGTAGCTTCCTTGCAAATTAACCTCTTGATGGGTGTTTGCCCCCAATTTATCATTGACAATAGACAAGCCATAGCCGATATTTTTGGACTTAAATCTACCTTGTAGCGTTATTAATTGTGTTGTTGGAGCAACGCCAACTCCCGTTGTAGGGGCATATCCCTGCCATTGCGTACGGTGAAATGCTGTGAATTGAAAACCCTCTTGAATTCCTACAAACGCCGGATTGAAGTAGGCTGAGGCATCCAAATATTGGGTAAATTGAGGAATCTGCTGCGCAAACAGCAAAGGTGATACTAGTAGCAGAAAAATAAAGACTGCTCCTCTCAAAAAAATAATCAGGTGCTTAAATATATTCATTCGATAGTGAAGTACTCAAATTTAAACTTGTCCTTGAATTTAAACTGAGAAACCACCAAAAATGATTCTTAGAATTACAGATTATTAGCTTTTTTAATAAATAATTCGAGCGCACCTGTCATACTTGGGGCATTTGGCAATGGAGCTTCGATGTCTAAAATCAACCCCATATCTCGTACTGCCTGCGCTGTTGTCGGTCCAAAGGCAGCAATTCGGGTTTCTCCTTGGACAAAATCTGGAAAATTTTGATTTAAGGATTTAATGCCAGATGGACTAAAAAAAGCCAGAATATCGTATTTAACATCTGCCAAATCGGAAAGATCTGCTGAAACAGTATGGTAAATGGTCGCCTCTGTGAGGGAAATCCCATGCTTTTCCATATACGTAGGTATGTCGTCCTTACGAATATCCGAGCAAGGAAAAAGATACTTTTCGTTTTTATGTTTTTTAAAATAATCAAATAAATCCTCTGCTGTTTTCGTCCCTACAAAAAGCTTGCGCTTCCGAATCACAATATACTTTTGAAGGTAGTGTGCCGTTTGGTCTGAAATACAGAAATACTTCATTTCTGCCGGCAATTCAATTTTGAAATCCTTACAAATCGCAAAAAAATGATCAATTGCATTGCGGCTAGTAAAAATCACAGCCGTATGCTTCAAAATATCAATCTTTTGCTTTCTAAACTCTTTTGGTGGGACTGGCTCCACCTTGATAAATTGTCTGAAATCAATTTTCAACTTGTACTTTTCTGCAAGCAGCAAGTAGGGAGAATTGACCTCTGTTGGCTTAGGTTGTGAAACCAGTATGCTTCTTACGGGGGTATAGCGGTCTTTTGGAGCTGCACTCATGCCAGGAGTTCCTTTTTACGTTCAACACATTATTGCGTTAATACCATTAACCATTTGGACAAAACCAAAAAAGGTACTAATTCAACGATACAAAGGTAAGTAAATAAATGATATTTCTTAAAATTCAAGCGACTCACCATTATCAAGAAAAGCCCAAAAATCCCAAGTAAATAAACCCAAAAAAGTAGGCGCATCCCCATTGGGAATACAATGCTCAACTGCCTAAAATCATTAATCACCAAAAATGTGGTCACAAAAATTACCAAAGCAAATCCGATTGAAATTAAGCGTAGTAGGTAAAAAAAATGGGCAAATTCAACTTTCCCTAAGTCAAAAAGAAAGCTAAATAATCGAATAACGTTGAATTTAAGGATTGTAAGTAAAAGAATTCCGAGCGCACATAATCCCCAAAAACCCAACAAGGATAAAGCGGTCGCCCCAATCCATCCTTGAATCCATTCCATTCTATACACTACTAGAGCAGCAACCAAACTTTGAGCTAGCAGCATAGACACAATTAATAAAAAGAATAATATGTCAATGGAAAAAACTTTTTGAAGCCCACCACTTTCAGAAAAATCCTCTGATTTAATGACCGATAAAGGCTGAAGTAAGTCCCCTAATAAATATGGGTAAACCCTTCTATAAACAGCAACTAAGGATAAAGTCAAAAACAAGGATAGGGCAAAAAAGTCCTTTAATGGCTGCATTTGGAACCTTTTTGCTTCACTCAACTGAATATATTTGGAGGCACCATCTGCTTCTTGGAAATCTTTTTCCGAAATTTTAGTGATCCTCAAATTCAAATCTCTAAGATTTATTTGATCATTCACTACAGTCAGCAAAAGGGTATCCATTCCAAACGCTTCTTTAAAATAAGCAGCTGGGAGCTGAAAGGAAGTATCGCTTAAAATTAACTGCCACAACTTCCCATCAATAAATACAGTGGAATTGCCAGGAATTTCAAACTGAAAATAAGAGGTTGGAAATGAATGTACTGCTAACTTTACTTCTTTCTGAGAAATAGAAGCTCCAAGGGTTGGATTCGTTAAAGTTTGCCAATTCTGGTCATAAGTTTCCACCACTTGCCCTGTTACCAGTGAAGGCAATAAAAAAAGAAAGAATATGAATAAAAATTGTCGCATTAAACCAAGTGTACGTGTCGAAATACCCGATTTTTCCTCCTTTTAAAGTTCTCCCACCAAAATCCCTCTCCTAAAACCTAGAATTTCACTTTACAAAACTCAGCATTCCAAAGTCAGACTCCAAATGAATTGTCCTAGAACTAAAAAATTTGTTTGCATCCTTAGGAGAATCAATGTGCTTTGTCCCTAACCGAAAGAACATCTCCTATATTTACCTTTTAAAAAAACGCTATGGCAGGCCTTTACATTCATATTCCTTTTTGTAAACAAGCTTGCCATTACTGTGACTTTCATTTCTCAACCCAGCTTCAATCCATGACACCGGTGCTGGTTGGAATTGGACATGAACTAGAACTTCGAAAAGATTACCTAAAAGGAGAGCCCATTGACACAGTATATTTTGGAGGAGGATCTCCTTCTTTGATTCCTGTGCACGAACTTGAAAAAATTCTTTATCAGATTGAGTGCTTGTTTCCAGGGAAAAAAAGAGAAATTACCCTAGAAGCTAATCCGGACGATCTCACCCATCATTCCCTAGGAGCCTGGAGAGGAATGGGTATAGACCGACTAAGTTTGGGGATTCAAAGTTTTCAGGATGAAATTTTGAAAGCCTACAACAGGGCCCACTCCGCCAAACAAGCCAAACAAGCCATTCAACTTGCCCGAGATACAGGATTCGAGAAATTCTCTATTGACTTAATTTATGGCTATCCCCATGTGGACCATAGCCTTTGGCAAAAAGATCTCAAAGAAGCATTGACCTTAGATCCAGGCCACCTTTCCGCCTATGCACTGACCATAGAGCCCAAAACAGCCTTTGGAAACTGGGTGAAAAAAGGAAAATTTTCTCCCGCTAATGAAGAATTTGTTGCCTCACAATTTGAATGGCTCCAAGAAGAATGTGAAAAATCAGGGTACGATCAATACGAAATATCAAATTTTTGTCAACCGCACCAAGAGGCTCTCCACAATAGCAATTACTGGAAACGAATTCCGTACCTTGGCATTGGCCCGAGCGCTCATTCCTTTGATGGGACTTCCAGGGGCTTTAATCCACCCTCCAATCCAGGCTATCTCAAAAAACTTAACGAGGGGAAGCTCCCGTTTGTCCTAGAAAACATGGATAAAGAAGGCTTGGTCAACGAAGAAATACTGACCGGCCTACGTACCCGATGGGGCCTAAATACCGAAAGTTTGAATACGCGGCACCAAATTGACCTACTCCAACTTAAACAAGCACCCCTTGAAAAATTAACCAACTTGGAGATGATTTACACTCGTGCCAAAACTATTTATTTAACTAAAAAGGGGCAGCTTCTTGCGGATAGTATTGCCTCCGAACTTTTTATAGACTCCAATGACACCCAATAGAAAAAAAGAAGCTACCCCATTGGCAGATGCCTTTAAAGATTTGTTGAAAACTTATCGACTAGAAGATACTTACCAAGAAAAAGTGCTCCTCGCATCCTGGGGGGAATTAGTAGGCAAAACCATAGCCGACCGAACAACCAACTTGTATATCAAAGACAAAAAACTATTTGTCAAAATCAGTTCTGGCCCTGTTAAAAAAGAACTGCAACTCAATAAATCTAAGGTGATGCACTTGATTGAATCCCAACTAGGAACAGGGATTATTCAAGAAGTGATTTTTTTGTAAGATTTAACAATCCCCAATCATTTCAGAATACTGGCGATAGCAGTGCATTGATTGACATTCCCTATTTTTGAGGGGCAACCCCATGATCAAAACTAACGCAATCCCATTAGGCAAAATCAGTCTTTTACTAGCCATTCTTTTTTGGCTCGCCTTGTTATTGGTGGATTTGGTACGGATTTTTGGAGTAATTAATAACCTAGACTCGGGTATTTCTGAGGAAGTCACCTGGGGATTAGAAATCTTGTTCTTCTTTTTTACCTACTTTCTCTACCGCCATATTTTTTGGAAATCCAAACAAGTTGATTTTGTCACGCTCCTCTGGAGAGGAGCTTCTACCGGCTTATTTGCAGCAATAGCAGGCCTACTGACCGAATTGATTTTTTATGCCTTGGGTGATAGCAAAATCGGAAAGGACCCCTTCCTTCAAACGATTTTTTACCACCTCAACTTCGCTTGGAGTAGTGTTTTCCTTATTTCTACTGCACTTCTATGGAAACATTTGATCTTGTACCAAAAAACCAAAAAGGTGGTCAAACAATGGCAAGTCTTTGAATTGTCCATGCTCACTGCCCTATTCTTTATTTTTTTTAACCACAATAATTTCGATTACAGCTTTTTGTTTGGACTTGTAATCCTACTCGTGATTTCGATCCTTCTTTCTGCAAATTTAAAATGGATTCCTTACCTAAAATTTAAGGAAAAATGGAAAACCTTACTTTTCCTATTTTTAATTCTACTTAGTGCCACCTTATTATTCTATCGGATTTTGGCTTATGGGAATGAAGAGCGATTTCAAATCAATCTAACGGACAACCTATTCTTGATGGCCCTTTTCGGCTTCGTCATAGTCTACGGGTTATTTAGTTTTTTGGTGACCCTTTTTAACCTACCTACTTCTTCTGTTTTCGAACAAAAATTGACAGAAGCCCTCAATTTTCAAAAGTTGAGCCAATCCATCCAACCAGAAGAAAATGAGGAGCAAGTTCTTGATATTCTAGTGGACTCCTGTATTGGAGCTTCTTTTTCGGATGGGGCATGGATAGCTTTGAACCCAACGGAACAATTAAAAATTCAAAACCCACTCCGGTCCATCGAACCATCCACATTGACAGAACTTACCGCCCTTCTTCCAGCAGAATTTCAAAACTGGAGCCTTACGCCAACCAATGAATTTCAACCGTATTCAGTGCGGCTTAAACACCCAAGATACAAATCTGCACTCCTCGTTCCCCTACTTGTCAATAAAACCCTTTTGGCACAAATTGTATTGGTAAAAGAAGTTAAAGAAGGCTTTAATAAAGAAATGGTCAATATCATTGGCACCTTTGCTCGCCAAGCTTGTATATCTGTTGAAAATCACCGACTCCTTAACCAAGCAATTTCGAGTGAACGGTACCAGGAGGAACTAAAAATTGCCCAGAGGGTACAAAAAGCTTTACTCCCCTTAAAACTTGACCATCCCAACTCTTTTGATATTTGTGCGTATTCGAATACCACGGATGAGGTTGGGGGAGATTACTACGATACGTACCAAGTTGATGAGCATAAATTTGTGTTCATTATTGGGGATGTATCCGGAAAAGGTACCTCTGCCGCATTTCACATGGCACAAATGAAGGGCGTTTTCCAAAGTTTGATTCAATTGGGACTTGGGCCTGGGGATTTCATGATAAAAGCCAACTCAGCTTTAAGCAAGTGCCTAGAAAGAAATCATTTTATCACTGCTTCGATATTTGAGCTTGACACCCATTCCCAGCAGTTTAGACATGCCCGCGCAGGACATATTCCTACTTTATGGTACAGTGCGCAAACCCAATCTGCTGAATATATTGTTGTGGATGGATTGGGATTGGGAATTGTTAGAAACCAAAATTATGAGAATCACGTACAGGAAATTGCTGGCAACTACCAACCAGGGGATTTCCTTATTCTTCTTACGGATGGAATACTGGAAAGCAGGAACGATGTAGGCGAGCAATTTGGATACACACGATTAAAAGAGTTAGTGGAATCATATCCCCAATTGCCCCCCGTAGAATTGCAACAAGCTATTATTGATTCATTGCACCAATTTGTTGGAGGAGATGGAATGATTGACGATGATTACTCACTTGTGGTCGTAAAGTTTAAGGAAAGGAAGTAAATTAGTATGAAATGCTACAGATAGAAAAAGTTAGGGAAGGAGATGTGTTGATTCTTCAATTAATTGGAGAGGTTGATGCAAGCAATTCTGTGCTATTGGATCAATCTATCCAAGAGTCCCTGCAGCCAGAAATTAAAGTGGTAGTAATTGATGGGAAAGAATTGAAATATATTTCTTCTGCAGGTTTAGGTGTCTTTATGTCCTACGTAGATGATTTCTCAGAGCGAGGTATTCATTTTTCGATTTTTGGTTTAATCCAACAGGTTGGAGAGGTATTTAAAATTTTAGGCTTAGACCGCGTCATTGCGATCGTACCAGATAAAACCACTGCTGTTGCACTACGAAAATGAGTCCTAAGTTAATCCTATCCTGTAGTACCTCCGCGTTAGCAGATCTCCGAAGCTTTATACAGCTTAATTTGGAGGTTTTTGGCTTTTCGGAGCTGGACAAGCACCAAATTACACTCGCAGTGGAGGAGGTAGTTGCCAACCTAATCATCCACTCCCATGCCTGCAATCCAAACGAAATTATTCACTTAGAAATAAAGGACCTAGGCAAAAAAGTGGCAGTTGAAATAACCGATAAAGGAGATGGATTTAACCTATTGGAATATGAGGAACCCGAGCTTCGTCAAGTGATTGAAGAAAAACGAAAGGGTGGATTAGGGATTTTATTAGTAAAAAAAATCATGGATGAAATTCAATTTGAATCCAAAAACGGAGAAAACATGTGTAGGTTAATTAAAAAATTCCCTCCTAATTTTAAGTAAAAAACCTGCTAGATCAGCTATACCCTTAAAAACTTTATAACTTTGTGCCTTTCAACCTTATCCTGGACTTACTTTCGATGACTCACCGAGTACTTTCGACTATTTTTAGCGTAACTCTCCTCACTTTAATGAGTGTGTGTATCCCCGAAGCAAACGCACAAAGCAAAGGGGAAATACTGATGACAATAGGGGGAACCTCAATCGATAAAGAGGAATTTTTACATTTAATCACTAAAGGCAAAACCATTGATCCGTCAGCAGCAATTCTGAGTAAGGAGGAATTTGAGGAGAATTTAGAGCAATTCATCACCTTTAAACTCAAAGTAAGAGAGGCTGAATCCTTGGGAATGCACCAATCTGAGGAATTTTACAAGGAATTTGAGTCCTTCAAGGAATCCCTTATTGCTCCATTTTTAATTAAGAATTCTGTGGAAGAAGGAGAGCTCCGCAAGGTTTATGGCCGGATGCAAGAAATTGTAAGGGCCAGTCATATCTTGTTCCAATTCCCTCCAAATGCAAGTTCAGAGGACAGTCTCTCCATTTTAAAAATGGCGCTAAAAGTAAAATCTGAACTCGAAAATGGGGGTGATTTTAGTGAATTAGCCTTGGCCTATTCAGACGACCCATCCGCTAAAGTAAACAAAGGGGACTTGGGTTATTTTACGAGTTTACAAATGGTGCAAGAGTTTGAAGAAGTGGCCTACACCCTGCCAATTGGAGAAATATCGGGTCCAGTTAGGACTGATTTCGGGTACCACATAATTCAAGTAAATGGGAGACAACCCAATCCCGGTGATGTTCAGGTTTCTCATATTTTAATACGATTCGATCCAGAAAATAGCAGTCAGGAAGAAAATGCACGGAGAAGAATTTCTGACTTGTACCAAGAAATACAAAAAGAATCCACGGTTTGGGAAGAATTAGTAACTACTTATTCTGAAGACCTAGCTACCAATAAATCAGGGGGGATCTTACCTTGGTTTGGAGTAGGGACAATGATTCCAGACTTTGAACTCGCTGCTTTTTCCTTGACAGAAATTGGGGAAATTTCTCCACCCATCAAAACCAATTATGGGTACCATATTTTAAGATTAGAAGGCAAGAGACCTTTGGAATCATTTGAAGCACTGGAGCAAGGCATAAAGTCTAAAATCTTTAGAAGTTCAAAATCTGGCATGATTCAATCACAAGTCATTGCCATGCAGAAGGCAAGGTATGGATTCAAAGAAAATGAAGAAGGCATTTCTAATCTATCCAAGGAAATCTCAGCTACGACAATCCCTAACTTTGGAAGTGCCCTACAAGAAAAAGGCTTGACCTCCACCTTCCTCTTTAGTATTGCCGATAGGTCTTTCTCTGCCGAAGAGTTATGGAAGTTTATGCAAACTGAAGAAATTACCCCTCGCGGCTCAGGAACATTCTTAGAACTCTGGCTGAATCGGTTTATCTCACAAACACTAGCGAAAGCAGAGGAATCAGATCTAGAAGCCAACAACAAAGCTTACCAACAACTTCTCAAAGAATACCGAGATGGAATTTTGTTATTTTCATTAACCAATCAGGAAGTTTGGCAAAAAGGCCTGATCGATAGCCTAGGTCAAAGGGCCTATTACGAACAGCATACTCCAAATTTTAAGTGGAAAACAAGAATTGAAGCTTATTTAGTCCAAGTAAATGATGCTTCAAAACTAGAAATTGCAAGAAAATACCTGCGAAATTCTGGGTTTGACCCCAGCACCTTTGCAGCGTTTGAAGCAGATTATCGCGCCAATTTTCCAAATGCTTTTGGAATAGAATCGGGCACATTTGAGTACGAAGAACATCCTATCCTTTCTGATATTGATCTTACCCAAACGTATCAAGAGCGGATAGTACAGGGTGAAACATACCTTTTGGTACTCGGTAAAAAAATTCCTTCTGGAATCCGAAAATTTGAAGAAGCACGTGGCTTAGTAATCCGAGCTTACCAAGCTGCCTTGGAAAAAGACTTGATTAAAAAATTGAAAACCAAATACCCTGTTCAAATCAATAATGGGGTAAAAGAAAAGGCCTTTGCAGCCTTGAATAATTAATTATCCGATTCGGAATTTCCGAAAAATTTAAACTTATGAAATTCTTAAACCGACTTCTTCCGAGCTTACTTGCATTTTGGATCTCGGGACAAGCTCAAGCACAAGAAACTACCACTGGTCAGGTGGTAGATAAAATAGTAGCAAAAGTAGACAACAACATTGTACTTGAATCTGAAGTCCAAAAGTCTTATTTGGAGGCACTTTCACAAGCCCAACAAGGGATAGAAGCACCTACCCGCTGTGCCGTTTTTGAAAGTTTATTAATCAATAAACTCATGGTTGCAAAAGCGGAAGTTGATTCTGTGATTGTTACAGATGCAGAAGTATTGTTGCAGTCCAATAACCGATTCAGCATGGTCATGCAGCAATTTGGTGGGGACGAAGCCATGCTAGCAGAAATGTATGGCAAGACCGCCGATCAATTGAAAGCTGAATTGGAGGATGTCATTCGCGAACAGCTTATCGTGGAGAAAATGCGAAAAACCATCACCGAAGGGATCACCGTTTCTCCATCTGAAGTCCGCTCTTTTTATATCAGCATTCCCAAGGATTCCCTCCCATTGTTTACCTCAGAGGCAACAGTAGGACAAATCGTACGTAAACCTGAAACAAATCCCCAGGTTAGGCAACAAATATTGGCGCAGCTGGCCCAATTCAAAGAAGAAATAGCATCAGGTAAATTTACCTTTGCAGAGTTAGCCAAAAAATATTCCGAAGACCCCGGTTCTGCGGCTCAAGGTGGTGACTTAGGGTTTTTTAGAAGAGGTGAATTGGCTCCTGAATACGAGGCAACTGCTTTGGGCTTACGTCCTGGCGAATTATCAGACCCTATTGAAACAGAGTTTGGATTTCACCTAATCCAATTATTAGAAATCAAAGGATCTACCTTCAATACAAGGCATATTTTACGGATTCCAAACCCAACTGAAACAGATATTCAAAAAGCAGAGCGCTATCTCGATAGCCTTAAAAAAGAAATTTTAGCCGGTAAAATTGAGTTTGCAAAGGCAGCAAAGGAGTATTCTCAAGATCGAACAACTTCAGATGCAGGGGGATTTTTTACCGATCCAGCTTCCAATTCAAACCGCTTGTCCCTTCGGACCTTAGAAGATCCAGTGCTCTACTTTACTATCGACACCATGAAGATTGGGGACATTACTCCTCCCATTCGATTTGAAGATCCTAGAGAAGGCACCAAAGTACGTATTCTTTTCTACCAAGCCAGGTACCCTGCCCACAAAGCCAACATGGAGGATGATTATGAAAAACTCAAGGCAGCCACCCTTCGGCGAAAAGAGGATGAGGTGCTAAGCAAATGGTTTATAACTGCCAAAGAAGATATTTTTATTGACATTGATCCTTCCTATGATCGATGCAATGCGCTCAAGGAAAAATAGAATATCTTTCCTAATTATCTACTTGATCGGCAAAATCGAAAAAAATAAGGTAGTAGACCTAAAGATATTAGGCTAGGGCTTGGGATCTTCCAAAGATTCTCCGCCCTGGGTTTGCTTCTCAAAAAGTGCTGCATACACTCCCTTTTGAGTCATTAAAGACTCGTGATTTCCCCTTTCCACAATTCTCCCTTCATCCAAGACTAGTATTTGATCGGCCAGCTTTGCAGAAGATACCCTATGGGAGATGATGATGGAAGTTCTCTTTTCCATAATTCTTTTCAAGGAATTCAAAATTGCATTTTCAGTTTTGGTGTCCACCGCAGAAAGACAGTCATCCAAAATGAGAATTTTTGGCTCTTTTACTATTGCTCGAGCTATAGATACGCGTTGCTTTTGTCCACCAGACAAGGTGATTCCACGCTCTCCCAGCAAGGTGTCAAATCCCTTTGGGAAATCAAGGATGTTTTGAAAGACATCTGCATCCTTTGCGGCTTGGATAATTCGCTCCTGATTTGGTTGGTCTAAACCAAAGGCAATGTTGTTTGAAATGGTGTCTGAAAAAAGAAATACATCTTGAGGGACCACGCCTATTTGGCTACGTAAACAAGAAAGGGAATAGTCTTGAATTGGTCTCTGATCGATCAGAATTTGTCCAGAATCTGCATCATACATCCGCATTAACAGGTTGGCTAGAGTAGATTTGCCAGATCCAGTTGTACCTATTATCCCAAGGGTTTGACCTGCTTCAATGGAAAAAGAAAGGTCCTTCAAGGCCTGTATTCCCGAATCCGGATAGACAAATGACAAATGACTGATCTCCAGAGCACCTAGTAAAGGCACCTCTATATTTTTTTCTGTGGATAGCTCCGACTTTTGGTCCAAAAGTTCATTGATCCGCCGTTGGGATACCTCAGCACGTTGAACAATGCTTGTCACCCAGCCTAGAGAAGCTACGGGCCAAGTAAGCATGTTGACGTACAAAATAAATTCAGCGATTACTCCATACCCAATTTCTCCCTGAATAACTTTCATTCCACCGACATACACGGTGATGATGGTTGAGATTCCAACTAATGCCATAATCAAAGGAAAAAATAACGCATTGACACGGGTCAATTCGATGGATCGAAGCTTGTACTCTTGACTTGACTTCTCAAACTCTGTTGCTGAATCCTGTTCTCGAACAAACGCTTTAATAACTCGAATACCAGAAAAAGCTTCTTGTACAGCAGTACTCAATTGGGAAAGGCTTCGTTGGATTTTCTCAGAACGTATATTGATGAGATTATTGACATAATAAATACTCAAAGATAAGATCGGCAGTGGGAGCAATGCATAAAGAGTAAGCTCTAAGTTGACCGAAATCATGTATGAAATCACCAAAGGAAATAAGATCAATAAGTTGAGCCCATACATAATTGCTGGCCCAAGATACATACGGACCCGACTTACATCTTCAGCAATACGAGCCATCAAGTCTCCCGTACTATTTTTTCGGTAAAAGCTCAGGGAGAGTCCTTGAAAATGCTCATAAAGCTCATTTTTCATGTCATACTCGATTTTTCGAGACATGATGATGAGGGTTTGACGAATTAAAAAAAGAAAAAAGCCACGAAGCAAAGCCATAGCCAAAATCAAAATTCCGAATATGAAAACCGATTTTAAAAAATATTGACGGGCAAGATCCCCTAATCCACCTTTTGTTAAGGGGGCAAACAAGGAATAGCTTTCAACCACATAATCTATGGCTATTCGTACAAGTTGCGCCGGGATAATTACGAAAATATTGGAGATAACCGTAAAGAGTATTCCCAAAAACAATAATCCCTTGTATTTGATTAAGTATTTATTTATTCTCCAGAGGGCGTTCACGAAATAAATTATATTTTTTTATAAATCCTTCCACATATAATTTGGAAGAAGAAAATTTGTAAGCTGCTAAAAGTATTTAATTTTGTAATTACCTCTAAAGGTAACTCACCCAAATATAACACATTCTAAAAAGCTATTTAAGATGTTAGCGATTAAAACAACTGAATCCATTCAAAATGAATCGATTTTTGGACAGCTTACTACTCTTGAGCACGAGCAACTGCTCGTTTGTCAGGACAAAGACACAGGATTGAAAGCTTTAATTGGTGTTCACAATACAGTGCTTGGCCCGGCTCTAGGAGGCACACGTCTATGGTCTTATGCTTCAGAAGAGGCCGCCATCCGAGATGTTTTGCGGCTTTCAAGAGGAATGACTTTTAAAAATGCCTTAGCAGGACTGAATTTTGGCGGAGGAAAGGCGGTCCTTATTGGCGATCCCAAACTAAAGACAGAAGCTTATTTAAGACGATTTGGAAGATTTATTGAAAGCTTGGGAGGCAGGTATGTGACCGCAGAAGATGTAAATATGAAAACTGCCGACATGGAATACATTGCCTTGGAAACTCGCCATGTAACTGGTCTTCCCAAAAACAAAGGGGGAGCTGGGGATCCCTCACCTGTGACCGCATTTGGGGTTTACATGGGGATGAAAGCAGCTGCAAAAAAAGCGTATGGATCTGATTCCTTAGCAGGAAAAAAAATTGGCGTGCAAGGGGTAGGACAAGTTGGAAAATACCTGATCAATTACTTGGTGAAAGAAGGAGCAAGTCTTTATATCACTGACATTGATCATGAAAAGCTCCAGGAAATAGCTGCAGGCACTGGGGCAACTGTCCTAGGCAATGAGGAGATTTATGATCACCAAATGGATATTTATTCCCCTTGTGCATTAGGAGGCACCTTAAATGATCATACCATTGAGCGATTGACCTGTCAGGTAATTGCCGGAGGTGCAAACAACCAATTGGAAGATGAAAATAAGCATGGAAAAATGTTACTAGAAAGGGGAATTACCTATGCTCCCGATTTCCTAATCAATGCAGGAGGGGTAATCAATGTAGGAGCTGAATATTATGGAGAGTATGAGGAGAAAACTGTCTTTGCACAAACCGAGAAAATTTACGATACCTGTTTGTCTATTTTGACTGCAGCTGAGCACCAGCAAATCCCTGCACAGGAGGCAGCAATCCAAGCGGCAAAAGCAAGAATCGAAGCCATAGGTAGAATCAAGCTTGCCTATTGAAAAGAGAATTTTAGTCACAATAAACCACTGAACACTAATTCAGTGGTTTTTTTGTCACCTAATCCATGGGGAGAAGACCCGCCAAATTACTTATATTTGTCCCTCTTTAAATCCACTATGCTCAACAGAAGAATCCTCAGAGTCAAAGCATTTCAAAATTTGTATGCTTACGAACAATGCAAAGGATCTAACCTCAACTTAGCCAAAGACTTTATACGAGAGTCTTTTTTACCTGACCTCAATAGTATGGAGGTTCAAGATAAGACTGCGCTCTCCCGTGAAGCAGAAGAGGCAATTGCAATTTTTGAGCAAAACGTGGAAAAACCCCAAAAATTAATCACTATAGATGCCTCTGAAAAGGTCAAGAAAATAGCTTTGGAAGCAGGCAAACAAGTCAAGGAAGCCAACGAAAAAGACCGCCTCTTCCTTTTAAAAAACATGGTGGTTTCGGCCGAAAGAATTCCCCAACTCTATCTTTTAGCTATTGAACTACTTCAAGCGTTCGCAAAACATGTCGAAAAGGAAGTTGCTAAAAAACAAAAGCTCGCTGGAGATAATGTAATAATTGGCAATGAGCTAAATCTGGCCAACAACCAAGTTTTGAAGCGCTTGAGGGAATCCAAAGAATACCAGACTGCATTGACAAAAAACGGCGTTCACCTTGAAGATCTTGAGCTGGAAATAAAAGAATGGTTTAGAGAATACGTCAAACCCTCTGAAGCCTACCAACAATACTTAAGCCTTTCCCAGCCTCAGCTCGAACAAGACTTTGAAGTAGTCGATGAATTATTGAAAAAAATCATTTTCAAAAACGAGGTTATCCTTACTTTTTTTGCTGAAAAGGATTTGAACTGGACCGAAAATAAATCGGTTGTTCGAAGTTTAGCTGCCAAAGTACTCAAGAATGCTACACTAGGAGAGGAAAAACCCTGGGAGCCCTTGCCGGAAATTGCGATGAATTGGGAGGAAGACAAAGAATTTTTTGAAAATATTTTTAACTTCACCATCGAAAATGATGTTAACAGCAAAGTACTTATTGCTGAAAAAACCAAAAACTGGGACATTGAACGTTTGGCTTTTACGGATAAAGTCATCATATCAATGGCGCTTGCCGAAATGATTAATTTTCCAAGTATTCCCGTAAAAGTGACCATCAACGAGTACATTGACATATCCAAAACATACAGTACGCCAAAAAGTAAACAATTTGTGAATGGCTTGCTAGATGTTTTGGCGAAAGAATTAACAGAAAAGGGGCAAATCCGAAAAAGTGGAAGAGGCCTCTTGGACAATAAATAAGACTACAATGGGAAAAACGACTAATACATTACTTGCATTTGCAGTGGGCGCAGGAGTCGGTGCTGCACTAGGCATCTTATTCGCGCCAGATACCGGCGCAAATACGCGAGATAAGCTTTCCTTTAAACTTTCCAAATACAAGAAAGAACTTGAAGATTTAATCAATGAGTTGGTTGAAGGGAAAGAATTGCACCTCAATGAGGCCAAATCAGAGGGGAAACGAGTAATCTCTGAAGCAAAAAATAAAGCAGAGGACCTATTAAACGATGTAAATAAACTTATAGACCAAATTAATCAAGATAAAAACTAATATGAAAATCAGACTATTTAGCGCGATTGCCCTATCGGTAATACTACTGGCCTCCTGTTCACAAGGAAATGACCAGGCTGAAAAAATCAAAGCCTTGGAAGAAAAAATCGCAGCCATGGAAGGTGCAAATACCCCTGTAGCAGCAGATTTGGCTCAAACAACAACCAGTGCAGATCCAAGTACCTTAGGTGAATTCCAATTTTCTGAAATGGAGTACGACTTTGGTACAATCAATGAAGGTCAAGTAATTGAACGCGTATTTAATTTTACCAACAACGGACAAGCTCCATTAGTGATTTCAAACATTACTGCTTCTTGCGGATGTACTAGCCCTGATTGGACCAAAGCACCTGTTCAACCTGGACAAACCGGCTTTGTGAAAGTAGTATTCAACTCTACAGCAAAATCGGGCGCACAATCCCCTACGGTTACAATCCAAGCCAACACTAACCCAACTGTTACTCGACTACGAATGACTGGAAGTGTCACTCCTAAATTGGGTGGAGGCGCTGCACCAGCTGGTCCTGTTAGAAAATAACTTATGAACTTATTTATTCTAGCTCAAGCTGCAGTAGGCAGTAGTGGTATTCTTGGACAAGTATTCCTTTTTGGATCAATCATCTTGATCATGTATTTCTTTATGATTCGTCCACAACAGAAAAAACAAAAGGAAACCAAGAAGTTTATCGAAGAAATTAAAAAAGGAGATGAAGTAGTAACCATAGGAGGCCTTCATGGAAAAGTATACAGTGTGGAAGGTGATACCGTGCTCTTGGAACTAGATAAAGGACTGAAGGTAAAAATTGAAAAGTCTGCCATCTCTTTAGACTTCTCTAAAAAACCAAGCTCAACGAAATAATCCCTTGCCTGATTTAAAAAAATCGCCTTGGAGAATCTCCAAAAGAAACCTCTCCAATATAAAAGTGGTAGTCCTATGTATTGTAGCGGCTACCACTTTTTGGGTTTTAAATGCGCTAAATAAAGACAACTACAGTACCATCGTCGACTACCCAATTCAATGGAAATTCGATGAAGAAAATTATGTCGCAGTAAAGGCACTACCAAAAAATATCCAGATACAAATCACGGGAAATGGTTGGGACCTCCTACGTAAATATTTTAATATTAGCAGTACACCCTATTCTATTCAACTTGATTCTCCAGCAGAAAAAAAATTCTTATTGCCTTCAGACCTAAAACGGAGTTTAGGTGAATTCATTACACCTACCCTGCTTGAAAACGTCCTTGGAGATACTCTTTTTTTCCAAATTGACAGGATTGTTACCAGGACCCTTAGGCCTGAGCTAGATACAACTAGCTATGCATTAGACAAAAATAGTGTATTAAACGGTAAGGTTACCTTCAGCCCGGATAAAGTAGAACTGAAAGGGCCTTCTTCCCTATTGGATGGGTACGAAGGAAAATTTCCGGTTAAATTAAATAGTCGCAAGATCAATTCGGATTATTCCTCCAAAGTACCACTTGCTGTGGAAGAAAAATTCACTTCCTTGATTCAGCTCACTCAACAAGAAATAGAAGTGAGTTTTGCTGTCATCACCTACTTGGAGGGAAACAAACGCCTCAAATTAAAAAAACAAAATTTCCCAACTTCGGTCAGCCTCCAAGACGAGGAATTGGTACCTGTACTCAGCTATCTGATTGAAGAGTCAAATTTGCCCGACCTAGAGGATTTGGAATTTGAGGCGATCCTAGATTATCGAAAACGAAATCGAGCAGATAGCACTCTTCAACTAGTACTCCGACCCAATCCCTCATTTTTAAAGGAAGTTACCATCACTCCCCCTGTTGTAAAGTTGAAGTATGAGTAATTTAATTCCCCTACGTGTTGGTGTAACCGGCGGGATTGGATCGGGAAAATCCACTGTTTGTACCCTATTTTCACTGCTAGGAATACCGATATATACGGCCGATGATCAAGCAAAATGGCTTATGTCAAAGAATTCGGAACTTCGTATTCGGATTATTGAGACCTTTGGAACTTCAGCATATACTGTCTCAGGAGAACTTAACCGCACCTTCTTAGCAGAAACTGTCTTTTCAAATCCTGCTAATTTAGCAAAATTGAATGCCCTGGTTCACCCTACTGTTCAAAAGGATTTTGCTAATTGGGCAAAACTACAATCGGCACCTTACCTTATAAAAGAAGCTGCCCTTTTATTTGAAACTGGGACTTCAAAGGAATTAGACTTTACCATCAATGTCAGCTCTCCTTTAAAGATTCGGATGGCACGCATCCTATTGCGCGATCCACAACGGACGGAAGAACAAATTAACCAGATAATTAATCAACAGCTCCCTGATGAGGAAAAAAATAAGTTAGCTTCTTTCGTTATCAAAAATACAGACAACAAACTACTCCTCCCTCAGGTACTAGAAATCGACCACAAGCTGAGAGCACTTTCATCTTCCGCTGTATAACTAAGCTTAGATCATCTAGTGGCATTGGTAACCAATCCTATTGTTTCAACTAAGCAATGGGTACTCTAGCTGCTCATTCGAAGTTTTAAATTCGATCAAACCCCAAATAGGAGTGCAATACCTTAGGCATACGAATGCCGTCTGGTTCCTGGTTATTTTCTAAAATCGAAGCTACAATGCGCGGTAAAGCTAAGGCACTGCCATTCAAAGTATGTGCGAATTGTGATTTTTTATCTTCTCCTTTAAATCTCAATTTTAGCCGGTTGGCCTGATAGGTTTCAAAGTTTGAAACTGAGCTCACCTCTAGCCAACGTTCCTGCGCAGCAGAATACACTTCCATATCGTACGTCATCGCAGAAGTGAATCCCATATCGCCTCCACAAAGCCGAAGCACACGGTAAGGAAGTTCTAGCTTTTGCAACAGCCCTTGAACATAGGCACTCATTTGTTCCAATGCAGCATAAGACTGATCAGGATGGGTGATTTGTACTATTTCCACCTTATCAAATTGATGCAATCTATTTAGGCCACGAACATGTGCCCCCCAAGACCCTGCCTCGCGCCTAAAGCAAGGTGTGTAGCCAACATTCTTAATGGGTAAATCTGTAGCATTCAAAAATACATCTCGGTACAAATTGGTAATTGGGACTTCCGCTGTGGGAATAAGGTAAAGGTGGTCGTCTTTGGCAAAATACATCTGCCCCTCCTTATCTGGTAATTGGCCGGTTCCGTAACCAGACTCCTCATTAACTAAAATTGGGGGTTGAACCTCCATATATCCTTCTGCCAAGGCCTGATCCAAGAAAAAATTAATAAGTGCTCGCTGCAATCTTGCCCCTTTGCCCTTGTAAACAGGAAACCCAGCTCCAGTAATTTTTACGCCTAAATCAAAGTCGATGATGTCGTATTTTTTTATCAATTCCCAGTGAGGTAATTTTCCTTCCCATAAAGAAGGAATCGTGCCATGAGATAGTACCTCCTCGTTGTCTTCCGCAGACTTTCCTGCAGGCACAGCTACATGGGGCACATTAGGAAGAAGGTAAAGCAAGGATTTCAACTCTTCTTCTACCTGGGCATGCTGATCTTCCAACTCTTTAATTTGGGCTTTTAGCTGGCTAGATTGATCTTTGGCTGCAGTAGCCTCTAATGATTTCCCCTCCTTCATCAGACTCCCTATCTGCTTAGAAATAAGATTTGATTCAGCTTGAAGCTGATCGCGCTGAGTCTGTGAAGACTTCCGTAGGTCATCTAAAGCCAAAACCTGCTGCAAGGCCTCAGTTGCTTGTGGAAAATTTCGCTTTTTTAGGCCAAGCAGAACTTGGTCATACTGATCTCGGATGGTTTGAACTAAAAGCATGTTGGACTAAGGATTGAACGGCAAAGATAAGGACTTATCGGACATAGATTGTCTTTGTACTAATGGAGAAAGGTCCTTCAAGGTCCTTATTGTCTTCACGTACGAGTTGTAATTTTACGCGGTAGTCTCCTATTGGTAAATGAGTAACCCGAATTGGAGCCACTTGATGAAGCGTGGTTTGGTAAGCATTGACCCACACCTTGACCTTCAATCCATCCAATTCTAAATCCCCTCCAAGCACTAAAAAATCAAGGATCAAGTCCTTTCCAAAGGGTAGGATTTGTTCATTTCGCGGCAAATTAATTGCTAAATAAGGCTCGGCAGAATACGGAAAGGGGCGAGAGTCTCCTACCAAGAAGTCGCGATCCACGTAATTTCCAAAATTTTTTAAGGTTATTCCGTTGCTATCCAATAAGAAAGCCACAGACCGGTAGGTTCCTTGAGTAAGCTCCCTTTGAAAAATCGGAGCAGCATAGTATTCTGGCTCTCCCCCGTTTAAGATCATTGCAAATCTCTGAGAAGATGTACTAGTCACTTTTTGGGAAAAGTTTTTAATATTGAATTCAAAAGGAACTTTTCCGGGTTTAAATACCTGATTGCTCAGAGGAGTATTGAGTTCTATCCGTGCATCTGGATAAAACGTGAGAGAATCTAGGGGTAGAAAGGCAACAGGGAGTGTTGGAGTTGCAGAATTGGAAAAAAGGGAATCCTCTTGCTGAGTTTTTTCTTTTGTTTCGTTGGACTTTGAAGAACAAGACGTGATCCCTATGCTACCAAACAAAAAGTATATTAGGATTTTATTCATGGAATTACCTCAATTGAGGTAAAGATATTTATTTTTGAAGAATTTAAAGAAAGTACTACTTAATCTATCGGATCTATGGATATCTTATTTGATGAAATTCCCAGTTTGGATTTAGCTGATTTTACCTCAGGTAATCCTGAAAAAAAAGCAGCATTTGTGCATAAACTTGGTGAAGCATATCAAACGATAGGTTTTGTTGCGATTAAAAATCATGGGCTTACCAAGGACTTGCAAGACCGACTTTATGGGTCTATTGCTACTTTTTTTTCGCTCCCAGATGAAGTAAAAGCCCAGTACGAAAAGCCAGAAATAGGCTACCAAAGAGGCTATACAGGAAAAGGAAAGGAGCACGCCAAAGGTAGAAATACGGGAGATTTGAAAGAATTCTACCATGTAGGTCAAGACCTAAATGACATTCCCAACTCAGACCCAATTAAGGCTGAATACCCAGAAAATTGCTGGCCCAAGGAACTACCACAATTTAAAGAGGATGCTTTAGAGGCTTACAGAACCTTGGAAAATGCGGGCCGACAAATGCTCCGTGCCATTGCATTAATTCTTGGATTAAATGAAGACTACTTTGAAAACAAGGTGATTCATGGAAATTCTATCTTAAGACAAATCCACTACTTTCCAATTGAAAACCCTGACGAAGTGCCTGCCGATGCCGTACGGGCAGCAGAGCACGGAGACATCAACCTGATCACTTTATTGATGGGTGCAAGTGCCGATGGCTTACAAGTTTTGCGAAGAGATGGGAAGTGGATTCCTATTACTGCTTTGCCGGATCAATTGGTAGTGAATGTGGGTGACATGTTAGAGCGGTTGACCAATAAAAAATTGAAGTCCACCATACATAGGGTAGTTAATCCCCCTCGTGAAATGATGCATACTAGCAGGTATTCAATCCCATTTTTCATGCATCCCCGCTCAGAAATGGATCTCAGTTGCTTACCGGGCTGTATTTCTGAGGACATGCCTAAGCAATTTCCTGATTGTACAGCGGGAGAATTTTTAGAAGAAAGACTTCGAGAACTAGGATTACGAAAATAGGATGTCTATTCGGACAATCCGATATGTAGTCTTTTTAAAAGATGCCCTCACCCTTTCGCTAACCTCTTTTGGCGGACCTCAAGTCCTTTTGGCCATGTTGCTCGAGCTCATGGTAACGAAGAGAAGGTACATTCAAGAGGAGGAACTTTGGGAATTGAATGCACTTTGCACGATGTTGCCTGGACCTTCTGCTACCCAACTTATTTGTGCAATCGGGTTTCGGGTAGGAGGTCCCCAACTTGCCTACTTGACATTGGTAGTATGGATTCTACCAGCGACGGTGGCGATGATTTTAGCTGCGATTTTGATCCACTTTTTACAAGAAAATAGCCCGAATGCCTTGGGATTTGCAAAATACATTCAACCAATGGCTATTGGTTTCTTGGTTTTTGCGGCGCAAAAAACCATTCAAAAAATGATTAAAACACCTGAAGCAACTGTATTGCTATTACTTTCGGCGTTTGTTTCCTTTTTTTATAGTTCCCCCTACATTTTTCCTATCCTACTCTTGCTAGGGGGACTCAGTACCTCCCTAAAATATAAAAATCAACCAAAGGTTGAAGAAGATAAATCTTTGCACATCAAGTGGAGTAACTTTTACCTTTGGGGAGGTGTATTGATGCTAGCAGCACTTGGAGGAGCCCTTACCAAGTACCAGCCACTGCTACTTTTTGAAAATTTTTATAGAAATGGCAGCCTTATTTTTGGAGGAGGACAGGTTCTTATCCCTTATTTATATACTGAATTTGTGGAGTTTAAGCAGTTTTTAAGTTCAGAGGAGTTTTTAACAGGCTATGCACTTTCTAAAGGAATTCCTGGTCCTACCTTTTCCATTTCGACCTATATCGGCGCCCTTTCTATGCGTGAATTTGGGCTATTTGGCTTTGTTGTTGGGGGGCTGATTGCTACCGCTGGGATTTTCCTTCCCGGAATATTTTTAATATTTTTTGTAATCCGCTTTTGGGACCAACTCAAATTGTACCGCCCCGTACGTGCAGCTTTAGAAGGCATCAACGCGGTTTCATGTGGCATGCTCATTGCTGCCGCATACCTGCTATTTGAGCCATTGGAGGCCAATACACTGAATATTTTCTTTATTTTAGGAACTTATTCCTTGCTTCAATTCACAAAAATTTCCTCTGCCTATATCATTACTGGAGGAATTATCTTGGGCATTCTTGGACAAAGTTTCGCCTAGCAACCAACTGGTCTTCAAATAAAGGAACAAGATCCTCAAGAAAAGCGTTTTTAGTTATGAATTGATTTCCTAACTTTCATTTATGCTAGCAGCAGATTTAATTCATCCTATTGTTCCCTCGCTTACCATATCTGAACCTGTGGGTTTGGCTTTGAAAAAAATGGAGGAGTGCGAGCTAACTACCTTACCCGTGGTGGAAGGAGGTATTTTTTTAGGGTTTGTAGAAGACGAAATTCTACTTGAACAAGAACATCTAGATGTTCAAATCGCTCAAGTAGAGTTGGAATGTTCGGCGTGTTGGGTATATGCAGACCAGCATTTGTATGATGTACTACGAATTTCAAATGAGCAACAAGCCAAATGGATCGCAGTAATAGATCGAAATCAACTTTTTTTAGGGGTGGTTTCAGTCGTTGAAGCTAGGACATTTTATACACAAAGCTATTCCATTCAATCTCAAGGAGCAGTTTTGGTCGTTTCTTTGGAAATGAAGGATTTTCAATTATCGGAGATTGCTAGGCTCGTTGAATCTGAAAATGCCAAGGTCATCAGCTGCTTGGTGCACAATGACCCATCAAATCCTCAGCAGGTGGAAATTACACTTAAGTTGGATATCCCAGATAGTAGACATGTTAAGGCTACCCTCATCCGATTTGGTTACCGTGTCCATGATTTTGGGCAAGAAGAGGGAGGGTTAAATACGGATGAAGAACGAATTGGCAACCTATTGCGATTTTTGGCCATTTAACCATGAAAGTCGCAATCCATGGCTTATCATTAAAAGCTGAGTTTTTACCTACCTTGTTCGGGCTTTTTGAAAAATTACAGCAGCTTGGAGTTTCCATTTGCTTAACTCCGGCCTTAGACAAGCAGCTTCGACATTTAAGTACTTCTCCTCATTTGTATGGATTGCTTCATCAATCGAAAGATTACGCGGATTTGGATTTTTTCTTATCCATAGGAGGAGATGGAACCTTACTGGATTCAATTTGCATGGTTGGAGATAAGGAAATTCCAATTATCGGGCTTAATACAGGAAGGTTAGGCTTTTTAGCAACAGTGGCTACCGACAAAATCGAAGATGCAGTAACTCAGTTAGTAGCTGGAAATTACCAGATTGAATCCCGAACCCTACTTTCTTTGACCAGTTCAAAAAAATTATTTCATGGAGAAAACTTTGCACTGAATGAGTTTACGATCCATAAACGAGATACCTCTTCAATGATTACTGTACATACCTATATCGATGGAAAGTACCTTAATTCTTACTGGGCAGATGGCTTAATTGTAGCCACTCCAACAGGCTCTACTGGCTATTCATTAAGTTGTGGAGGTCCATTAATCACGCCTGGTGCTAAAAATTTTGTAATCACGCCTGTTAGCCCACACAACCTAAATGTCCGTCCCATTATCGTGTCTGAAGAATCAGAAATTAGCTTTGAGATTGAAGGGCGTAGCGATAAGTTTATGATTTCGCTAGATTCTAGGTCTACTTCCATCTCTTCAGAGGTAAAGTTGCGTGTTAAAAAGGAGTCATTCTCCGCAAAATTGGTGAAATTACCCTCTTATCATTTCTTTGATACCCTGCGTCAAAAGTTAAATTGGGGATTGGACATGAGAAATTAAAAAGGATCGAAATACGCTTAACAATTATTAACCCCCTAAATACCAAGGCTCGTTTTTTAAACGTTAGGTAGTTCATAAATTGCATCGTCTTGAATAAATTCAATTTTAAGATTTTCCATCTTTGTGTCGGAATTTACCTCCTCGTCATTTCCACGGCAAAGCCACTCATTGCTCAAAGTTATGAGGTTGGTGGCGGATTAGGTGCTGCTGTCTACTCTGGTGATTTACTTCGAAAAATTGATGCTGGCCAAACTGGCCTTCAAGGAACGTTATTTGGCAAGAGAAATTTTGACAATGTTTGGAGTTTGCGGGTGGGAGTTAATCTAGCTGAGGTAATGGCTGCTGACAGTATCCAACCCATAGATGCCATGGCAGCGGTTCGAAATGCGCATTTTAAAGGGCGTATCACAGAGTTTACCACCGTAATGGAGTTCAACTTCCTCGACTACATCAACCATAAAAGTGAATTCAAATTTTCACCTTATGCATTTTTTGGTCTAGGATACAGTTTTGTTGGAGGAGAAGGCCGCATCAATGAAAGTTTGCCTGTGGAAAAATATTCACTCAAGACCTTGGTTATCCCCTTTGGAGGAGGTGTAAAAGTCCTAGTCGGTCCACAATTGACTTTAGGTGTAGAGCTAGGTTTTAGACCTACCACTTCAGATTTTTTGGATAAACTAGATAGTCAACTTCCCGCTTCACCCCGATTTGAAACCCCAATAGACCCAACTAGCAAGCCGCTCCCTGCAGGATTGAATTATGGAAACCCGTATACCAAGGACTGGTACTATTTTCTTGGAGTTACCTTAAGCTATACCCTCACCAAGGCAAGATGCTTTACATATTAATAAATTGGATGCTTGAGGGATTTATTGAAAAAGAAATCCCATTTTTGTACCTCCAAAAAAGTAGGTATTCTAACCGCTGAAATGAAGGAAACTATTGACAAAAGCAACTTACCACAACACATTGCCATCATTATGGACGGCAATGGTAGGTGGGCAAAAAAAAAGGGGGCAATGCGAATTTTTGGTCATCGAAATGCAATCCAGGCAGTTCGTGAAGCCATTGAAGGTGCTGGAGAGTTAGGGATAAATTACCTTACACTATTTTCATTTTCTACTGAAAATTGGTCTAGACCCAAAGAAGAGGTGGAAGCTTTGATGGAATTATTGGTTCAAACCATTGTTGCTGAGACAGAGCTGATGATGAAAAGTAAAGTTCGCTTGAATGCCATTGGAGATTTAGAGAGTCTTCCTGAATCGACTTACCAAAAGTTACAAGAGGCAATACAAGTTACTTCCTTGAATACAGGACTTATGGTCAACCTCGCATTAAGTTATAGTGGTCAATGGGAACTTACTAAAGCTACCCAACGCATTGCTCAAAAAGTCTCGGAAGGAACACTAAAGCCATCAGAAATTACCCAGCAAACGCTGGCAAATCATTTGGATAC
>Ga0181553_10000281_pt1 | contig 42574 bp, 57 predicted proteins | sample 011ome_17_FD_133753 | JGI IMG/M metagenome (GOLD analysis project Ga0181553, IMG submission 133753) | Coastal salt marsh microbial communities from the Groves Creek Marsh, Skidaway Island, Georgia - 011502XT metaG (megahit assembly) | ecosystem: Environmental > Aquatic > Marine > Intertidal...
TAAGGAGGTAACTACTAGAGTAGAGGTCGATCTTGCTCGTGAGGGTTTATTCAACGATACATTTGTGCCGGAAGAGGAAGACTTAACTCCCGAGGTAGATGAGCCTGAGGTTGTGGATACGGACGCATCCGAAACGCCTACCGTGTATGAGGATTTCTCATATAATGAAAAGAGCGTAAAGATTGAGCCACAGGAGAAGGAGGTCTTGGAGAAGGCAATCAAGGCATACGAGGATTCAGCACAGAAAGTTAATGGAGTATCAAGTCAATCAGCTACTCCAAAAAAAGATTTTGCAGAAACAACAGGAATAAACAGCCAGTCCAAGTTGGGTCAAAAGGTATACCAACAACTAAAGGACTTGGATGTAATAGATAAAGACGGCAAGTTCACTAAGCCTACCGCCAAGGATCAGAAGCTTGAACAAGATGCAGCTAAGTTGCAGGTCACTAAGAATAAGAACAAGGTAAAGAAACTATTCGGTAAGACTAGCGATGATGGAAGGCGAGTTACTGTACCCGATCCGGTGGGCCAAAAGGTAGCAATCAATAATAGTGCTGAGCCATATACTATTACATCATACGATCCTGACACAGGAGAAATGCGGGCTGAACAGGTAACTACTAGGGGTGGTAAGATAATCAACCGACCCGTGAAAGTAGATGCCGACGGAGCTTTTGATGTAGCAACGGACAAGCGAATAGGGAATGTCAGGAAGTTTACAAAGCGAGGTAAGGTAGGTAATAAGAAGACTGAGTACCGAGCGTACCAAAGTGCTGAGAACGAGGATATATTCTTTAGTGAGGAAGCACCAGAGGGCGGATACATCCCTGGACTAGGGGGCGAGTTTACCACGGCAGAGCAAAAGTCTGTTATGCTACAAGACCCGATCGTCCTGAACATGAATGGAGGAATCCCGAATGAGCAAGACATGGAGATCGCACAGCGTAATCTTGCTACGAATAATGACGGGGTAGTATTTGAGAATGTTGGTTTTAATCAAAGGGAGATAATCATTACCCGAAACCAAGGCGAGGTGTATGAAACACGAAACACATCTATTCGCAACAAGATGGGAGAGCTTGGTTACTCTGAGGCCGAGATGGATGAAGTGTTTAACCCTGTGGGGGAAGTACTAGGAGAAGACCCTATACTCCCACTAATTGGATCCATCGTAGGAAATCATCAATTCGAAAGGTCTAGTCCATTTATAGGTAAGACTATATCAAGGGAAGAGCTTATGGCAGATTCCCCTGACAGGAGTGGCATTGATGAAAAGTATATAGATTCCAACGGAGAAGTTAATGCGATTCGCTGGGCGTATGACAATAAGAGGTCATACTTTACAGGTAAGTCACTAAGCACATCCGATATGGTGCAGGGCAATAACCTAGGTGTTAGTGAGACTTTCGACTTTGATCCTGATGCGGTGTATGAGTTTAGGGGCAGGGATGCTTATGATGTAATCGAGGCTAAGACACAGGAGGAATTTGAGGAGGCATTGTACAGGAAGCGACCAAAGGGAACTAAGAAGATATTTAAAAACCGATCCGAGAACACGGGCGGGTATTATGAGTTTGCCTCAGATGATTATGGTAAGAGTTTCACGCTCGGAGATGTAGAGTTTAAAAAACCAGTTCCAGATGAGCAAAATGCTTACCTTCCATTGCTAGATGACTCACTTGAGCAACAACAGGTATCTATTCTTTCAGTTGAAAATAGGTTAAGCCCAAGGCAAGAAAAGGGAGAGGAGGGGGAGGTCTTAGTTATTTTACAGGCAGACACCACCAGGGATGGACTAGAGGAAGGTAACGTCCGCATAGCTCAGCTAGACAAGACAGGGAAGAAGATTTTTGATTCAGTAAAAGTAAAGAAGGATGGTAAACTGCCTGTCAATAGGTATACACCTGTTCAAGACCTTACCGAGAGTAGTTATACTATGATTGGTCAGGTTAAGTTGTTTGAGCCTCACTCCGAGAGGATTGACTTAATGTATACTAATTTATCCGAGTTCCTGTCTGACCCGGAAGTGCAGGCGGTAACAGGATATGATGGGGAGGTTTTCGTGCCTTCACTCAATATACCTAAGGTTAGTGGAGCTAGGGGCGAAAGGTTAAAGCAGTCCTTTTCTGCGATCCAGCAGATAGAGCGGTTGCAGAAGGATAAGCCAAAAGACTACAAGAAGAGGATCAAAGGATTGCAGTCTATACTTGATGGCTTGCAGGCGGAAAAAATACTTTTACGGGACACAGAAACTAAAGTAATAGAATCAGCCTTAGGAACTCTTAATACAAAATTTTCTGCTGAGAATGGATTAATCGAAGCTGACTTAAAGGATGTAATGCAGATATATCCAATGCTTGATCCGGTTTTACAGAAAAGGATAACAGACCTTTTAAACAAGGGAGAAGGGTCAAGTGAAGCTACATTCTTTACCGATCTACTTGAGCTTACGGTATCCGACCAGGAAGTAAAAGAGCAGATACGAGACCTTAAGGCAAAATTCGCAAGCGTAGATGCCGAGAAACTATATGCTGCACTACGAAATTCCCCTGAGTTAGGTAGTGTTATATCCGAGTACAGCGAGATTTACCGCCAACTTACTGGGTACCAAAATCAATCTAGTGAATACATAAAGACATTAAACGATGGTATATTTAATCTGACTCAGGCTTTCAAGGAAGTGCGTAGCAAGCTGGGTATGCCCGAGATTAGCAATATCGAAAAGCATGCACTAGATGCAGTCGAAAACATAAGTGCAAGTGCTGAGATGAAGCAATTGCAGAGTATCCTGGCAACGGAGGGATTGCGTGCATATAGGGAGCTTGTCGAGCAAGGCGTAATTATTCCTTACACTACTAATGTATTACCCGTAGCGCGATGGGGTGATTTTGGGGCAGGCACTCCTGAGTACAACGACTGGGTAGAGTACTCAAAGAAAAATCCTATACGAAAGGAAAAGGACTATGGGATACCTGCCATTAGGTCAAAGCCAGCCGAGAGGTTTGAAAAGCAGATAAAGAAAAAGTTCGAGGAGGTCATAAGGATTGCTACATTAGCCGAGGATCAGGAGAGCAAAAAGGAACAGACTCGTGCAGTAGAAAATATATTAAGCAGAATCAAAACAGGAGACTCTACCGCTCTTGATTTTAAAGCACTCCTTTTTGAGTACATCAGGGTGTACACTGATCAGTCAGAACTGAATACGGATGGGGCTGAGGAAATATTCGATATACTTGATTCTGAGGCTATACTACGCGTGGTAGGTCGCGCCCCAATTGATGCAGTTGACCGCCTTATACTAGAAGTACAGCACTCGGATGAGTTTAACGACTTCATGCGAGATAACAAAGGAATGGGCATTCTTTCGCAGGACATAAAAGATAAGATATTTGGAAGCATGCGTAATGCATATGGCGTGCCCTCTCCTGAAGAAAAGATTTGGAAGGTTACCCCAAGTAAAAAACCAAGGGGTAAAAGAAAACAAAGGGAGTCCGAGAAGTTTATAATAGCAAAAAATAAATTCAGCGCACTTAGCCAATACCGTGAGCTGATGGGTTTGCCGTCAAATGATACTGGCATTAAGGCAAGCACTTCCAAATTCGGAACCTCAATATACAAGAGGGGGGCACAGACCTTAGCTAATAACCTAGCTGATATGTTTAGGGGTGGCGTGATTTTGTTTTCTGATGAGGATAATAGGACTACTGTAAAAATGTCTAACATGGGTGCAATGCCCAAGGGTTATGTTGACATGACCACAGGTAGGGAGATGGAGACTGACATCTCACCCCTTAACGAGGAAGATATTGAGGGCAATCGGGCTGGTCGGATCAAGCAGACAGGTGTGGTTGCATTTACTGAAGAGCATCCGATGGAGCTTACAGGGATGCAAGAGCAGTTGGGTGAGGCAAGGGCAGCCATCGGTAGGTTTACGGAAGCTAATTCTGCAATGCAAGGTCTTCCATTCCCTGCGATTAGTGCGGTCAATCGAGTACTTAAGTTGGCAGAGTCTAATAAGGCTACCAAGTATTGGGCACAAGCGATTCAGCGTAATAAGGATTTAGTAGATGGAATGACCGTGAGGTTTGTTCCGTGGTCTGAGTTCAGGAAGTACGCAACCACTCGGGAGGACCAAATATCAACTGCGGTATATCTGCAGTCGAAGAATGAAATTTTAGTTTCCGATCTATTTTACGACAACCCGAGCATCACCGCAGATGAGCAGTTGTCTAGCGTGATCGTACACGAGATAATCCACGGCCCCACAAAGTTGGCTATGGATATTGGATACATGCAAGCCAATGGTCATGAGTTGCCGGGCAAGATGGACTCCACTGATGCCGAGACCCTTGGAAGAATCTACAGAAGCTTAGACGAAGTAGTACTCCCAGAGTTACGCGAAAAACTAGGTAACGCAGACTATGTACATGGATTGTCATCAGTAGATGAGTTTTGGTCAGAGGTGGCATCTAACCCTAAGTTCCGTAAGTCACTATCCAGGACAAGATTTTCAGCAGAAACGAAGAAGAAGTTAGGGATAAGTAAGTCGTGGATTTCAAATGCATGGGACTATGTAAAAGCAATCCTTGCTAAGTTCTTCGGGCTTGAGACAAACACCGAGTCACTCAAGTGGGCAAACGAGCAACTTGATAAGGTACTAGAGTCAGCTCAACAACTTACCCCAATGCGTCATTCAATAAATGCAGTCAATGCTCGAGGGGTCGGAAGCCTGCACATGCTTGGTGGCGAAGGAGCAATCAAGGTAATGGGAGATGAGTTTGCATTTGAGTGGTTTGATGGCACAAAGCGCGTGTTAATCAATCCAAAGGAGTTGCAGATAAAAAGGAATATATCATGGAGTAAGGAAGGGATCTTTGAGGATGGAGAAAAAATCTCCGACACCACACAGATGATTAAGTTATCTGACTTGGTGGAGTGGGATCAATTATTCTACGCCTACCCAGGTCTTGAGAATATAGATGTAACTATTGACCCTAATTATAGGGCTGAGGGTTCATACATAAAAGAGGTTGCATCTATTCAGTTGGGTCTAGGTGGTTTTACAGAAAGGGACTTATCTGAAAAAGATACTATTTCTACACTTATCCATGAGATGCAGCATGCGATAGATACAATAGACGGAAACCCTGGAGGGTTTAGCCCAAGTGCTTTTAAGTTAAACCTGCCTTGGTTGAAGAAGTCCAAGCTATGGCAAGACTTCATGATGGGTATGGCAGATGAGGGGTCAGTTGCATCAATACATAATTGGATGTTAATCGCCCATCGGAATATCAATACCCTAAAGGAGTTGGTACCTAATGATCAAACGGGAGTAATCCAAGATACCATAGATAACCTTGAGAAGGTAGTCTCAATACTTTCACCCTTCGAGATATATAAGAGCAAGTCAGGAGAAGTTACTGCTTTTGCATCTGAGAATATATACGAGGCAATGAACGAGCGGCTGGAGCAAGAGCTAGCTGATTATAGGGAAGCAATTAAAGCCGGCAAAACTGCCCGTCATCCAGCACTAAACTTTGGGGGTATGTTGGCTAACAATGCGTGGAGGTTTAATTATACCAACTTTCATGTTATTGAGTCCGCACTGAAAAGAGCAGGTAAGAATGATCTGGCTGAATTATTTAGTCCGCATGCAACCCGAGACTTTGAAGCACTAGGCATGTACGATAAGGCGGTACCCACTCCCGATGCATCCGAGCGTGTGTTTCAAGAGGGTGATGTGGCTGCAGTCAATGAGGTAGTAAGCTTACTAGCTAAGGCATATAATAAGTTGTCTTCCAAGGGCATGGTTACACAGACTCCCGAGGAGTTCCTTAAGGACATGGCTCCCGGTAAGGTAGGCACTGAGGGATTTTACAAGCGACTAGCTAAAGGCATAGATGACCCTGAGTCTATCCGTATAGGTGACCAAGGTAGAAACCAGGTAACAAGAACCCATGCCTCTAATAAGGCTATTGATTACATTTCTCAAATGCTTAGGGGTAGGAAGCAAAAGAACACAGGCATCCTAGACAAGCTGGATCAAGCGGAAAGAACTGCACTTGATATCAATGAGCAGATAGAAGACTTTAACGAACTATTTAAGGGAGTAATAAAGAAAGGCTTAGCTACCCCTGAAGACATTTCTAAGACCATGCTCGTTAGTATGAAGAAGCTCACCATTGAGCAAATACGAGACATTGCCGCACAGGTTAAGAAGCCAATCCGCAAGTCCGCAATGGATATGGATGATGTTAAGACCAGTGATATTGTACGAGTGGTCAACAAGATCGTAGACATTGACACCTTCGAGGACTTAACTACTCAAGAAAAGAATGACGCTATTGAGAACCTCAATGATCGTCAGTTCTCAGGCAACACACCTGAGGACAAGTACCGCAGAATGGCGCTACTCAAAGTTTTGGAATCACAAAAGGACACAGGGATGTTCCTTTACAGAATGGCAACTGACAAGCTCGGACAAGGAGTAGGGTCGGAAAGGAATAAACTAATTCGTGATCTTAATAAGATCGTGAGTGCCACAAAGACCGAACAACTAGATGGCATCAAGTACGAGTCAACCTTCACTAAAAGACTTGATACTGTTAAGAAGAAAAGGAAGAACTTATTTTTACTCGTTGAACTTCTTGACTCCACCCAAAAGGAGAAGGAGATGCTCAAGGAGTTACATAATGTAATAAATCCTACATACAAAAGACTCCGTGCATCCATGGGAGAGCTTGAACCTACCGACATTGGTGACGGAAAGCCCATGACCATTATGAGGCTGAATAGAAACCCCGACGGGAAACCTGTCGGCGGGTACACTAAGGAGACTATCGTCATTAGCCTAGATAAGAACGGGGCAATAAATAATCCCGGCTTTGACAAGGCAATATCTGAAACACTTCACTTTGCCCGTGATCCAATCAATGTAAAGAAGTACGGAGACCAACCATGGTTCAGGAATATGTCCCGCAATGCACAGGTTGCCCTCATGGATCCAAGTGGAGGACTAAAGGATAAATACTTTACGCAACGAAAGAACTGGCACCTCGGGTCACTAGAATCAGTAGGTCAAGCGATGAGTCGGTTTGGTCCTGCGGGGAAGAAGATAGGCGGGTTGATCTCGCAAGTCATTGGTCAAACACGAGACCTTCAAAGCCAAGTCAAGGTCTACGCAATCGCAGCCAATAAGGCATTTGTTCGGGTATCCAAGGAACTAGGTCTTAATGGATCGAGTATTTACAGCGAAGTCTGGCAAGACATGGCATTTTGGTTCGACAATCACCCCGAGTACTACGGCAGGGAAGATGTTGCATTTTCTGAAATGTGGAAGTGGTTAAGGAACGAGCGCCCCATGCATCTTGAGAATGTTAAAGACATGAATCGTGCCCGTGATGCCGTTAGGTTTTGGGTTAATAAGGAGGTAGAGGCTAAGAATCACATGCGATATGTGAATGAGGAGGTGCTTGGCAATAGGATCCGTGATGACCAGGTTACCGTGCAGTCAGAACTTGATGGGTCACAGGTAGATTTTTACAGAAGACCAATTGATCTAGGTTTCTCCACATGGAGCAGATCCTTAAATAATCATGCAATCTCCTCGGTAGTCATGCTTATGCGTAGCAAGCTAAACGAGGAAGTAAATACCGACACTAATCGTGAGAAGCTACTCCAACAGCTTTCCAATAGTGCCCAGCAAGGAGACATGCCAAATGTAGATAAGTTGATGTCCCTTCTTTATGGGGATGATCAGGTAATTAGTGAGTTCGTGGAGCCATTCATATTAGGTGGGGTGAGAAGGTCAGCCTTTACTGGACCAGATGGAGCACCGGTAGGGAACTCTCAGTTTGCCATGTCATGGAAGAAGTCAGGTAAGGACATGATGACATTCCTTAATGATGTCTTTGATACATACTCTGAGAATGATGGTCTTGATTCTGAGCAAGAAGACCAAGCGAGGTTTGAGTGGTACGATAGCTTTGCTAAGCAATTAAATTCAAGATATAAAAGATTAGTTCGGGCTGACACTCAAGTAGCTAACGATGCTCACAATGTGATGAAGGCAAGTGAGGCTATTAAGAATACACCTCGCTCATTAGACTCAAGGCAAATTGAGTCCAAGCTTCCCAAGAAGTTTTTCTACTACGATATTCATGATGAGGTAAGCACTCAGATTAGATTAGCCATGATGGTTGCCACATCAGTGTTCGGTAGGAATGGCATGAAGATCAATAACATCGGTCAAGGTTTCTATGACAAGATGAAGGATCGTAAAGCTCTGTTTAACAATATCATGACAGAGGCTACTAGGGGAGTCCATGAAGCCCCTCAGATGACATACAGCGGTGCAGCCAAGAAGGAAGCTTATAGTATCTTAAAGGATCAGCTTAAGGAAAGTAACCCTAAGTTAGCATGGGAAAGACTGTATAATGATGCGGTTACATATCGAGAATTTGGAAAAGTCTTCGATCAACTAGGTCAGTACTACGGCAAGGGGAACATATCGGGAGCTTACGGTGATGCAAATGTGCTACTTGAGTTATTGGGCACGCAATCACTACTTGTGCTTAATAATCCCAAGTCATCATTTTGGCAGACCCTAGCGTTGGGAGAGTTCCCGATGGCATTTCGTGGTCTGAATAGGATGTCAGGTAAAGCTACAGGTGCTGCGCTTGCAAATATGTTCGATCAATCATTTGGCGGTATACTTGAGGCAATGAACTTCAGTCTTCCCAAGACAAGTCGTCTCGCTAGGTCACTAAATAATACACACTTTCGCACACCAGAAATGGAGCTACCGCTCAAGGATTTACTTACTCAGGTCGGACCAAATGGTGAGATGGTGAATGGTACGAAAACGAACTCATTCAAGAAGGGTATTCGTTTTGTAAAGAATGCAATAGCACACAGCAGGCAATACAACCCGGATGGTAGTAGGCAATCCTTTGATGCATTCACAATGTTTACGGGACTATTCCCGTGGGCGAACGGAGTGATCAATCACTCGGTGGGTGTTGGTACTGCTACTGCCTACGAGTCTGAGATACTTAGGATCGCAAAGCACATACAGGATCAGGGTAATGACATATTTGATCCAAGGGAGTTCACTGCAGAGGAGTTGGGCATGAATAACTCAAAGACTGCGGAGATGGTGATCGGGGAGAGGGATGGTTGGAACAACATGAACAACATGCTCCTGGAGAATGGCACATCAAGCATGTCAAGGCTTGCGTTTGACTACCTCCAAAGAAGGGTAAGTAACCCGGATGCACCCGTGCTTGAGCACAATACGGTTCTTATGATGAACCAAGTGGGAATGTCCAATGTATCAGGTGAGGGATTTAATGCTAAGATCCCCGCACTTTATAATAACGGACTAATGAGGTACGCTGGAATCTTCCTTGGTTGGCCTATCTGGAAGATGGCACAGTCCAACAGATTTATTGGTAGGGAAGCAGGTGATGAGCTTGGTTCCTACATGGCATTCATTAAGTACCTCGGGTTACTTTCTGCGGTATATATGCCATTGGGATTATCCGCAGCTTTCTTAGTAGATTGGTATGACGAGGAGATTGTAGGTAAGCCTAACAACCTTCCACCACTTACCCCGTGGGCAATGATGCCGGTAGTCGGTCCCTTGTTCGCGCTTAGCAATGAAGAGTCTACAATCTACGCCCTTACATCTAGGCTTGCCAGGGCAGGTAACATTTACGGCATGGGTTTTGAGTTGGCTAATAGTATGTTCGCCACAGGTGATCCTTTTGGTGCAGCCAAAGAGTTCTCCCTAGATAGTAGACTATTCATGTTCAACACCTTTAGGAATGTGCGAGATGCACTAGGTACATGGTACCACCAAGGTGAGGCAGATTATGGTAATGTCATTCGACCAATGATGTACGGGCTAGGCTTAGGCTCAGTCATACAGCAAATGGACATAGTTACCAACCTCATGGATATAGACATTGAGGAGCGTAGGGTAGCTGACTACTTATCAGCAAAGAATTTAATCAAGAAGGCATCGTGGGTAATGGGGCTTCCATTAACACCGCCCGCCAAAGGGTATGGTAAGCCTTCTCCTGTCTCCATAAACCTGCGCCAAATGGAAAGGGCGGCATACGCCAATGACAAGACAGAGTTTTTTAAGCAATACCAAGAGGCGATAAGTGCCGCCAAGGTGTACATCGAGGAGAACGGCATGAACACAACTGCCGAGAAGTATGTACACGAAAGGTTTAGGCAACGAAACTTAAGGTATGGAATAACCAAGGGTAGAATCTCGGACGCTGATTGGAAAAGGATCCTGGAGATACAAGATGCTGATGATCGAGTCATGCTCGAGAACTACCTAGGTCTACATGAATTTTATTTAAATCAAATAGGAACTAAGCAATCTTCACTCCCAAGTGCGTCTCAGTTGAGGCGCATGGCATTGCTAGGGGTTCCTATGCGCTACTAATACATTATGCCAGTTAAAAAAATCTCCCCCGGAACTACTGAAGTCATTGAGAAAAGTAGGAATGTACATTTTATAAAGCACGCATTGAAGTCCACTAAGGACGAAGACTCATTTTGGGTGCTACTCAGCTTTGACCGACACCATGATAACCCAAAGTCTGACAATGTCATGGAGCGTAGACACCTTCAGCAAGCTAAAGAAAGAAATGCTTTGATTATAGATGGAGGTGACTTGTTTTGTGCGATGCAAGGCAAGTATGATCCTAGGTCAGACAAGAGGGATTTAAAGCCCGAGCATCAAAAAGGTGACTACCTAGATGCGTTAGTTAAAACCGCAGCAGATTTTTACGGACCATATGCGGATCGGTTTGCCATCATGGCTCCAGGGAACCATGAGACCGCCATATCCAAGAGGCATGAAACAAACCTCACAGAGCGATTAGTTACTATGCTCAACGATAGGCATGGTACAAATATAAGGGTAGGTGGGTTTAGTGGTTGGGTAAAGTTTCAGATAATGCTTTACGGGCAGGCACTTACAGTAAATCTATGGTACCACCATGGGTATGGTGGGGACGCTCCAGTCACTAAAGGGGTCATCCAAACCAACCGACAATCTGTTTATCTCCCAGATGCACACATTGTAGCAACGGGGCACACGCACAATGAATGGCAGTTCCCCATTCCGAGGATAAGATTAAGCCACAAAGGTAATGTGTACCATGATGAGCAGTTACACCTCAAGGTTCCATCTTACAAGGAGGAATATGTGGATGGTTATGGGGGGTGGCATATTGAGAGGGGAGGGCCACCAAAACCAACAGGTGCAGTTTGGCTTAAATTAAGTGCAAGAAAGACCACGAAGAGCGGTAAGGATACAAGTGAGCCACTAATTGAGGCGATCCGTGCCAAGTAAGTCTTGCCAATGTGTTACACGAAGAACTATGTTACTATAATGCATCAACACATAATTATCAATTCAGACATCGGACTCCACTTAGTAATATTTTCAGAAGAGGAAACCATAGATCTTGTTGATGTAATTGATCAGATGATAACCGAACAACTTTGCGATGCCACAGAAGGGATACAAAAAACCTAACGCCAAGAAACGAAGCGTATATCAGCGTAAGTACAATAGTAAACCTGCGCAGATTAAGAATAGGTCTAACCGCAATAAGGCTAGGCGTAAAATAAAGTGCCCTGCCGGCAAGGATGTTCATCACAAAGATGGGAATCCAAGAAATAATAAGCGATCAAATTTGACCTGCTCATCTGTGAATAGCAATCGAAAGAAAAATAAGCACAAAACAAAATGAGCGATGTGTCTCCTCAGCGAAAATGCATCAACGAAGCAAAGAATTTATATCATGTATTTGTTTCAAGGTGGGAAAAGGAATCTGACCTAGAGGCACATGAAATAGCTGACGCGCTAACCGAGGCATTTGATGAATACTATGAAATCGAGGAAGACACGACAGTGGAATTTGATCCAGACTTTGACTTGGGCGATGAGCAATGATCCAAGTATTTATTCTGAACAATTCAAGCGGGAGGTAAATGCCGCCCACAGGAGGTTCTTCCTTAAGAGGGGAATGGATCCCAACAATCTACCTAGACTCTGGGACCTTGGTGATCGTATATCTTCGTCGTCTCCTCAGAAGAATGACCCACCCATAATGCAATCTGCTCCAAGCTCTTTCCATGTTTCCGGCATCTTGAGACAAATGAGTGGCGAAGGCAGTGAAAAGACTTACCTTTAATCTTCAACCGAGCAAGCATTCTACCATAGTAAACCGATAGGGTTGCCCTGCGGGAAACATCTCGATCAATTTCATTCTGTGCAGGAAATACAAATTTCTCATCAAGCTTATCTTTACTTAAGTTTTTAAGCATCTTTAGAACCGCACCATTTCCTACGAGTGGATCATCTAAAGGGATACAAATACGAGTATCAGTTTTCTTAGTATGAATAATTAGCGTTTTATCATCTAAGTTAATAGATTCCCATTCAAGCCTAGCAATATCTGATAATCTGAGACCCGTCCACCACGCTAGGGCAGTAGCTTCCATGAAGAAATAACCGGAGTGAGCAATAATAGTATTATACTCCTCTTGCGTAATAGGTTGGCGAGGCTTCTTCTCCTTTTGTTGGTGGGATAATTTACTCTTGTCGATCGCAACAAGTTTGGTTGGGTTCGTGATAGTATAACCCATGGCAATTGCATACTGATACAAGGATCGTATAGCCGAGTGCCGTTGCTCACGACTGCCCGCTTTTGCCTTAGTGTCTTGGTTTATGTAATTAGCCACCATCTCCTTAGTTACTCCGTCAAGGTAGCTAACCTTGGAGAACTCAATGAATGCACGAATCAAAGACTCTTGCGTATAAATGGTATTCACGGACTGAGCCATATTGGTCTTGTACTTCTTCCATTCCTCAATGAGGTCAGAAAGTTTTATCTTCTTACCCGCAACGATCATGGCAATAGCGTCACGCTGTAATGCACCCGCACGGGCTGCCATCTCAAGCTCTTCAATCTTAGCTTGCTTGCACAGCTCCCTAGCATCCTTTAGGCTTTTAGTCTCAAGTGATTTACGCTTACGCTTACCCTCACTTGAAAGGAAGCTGACATAATAGATTCCAGTCTTTTCTTTATAAATCTTCACGAGTTACACCTAATAAAGTGTAACACTATTTGTCAATTCATATCATAACGGGGCAGGTTTTTGGTCATCATGTAGATTTGCCGCCTACACTCGCATTATCCCTTCTTTCCTGTCCGAAGACACTCCTGACTACCGCCTACAGAAAGCCGATAAATCGTTTAATGAAGCAAGAAGGAAAGTCACAAGGAACCCCTAAGTATGAATATGTTATTATAAATATCGTGTAACTATTAACCTATAGCAAGTGATGTTTGTACATTATTATGTACTATTTTATGACCGAAATTTCGTGCTGATTTAATGCGGTCTGTTCGTGTTCTTATTCTTGAGGTTAAGCGATCAGTGAAGTCATATGCGAATGAGTCAGCTGAGTATATGCGATCCTTAATCCGATCAGACTTGAGACCGGTGGTCTTGTACCCAAATAGATGAACCTTCAAGCCATTAGTGTATGGCTCAAGTGCATCAAGTATCTGCGCGACAACTTCTGGATTTTTGTTACGCTTACAGGTTGACCCTATCCCGATCCAACCAGGTATTGGCGTGTGCTTGCTAAACGAGTGATCCCATAAGCCTTGCTCATTGCACACTTTATTACCAAACCTGTCGATCCAAGGTCTACTTATCGACTCATCCCTGAGCATACGTCGATATAAGTGGAAGTGATCGACATAATCTTCCACATCCCAACCTTGAAGCACGGGCATGACAGGAACCTTAAGACCCTGCTTGATTGCTTGATCCACGATTTGGATGTATCGCTCAACAGTTTTGCGTTGATGTACTTTAATTGATGCCTTCTTGCCCATGCCTTGTAGCATCTTAATGACATCAGGTTCACACATGTAATCTTGTGTTACAATGCACGCAAGATCACCGCAGTCCTGAAAGCGTACGGCAATGCGTACATATTCTTCGGGCGACATAATAAAGTCCCCGTACTTTGTGACTTGGGAGAATGCTCCCGAGTCCATCATCCAACGACCCGCACGGATCGGAGCCTTGCGTATTTGCAAGGCCCCGTTGTTAATCCGTACCAAAGCGTTTGCCGAGATCATGGCATTCACTTGGTGGGCTCGCTGAAAATCATCTGTTCCAACGAAGTATTCCTTCATGATTTATTCCTTTCTATTTCTTCATTCATGTCTAAGCCTTCATCCTTAATATGTTTTAGGATTAACTTTTTATAGACATCCTTGGTTATCCATCGGTTTAACTTATTATCAAATAGTCCCCAGCATGGTGACCATTTGTAGTCCGTCTTGCGAACTTCATACCTTTTCATGATTTATTCCTTTCTATTATCCATGTGTTTACATTTGGGTTTTCAACCCACGGGTGTCGCTTAAAGCCTACTGCCTTAAGACTTGTCCCGCTCTCGTACTTTCTTGTGTAGGTCACCACCACCTCGTACCCCATGGCGAAGCATGACTTGATCGCTTTGGAGTAGAGGAAGCTACATAGGTTAGGGTAACCTTCTTTTGCTACGCACCTGACTACCTCAATCCGAGTTGTGTTCGGTCCGTACCAATCATGCGAAGTCCAACCTTGATTTAGGAGCCTTTCTCCTGTCCAGTCTTTAGTGGCATCCCTTGCCCATCTGCTTGAGCAGTTATTAACCGTGACTAGACCGACAAGCTTCATGTCCTGAGTGCCACCGACAAAACCACCGATGGAGAACTTGTGTCGCTTTAGTGGCTTGCTATGCCTATGATGCTCTTCAGTGAAGTCAGCAGCGTCATCCTTTGATATTGGGTAATACAAGTAACTCATGATGCCTGGTTCCAGTCGCACTTCGTACATTGCACGAAGTTGTTTTTGAGTAGTTCACCTGTCTCATCGCAGAACACGCCCTCGCCCTCGGCAGGTGCATTACACGCAGGGCAGTCCATGGTGTATGTGTCAGTGTAACCACTTCTTGCTCCTGTCTTACTTTTAACAGGACGTCCATGCGACACGAATAAGCTTTCAATCTCCTCCTTGGTTGCTGGCTTTGGCTTACTCATAGCTTACCCTCCGCGTATAGGTCAACGAGGGTAGTGATTGCATCTTCCTTGGGCATGTCGTTGAGGTTATCAATGAGACTCTCGACTGCGTTTTGCCTAATCTTGTTTAGGTTCTCCTTTATCGACAATCCCTCTTCCTCGGCTTGCTCGCACGCATTCTCCCAATACCCCTGCAGGGTATGACTGCCGTCAATGCCATCCTTTTTGAGTGCACGCCTCAGAGTATCGTCCCACCCTGCGTCTTCTGGTATCTCAGGTGGTGGCTTAGGTTCAAACTTAAACTCACTCATCGGTCACCTCCTCTACTTTAAGTAAGGGAAGACCATGCAGTCGGCTCCGTAGTTTCTCCTCAGACTTCTCGTGCACGATCATGGATGTAGCACCACCTAGTTCCTCCTCCAGGAATATCCTGAACTTCTTGAGCGGAGTCTTGTCCTTCTCAAACTCATCAATGAGCTTGTGTAGATCATTCTCACCTAGGTGCTTGTATGGTAATAGGTCACGAGACGATCCCTCGAGGAAGATTGGTCCTCCCTCGCCGTCATTCCATATCTCGATACCATCTACATTAGTTTTCACTTGATACCCTGTGCCCCTGCGGGTCTCAAAGTATCGAACGCTTGTTACTTTTAGATCACTCATCGTCTGTTATGTTTTCTTGGTTAGTATCTTTTTCTACACTTATGCACTCAGCACCCCATCCGGCGGCTTCCTCCACTCCTGTGCGCTTGAGCTTACGAGGATCGGTCTCCTCGCTTATGAATTTAAAAAAGAATCGTTCACCTGCCTCTATGCAGTGCGCTATATATCTGATTTTCATATTATTCTCCTTCTATTTCTGACTCATGTACGAGTCCGTGTTTAGTAGGGCGGTAGCCCTGTGATTCAAGTGTGCTGAATAACCTCATCCAGCAATGCCCGAAGAGCTTCACGATCGTCTCGGGAAACTCGATTAGCTTGAGAGCTAGGTACTTGCGTACCGACTCCTCGCATAGCTCGTCATTCATGACATCGTATGCCAACTGATATGGCGGTTGCCTGTGGTTATTCCACTCCTCGCACTCAGTTACATCAACTGGTAGATCGTTGATTAGGTCAGGGCATATCTCCAAAAGCTCCTCTTGAGTGCAGTGTTTGATGTAGTCCTCGACCAAGCTACGTTTCTCAGAATCCCTCTTGAAGTTTTGCGGATCAACTGAAACTGGGATCATCCGTACCTCCTTCTATCTTGTAGTTCATCGAACCGATTTGATGCAGCCAACTCCATGGCATCTGACTCCCAAGACTCAACCAACTCACTCTGATTGCCTTCGAAGTGTGCTTCAACGCATAGTCGAACTTGCTCTAGCTCCTTAGGGTCAGTTATGTCGTTGTCCTCACAGTCGGATGCCTCATCGAGTATCGCGCTAATGTTCTTCGCAGAAGCATCACATCCTGGCGTGCCTCCACCCTCTGCGGGTTTGTGATCAGGTTCCCCTGCTTCGTATTCAAACTCAACGGAGCCACTACAATAGTAGTGCTTGCCGTTGTCTTCGATTTCTAATCCATCGTATGTATAACTCATGTTACTTATCCTTTCGTGTTACTTTTTGCTACTGTTAGAACCGTGCCAAGAGGTAGGTCTTGATTAAGAGCCTCTTGTACGATTGCGTTTTGTGTCTGCCTTAGACTATTAGTGGTCGTCTTGGGCTGATATTTACTCATGAATGCGATAACCTGCTCCGGGTTCTCGACTTTGTGTGACCTAAGTATCGCTCTACCCATCTCGATCCACTCTTGCATTTCCTTACGGGCAGAAGCGGGAACCTTCGGGCTGTCTACTGTAATCACGGGTGCTGCATTAAACGAGTCTTTAGCGAACTCTGGTGCATACTCCTTGATCTTCTTGAATTTATCACCATCAATTGCTCGATAGGATTCCTTCACACTGATCCGCACCTGTCTTGCGCCTAGCACATAGATAACTGCTTCAGGCAGGAAGGTTAGGTTATCTATGGTCTCAAGTGCGTGCTTAGTCAGCCTGCTCTTTTGACTTGCTTGCTTTGCCTTTGCCTCCAGGTCTTTGGAGTAGAATTGCTTGGCTACAATTTGCGCCAAGGCATCTGTGTATACTCCATCCTCCTGCTCCTCAGGTAGGGTGATGACATGCAATGAGTCATCGGACTTTGTTTTCTTAATGACTGGGGTGGAATCTTCCATATCCCATTCATCTACTGCACTTGATTGTTCTGTTTCTATTATTATTTCTGTCATGATCTTGTTCTCCTAGTTGTAGGTTACCGCAACCTCCTGATCAATGAAGGTGTACGCATGTTTTGTTGTGTAGAATTTTAGAACTTCCACAGTAGTTGGGACACTAGGCAGTATGAACTTATCTGTTTCATACTCCTCCTCCCACTCTAACTGAACGAAGCTCCAAGTTTTATTTAGCTCTGCATCTTTGGGTAAGGAGTCATGCTCCTCATAAGGACCAAATGTGTCCTCCCATTGCCGAAAGGTCATACGCTTCATAAGCATACCGCCTTACATTCACTTAGCTTCTGCTTAAGTATCGGCCAATATTGTTTTTCTAAGTCATACTCACCGACTAGACCGCCGTGATCCTTCCAGTCGAACAGGTGTTCTGCAAGAAGCTCACTCGGCTCCATCGTCTTGGTGTGTCGAGGTACACGCTTTTGGTGCATAACGGTCATAGCAGCATCCTCCTTGCGGACTAGCTTGTCATAGACCATCTCCTCAATAGTGTCTTTGATTAGTATGCAGTAGATATTTACATCCACTTTAGAATCGAGTCGGAATACCCGACCTAGTGCTTGATTGAACTTACCATAAGACCAGTCAAGACTTGCAATAATTAGATTAGGGCATTGGCTAAAAGATAGTGCTTGCGCACATCCAATGCTCATAAGCATTACCTGTGTTTTCTTGTTTTTGAAGTTATTTGATTCCAGGCTTTTACGGGATATGCCGCCGTGGATTGTTGAGTGTTCTATGTTTGCCGATGATAGCAGATCGCGTAGGACACGACCTTGACCCTTTGAGTAGTAGACGATTGTAACTTGCTCGCCCCTGAGTAAGCAGGAGATTGTAGTCTCAATTACCGCAATAATTTTGTGATTAAACGGGCTGGGCATGAGTAATCCTTCCGCCTCATAGTTATCGGCATGCTTACCCTCATCTGGTGATGAACATACACCGCGAAGATACTGCATCTGAGTCATTACCATCTGTGTGCCCGCGGCAGGAACATTCTCGAAGTCCAACCAATGCTTGTACATGGCATGTTGCTCGAGGGACATAGATACACGAACATCATGTATGATGCACTCGACAAGGTCAGGGTTACATTGCTTCTTGGTCACAAAGCCAAGGAATGTACCTGTCTGCTTGAGTAGTGACTGAGGCTCGGACAGTATGGGTGACTCCTTGGTAGGGGTTATCTGCGTCTTGCTCCTTCTGTTGATTTCCCGTTGGGTATGATCATTCTCCTTAGAAAGGAAGCGATCCCTGAACTTATGCATCTGCTGACGAGTGTAAGGCCAGCGAGAGTTGGATCTGCCACCTTTCCACCAGTTGTCCACGCACAACCATCCAGCTAAGGTAAAGATGTCATAAGCATAGTTATGGATCGGTGTAGCAGTAAGACAGAACCGATAGGGTGCTTGCATCATGGTCACCGCTTGCGTGATCTGTGAGTCAGGATTCTTGATAAGGTGTGCCTCATCAATGACAACCATATCCCATATCGGACCAAGCTTGTTAGCTAAGCAGGGCATAGCAATGCACTTAACTCCACCCTTAGGGGTACTTGCTGACTTCCTCTTCTTAACTACGGCGTTGCCGTCCTCATCATACTCGATGCTTGGGGTAGCAGTCTCGATAACCCTTCCGTCCGAGATCTTACCGATATTCTGAGAAAAGAACTCATCTCCGATCTTCCACTTGGGTAGCTCACAACGCTTACGCATCTTGTCTTCCATCGTGGTCTTAGTCCATGCGTCCGGCTCAACCTCCAATGCATCCTTACGAAACATTACATAGTCCCATGTGATGAACACACCATAGGGCATCTCGCCACCATTCTTCTTACGCAGATGCTCAATATCAATCTCGGATGATATGGTAAACACGGGCGTATCAGGGGAGAACTTCTTGAACTCACCTTGCCATTGAGCTAGATCCATTGATCCGCCATCGTCTACCGTGCCCTTAGGTGCGATAAGAAGAGTGCGACCAGGTGCCTTGCATTGTATGAGTCCGATTGCCATAGCTGACTTACCCGCACCTGTCTCGGCTGCGATCAGACCAGTGTCGGCACATGCCATAGACGCAATGAACTTACGCTGTACATCGTACCAACTTACTCCCTCGGTGAATACCTGCATGAACTCAAGGGTATCAAGGTTATGCTGGTACTTCTCGGGGTACTTTTGAGTGATGGTATTAACTACAGGCTTTTCGAAGATTTCCCATATGAGATTCTCATCTACCTCGGGTGCACCTCGTGGCTTATCCACATTGACATACTGTCGGAATACAACCTCAAGCGGGTTATTCCATGTACGTACAAAGTGATCACCTAGTTCCTTTGAGGACACATGATCCTTACTGCACCTGTACCAACCATAGTCGTACCTTACTAGCTCACCATCCACATACTTAGTGTCAGGTGCCCAATTGGTAGATAGGTTGACCACAAGATTGGTATCTTTACCTTCAAGCGTAAGGTCATGTATAACCTTGGTGATCTCCTTCTTAGCCGCATTGTAGTGAACCTTTGGCTTAGTGAATGCATCAGAGTATCCCTTGCCTTGTAGCTCCACGCTGTACTCCTTGCCCTCTGCGATAACATAAGGCTGAATAACACCGCAGTGAGGTAGGGCGAATCGCCTGGTGTCCTTACACTTTAGCTTACCAAACTCATCCACATAAGCGACTAGCGAATAGTCGGACGGTTCAAGTATGGGTGGCGCAATCTTCTCGGAGTCCTGAAGTGCCTTGAGTATTGCCTCTGCACATTCTTGATCCTTGGTTACCTTGGGGTGAGAGTACAAAGCAACAAGCTTGTCTCGGTCCTCCATAGTTATTGTTAGCTCTAGCGGAGCCTTACCCTTGATTGACTCAAGGCAGTCAATAACAGAACCCCTAGGGATTTTGATGTTAAGGTTATGCTCCTCGATTAGAGCGGTTAGTTCTTTCCAGCCTCTATGACCGGTGTCATCAAACGGTGCGAACTCGGTATCAATTCCGAGCGTCCCGTCATTCTTGATGTACATGTCGTGTATATTGATCATGCACTCCTCCTTTCTGTTGTCTGTACACCATTGCTTGCAAACTGAGCTAGGTCGAAGAATACTCCTCGATGACTGAGCTCATGCTTACGCAATAGATTCCAGATGATTTGTTGTACGTAGACTGCTACCTGTCTATTAACGGGTAGGTCTTGTTTATAGTATGGGTCGAGACATCCCTCGCCCTTTGGTTCTTTTCCCTTGGTTAGAGCTGGGTGCTCATCATAAGGGTTGGGCAGATCGCCCTTGTGTTGTCCTAGTATTACCTGACCTGATGACCTGGCATTACCACACTCAATGATGTATGTGTCGTCATTCATATCAGCGGACTTGATTGTTTTGCGTGAAGCCTTGGTGTCTACGCATGAGACAATAATGTCTGCTCCGATCTGCTCCTTTCGCATGAGGTTTCCGCGGTGCGACCAATTCAATCCATAGTGCATATTGATACGCTCAATTAACACCTTAGACTTAGGTTGACCTACATCCTGTAAGTAGAATGCTTGTCTACCTACATTGCTGTAAGCAACGGAGTCACCATCAAAGGCACGAACGGATACACCCTCATGCCCTTGATTAACCATCGCAGAATGCACATCAACAATCTGATTAACAACATGGGAGCCTGTGCCCCCGCATCCAATGACATAGATCATTGGCTTATGTAGTCTTCTTACTCTGTGCATAGTTCCGATACATCTCCTGTTAGCTTCCACTCCTTAAGGTTGGGAAGCATGTTATAGGTTGATTCGAAGAAAGCATTCTCCCACTCGGGGATCATGCCTACACCTATGCCATTTGGTGTGCGTGTATTACAAAATGCAGCGTTCATATGATGAACATCCATTGCATTGAATATGTTGTACACCCTAGTGCTAGGGTTAGGTCTTCGATTATTTCTAAGGCAACCGACTCGTAGTGTTCCGCACAGCAAATTGAAAACCATTGCTGGATAGTAGAACACTTTGCGCGTCGATCCCTTAACGCTTATATTCCTGCGTTTAGCAGGTACCCACCATGAGAAGTTAATCTCACTTGTGTAGGTTAGTATTTTATCAGGTAGGAACTCAGTACTTGATGATGTCTGATTTGCAATGGCAACCATATCGTCTGCCCCTACGGGCTTTGGACTATGCCACCCATGCTCATCGTCCCACTTCATCAGTAGTGCAACATCTTGGTTGCCTACCTTGAAGAACATCAATGCCCTGGATACCTTACCCTCAAAAACAGTTGAATCCACATTCTTTTGTATCATGAGATAAGTATTTGATTAGTTTTGCGTATGGTTTCGCCAACTCCACGATCCTTCTTGCTTGGTCAAGGTCGTGGTATATTGGTGATCCCATGTGAGTACTCCCGTCCTGATATGTTTGCTCAGCGTAGGAGTCCATTATTGCGTAAGCCGGGTTAGTCCCATGCTCCATGGTGAAGGTTGGGTTACGCAAGCATTGCCCATTGTACCAGTGGATATTATCCCACCACGACAGCACAATAGCAGGTAGATGGTAACATTCCTCATCAGGATATTCACCATCTCCCACCGTTCTAACATCTAGCTCAACTGCTTCTACATCAGCACATAGCTTCTGTAGATTGTCGGGTAGCAGATGCTTGGACATCTTTTGCTTCCTCTCAGTTGGTGCCTTTTCCCATATCCAATCTGATGTACACTTAGTGAAGTCTAGCCTGAAGCTCTCCCTCGCATGGTCATACATATAGTTTGGTGTCCATAGTGCTATGGGGCATGACTCAAGCAGGTTAAGTAGATACCAACCTGCACCAAATCTACGCTCAAGCAGATCAATCCTTGCGCCTACTGCATAGCTAGTGAACTGACTATGGGAGTCGATATAGCATCCACCATTCTTGATACCTGCCACAATGGGGAACCCTGACTCTGAGAACATCTCACTCAACCCTTTGTCTGCCTCACTGTCGTCATGAAGCATGAGGTAGGGTAGATCAGTTAGGGTAATCGTTGGTGCGGTACGAGGTAGAGCTAGAGGCGAGGAGGCAACAAACGAGAATGGAGCCCTGCCGGGCTTACTCTTTTTAGCCTTTCTTTCAGGGCCGAGCAGTATTTTAACCATGGGTATTCCTCACCCTTTGGTACCGTAACTTGCCTCAAACCTGACGACGAGTCTGTCACCTTCAACTTTTTCTGTGTATTTTGCATTTGTTAGTTCCGGATAGGTTTTAGCGAGCAAGCCTTGTACCTCAGGCACCGATAATGATGGTGCTGGATCAGGTAGTGGCTCCTTGCCAGGTATTACGAAGTCACGAGGTAGTACTCTACTCACAGCTCGATCTCCACATTATCAGCGGGTTCCGCTGGGGATGAATTAGGGGGGGAATTGTCCCCGCTTGACAATGACTTATCCAATGACTCCTTAGCCTTGGCGCTCCGATCCGACTGGAACAGAGGTAGGTCAGCCATTGCTTTCTCAGCCTTATCCCTTGCAGCTTCCTTTGCCGTCTTCTTCTTAGCCACTGTTCCCTTAGCGGGAGTCTTCTTCTTAGCCTGTTGTATCTTATCATACTCCTCCTTGATGGAGTTGGAGATAGGCACACGCTCCTCAACTACAGGTTTCAGCTCAGCAAGTACGACCTGCTCTAGCTCCTCTGAGGTTGATGGCGGTATTTGTATAGGCTTTTTAACAAGCTTGAGAATCCCATCCGTTGTGTGAGCGTTTAGCACCTTGCCATTTAGATCTGCGAGATGCTTATCGCCCGACAGAAGGAAGGTAGCATTGATCTTACCCTCCTCCTGTGACGGTGAGTACACCATATTTACGGTGAACCCTGCACCACAGAGTTCACCAATCTGTTTAGTGACACTCATTAGATGTCCCTCATTGCGTTGAAGAGGCTCTTCACTTTCTTTTCGAGCTTCTCAATGATCTGCGATTGCTCATGCACAATCTTTCCAAGCTTAAGGATTGCCTCCGTATCCATAGGATTATCCTCTTGCGGAGAATCCGTAGAAGCAATGAAGGCATGCAACGCAGTACCCAACTTAGCCAGCACATCAGGAACCTCGGGGCAGGTTTGTGATAGCACAGGTTCTGCCTCCTGCTTGTTATCAACGGCAGTGGCAATATCCTCTGCCTCCTGTTCTGCTGATGGTACATCCTTAGCCACCTCAATATCCTTAGGCTTAGGTGGTGTAGGTATATCGTTGACCACCTCAGTCTCCGGGATGTCGGTGATGTCGGTGATGTCACCGCGCTCCTCCTCCTTGGTAGCAACAGGTGAGGTATCCATAACCTCAAGCTTCTGCTTCCACTCATTGACTAATCTCCAGCGTGTCTGCTCCTTACTCTCGCCCTTCACCTCAAGCACATTCTTGTCATCGGTAAAGAAGTTGGTCGGGTTAGCCGACAGCTTAGGGTTAGATAGGACGATAAGATCCTTGAACTTATCCTTTAGGGGCTTATCTAGTGGAGCATACCACTTGTTGAACGATAGTTTATCATTTATTTCTGACATTATACTGTTTCCTTGCTATTTACTGCCGCTTTCCATTTTGCGACCTGCTTAAGTGCTGATCGCACGGACCCTTGTGCATTGCGCGCGGCATGTTGCGCAATGTTGTCCGGTACACCCGTTAGGCTAACAAGGGATGCGGACATCTCCTCATTAGTTGGGTTAGTTATGTGGTAGGGCATGAACCGCTCGGCAAATCTAGGCTCGAGGTATTCCTCACGCTCAGACTTGCTAAGTTTATCAAGCACCACCTTTTGTTCTTGGTTCTTGTTTGTAGTCACAAAGACCACAAAGTGATCAGGCAGATAGTCCTCGATCCAATCGAGTAGCATCTCCTGAAGATGTCGTTGCATCTTATCCACCTCATTGATGACAAGGGCACGACATTTGCCATACATTGGCATGTACCTACACTCGTCAATTAAGGTGGACAGAGTTGCCTCCTTGATACTGCGACCCGAATACTCGGGTCCATGTCTTAGGTTGAAATCAGAGTCCACCCAAGAGCGTGCAAGCATCATGGCAATAGATGTCTTACCCACACCAGGATCACCGCTGAAAGCAAAAGACCCCGTAGATTCTGAACCTACGAGGTCTTTCATTTCGGAGAGTTGTTGTGCAACTCCTCGATATGTGGCTTGCGCCTTGCTTCCTACTATTTGATCTGGTGACTCAAGCTTCCACTTAGCCCAGTTCATCGTCAGCGGGAATCTTATCCATGATCAACTGTGCCTTGAAGTCACTGTATAAGATAGGCTCAAATCCTATATCAACATTGAGCATAGGGCACACTTGCATGATGTCATCCTGAGGGTAGCGAGGATCACTGAAGACAAATGAACCATACTCACCGCAGTCTTCGAATATCTTGCAGTACCCCCAAGCATGATCGCCTGTGGTTTTGTTAGGCTTGTTCATCATGTACCAATGTCCGGCTCCCGATAGATTGAAGAAGTGTAGGTACACCTTATCCAAGCTGGGGTCATCTGATGGTGCGTCAGGTAGATCGCGCCATATATCGGCAAGCTTTTCATAGTTACGAGCGATCTCAACTGCCTCCTCCTCCCTGAATGTTGACTCAGCTAGAGCCTGGCATTGCAGATTAGGCACGAACTCCTCCAGTCGCTTCCCGAGGTTAGCATACTTGCTCGGCCACGGAACTGACCCTCGCTTAGGCACCTTTAGCGTGCAGATCATCTCACCGGATTTGTGATCGGTTAGGGAGTACTCACTCCCATCATTTGGGTTACTGTATGTTGTCATTGCCCATCATCCTTCCTATTAGTTCTAGGTCCATTGGAGACTCCATATTGTAGAGTGGGGAGCCTTCTTGACTTTTCGTTATTAGTTTTACTTGCTTGCCGAACTGAACACGCACGGCGAAGCATCCATTTATATCCACAACCTCAATGAAGTTAGGTCGGGCATCATGCACATTCATCAGTGCAACAACGCCATTGATCTGCCCCTCATTGATGTTTGGATGATTTCTTATAGAGGGTGGCACATCTAGTGCCTCCCATAGTACAGGTGAAACAGGACGCATAGCATCCTTCACCATATGATCGATGTGTGTATTTACATCCCCCACAACATAGGGATCTAGTTTATCAGGCATAGTGCCTCCTTTCGTTACTTATTATTTCGTGTTACATTTGTAACACATATTAATCCCATCGGAGCTTCTTCCATCCTCCGATGTTACTGGTCTGCTCCTTACCCACCTCATGAGGTTCAATGTAGTGGATAGTGTAATGGTGAAACCTTGGCTTCATGACTATACCCTCGTAGTGCTTGAACTTGAGGTGCGGGTCATCTGGATATCGCCAGCCACTTGCCGTTTTTACTGCTTCACGCACAGCATTGTGGTAATTATCCCACTCCGGCAGGACTGTAGGGTTTACCCGTCTATTGACGAATAACTTCTGATGCGGATATAGCCCGCCACGCCTGCACTCAAGGTGAAGAAATGGCAGTAGGTTGTCCTGCTCCAACCATCCCTTACGATGGCAGTATGCCCACTTAGCTGCAATGTCATGGATAACTGCCTTACCTTTTAGGTTGGGGTACTTGTCAGATGTAAACAGACCTAGGTCATAGCCGACATACCCACCTCGTTTATCAGTGGCAGTCTTCCTGATCCTATCGTTCCACACAACCATGTAGCACCGCATCTCATCAAGCTTACCCTCAACATATGTCTTGGGGTCGAGTGGTGATTGGAGTGATCCGGCGGGATGCTTAAGCATATCCATAATCTCCTGAAGAGGTAGGATAGGGCATGACTCCATGCGAGGCATCCAGATTGGCTTAGGCTCAACGCATTCAACCACATTGCAGAAGTCAGTAGGAGACTTGGGTGCATGTACGAAGTAACTGTTGTCGCCAAATATGTAGTCGTTGACGAGTGATAGCTCTTCTGCGATTGGGCGAAGAAAGTCATCACCGACCTTTGCGATCGGCTCACCCTTTCTGTTCCACGCGTGGTATAGCTTTTGCTCCATTGCGTACCTCCTTCCTAGGTCCGATGATTTCTACACGCACAGCAGTACCATTGTAATAGTAGTCAATCTTACCACCTCGCTTCAACTGGGTGACATCATCCTTAGTTAGTTGTATAGGTATATGCTTCATGTGTGTGTCCCCCATCCGTGTGAGTCATGGTATATAAGTCCGCCATTCATGGAGAATACATACCCCATCCGCTCATCCTCGGGCAACTCAGATGTATACTTACGATAGTCATAAAGCATCATGAAGTCCTGAGTCCTTTCCTTATCTATACCGGGGTAGGGATACCATTTATCTGCAGATTCATTGTTACGCACATAATTCCATCGCTCAACAGCATCCTTCAGTTCTACCTCACGGCGAAGTTCATACCGTTGGAACGCAAAGCAATAACGGTCATCACGAGTAAGGCGGTACACGATCTTATTAGGTATAGACTTGTATGACCCCGTGTCCACACACCATTCACGATGGGCATGCCATATCTGGAATGTCTTAAACAGACGGTCCGTATGATCCCATGGTAAACCACGACCCTTACCATTAGGTGGCTCATCTGAGCCCCAACCTGCACCATTGAGTACAGCTTCTGCGATACCGGTCATTACAAGCTTAGCACCCGCATCCATATATATATTAGTATACGGATCGAGTGTAGAGTCATAGGCATACAAGCCACGGGCATGGTTAAGGAACCACTCCCTTCTGCTTACCTCATCAGCTAGTTCACCTGTATATGTTGCTGCTACTACTACTTCAGGCACTGGGCACCTCCTTGTTTTCCCACTTTGCAGTGAATTTATCATGTGCCTTATTGAACTCTCGGTCAGCTTGCTCATTGTTGTATGACCAATCGGCCACCAATTCATCTGCACCATTGCCAAGTATGATCAATACACCGATCCGAAGGTGGTTGTGTACGGTCTTATCTGCCAGGAGATGACTTGTCCTGCCAGTATCCACAAGCTTGGTGAGTACAACAGATGACTCATCTACACCCATGATATGGGGTAAGGCTCGGTTCATGTCACTAACTCTTGCCCCTCCAATTGATGACCCCTCAGTGTGCGATGAACCAATGACATAAGTAGCTTCACCGTCATTAACGGAATTAATTGTCCACCCGTCATCCAAGACAGCATGAAGGAAGTCCACAACGATAGGTCTGTAGTTCTTACCCATGTTTATTCCTCCTTGCTTGTGTTAGTTCTAGACCAAGTGATGTACCAAATGCCTTGGTACGCCTGGGTCGACCGACCTCCACCTCAATGCAAGCCTGTGACTTGCGTGGTTTGCGTTGTTTTTGTACACGACGCTCAACAGCGAGCTTCATGCGTTTCTTTGCTTTGTTTTTAGACATAGCTTGGGGTATCCAACCCCGATGTTGTTATTATTAGCACCCAGTGGGCACACCAGTGCGCCCAGGGGCAGATTTAGGAGTCACATCCCCCACCGATGGAGGATCATTTGACTTAAAGATCAGGTTAACAAATGACTTATTGACCTGCAGTTGGGTAACACGACGGAACTTAGCCTCACCCTTGATTAAGGATTGAGCAAAGTTGTGAGCTTTGTTGGCACGCTTGCCACGCCTTGTCCTACTCATTGGAATAGCAGGTCATCACTGAGGATAGGTGTATTTATACCCTCAACACCCTCACCATTGTATGGGTCTTTGATGGATTTAAACTTATTACCCTCAAGGTTACTCAAGCTAATGTGTAGCTGAATTTTATTGTGCCTGGTATGATAAGGACGAAACCATGGTATCAAATCAATGAAGGTTTCGGGTTGGAAGTGTATGTAACTACTCTCCCTGTATTCTTGCTTCACAGTGCCTTCCTTAATCCACTTCATTGGATCAGGATCGTACCACTTGGAGCAGTAGATGCCCCTTTGGAAAGCATACCCAGTGTAATGATACAGGTTAGGGAATGAAGGTGTGAGCAGAATCTCATCATCCTTAAACTCTTCCTTGTGATCCTTTAGGTATCTTGAATTATGTATGGACACATGGAACTCCTTTAGTGGAGTATGCCCATACCTTCGCGCGGCTAATTCAGCCTTAGCCTTTAACATATTATGCAATGGGAAATCCACATCAGGGCAGATTTCTACACACGCATACCTTCTACTTTTACGAACCAGCTTCATTTAGTTTAGCTGCTACTTCGCAGGAAGCTAGGTTACTGAAGATACAGTATGTACCATAGCCAGCATTGCCGACTACCCATACCTTTGACTTAACTTCACCCATGATGCAGTCCTCGATCGAGGTGACATACTTGGGATTGACCCATTGATTTTGGTTACCGATTTGTACAAGCATGACTTATCCTTTCTTACGAAAGCCAGCCTTGAGCATAGTAGACTCACGCTTAGTAAGGACCGGAGCGGGGACAGCACGGAAGCACGGAGTGCCATTGCCATGCACCCTTTGAATAGGTTGTCTCCATCCGAGTCCGTAAGCTACATGGAGAATGATTGGTTCGTTGATCCATTTCATGTTATTGCGCCGAGTTTAACGGGCTGGCTCCGCCCGGTTGTTGTTGTGAATGATAGCATTCGTTGTAAAAAATGGCTGTTGCCCACACCATGATCAGAAGTGAGATGTCGATCTCACCTACATAGTGCGGACTACGGGACAGGTAGCTCCGATTGTGTTGCCGTAGTTTGGTTGGGGTAACTACTCCCATTTACACATCTGCTCTAGCCTGTTGTTATCAGGCACTACTTGCTTCAAGCAGTTTGGTTACACAAAGGCGGGGGCACCCAACCCCCTAACTGTATTTACATACTACATTTAGCCTCCTTGGTTTAAGGTTCTTGGATGTGAAAGAGGTCACCCACACTACATAGTGTAGTGCGAGTGACTGCACCCACGATGAACGCATCCATCGCTTCGGGATGCTACGGGGGCATAACGCTCCCCGTGGACGAAACAACATCACCTACATTTATAGACAATCATCCATAGACATACATACACACCAATTACCTGTATAGCTGGGTCAGATAATCTGAGACGAACATCATTCATTCAGCCCGTAGGCCTAGTTCGTTGTTATTATGGATAGACATAGGTTTCAGTCTAGACAGTTCCTGCAGTGATGAGACAGGTCTTGCCGTACCTAATTGCATCAAGTGATCTGCACATACATGACATACATACAAATTACTAGGTGGCTCCGAACCACCGCTCCTTGCTCATGCTCCGTTGGTAGATGCGCGGAGAGGAGGCATACAAGAGTGCATTCCCATTACCGCGGTTCAAATCGCTAGGGTGCCCATGATCTGGTCATAGTGCTGGCTACATCTCGTATGTTTTATAAAGCGTCTGACGGGGACTTACACCCTCCTTCACCTCTATGGCTACTTCGTTCAGTACGTGATCAAACGCTACTCACAGATCGCATTGTATTGGCATCGGCTCCATTCGTCCGTCCATGCAATTAAATGCAGTGCGCATCACATAACTATAAAATATTCTGATGACCTAAGACATCAGTACCGCACATAGGTAACTCCACGCACCCCCAAGGGACTGAACATACAGGCACAACGCTAAATATATACCGCAATACATAAAAGGTAATCGCTACCCGCTACGCTGTATAGAGTGAATGGCAAATGTACGAGCGATCAACAAGCCGGACCGCAACTGGCGAGCAACGCCGATCGTAACCGACGCGCATCAATATAGTACACAATGAACACAAGACCGCAGGCTACATAACCCAACGCGATCTGTGGCTAATCAAAAACTGACCTGCTCCGCAACTAGGCTGCTGCTCGATGATAGTGATAGCGATTTTTTAAAAAAATCTACAAGACATCTAAGGAGTCCAGGGTCAATGCGTACAAAATAAATAGGTACGCAATGAAATCTAGGCAAGTTGCCTAGAAGTTTTTGAAATTATTTTACGATCTTTACGCTAGTATTCCAACGCGTAGGCAACTCCCGCAAGAATTCCGTTGTCGTTGGTAGCGTGAAATCATGCGTTTTGATCTACTCCCACGGGAGCAATCTACTTTGCAAGTTCTCAATCTATGTCTAAAAGTTGCCTGATTTGCAATTAACGCAAGGCAACCTAGGCAACTCATCGAAACAAGTTGCCTAGGTTGCCTTGCCATTGGCGAGCAATGGCAAGGTAAGTTTATAATGTTGGTTAGGTGTTCCAATTGATTAAGCAGTCAAAGATTTCCTCAAGTCAATGTCACCATTGGCAAGGATTTTTACTCCTGTAGATTCTCCTCCTGCTTCTCGGTGTGCTTCACTTATAGCAGTCAAAACCTGTTGGTTGTGAGAGTGTAGCATTAGAAATCCCCTAGCCATTAGGTTGGCATTTTGAGCGTTTTTCTTGGCTTTACCTTCAAGTTCTTTGGCGTTAATGGCATTGCATCGGTCAAAGAGTGCGACTGCCATCTGCCTTGCAAAGTTTGCAACTTGTCCAAGATATTTTCCATCGGGCAAAAGTTGGCAAATTGCCATGGGGTCAAAGGAATTGATTTTGCCAAGTTCTTTCATGGTGTTGCCATGTTCTTTCCATAGGGTCGAATTGACTTCGTTCCGTGCTTCCTCGGTCAAGCGGTTGCGTTCTACTTGGGTCAAGGATTCGTTGGCGTCAATCTCCTCATAGGTGGCAAGCAATGCGTCTGAGGGCGTTGGCGTTGGTGTCTCAATCTCGGCAACTGCTTCCGTCTTTGCCTTGGTCTTGGTGCTTTTTCTTGCGGTGGTTGGTTCTGTGTTCTTCATGATTTATATTTTCTATTTGTTGGCGGTTCCAATGATAGCGCATGATAGCGGGCAAGATCGGAACCAAGTATACTCTTGCCACCTATGTAAACCACTACAAACCAAGGGTTTGTGTGTGTGGTGTTACAATACTATAATAGTGTAACAGGGGGGGCTATGGGGGGTGCGGTCATTCCCGTGCGTGTATGTATATAACCCCTTTCTCAAGTTTCCAGCCCTCCTACACATTCCAAAACCCCATTTAAAGCCCCGTATGATGCCCTTATAGTGGTTTTTAGATGCTCCTTGACTAAAAGTGTGTTACAATAATAATATAGTAACAATGCGACCATGGTAGAATTAATAAAAAAGCCTGATTTGGAGATTAGTGAGTCGACTAATTTCAAGGAGGCAGTGTCTGCATTGGAGAATTACTGGATGGAGAACCCGGATCACATAAAAGGTGATGATTGGGTAGATGAATTGGGAGGTAAGCTTACCCATCAATTCATTAATGGTTTATATGTGAGAATGGTATACATGCCTGCGGGTATGGTGGTGACTACAAAGATCCATAAGGTAAGGCATCCTTTTTTTGTATTGTTTGGCAAGTGCCGGGTAATGACTGAGGAGGGTACAGTTGAGATACACGCACCTTATCAAGGAGTTACTGAGCCAGGAACTAAGCGATTGATACATGTTTTAGAGGATTGCGTTTGGTATACGGTACACGCAACGGACAAGACTACTCCTGAAGATGTTGAGGAAGAAGTCATAGCAAAAGATTTTACAGAACTAGAAACTAAGGAGACAAAATAATGGCATTTGCATTTGCATTACCCGCAATAGGAACAGCAGTATTACCGGCAATAACAGCAGTTGGCAGTGGTTTAGGAGCCGCAGCTAGTGGAATTGGTGGAGCGTTAGCATCTGGTGCGGGAGCACTTGGTGGGGCATTGGGTTCAATTCCTGTTATAGGAGGAACTCTTGGCGGAACGATTGGGAGTTTGGGTAGTGGACTGGGTGGTTCACTTGCCGCCCTAGGTGGTGGCAATATTGGGGGAGCGTTAAGTTCCCTTGGTAGTGGCATTATTGGAGCAGGTTCAAATATTCTTGGGGGAATGGGCGGTCTTTACACAGGAGCTGATAAGGTACTTGGTGGATTGCTTCCTAATATTGGTGGAGCGGGGATAACCCCGCAGAACGGATACTTGGGTTCTTTGTTTAGTCCACAAGCAGCAGGATCAGCAATGCAGGGACCACAGATTCCATTAAGTAATCAATTTGAATCTTTCTTAAATGGCGGACCTAATGTAAGTCAGGCAAACATTGATGCTGGACTTGCCCAAATCGCCCCAGGTAATGACGGTGGATTTTTTGGCATGGGTAAAGGTGGAGGCTTAATGGGCACAGTAATGGGCGGAATTGGAAAAGCATCCGAGGTTGCTAAGATTGCACAAAGTTTAGGATTGGGCGGTATGAGTAATGCCACACCTGGCGTAACCCAACAGCAAATCACTACTCGTCCTGTTGTTGAGTCTAAGCCAATTATTTTAGGAGGCGGGCAGACCCCGCAGAACCAAAACATTCAATTGTCTCCTCCTACGAGTTATATGCCAATGCCGGTACAACCTGTTGGTGACCCGAGACAGTCAGAAAATTACACACCACTTCCTATGAGAAGCCCGATCGTGGATCAAACATTCCAAGGATTAAATGATCCGAGAATGCAATTAGCGGGAACATCTCCGCAGGCACAATCGCTGGCATCTATATATGGAGGTGGTCAAAGCTCTATGGTATGATTTCGATTCGCAGATTTAAGGAATTTCTAAGGGTTGCCTTCGGCCCCAAGGTTTCAGTCTTTGAATACCTTGAAATTTTAAAGTCTGCCTTTAGTATTGCAAGGAGTCCATACTCTCAGGAGATGTGGCGGGCTCGGATGGTTATTTGCTATAAATGCCCGATTTTTGATAAGGAACGAAAGACATGTCGCCCATTCCTCGAGTCAGCTATGGGGTGTGGATGTTATGCCCCGTACAAGGCTTTAGTTAAGAAACATTGCTGGGGCAGGGGTAAATTTGGAGAAAACTTCGGATGGTAATGAAATGGTCTAAGTTTAAGGGTTCGATAAAGAAGGCTGATTGTGAAGCAACTTTGGAGATGATGGATCTACCCAATCCGTTTTGGGAGGCACGATTTAGTTGGATGCTTCCCGAAAGCATGTCGCATGAAGTGAAAGCATTTGAAGAGGGTAAGCTAGATCAGGCTTACGAGTGGTGTGAAGAACAAATAAATAGTCATGAGCAAAGACAACGACTCAAGGGAGCAAGTAGTTAAAGTAAAGATGCAACATCTTCGTCAGGATCTTAATATGATCGACGCGAAGAAGGAGCGGTTAGAAAATGACCGCAATCATCTGATCTTAAAACTAATTGCCCAACGAGAACAGTTACTAGCACTCAACGAGCAGGATGAGTGAATTAAGCTTTGTCGTTCGACGGCAGTCGGATGACAAGGGCTGGATCATACGATCCCAGAGTACGCTGGGGGAAGGTCCTGTCGGCCCAAGACTAGCAAAGGGTAGTGCGTTCCCGAGTGAGTTTGGACTAATATTTAATACCAAATCAGAGGCTGAAGAAATAGCACAACGATGGACTGATTGGTATTATGGTCAGTCCTACTTAAAGAAAAAAAGGAAGTCAAAGTATCTTGCGTGATTAAGTTACACGAACTAAAATGTAACTATGGAGATCACGCATTACATGTTTGCCGGAGTAACCCTTGCCATATCTGTGCTGGGTTTCTTTCTGAAGAAAAACAAAGCGGAGATCGACTCGATGAAGGAGGTTATCAGGAAGTTAGAAATTTCTGATGCCCGAAATACCGAGCGTATAAGAACACTACTAAAGGTAGTGGAGGACAGGAGAAGGGATATACAAAACCTATATGAAAAAACAGGGAAGTAATTTATGAAAGTATGTAGTACATGTAAAACACCTGCCAAGTGCAGGAAAGCAGGAAAATGCCTAAAACCAAAGGGAGGGAAAGCAAGTGCCAAAAAGAAAGTCAGCAAAACCGGCAAAAGGAAAGCGTTTCGCAAAAGTAGTTACTAATCCCAAGACTGGTAGGAAGCGTAAGGTTTCCTATGGTCAGGCGGGTAAGACTAAGAGTGGAAAAGACAGAATTTCTCCTGGATCTAAGAAGGGTGACGCATACTGTGCGCGCTCTGCTGGCATTAAGAAGTGCAAGAAACCACCCTGTGCAAACGATCTATCCCGGAAGAAGTGGAAGTGCCGTGGTAAGAAGTCAATGCGATGAGTGAGGGTAAAGCAATAGGGGAGGACTCAGTCGTAAAAGCGAATCTCGCTTTTATGTTGAAAACCATAGCGGCTGTAGCAACATTTACCTATGGGTATGTTACCATAAAAAATAGTATCTCAGAGCTAGAAAATGATAATGTTAGAATAAAGCACGAAATAGAAATGAACTCGGAATTTAGGATAAAATGGCCGCGTGGCGAGATCGGAGCATTACCTGCAGACGCGACCCAAGATATGAAAATTCAACACTTGGAGAGCAGAGTAGATAAACTTGATGCTCATGTAGATAGCCTAAGATATGGAGTAAATAGAAATGAGTAGTTGTTGTAATTTCTGCGCCGTCAAAGACACCATGCGCGATAATGTTAAAAAGGCATCAAAGCCTAAAACATGGAAAAAGAAGTCTCCCGACCTGGAACTTGCCAGGGCAGCTTTTAAAAACAAAAAGGTTGGCTCTTAAAACTGAATGGATGGAAGCCCGCAGGTATCTCCTGACGAGCTTAACCAACCCAGACAATATCCATCTAGTCGACTTGGACGAGTTTGACGGATATGGTGAGTGCTCTTGCGAACACTTTCAGTTTAGGCTTTATCCGCGACTTCGACTGGGGAAGCGTCCTCTGTCGTCACCTTGTCGTCACCTTCGGCAGGCTCGGAAGGTTGAGAAGCTTTCGCCCCAGCAGTTATCCGGTTGTACACCTCAATCTTAGCGATCTCATAGTGACCAACTAGCTCACCAAGCGACATATTGCGCTCCTGTGCTAATTGAATCCCAGTTGAGATTAAAACCTCAGCAATGGGCACGTTTTTCATTTCGTCTTTCGACAGTTCCTTTTTTTCCTCACTCATTTGTTTAGTGTGTTGTCTAGTATTATAACTCCCGCGATCATGAATATCGCGATTAAAAATAACTCAATTAGGGTCATCTTTCCTTCTCATCCAAAATACCAATAGGTATCTGTCTCCTGACTCCACCGGCATACCTCTATGCAGAGTACTTTGAGCAGGAAATATTAAAGCATGACCATTAGGTAGTGCCGGAACTGAGCATCTGTTAAAAAATTCTGTGCCTCCACCCTCATAGTCACCTGTATTGAGAGGGACAACCATGGTAAAGTCAGCATCACCGTCATGATGCCAGGATGTCTGCTGTACACCTCTAGGGTTGTAGTTAGCTAGTTGAATCACTCCCGAGGACATTATACGTCCATATAACGCACCTATTACCACATTTATATGACTCAAGAACAATTGGAGCATAGATAAGTACCAGCCAGGGCATTTTAATCGTAATACAAACTCTTCGATCTGTACTTCTTCTGCTTCGTCAGGATTCACCTCAAATCGAGAATGTGTTTTAATATTTTCGATTTCACTCTGAAGCATTGCCACAAATTCTTTACTGAATAATGGCATGGTGTATATGTCATGCCCCCTATGCTCGGCATGTGGTAGAATACTAAGCTGATCCGGAGATAAGTCTGAAGGTACTCCTTCAGTTATACACTTCCTGACCAAAGGTTTGTCTTGCGATATTGCTTTTGCAATCTCGGGGTCCAGCATCCATTCAGCAGGATACATGAGCATGTGGTTTTTAAGCACATACCCTTCTTCGTCTTGATTAACTAGGGATAGTAAATTCACTTCTTACGAAATCCCATTTGGCGCATTTCCTTGACCCTGCGTTTACCAATTGCGGTAGGGGTGTTCTTTGCGGATCCAACCTGAATTAGCTTAATACCATTGGATCGCTTCTTCCCGAATGCACCTTTTGTGTGTCTTGCTGATTTCCCACTCATACTAAATATCCTTTCTCCCGTGCCCACTTAGGCTCTTTATGAATCTTGTCATGACATGGACGACATACGGATAACCAGGTATCCACATCCATGTAGTATTTTCCTCTTCCATTGCGATGATGCACATCACTCGTCTTCGCCTTCATACAGACTTCGCACATAGGTAACTTCTCCAAAAACTCCTTCCTCAGAATCGAATACTCCTTCATCTCCTTCTGTCGTTTCTTGCTTACTCTTCTCAGTGGAGTCTTTCTTTTTAAAGGACTTCTTTTCACTATAGAGCCAAAAACTAAACCCTGTTAAAATTGCCAAAAATAAGACTAACCACATTGATACAATAATTTCTATGTAACAACAGGTTTAGAGTCAAGGTTTACATGCTTAGTGATTAGGTTATCAGATACACCCGATTCAGATATATGTGCGTCATTCTCATTTACTCCCGATCTTGACAACTTCCATACCTCGCCACCCATGTCACGAATCATTTCTGCCTCATTATCAAATCGTACATCATCAATAATAAAAACATTAGCATCTGACTCTTCTATCCGATGCCTGGTAATATCAATCCATATTGAATCAGATATAAGATTCCTCCCCCACTCAGTACCCAAGGTCTGTAAACAGTGTCTTGCGGATACGCCAAGGTTAGGAATTATTCGCTCCTTATCTTCAATATAGTCTTTATGAACAATGCACCCAAGCATTTCCTTAAGTGGTGACGCAAATGAGATAATCCTAATGGCATCAGACCACTCTTGTTTTTTATACATATCAAAAACAAGTTGATTCGCATAAGTAGACTTACCTACACCTTTCGGCCCTGCTAATCCAATTATCGTAGACATTTTTTCCTCCTTACACCTTCCAGCCCCGAGTTATGGTATATCCTGCAAATACGACTCCACACCAGAAGAGTGCGCCACAAAGGACGCACCCGTCTGGGCAGAAAGAAGAAAAATCTAAAGACATTCTTAAGCATCTTTCTTATCGAGAAATGTTAAGTTATCCATGGTTACCACGGGCTTCTGGAACTTATGTCCATCCTTTTCCCATTCCTCGATATGAAGAGGACCACGAATCTTTAAATTCTTTCCCCTTAGCTCTAGTTGCATGAGCTTATTATTAAGCTTCTCCCTCCAAGAATTTACAGTGATAAAGGAAGTTCTTTCCCCTTCACCAATCTTCTCATTAACAGCCAACCTTAAAACCATGAGACTTTTACCTGATGGTATCTCCTTGATTTCTGGTTCTGCAACCGACGTTCCTATGATGTTTGTGTATATTTCTCCTAGCATTTTGTTTTTAGTTATTGGTTAAATTTCGAGGAGGCTGCGCCTCCTTACAATCTTCCTTAAAGATTTCAGATAAACTTATAAAATCGCATAGGTACTTAGGGCATACATACGCATCACGCACGCCGTCCTTGTCTCGTTGTGCGATTATTTGCCATTGCTCTTTTGTTTCCCCCTTAATTACCGCAGCCGATGAATTGTTTTTATCTACGAAGACTATGAACATAGGCTTTACCCTTAATTGATCCCATTGCTTGGCAGACATCACATGCACATTGGCAAACGGGAAATCGTGCTTTCCTGTCCATGCGTGTATGTTTGATCGTTTTACTTCAACAGGGTAAGTGAGTAATAAATCTCCGTCATCCCTATACATATGCCTATCTTTTGCACCGTCAGGTAATTCAAGGTTCGGAAGAACCTGGACTTGTAATCCTTGGAATCTCCTAAAGTACTCAGCAACTTTTGCTACTGAGAAATAAGATCTTTGCAGTTCAGTTCTAAATTCTTGTGCTGATCTCATTTTTATAAAGAGTTTTTGGTTGATCGTCGTGCAATCGAGGCTCAGGCAGTTTCTCCGTGAACCTTTGGGTGAACCTGTCGAAAGTTACACGATCTTTCGTGTGTCCAATGGGACCAAAGCGATTCTTCTGAATCATAATATCGGTTGTTTGGGAATCACCACCGGCTTTCATTTCACGATGAAGCATTAAGACTATATCGGCATCCTGCTCAATTTGCCCAGATTCCCTCAAGTGGTGAAGGGCAGGGGCTCCTCCTGTTTTAGCGGAGTCACGATTAAGCTGACAAATTAAGAACACAACAATTCCAAGTTCCTTGGCGAGTCGCTTGCAAGCTTTAGATATTTGAGCCACTTGTTGCTCTCGTACATCACGCTTATCTTCCGGCTCCATCAATCCAAGGTAATCAATAAATATAGCATCAAGATTATGTTTTCTATTCATTGTCTTTGTCTGTGCTCGTATCTTAGATATTGTCTGAGCAGAGTCATCATCTACCCAAATGGGCAATTCCGATATATTCTCAAGACCTACCTGTAAAAGCCTTCTGTCTTCGTCAGACTCACGCCTTTCTGCAAACTTAGATAAATTCACTCCTTGGTCTATTGCCGCCAATTTCTTCCCCAACTGATCATTAGACATCTCAAGGCTGAAGAATAATATCTTTTTGCCCATATTCCCCGCATGATGGGCAACATTCATCGAGAATGTTGTTTTACCTATAGATGGTCGGGCTGCGACGACAACCATCTGTCCCGCACGAAATCCACCATCAAGTATCTTGTTTAAGAACTTAATGTTAGTCTGAATACTTGCTCCACCTTGTTCCCGTTCGTGTTTAATAGCTTCATTTGTAGCAACCGCTAATTCTTTTGCTGAAACCAATGTTTTAGTGTTTGGCTCAATTAACTGAGTCAGCTCATCATCAGCGCGAACAGCAATATTTGTTGGATCATCAAGTTTACCCGCTTGGTCAACTTCGTCTTGCAGTTTAAGCGACAACTTCTGGATCTTCCTAAATTTATCAGCTTTAACTAACCGATCTACCCACTCTTTCCCCCGAGAATTTGTCTCACAACACATCAGTACATTAGAAATAAAAGTAGGGTTGTTATCCTTCCAGCCTTTAGGAAGCCGAAGCATTGCTCCAATCATTCCAAAATCATCCTCTTTATCGGACTGCTTTAAAGCTACAAAATATTCTTTCAGGTCTTGGTCGGTAAAGTGACCCTCATTAATTCCATTATCTAGTGCGTATGCCCATATGTCATATGTACTTTCGCACTCTTCATCCCTAGTGCAGGAAAGGAATCCCCGCTCCGCATCGTAATCTGTATATTCATTCAACATCGTATGCCAATCCTCCATTATCAGTTTTTGTTTCGTTATCGTATCCACCATCATTGAGCCAAGAATTTGGGTGCTTGTATTCGCGACCCCTCATGGCCTCAGTATTGCAGTAGTCATTGTATTTTTCACCGCAAGCCTCGGGATCCTTCTCCTTTATTATATCCCATTTATCTCCTATTGTTCTCACCACACGCTCGGGAAACTGCTTATCTTCGCAAACAACCCAAAATGTTTTAAACCAAGTTTGGACATCACTTTTTTTATCAGATGTATCGCAACGGGTCTCGGTCTTTGGATTATAGTGAGTTACCGCAGTCTGAACATTTGTATTCCCTAAGGTAGGGGCAATAAACTGAGCGAGCGCAGCTTTCACTACTTCTGATTTCCTCATTCCTGTCAAATGGCAGAAAGATTCTAACCTCAGATATGCAGTTTCGTTTAAACGAAAACTTGTTGGGTAACTTTTATCACTCATCTGCTTACTTCGACCCACGTCTCCTCGTATTTGTACCCTTTGACTTTTTCTTGCGTGACTTCGAGGGTGATCGCTGTGGGATCATCTTCAGGTATAATCTTTGCATAGCGGAGGTAATCGACGAGATGCTTAACGCCCCCAATAAGGTTATCCGGATCGCAGAGCCTGACTCTTTTGGAGACAATGCGGACTCTGTGGCGACAAGGCATGCCATGGTCATGGACTGCTTCTCCTTGAGCAATTGCCATCGGTTCATTCCGAGCATCGTATTTAAGGAAGGGGTTCGCTTCTTTACACATAAAGTAATTTTTTCTCCCGCTTCCATTACTTAGCTCTGACAATCGAGGAAGACTTTGGTTTTGTCTTAGCAACATCTTTAAGTCGCTCATTCAAATCCTTTTTTGCTTCTGCTTTTGTCATTCCGGTATGATCCGCCCAAGTTGAAACGAATGGAGTCATAGAAAACTTCATGTGCTTCAAAAGGTCATCCCAACCTAAAATATTTGATTCCATTAATATCTTAGCAACTTCTTGTGCGTCGTAAGAAGTAATCCTTCCTCCGTCACGCAACTTAAATCCTGGTACCGCCTCAGGGTTTTCCTCAAGCTTTGCCTTTACCGCCGCTTTTACTCCTTTTACAAATGCGTCACAAAGTGGGACCCACTCCATCGCTTCCGCCAAATTTTTGTCATCCAACCAATTCATTTTATTAATTCTTTTATTTTGTTTCTAACTGCAGGACAAAACGGGATCGCCGCGCACCATTTGCACTGCGACGACCCCGCTGTCCGAGACGGATTATCACCCATTGCTTCGTCTACTATATTTTCAATCCATTCACCCTTACCCCTAAGGTGATCAGATGAGTAGGAAGCAGTGGTGTATATCGGGTCTTGGAAAGGTTCTATTAAAGCCACGTAAACCTCATGTACGTTAGGATAGTTCAGGTGTACTAAAACAGCTTGAGCAAGTAATTGAATATTTACTGGTGCTGGGTCATGGTCGCCACGAAGAGTTTTGTAATCAGCAACAAAAGCATATTCCTTAAGTCCTTGATCCATCTTTCCAAGTTTTGACCATGTCTCCAAGTAATCTAATTGCCCCGACCACTTTTCCCCTGACCACAATCTTACTTCTCGCTCGATTGTAGTTTGGTTCTCAAGTAAGCCGAGCTCGTCTCGACACCAATGCAAAGCTTTACGACTCCGATCCGCACACATTCTTTGCTCTGGATCAATAATTTCATCAAGTGGGGTTTGCAATTCTTCATACTCGTGACGAATCGTACCTTCATTCGCCGCATCGCGATCAGCATACCAAGTAAAATCTTGATTAGCTTTATGGAAAGCTCTGCACTTAGCGATTGCCGAAATCTTACTTGCTGACGGCGCATCTCCTCGATCCTCAGGCGACTTTTGCAAATCCTTGTTTCCCATTATTGCTTTTCTCCTTCAAGTATTGATCCACCGCAGTGCGAAGCTCGTCTGATTTAATATCCTCTAATCCCGCCAACCAACTAAACCAATTTGGATCTGACTGTTCCACCTCACCAAGAGTTTTTCCCTTGTGCTTCGGAAAAGGGCAAATTACATCCCGCCAAGAAGATTCTTGTACATCATCTTGTACAGCTATTGGATCATTTTCCTCAAGCCAACCCTGTGGAGTTGAGTGCTGATCTGTTATATCGTTCCCGACATATTTAATTTCCTCTTCAGATTGTCCAATCGTTTGACGAATTGCGCCTTTTTTTATTTCAGCACGCTCAGATGCGATCGCATTATCTTCTTCGGCAGTTCTTTCCATGGGGTCATCTTTCGACCACATCTGCCATCCATACCCAAATAATGCGGCGGCGGCTTTACACGCTCCACGAACAAATGAATCGGCAACATCACGGGCACCTACAAGGTTGCCTTTCACGGGCTTCATTTTATGATCCATTATGGCGTGCGGAATACCTGTAGTCTTTGTTCCGTCTACATGGCGAAACCTAATTACTAGGTAAGCACTCCCGTCGGGAGCAGGGTGAACCTCTTCTCCATGGATATTCTCCACCATTTCCGGCATCCATCCATTAGCATTCTCACGAATGTCGTGGAGACTTCTTGCCCAATTTATATAGGAAGCTGAAAAACTTCCTGTACCTTTTTTGCTGACATTTTGGGGGTCAGCGAAACCGCTTAGATTTGGTATATCCATAACAATCCTCCTTTTGTTAATTTATTTTAAACTCGGGTATTTCTGCAGGCTCTCGATCCGCGATCGCTAAGACCTCTTCTCGCATGTATCTTGGGGTTTTTATCCCCGGCAGAAACACGGGTAGTATTACTTTATGAAGGGCGAGGAAATCGAGATACTTATATCCTGCGGTATTGCCGAATCCTAGTAACCGTGCTGCTTCTCCCTTCTTAATCATTGTTTGTTCATCCACACTTTTTCTTGTCATGTAGTGGTTTGTACACGCACGATTTGATAAAGAAAAGAAAAATCTTTAAATATTTAAAAATAATAAGAAATAAAATGAAAAGTATTTCATTTATAAAACTTTTTATGCTTTATTATTGACATTCTTATCATTTTATATCACTTGAAGGTAATTCATTATTAATAATATCAAAGTGACACACTAATGAAAAAGACATCAA
>Ga0181553_10000289_pt1 | contig 42141 bp, 26 predicted proteins | sample 011ome_17_FD_133753 | JGI IMG/M metagenome (GOLD analysis project Ga0181553, IMG submission 133753) | Coastal salt marsh microbial communities from the Groves Creek Marsh, Skidaway Island, Georgia - 011502XT metaG (megahit assembly) | ecosystem: Environmental > Aquatic > Marine > Intertidal...
CCACCTAAATCTAAGTTATGTCCTAACACAAGGGTAAGTTGCGAATTTTCAAAAGTCACCGCTTGGGTATTATTCCCGACTGACATAAAGTTCTTACATGTTACGTTTTTAATGCGAAGCATTCTTTCTATTCCTTTTTAAGTTTTCTTCCCAGGGAAGCATACGTAAGTTAGACACTTTGCTTAGTTCTTCGGGAGAAATACCTTGTTCAAAGCCTTCTCTTACTGTTATTATATGGTCTAACTGATAAGCACCCTTTACGCCACTTCGGCCTCTCGGTAAATCTAATGGATTTATTAGGTGCTTGTTTTCTAAATATGTTTTGTGAGACAAACTATGTACAGTTTGTTGGTACCTTATATATTCCGGCCTATCTTCTTTTATTAGCCATGGTTTAGGTTTACCGGCTTGCGACGGTACCTCATGTGTAAATGTATATGTACCACTACAACTTCGAGAACAAAACTTTTTGTCTTGGGAAGGCACAGTATAATATGTATTATTACACCCTTCTAAAGCACAAGTTTTTTTATATCTCACGACACGTTTTGGCACAGCTTTCCCGGCCTTGGCCCCAGGCTGAAGTTCTACGCCTAGTTTTTTCCGCCATCTATGAATTGTTATAGGATGAGCGTTAAAAATTTGGCTTAGCTCGTTAGCTGTTAACTGTGTGTTATGTAGCAATTCTACCTCTTTTTCTGTAAATTGTTTTTGATTTTTGCGCATAATGCCACTCCTTTTTGTTAGCAGTAACATTATTTATCATTAACATGTTTAAACTGATTCTGTATTCTTAATTTCAAAATTTGCATCCAAGTAATGATACTCAACTGTAACTTCGTGGTACTTTATAAAGTCCTGTGCCTCTTCAAGAGAAGAAAAACGGTTATTGCAATACGAAATCCATTTGCTATCATCACTATTATGTTGTTCTATGCGAAATTTTTTCACACCTCTAGAATTGGTCTCTTCTGCTATACGAAATTGCTTACTCATTATGTCTCCGCCTTAATAAGTGTAATTGTGATATTTTTTTGATACAACTTGACCTTTAACAAAGTCGTCTAGAAATTTTTCAGCTTTACTTAATTTGCTAAACGTCTTACCAAAAGCCGAAACCCATACGTCCTCGGCATTGTTCCATCCCGGCGGGTTACACGCTTCTTCAATTGCAAACCTAGTTCTTCCGTATCCGTCGGTTTCTTCGACTATTCTGTATTTTGTTTTATTCATTATGTCTCCAGTTCGTTGTAGATCTTTATAAGTTTGTGTTTATCTATTGTGCTAGAATCTAAAGTATCTAACTGTTGGATTACAATTTGGTTTACACTCTCAAATTTAATCTCGCCACCTTCGAATTCCCCTTGGTCTTCTTTAACAGGGATTAATTGTAATTCCCTTACGTTATACTGTTCTGCAAAATTTTCCTTAATAAATGTAGCTTCCTCATACGAAATATTGATATCTAATTTTACACGAGCATAGGTGTATTTGTCAAGTAGTGTTTGATGATTGTCTAGCAATTGTTTTAATGTAAACACATTATACTTAGGACACTCTGACCAGTTTACATATATAGGCTTTTCGTCCCATGTTAAAAACATAGCACCGCGGTCTATATCGCCTGCGTCGGCGTAGTTGTGAGGAAAAGCGTTTCCGATATAATGGATGTTGCTATTGTATTGTCTTTTGTGGAAATGGCCGCTAAACACATAGTCAGGCCCAGTTAAGTCTTCTGCTTTTAGACCTCCGTGATCTGGCATTTCTACCATAGCGTTCATTCTAAAATGCGGAAGTTCTAAATGTCCGAAAAAATATTTAACCTTAAGTTTTGATAGCTTTTTATGTTCATCACCAACAAGCCACGGAACAATAGCAACATCATCTTGTACAAAGTGCTGATCCACCATAACAACGTTAGGCAGGTCTCTAGCATACTCAATACTATTCATATCACGCTTGTCTCTAAAATACAAATCGTGGTTTCCAGTTAGAAAGTATACTTTTTCGAAATTATCGTTTAACTTCTTTAAGTCCTTGATACTAGCGTTTAACGTTGCTACATTAATAGTGGAACGATGATGAGACCAGTCTCCTAAAAAGATACAAGTCTCGGCATTCCTTGCTTTTGCTTCGGCAATAAACCAATCTATGAAGCGGTGGCAGTCCTCTAAATGGACACGACTGTTTTGCTTTAATCCGTAATGAATGTCTGTGAAAACTGCGGCTGTTTTAAATAATTGTTTACTCATGTAACCTCTCGTTCTTATTATTATTGTAAGGCTTAAATATCGTTGGTATCTTCTGCTTCTGCGGCTTCTCTCATATTACGCATTTCTGCTTCGTGTGCCAACTGTCTGCCATAACTAGGTAAGTGGCCTTCATCTATAAGAATGTCATCCCTAATTTTTTGATTGTGTTTTTCTATATTAAGTACCCTAGTAAAACAGTTGTTTACTACCGCAGTGTAATATGCGAATGGGTTGTTTGACTTAGATTCATTAAACTGTAAGCCAATTTGAGATAGCTGTACAAGGGCTTGTCCACGCATTTCATCTACGTAAGTGTATCCTCTCCAATTGCCTCGATGGGAATAACGTTCAACTAGCTTCAACATCATTGTACCTAGCTTATTAGTAAGTCTACCATGTGTACAACAGAATTCGCCAGTTTCCATATCACCCTTCCAGTGGCTTCTTGCGACTTCGGTAATTTTGCCATCTACGTAAGCATAATGCTTAAAAGGAGGGAAATTTACCTTTTCGTAGCTGTCGCCTTCGTTGCGTATAGTTTTCTTACGTCCCGGAGCCAACGGGATATGGTCAAACGTCATCACCCTAAAGACTATCTCTTCGTCATCAAACTCGGCAATATCTATAGCAAAGTCTTTTTGTTTGGGCTTGTTTTTATAGTCAGCGCGGTCATGTAGCTTCATTGCAGCCGCATAACGTTCGCTTTGGATACGAGATGCTTTGTTTTCTTTAGCATCCTGCATAATTGTACGCTTTTCGATTGTAAAGCGTTCACGACCAGTTTCAGTGAGTTCGGGGTTACCGTTCTCATCTAAAACAGGGTGCTGTACAGTATATTCTTTGGTAATGTCTTCGATATCGTTTAAAATAATATCGGGTAAGAAGTATTTTTCATCTGTCAAAAAGCAAAACGACATCTTGCTTTTATGTATCTCTTTTAATATATCTTTGTTATTAAGATAATTAACTGGCGGCGTCTTTTTTATCATTATTATCTCCGTGGCGCAGTTAACAACTAGTATACATGGACGCATACAGAAGTCAACCGCATTATACTATATACGTAAAAAAGTGGCAAAAATGCCCAAAAACTGGCAACCAATATTAAAACAGTATTTAAAGATAATGATAAATATGAACATAAGGAGAACATATGGCACTTAATCCGTTTGACGCAATAGGTACAGTTGTAGAAGGCTACCGCAATTATAAATCCGGTAACAACCCTATCAGCGAAGCAATAAAACAAGGACTACTAACCTCTAGGAGTTTAGAACTTAGCAGGCAGGTCGAATCTTTTGCGGACCAAGTACCCGACACTGGCACACAGGAAGGTATTACTACTTCTGTAGACTGGCGAGCAAGACTGCGTCCTAAAGACGGTGGCCAAGCATTGTTTTGGTATGGTGACCACGACGGCACTAAAACACCAAACAACATTGATTATTTGCTAAAACCGTTACATAATTCAGGCGGATTAGTATGGCAGTACACTCCAAATATATTCCTATCGGGCTCTGCTAATTATACCCCTACAGATTTCCACGGACAAAACTATCCATTAGTTACATATAAAAATAGTACACCTCCTATTATACCAGTGCAAGCTGAATTTTCTGCAAACTCTCAAAAAGAAGCTAGGTATCTACTTGGTGTCATGCACTTCTTAAAAGTAGCAACTAAAGCATTTACCGGGGATTCAGCAGTAACTACAGGACTATACGGAACACCTCCTCCTGTTATGTTATTTGAATACTTAGGAAGTCATGGATTTAACAAAGTTCCAGTAGTAGTTACTAACTACAGTATGACACTGTCCGACAGTGTAGACTACGTTCCAGTAAAAACAAATGTAAACGGTAAGAAAGAAACTACATACGTGCCAACTATAGCAGATATTATGGTTACATTACAGCCAACTTATGCCCCACACAAATTGCGCAAACGATTTGATTTAGGCGCATTTACTACTGGACAAAACTACGAGGATGGATTTATATAATGGCTAGTTTTAATAGAAAAGATAGTTTTATGCGTAATGCTGGAGTATATGACATATTCCAGGATGTTAATAATCTGCCAAAAGTTCCTGCGACTGCAAGCGACACAACCTATATTATTGAATCCAAATACAGCGAACGAGTTGATTTGTTAGCATACGACTTGTATGGATCCAGCCGACTTTGGTGGATTATTGTATTACGAAATCTAGATGTTATAGAAGACCCTATTAAAGGGTTTAAAGAAGGACTAGTTATTAAATTACCTAGTAAAAAAACAGCACAAGAGCTAACAGGATAACATGGCAGACATTACACCAGCAGAAAACTATGAACCGATAATAAAGAAAACAGTATATGGTAATGTATTAGATAAGTTCGATAGCTATCAATATAATGCTAAACTTTATATGATCCCGCCTGTTACCGGCAATCCACAATCATCCGTTCAATCGTCGCAAGATAGTACAGACGCAAGAGCTGAAACAGGATCAAGTGCGGCATCGGCATCCAATACTGGAGGCGGATACTTGAATGGCGCAATGATAGCTGATCCTTCCGAAACTGTAATACTGGCACAAACAGGAGTAACAGGAACACAAATTGATAACATAGAGATTGAAACTATTCCAGGGCCTGGCAATACTATATCACCTACAAAGGTTAGTTTTGAAATTACACAGGCAGGCTCAGCTGATTTTCTCGATCAAATTATAGCGGCTAAAGCATATCTGGGCGACAAAGTCTTAGCTAACAATGCTCCTATGTTTTTAGAAATTATATTTAAAGGCTACACAGATGATCTCGATGATGTTAATAAAGGCGGCATTCCGACAGATGGCCCCGGCCCGTATCGCTTCAGGCTAACACTCAGTGCCGTAACCTTAGAAATAACAGATGAAGGAAGTACTTATTCATTTGCATGTGTTACAGACACAGCCACTGCCTTTAGTGACGATGCTTTCCGTGTTCCTAAAGAAATGGATTCTGTTGGATCTACTATTGAGGAACACGTAGAAGACTTAGTTAAAAAAATTAATGAGTACTCGAATGAGAATTATAACGACTACTCTATACAGGATGAAATAGCTATAGATTTGTCAGGTCTAACCGAAGGAAGGTATGCATTAACAGATTTGTCAATTACAACTCCGGATGAGCAAAAAGCAGAAGAAATAAATCGTATTATGAATCCGGAAATTGAAGGGAAAGACGAAGCAGAGCAACGAGCAATTTTAGTAGAAGCACCGAAAGATACCGGAACCTCAGACATTGTCCCAAACCAAGCAAAGATTACAGTAAGAGAAAAGATAAAATTAGATCGGTACATTGCTACACTATTGTCGATGAATGACGAGTTTTATAATAAGGCAACGAGAAGTGTAAAACCTAACGAAGCAGGAGACCTAGAAGTAGATAAATCTCGCCCATTTATATATTGGTTTAGGATTAACGCAAGCATACAATACTTAGGTTATGATAAAAAGAGAAAAAAATACGCAATAAGAACTATATATAAACCGGTCATATATGCTACCGCAAAAAGCACGGCACAAAAGAATGTCGACGAAAGTGCAAACTTAACACCGGAAGAGACCGAGAGTCGAGTTAATGCAATGCCTGTTAAAAAATCGTATAATTATTTTTATACAGGTGTTAACGACCAAATTAGAAATTGTAAAATAGTTTATAATCCTGCGATAGCAATTTTAAGTGCGCCATCAGGCGGAGCCGCCGGCGACACAAGCACAACACTTGCTGCCACTTTAAGTTCGGAAGCTAGTGCCACAGAAGATTTGACTGGCGAAACTATAGCCACACAAGCCGTTAAAATAAGAAATGAAGAATCCTTAGGAAATCTTGTAAGAGACTTATTGTCAAATCCAGAAAGGGAAAACGATGTTAAAAACTTTGCGACTCAAATATTAGGATTTAATGCAAGCGAAGCGGCAGACTTACTACAAAACAAAACAGGTCTTAATGCTTCACTATTTAAAAACGCATTAGCAGATAAGAACATAGTAAGAGCGGCTCTTAACGCAGAAAAACAATTAGCTAAAAGTAATACAACAAGCGATACTACTAAAAATTTAGATGGCACAGATTATACTCCTACGTTAAGCGGTTATGTATATGCCCCAGACATTTTAGGAAGTGTATCGGAAAGACTAGACGCCGCAGCCGCCGAAGACTACGCAGTAAGGGCTACACAAGATAAGAGAAAAGAATTAGAAGCTGAGGAATCTTCAGAGGTAGGTGCAGAACAGAGTATTGTTACTGACCATATACAAAGCCAGGTAGCAGACGCAACGTATGACGGTACAGTTAGGAATACAATTTTTGGTTATTTGCTAGAACAGCATGCCGCATCTGATTTCTTGGTTACATTGGATATGGAGATTAAAGGTGACCCGTGGTACTTAGGCAGACCAGATTTAACTGGATCTGTTAGTGCAAATGAAAAAGGCAGTGCCGCAACAGATGAAATAAATGCTAGTGACGAAAAAAGCGCCAACCTTGCAGGGGACGATAATTACATATTATTTAATTTGCAAACACCTAGGCGATTTGACTTTAATGTTGAAAACGAAGATGAGAATACAGGGTACTGGTCGCCGCAAGGAACTTCATATTTTATAACAGGACTGTACACAATTAAATCAGTTATACATACATTTAGTGACGGGGTATTTGTACAAAATGTAAACTTAATAAAGGAATCTTCATTACAATTAAGTAAAATAAAAAATGAAGCAGAAAGCACAACAGATGAGGATGACAGCTAATGTCAAGAAGTCCCAACACTTTGAGAAGTACAAGAACTAATCCAATCGGAAAACGCAACGATGATCCAGTTTTCGGGATTTATATTGCGGAAGTAATTGCTACAAAAGATGTAAGCAGAACAGGAACAATTAAAGTTTTCGTTCCCGCTATCGGAAAAGATAAAAACACAGGCACTGGCTACTTTGATGCGACCTGGACAAGTCCGTTTGCTGGTAGTACAGATCCTAGACAAGCAGGAACAGAGGTAGAAAATCCTCAACAAACGACAAGCAGTTACGGTCTATGGGCAGTGCCTCCGGATTTAGGAAACTTAGTTCTCATTGCATTCGGTGACGGTAACACAAAAAATCCTCTAGTAATAAGTTGCTTATACCAAGACAAATTTAACTATATGCTTCCAGGTAACGCAGGCGGAAAGACATTTCAAGCGCCTGGCGTAAATTTGCCTACAATGGAAAAGAATAAACGTAGCGCAGAAACTTCCCATAACAACGCAACTAGGCCTATACAGCATACCTTAGCAGAAGCTATAACTAAGCAAGGTTTAGCACACGATCCAGTACGAGGTGCAGGAAACAGTTCGGCTCGCAGAGAATCACCCAGCGAGGTTTTTGGTTTACTTACTCCTGGTCCGCGAGATCCGGAAAATTTCGACTATAGATTAGGTGGGCATAGTATTACACTTGATGATAATTTAGAAAGTAGAAACATAAGAATAAGAACTGCGCAAGGCAATCAGTTACTTTTAGATGACACCAAGGGCATTATATACCTTATTAATAAAGAAGGCAAGGCTTGGATGGAATTAAACCAAGCAGGCGATATTTTAATGTATGCTGAAGGTAGCATAAACATGAGAGCAAAGAAAGACTTTAATATACGTGCTGATTACAATGTAAACATAGAGGCAGGGCAAGATGTAAACATAAAAGCCGCAGGCGATAACGTAGCCGGCGACTACTTAGGCGAAGGCAAGGGCACCGGAGGTAAAGTGCAAGTAGAAGGCAAATCCGATGTAAGTTTATTAGCAGAAAAAAATATATACGGCACAGCATATTATGGTGACATTAACCTAAGTTCATCAGGACCGATTAATGCAACCAGCAGTGCCGATGTGAATATAAAAGCTGGAAAAGCAATGAATCAGCAAAGCGGGAAAAACTTTAGTATTAAGTCAAGCGAATCAACATTGCTTACAGCCGGCAAAGACATTGTAGAAAATGCTCCCCAAATTTTACTTAATAGCAATGGCCCCGATGCCGCATCAGCTGAGGTTGCAGAAACTGCCGAACCGTTAACTACTGTAAAATTACAAGACGCTCCAGAAAAACAAGCTGAATATGATACTACGGCCCCGGCACCACTAACCACCGGCGGAAAGCGCACTGGTAAAACAGCAAAAGTAGCCACAATTTTATCATCTATGCCTACTGCGGAGCCGTATAACGGACACGCTACGCCTGATCCAACAAAAGATAATCCAACAGCGATGACACCAAATACAGCACTAACCAGCAGTTTACCGGACGGAAGCAACGGCTTAGCCAATGCCGCCGGTGAACAAATTCCAGCCCCGGCTAACACTCCATCTGGAATAATGAATGGGATAGGACACACAGCATCCGGCGCCGCAAACATGTCATTACCCCAAGAGGTAGCAAACAACTTTTCTCCGGCTAGCCAAAAGCAGTTACTTAATGCGCCAGCTTTATCCGCAATGTCAGGCGCAATATTAAGTTCTATTCCTCCGTTAAGATTTCCTAAACCATTGAATGGGGCAAAAGCAACGTTTGTTACAGGCCTAGGACAGAAAATTAGTGAATTCAGCGCAAGGGCAAAAGCTGTAGCAATCGATGCCCAGGGCGCTATATCAGACGTACAAGGCACCGCAATTGCCGCATTAAAGGATGGAATAAACAGTGCCGCACAAGCCGCAAGAACACCCGAAGAGTTAGAAAAGGCATTAGCTAAAGCCGGAGTATCTGTACAAACAGATGGTACAACTAAAATATATCAAGATGCCGCAGGCAATAGGATAATAGATTTTTCTAACGGTTTGGCAGATACCTCGGCTAAAACGTTATTAATAGCTGACCTAAATGCTACGGCAAACTCTATTAAAAATTCAATAAAAGTACCGATTTCGGATAATCAAATGGTGGCACTAACTAGCATGGCTAACCACGTAGGTACCAACAACTTTGCAAAAAGCCAAGCGTTATCTGAGCTAAACAGTGGTAATTATGGTGGGGTACCTAAAGCAATGATGGAATTTACTTCCCGCGAAGGTGTAACACAAGATGATTATGTGCAACGTAGGCAACTAGAAGGCGAAATATTTGCTACACCGGATGGAGTGCCGTTACCGGACAGTACTAGCCCTAACTATGCCCAAAATGCATTAAATGTAAGGGAAGCTAGGGACCAGTACTTAGGGAATGGTAATACTTAAATAGAAAGCATTCTTTCCATTCTGGCAAATTCAGGCGGCTTAACATTTTTGTTATACCGATAATTGCCAGCAAAATTAATGCTGTCAAACAACTCGTACTTCTTAGTTACACTATCGTAAACGCCGACAGTAACAAATCGCTTGTTAGTTTGGAAGATAGTATGAAAACGATTCATACCCAGTCTTTTGTTGAGTCCATTTGCTTTTTTTGTTAGTACTTCGAACTCTTTGGTTAATTTAAACATCTCTGTTTACCTTTGGTTGTTAATGGAACGTGATTTCTAAGTCACAAAGCTATTATACATAATCTTTGATATAAGTCAACCTAATATTTGGCGAATTAAAGTATCTTATAATGATATTGATAAATATGTGTATGGCAAGATTATTCAGGGGATTTAGCACAGTAGACAAGGTTCGAGCACCGTATACACTTACCGACGTGGATTTGGTGAAACGAGACCTCCAAAACGAATTTTACACCAGAAAAGGCGAAAGAGTAATGCGTCCAAATTTTGGTAGTATTGTTTGGGACTTACTTATGGATCCGACTGATACTTTTACAGAGCAGGATATAAGCGATGATGTGGAAAGAATAGTCAACAAAGACCCAAGGGTTGAGTTGATTAATATTTCAATTTTCTCATCAGACCATGCTATAAGAGTGGAAGTAGAACTAAAATATGTGATACTAAACAGCAAAGACATTCTATACTTAGAATTCACAAGACAAGAACAGTAAGGGTTAAAATATGGCATTAGTGAGCAGACAGAACAATTTATTCGCCGCGGAAGACTGGAAAGTTGCTTACCGCGCATATAGTGAGGTAAATTTCCAAGCGTACGATTTTGACACAATACGATCCGCGCTTGTTGAGTACGTCCGCACAAATTTCCCTGAAAATTTTAATGACTATATCGAGAGCTCAGAATTTATAGCAATTATTGAATTGCTAGCTTATTTGTCTCAGTCACTAGCATTTAGAATGGACCTTAACAGCCGTGAAAATTTCCTAGAAACTGCTGAACGTAGAGATAGTGTTTTCAAATTAGCACGTATGCTTGGGTATAACCCAAAGCGTAATATCCCAGCAAGCGGCTTAATGAAGATTGTAGCAGTTAAAACCTCCGAGCCTATACAGGATAGTTTAGGTAATGAGTTAAACAATGTTGACGTATTTTGGGATGATGCGAATAATCCGGATAGTTACGAACAGTTTATTACTATATTAAATGCCGCTATGAATTCAACTAACAGATTTAGTACACCTACTAAATCCGGAACAGTAAATAACATTCCTACAGATTTGTATGAAATTAAAACCGCATTAAGTTCGCCTTTAGCATATTCATTTAACTTAAATGTAAGCGGTGTAACTAGAGCATTCCAAGCTGTAAATCCAGATTTCGAAGACAATGGTGTCTTTTCGGAGTTGCCGCCGGATCCTATTAATAATTTTAATCTTATATACAGAAACGATGGCACAGGAATTAGCAGTAGCAATACCGGCTTTTTTGTAATGTTTAAACAAGGATCACTTGCATACAACGATTACAATTATACAACTGCGGTAGAAAATAGAACCGAAGAAATAGGAATCGCAAACATAAACGAAACAGATGTATTCCTGCAGGAAATTGATTCTTCAGGTGCGGTGCTTAACCAGTGGACTAAAATTCCAAATACTGTAGGGCAAACACTAAATTATAACGATGTAGCATTTGGTACTAGGACACTTTATGCGGTTGAAAATTTAAACAGTTCAGGCATTAAGCTAAGATTTCCAGATGGAAACTTTGGCGATATTCCTTACGGATTATTTAGATTGTACTACAGAACTAGTGATCCAGAAACTTTTACAATACAGCCAGAAGATGCGAGAAACGCTAGGATTACAATTCCTTATTTAAACGCTCAAGGTACACAGTTTAACCTTACACTTACTTTTAGTTTACAAGATAGTGTAAGCAATAGCTTACCTCCAGAAAGTAAAGCGGCAATTAAAGAACGTGCTCCGCAGGTTTACTATACTCAAAACAGAATGGTAAGTGCGCAGGACTATAATGTATTCCCTTATAGCCAAACAACAAATATTACTAAATTAAAAGCTATTAATAAAACTCACGCTGGCCATAGTAGATTTATAGATATTAATGATCCAACAGGCACATATCAAAATGTCGATGTGTACACTACTGACGGCGCTATCTATACTGAATTTGTAAACGGAACCGATAGCGTTACTATTAACGAAAATAATACAACTACTGAATCTATAACATATGATTTGCCAATCGTACTGAAAAATACAAATTTGAACAACTTTGTTTACGAACAATTTAGGCAGTCGTGGAACGTAACCGATGTAAACAAATTTGATTTAGAGACTAAGAATATAATTTGGAAGGGCTTACCGGTTACACTAGGTACAAGTGGCACAGGTTACTTTACAGAAACCACAAGCGATCCAGGAAACTTAAGTGTGCTTGATAACAGAGTAGACGGCTTCGGGATGTTTATAGAAAATAATTTTATTAAATTTGTAAACCCAAGCGATGAAACTGAATTTTCGTGGGCAAGAGTTACTAATGTAGATAACTTTGGTACATTGTCTAGCGGATTAAGCACCGCAGTAGGACCGTTTAGTTTAAGCGACAGAATTCAAGACGGCTGGAGAGCTAATGAATATATTGCAACCATGCGTAAAGAATTTACGGCAGCGGAAGAAACTGCAATAAAAGCCGAAATGGATAATAAGAGAACATTTGGACTAGGATACGAACCGGAAGAAGACACTTGGTACGTAATTGCTAATTCTGATTTAAATAAAACAGGAACCTGGAATCCAGATAGCGCAGGCGATACTTCAAGCGCAGGCAAAGACAGTAGCTGGTTATTATTATTTTCCTACAGCGCATTAGACACGACGTCATACAGATATCTTATTACATTAAGAGGACAGCGTTATATTGTGGAAAGTAAAAATGATCTTAAATTCTATAACATTAGTAATATAAAGATTGCAGATTCATTAAACCAAGCTAGCAGAGATGTTATTACATTTCCTACATTAAACTTTAAACCAGGAACAAGCGAAGTATTTACTTGGTACGATTCGAATAGTGATTCTATAGGTGATAAATGGAAAAGCAATGAAACGTTTGAAAGCTATACATCGGACGGATTTAACACTGGGCTACCACTACGAACACGTAGTACAACATTTTTTGATGTAGAGATTAATTATATTACAAATATGGGCATATACAGGGACGGCGACTTTGCTTCTAACATTTTTGTAAATGCTAGTGCTGTTCCTCTTAATCCATATTTTGCCGACGGTACAGAAGGTACAACGTCTACAAGTAATATTACAATTGCAAATAATAGTGGAATCATTAATACATGGCCTGCTAATATAACTGTACCGTTTACTAATACTACCTTTGGATACAATATACTTGATAGCGCAAACGGCAACGTAATATACAGAGATTACAATTATGATACTGGATCCTTTGAAACATATCAAGCAAATGTATCTACAGGAACATTTAGTTTTGGTGCCGGCGGAGCAACATATAATGCCAGTGCGATAGGACGAATAATTTTAGCAGATGCTAACCTTACAACACAAACCGGCAACTTAATTATAAGCGGAATGCAAAATAATAGATATACGTATGCGTTCGACAGCACAGGTGGAGCATCACAGGATAAACTAGAAGTTAATTATTCAACAGATAAAGAGAAAATTGATCAAGACATTAACTGGAATATTATTTCACCGGTAAAATACAATGACGGGTACACTGATAACAGAAAAGCTATTATTGTACCGGTGGATACAGATGGCGATTTAGTACCTGATCGTCCACTTCAGTTTACAGAATTTGTAAGTGCTGATGATATTATATTCTTTGAATACTATACTGACTTTGATGGATATACATACGACAGGCCAGTTACTGGTAACATTGCAGATTATCGTTACGAAGCATCGTTAACTATAAACTACGGAGGTAATACAATTTCTCCAGGCAGTATTAACCGTCCGCAAACACTAAGTGATATAGACTTGCTTGTAGTCAAAAGTATAGATTTAATAAGCAGTTCTATAACAGGCGAAGCCGCAATAACTAATACTAACGGATTGGTTATTTACGATATAACAGATGAAATAGTATATGAAATGCAATTAAACAGTACAAATACTAATGTGTTAAGTCCTATAGAAACGACAGATTACTTTGTGCGTAACGGCAGAGCAGCCGGCCAGAATACTGCATTAATAAGCAACGATGAAATTATCTTTAAGTGGAAGCACGTTGCACCTAAGGATGTTAGAATAGATCCAAGTATCAGTAATGTTGTAGAAATGCTTGTGTTAACTACTGCGTATAATGCCGAAATACAAAAATATAAAAATGTTCCCGGTACAAATTTTCCTCTGCCGCCGACAAGTGCAGAGCTTGCAAACGAATTTGCGGCACTAGACGAATTTAAGAGTGCCAGTGATACATTAGTATACAGGAGCGCAGAATTTAAATTACTATTCGGTGCAGATGCAGAACCAGAAAATCAAGCGAGATTTAGAATTGTTAAATTAGCAGGAACAACAATAAGTGATAACGAAATTAAGAGTCGTGTAATTAAAGCAATGGATACATTCTTTGATGTAAGTAACTGGGAGTTCGGCGAAACATTTTACTTTACAGAACTCAGCAGTTATATACACCAACGACTAGGAAGCAATATAGGCAGTATTGTTATATTACCTAAAAATAGTTCAGGTAGTTTTGGCGATCTATTCCAGATCAAAGCCGAACCGAACGAAATGTTTTTAAGTACAGCCAGAGTGACTGATATCGAAATCATTGAAAAGATTAGTTCACAAACATTAAGGGCCGACAGGTAAGAAGTAAATGACAAAGAAAATTGTAAATAATTTACCAGTTGTTTTACAAACAACTGCGATACGTAACTTTTTTGAAAGTACTGTAGAACAGCTATACAGCACCGCAAATACTACTCCACTTAAAGGATTTATAGGTAAACGCACCGGCGACGATGTAGGACTATCTGGCGCCTTTATAAAAGAGGACACTGCGGATCGTAGAGAATATAACCTGACGCCTGCTGTTAATACCGTTAACAGTGTAACTGGCAATAGTGAAAACTTAGTGTTTTACGATGAGTTTATAGACACATTAGAAATATACGGAGTTGACACTACAAATCATAACACTATATTTGGTAGCAGATATAATGTGTTTATGCCACCTATTGACATTGATAAGTTTGTAAACTTCCAAGAATATTACTGGGTTCCTGCTGGCCCAACTGCTATTACTATTTCTGCAACATTAGCTGATCCGATAAACATAGAATTAGATGTTATAGGCCAAGCAACTTTCAGCCATAGCGGTACTACGCTAAGAGACGGCATGGTAGTTATTTTTGATGACAACGGTTACAGTATCCCTGCAAACGCAACAAGCAAAGAATATAAAGCTGGCAAAGAATACATTGTTTACGGTGTAGGCACCAGCATACAGCTAATAGACAAAGCGGCCAGCACAAACATTACACGTTACGGCGGAAGCACAGCAGACGACAAAGATTATATCGTAATGGAACGTGGCGCCCCAAACCAAAACGCATGGAGTAGAACTAACCACTGGTACCATAGGAATAACTTTGCTGATGCAGGAGATAGTTTGCCAGCAAGAGAATACAGAGCTAAACGTCCTATTATAGAATTTGATAGATTGTTAGAGATGTATGACCACGGAACAGGCGCTTACGGTATTGCTACTGTCGCCGGCCCAGATCACACTGTAGCAGACATCGAAGGCAATGCTACGTTTATAGTTGATGGCTATACACTAGAAGACGGTGATACAATTTTATTCCCTAACGAATCTCTGGCAAACAAAGTATACTTGTATACAGTATCCGGCGTTGGCGCATCGATAGTACTTACACCAAGCAGTACCGCAATACAAGCGCAAGAAACTGTGGTTATAACTGACGGTATTAATTTCATAGGACGCGAATACATATTTAATGGATCTGTATATTCTTACGCCCAAGAAAAATTATCAATAAATCAAGAACCCACATTTGTATTATACGATGATGCTAAAAATCGATTAGACAATTCAGGCTTATATCCTAACAGCACATTTGTTGGAAGTAAGATTTTTAATTACCAACGCGGCGAAGGAACTAGCGACACTGAACTAGGCTTCCCTCTTGTATACACGCCGTTTAAAAGTGTAAGTGAAATTACCTTCGAAAACTTCATTGAATCCGAAAGAGTATCATATACTGCTTTCGGAAGTACAGCATCTAAAGAGATACTAGGTAGTTACTACTATAAAAGATTAGAAACAGTAGAGGAATACTTCTCATACTGGAAACCAAGTGGCGAGCGCAACGAACAAAAAATTATAACTACGTATGAAATTGACCAGTTATTTGTAGACCAGCAAACAATAGTTTACGATATAGGTGCGACTCCGATTGTTAATCCTGCTAGACCTAGCGGTTATGATATAATTGTTAAGGTGAATGGCGATATACGAAGCGACTATATTTACAGGTCACCTAATAAAATTCAATTTAACGAGTTTAATGTAAGCGCAGGCGATGTAATTGACATAGAGGTAGTGTCCCAAGAAGGCATCACGTTAGAAAACAATAGTCGATACGGCTTACCTATTAGCTGGAGAGCTAATCCGACTAATGAAGAAATAGAATTTGTTGCAGAGCCTGAATATATTAGTCACTTTAAACGTTACATAGAGAGCCAGGACGGCTTCCAAGGCGATCCGCTAGGGTCAAGTAATTTTACTAGCACAGCTAAAGACGTAGTATTTGCAAAAGATATTGTGCAAACTGACGAGGATTTAATTCTTGCGGCATTCCTACTGGACGATCAACCACATAATATTGTTGATTCGATAAGATTTACAGCTAGAGAATATGAAAAATATAAGGCTCGGCTGGATAAAGAAATAACAAATTATTATAACACGTTTGACACGTCAAGTCTAACAAACGAATATATTTTAGAAAGAGTATTACGTAACTTAATTTCCTTTAGTATCGGTAAAGATGTATTTAATAGTACATACATTCTGCCATTCGGCGATAACTATATTCAAGAAGATTTTGATGTGGCAGATGTTGCCGTAGTAGACTACACACTAGCAAATTACCTAGATTTAGGTAAAATAGAAAATGGTTTGCTAGTATACCAAGTTAGCGCAGTTACAGGTAGTAGCACATTATTACAGGTAGACAACGAATACACAATTACTAGCACAAACCCTATCTCAATTGAACTAAATGTGTCCCTTGGATTAGGTGATACTATTGTTACTAAATTATACAATGAAAATAGAGATAGTGCAGAATGTCCACCAACGCCAAGTGCAATGGGGATATATCCATTGTTTGTTCCTGCTATTATAACTGATAATAGTTTTGAAACACCTATTGAAGTATTAAGAGGACACGACGGTAGCAGAACTCCGATTAAGGGAGATGTTCGAGATGACATATTACTAGAATACGAAAATCGAATATACAACACTGCAAAGAGTGAATTCAGAGACATTAGCGCAAGACCTATACTAAATGAACTTAGAATTCGTCCAGGCGCATTTAGAGAAGAAACACTAGGCATAAGGCAGTTTACTGACTTGCTACGAAACAGTTATACTAACTGGGTAAACGCAAATAAAGTAGATCCTATTGTAAACGAATTTTACGATGCTACAGATGAGTGGACTTGGAACTATAGAGGCACAACTGACATTCCGGGTTACTGGAAAGGTTTTTACGAATACTATTATGACACTGTGCGCCCACATACTGCACCATGGGAGATGCTTGGCTTCTTCGAACAGCCAACATGGTGGGAAGATGAGTACGGCACGGATTACAGTAGCACAAATACTGCTCTATGGAGCGACTTAGAAGAAGGTATTATTCGTCAAGGTATTAGAGAAAATATTTCCGATAATTTTTACCTAACTAACAATCCTTACAAACGAACAGGTCTTAGTGAAATTATCCCAGTGGATGCTGTAGGGGCGTTAAAAACTCCTAAAGAACTTGCAACTACAGGAGCAACTACTCAAACACTAACATGGACTAATTCACAGTTAGTGTCCAACGACGTAGTTGATACTTTAAAAGACTACACTGATAACGGAACAAATAATCGTCCTAACGGAATTACTGCTACAGTTGATAGCGCAAATGTTTATATTACAAATAGCAATACTGATAAGACTTATAAGATTTCTAATTACGGATTCGCTAACTTAACACTAGGTAACATTGTAAGCAACATAAGCTCGCTGTCTAGCACTACTATCGGCGTTACAGTAACTGGCACACCTATATTAAATCCAGCAAGCGGAACATGGAACGACGAAGGCAATTGGTCATACAATGCTGTATTTAGAAATGAAACGAATACAGACGGTGTATACACTATAGCACCAGAGAACGCCGGACTAACAGAATGGGACGAAGCAAATCATTCACCGATTGTAGGTTGGGCATTTGACGGCATTCCTATTTACGGCCCATATGGTTACACTGAATATGCCGCAAACGGATCTATTATTGATGCGAACGTAACATCAATACAAAGTGCGTTTGAAGTAAGAAGCGGAACAAGAAGCACTGCTCCGTTTGGGTCTTTCACTGGAGAGTTTACACAAGATTATACAGCAAACGCTTCAGTTTACGGCACTCCTGGCTTTACAGGATCACCAGGACAACCATTGTTAGCTGAATTTAATATGCGCTACGGTGTTACACCTGAGAGCCCGTCTACTCCTATTTACTTTTATGTAGCAACAGATGACTTCCCATTTATTATAGGCGGAACAGAAAGTCTGTCTAATACTTACGAAGGACAGTTCTGGGCTGAAACATTAGATATAGAAAATAATAACTTAGGCACAGCAACAGACGACGGCACAACTTCCGCCTTAACTAGTACAAGTGCATATACATATGAAGTAGACGATACTGCAATAGATAATGCTTGGAGATTCGGAGACGGCGCACCTGTAGAGAATGTATGGAAATATTCTGTTGGTTATCCATTTGCTGTAGCAGAATCGTTACTACTAGCAAAACCAGGCAAGTTTGCTACATTGTTTGCTGACCCTACAAATGTAGAAGTTCCGTTGACTGAAAGATTTAAAACTATTAGTAAAGTTACAAGAAAGCCATTTAACTTTACTGATTCCGAAGATTTCCGTATACACGGATCTGTCGATACGGCAACTAATGACATTGTGTATAACGCCGGTTATACACAGTTTATCCATAGCTGGTTAACTTACCAAAAGTATAATACTACTACAGACTTTGCAGATAAGGTACGAACAGTTAATATTAAATTAGCGCACAGAGTAGCAGGATTTACTGATAAAGATACACTAACAATAAGGACAGACCAAGTTAGCGCAACGTCACTGTCTAGCAGTTTAATTATTCCAGACGAAAATATCGATGTTGTAGTACACAGCTCGCCGTATAAGAACAGAAATTTTTATACAGGCGTAATGGTACAGAAGGTAGAAGATGGATATAAAGTACGTGGGTACGATAAGAACTTTGGTTACTTTAACGTTCTAAGACGAAACTTCGGCGGCAAAACTACTGCAATCGAAGTAGGCGGTCAGCCTGTGAGCTACACTAACTGGACCGTCGGAACAAGTTATAAACAAAATACTATTGTTTTCTACAATAACGCATTTTATAAAGCACCGACAACTGTACCTAAAAGTGACACATTTATTGCGTCACTGTGGACAAGACTTGCTTCACTACCACAACAAGGCGCAGTAAAAGCAACTCTTTATTTAGACAGCTTGCCGCAAGTAGATAGAGTAGAATACGAAACTGTATTTGAAACATATCAAGACGTAGTAAACTTCTTAATCTCATTAGGCGACTACCAAGAAGCATTAGGTTACGATTTTGGCGAAGTAGACAACGACATTAACGATGTAAGAAACTGGGTATATACTACTAAACAGTTCTTGTTCTGGATAGCAGGCGGATGGGAAAACAACAACACCATCGAACTAAGTCCTCTAGCAAACAAAGTTAAATTTGTTAGCACCACAGGAATGATCTCTAAAATTAATAGAGTAGACAAAAATCAGTTTACACTTATAGATCAAAACAGTACAGCAATACAGCCTACTTCTTGTGAAATTATACGTGACGGCACAACTATAGAAATTGTTCCACCGGAAGGAACACAAATTTACGGAACAATGCTGTTCACTAAAGAAATAGAACATGCACTGATATTTGACAATGTTACAAACTTTAACGATACACTGTTTAACCCATTGTACAACCAGTTGCAAAAACGACTAAGAATTAAAGGTAAGAAAACTGCTAACTGGAGCGGCTTGTTAAGTTCTGAAGGATTTATAATACAAGACGATGAACTTAGACCTAACCTAGACAACATGGCGCAGAGCTTAGGACGTTATCACGAACTTGGCTTTATCCCAGTTGAGAAACAAATATATCAAACTGCGCGTGGGTTGTTCGGATACAAAGAGCGTGCATACCTTAACGATTTAGAAATTGAGGACGACGACCAGTTTGAATTCTATAAAGGCATGCTACAAAATAAAGGTACTGTGCCTAGCTTACGAAAAATTGCTAAGAGTAATAAGATTGTTCAAGGTACTATGGATGTATTTGACGAATGGGCATTCCGAGTAGGAGACTTTGGCGACTTAGAAAACGATCAAAGCATAGAATTAAAATTAGAAAAATCCGATGTTACACAAGATCCGCAGATGATTACTTTAGCGTTTCCTGAAGACACAACCGGTGTAGTTAGCGAAGTTAGAGTAATAGAAGCAAAACATACATATTACGAAGCGCCGGTGCTAGAAATTGCCGCACCGACTAATACGCCAGCTGTACAAGCAACTGCTACTACTTCAATAGACGGTTCAGGCTTGTTATCTACAATTACTGTAACAAACGAAGGTAGCGGATATGCCGAACCTGTTAGAATAGAAATTATTGCAGGCGAGCTAGTTGTTGCAAATGTCAACACTACATTTAACCAGGCAGTAGCACAAAGTTCGGGCTTTATTTTAGAAAGCGACATTGCTTCCCTTGGCCTTGCAAATCTTATTATCACTAATAACAAGATAGGTGGCAATGTTACTGCCTCACTTGATGTGAGCGGTATCACTTCTTTTGCAAATATTGTAACATTAGTTAATGAAGAAGGTACTATTAATGCTAATATAACAGCGAGTTTTGTTGAAGCACAAAGAATTGTGGGCGGCAATGTTGTTAATCAATATACATTAAGATTGATAGGTGATGACTTTACATTAACAGAAGATGGCAGTACTCTTGCAAATCTAAATATTACTGCTGGACGATATCAGCCTAGACAGCGTTATAGTATATTTGCTGTAGGCGATCATCCAGTAACAGGAACAGGTGCTACAGAAGAAAGTAATATTTCTGTAACTGTAGACGGCACAGAAGTTCTTAGCGACAGCGGAAACAACTGGATTTATGATGAAGGATCCCGACAAAGTATTCCTTTTGTAATCTCAGGATCAGGCGCAGTTGATGTAGACGGAGATATTGTTGTTAGCGGAGACGTTAATGTGCCGTTAGACACAACACTGGATGCAAACAATATAATTAACTACGAGGCAACTTTCACATATCCTCACGTAGATTTATATATTAACGGAACACAAATAGAAAATTCAGGATACGAGCAAAAGTATAGTTTAACTACAGGTCAATTAACTATTTACGATGTAGAGACTTTGCCGGAAGGACACTTACAGCAAGGCGCAAACATTTATGTAGTTGAAAATCCAACTGTAGATTTTGAAAATGCGTACTTCGGTGATCTACCAGGCGCAACGTTAAGAATTAAGACAACTACTAATGATCGCATTGCGATTATTACAGGGTCTAAGAGAATTTATGAAATTACAGAAGATATAAAAGGCGACGAAACTATTCTTATTGATATTGACGATACAGAAAGATTCCTGAAGCGTCCGATTAATGTTAAAGAATATTCATTATGGCCTACTATGACTGTAAACTACAACGGTGTTGTGGAGGATAGATACTATGACATTCCTAATGCAGGTTATGTGAGTAGCTCAACTGTAGATTTCAGAAGCTTTGACATATTCAGTATGAAGGATATGTTCGGAGATGATATATTAACTTCACCGAGCGAAGACAATCTTGTGCATATTGCGGTTAGCGAAAATAGAGACTGGAACGTTTACAAACTTCGCGATGCAAACATGAGCGTGAGTTTTATAGAACAAGAAAGCAATGACGAAACTACATATCTATATACTGATAAGTCATTATTTGATTATACTGATAGCAACCAAATTGGTAATGTAGACTTAGGTAGATTTTTAGATTATCACATTGTACTAAAGAACGGTGTAGTAAATGAAGAATTTGTAGTTTGGGTTAACGAACAAGTAGTAGATTCTAAACAGCTACGTTTAAGTAATATTAGCGGTGTAGTAATGACCGAATCTACTATTACATCTATCGGACCGGAAGCAAATTCCATATTAGCTATTAGCAATATTACTCCGGGCGTAAGCGGATTTAGTACCGCAGAAGCAGAAGCAAACATAGACGGTGTAGGCACAGCGTTAATTACGTCGGACACTTTCCAATTACTCGACGGCGACATAGTAATGTTCACAAGTGCCGAAGGTAATACGAACCCATTACATGCTAATACTTACGCAGTATCTAATGTAACAACCGACACATTTACTATTAACGATCCTGCTTTAACTAGCAACGTAGATTTAGGTAACTTGATTGTAGCCTACTACGGCAAAACTACAATTGAAAGTGTAGGTCACGAATTAGGCACAGGCGAACTAGTTAAGATTGTAGCAGGCCCTTATAGTGGTAACTACTTAGTAGAAAGCGCATCGGCAAACACATTTGTAATTGATGCTGTTTATCAATCAAGCGCAACTACTACAGGTAATATTTTACTAGATAGTATTACTATTACAACTGGTAGCGCACACGGTATTGACACTAACTATGCCGGCAAAAAGATTGCAGTACATAACGCTGAACCAAGATACTATAACCAAGTTTACACAGTAGCATCGACTACGTCTAATACAATTACAGTTAGCGGAACCTTTGCGTATGCCGACGAAGCAAACGTAATGGCAAATGCGGTAGTAACTACATTAGACCACGATATGTTCTACTTGAACAATAGTGCAATTAAGCTAGATAACATTAATAGTGTTGACGGAATAATTGATTCGTTTAATAGAGGCATGGAATTACGAAGAGGTTGGGTAACTGGCTCAGGTAGCTTCACTATGTCGATCCCAATGAACAAACGTACAATTTCATCACAAGGCGTAAGCGGATCACAAGTAGCAGGCAGTATGCCTTATCAAACTGCTCTGCCGCAAAGTTCATTGAAGAATGTTAATATTACAGGTAGTCTTAAAGTTGATCCAGCTATAGTTTCTAAGGTAGGATTTGGCAACAATGTACAGAGTGCGTCGAGTACGCTAAATGCTTCACCATTTAATCCTACTATGGCAACAGGCAATAATCCTGGTAACTTTGATCCTTCGCAGTATACAGCTACAGATGTTACCGGTAGGTCACTATTTAATTACGGAATGATGGCAGGATTTAATCCTGGAAACTCCAACGGACAGTACTTGAACTTCTTGCCAGCAATAGGAACTAGCAATCAAAGTTACTTGTCTTGGATAAACATTCCTAAAATAACGCCGACAAACAGGTCAACAAATTCTACACCTAATAATACAGGCGCAGTAGTTATTAATCCTACTGCGGTTGTATCTGCGCCAAGACCAAAAGTGTGCGGAGACCCTGTTGGCACGCCTACAATTACAGGTGGCGGAGCAAACAATGGTATATACGAAAAGTGCGAATTTGTCCAGCAAGCTAATACTTCCGTAGGCGTAATAGATACATGGTATTATAAGATTGTCGTTCCAGGTACTGTGAAAATTATCTTTGATATGGGGCCAGAGTCTAGTGAAATACAAGTTTACCAAGGAAGCACAAGAGGTAGTAGCACGTACACTCTTGCGAGAACAACCGGCGGCATAAGAAGAGCAACCTCCGACGAAAAACTTCTTTTAAATAAAGGAAAATCAGGAACATATTCTAGCACCAGCACAAGTTTGCCGGTCGATTGGTCTGTTGATAACGCAGGGTATGTATTCAATTGTGGTGTTTTAGAATTCAAATATAACCCAGCCAAAGGCGAATGGTTGTATATTCATGTAGACAAAGGACCAAGTAGTGTAAGTTACAGGTATGCTGTATGCTATCCAAGTCCGACAGATACAGTAAATCCTAAGCTAAACATAAATGCCGGTCAGCCAGCAAGCATACCGCCATATACCGGACAAGGCACACCGGATATGTCGGGCATTGCGCAGACACCTATTATACAGCCGTCCGTAATGCCTACAACAAAGAGAAAGAAAACAGGCAATGGTTCTTATACTTACTATAATACAAACGAGCAATGGAAATATGCTCCAGGTGGCGAATCAGGGTACTACCATAACTTTGGTGGATTTAGCCTTGCGCCTATGGCAGGATACAGCTTTATTCCTAGTACGTTTAGACGTACAGTAAAATCTACTACACCGGAAAACACAGGTAGGTATCAAGATTTATCTTCCGGAAGATATGTTAACACATCTGTACAACGGGTGTCCGGCGGCGCAGTTGTGCCGTTGGCTGCAAAAGTACGAGCACCTATTAGCATTGATCCGAAACCGTTACGAGGATTAGACCTTAGCAACGATCCATTGTATAAGACATTAGGCGATGTCGCCGGCGGTAAAGATATATATCTAAAATACCAGCCTAAGAAAATAGGAAGCAATTTATACAGCACTGATTTACAAAGTATCTCATCTGGACAAACAACAGGTAACACAGGCCCAGACTCAGTTATTACATTTAATGTTCTGCCTGGAGCACTTCCGTCTACTGTGCCTGGAAGCCCTCTTGCTTCTACTGGCGAATATGCTGAAGATTTAATTCCAGCATACACATTAGACGCGGCTGACTCTCCTGTTAATATCGATGACTTTGATTATAACAGAACACCGGTGATGACAATTCTTCCAAAAAGATTAGATGAGAACGGCGACTTAGTAGCCGCAGGACCAGTTGCGTATGCTCCTATATCTAGACCAACACCGTCTGTTACTATTGGACTAAATGATTTAGTAGGCGCAAGACCGGGCGATGAAATTTTTATTAATGGACAAAGTATTACAATTGAAGCTAGTCCAGAAGGAACTTTAAAGAATCTTGAATGTTCGGTTGGATCGGGATACACAGCAATTAAAACTAGCAAGAAAGGTGACCCGGCTCTTAAACTAACAAGTTGTACTAATGCCCCTATTAACTTTAAGAACGGATGTAGAGGCGGAGTATACAAAGAAGTATTAGACTACCATATTGTAAAATCATTTAGTATGAGTACTAGTGAGACGAGTAACACTGCGGTAATGCCTAGTGTGTCAGGATGGTACAACGGTACTACAGGTGACGTTGAAAGAACTGCTACATATACATTATACGATGCAGAAGGTGTCTCAACAGGAACAGCTCCGCAAACTTCTACCACAACAACAGGCTCAATACTTTCGAGTGTAAACGAAACCACTCACACCGGCGGTAGCGGATATAGTGTAGGCGACAGGCTGCGTGTAGTTGGCGGCACACCTGTAGCATCTCCATTTGGCGAGGTTAAGAATATTTGTATTGGTAATACTGGTGCTAATTATACCTCAGCGGCCAACGTTAAGGTATTCATAGGCGACGGTAGCACACCGGGCACTGGCGCAACTGTAAGCAGTGTTACATTAGATGAAAATGGCGGAATCGACAGTATTGTGATGGGTTCAGTTGGAGCAGGATACGATCCATCTCGTCCACCTACAGTTAGAATTATCGACGTAGGCGAAGCTTCGTCGAGCGATACTATTGTGCCAGCTAAATTACAAGCAGAGATACGTAGAAGAACAGATTCAGGCAGAATTGGTTATGGCTTGCCAGAACGACCAGCTAAATTTATTGTTTCTGGTGTATCTGCTACTGGTGCTATTACCGGCTTAACTGCAATCGACAGAGGTATTTACAAGGACTTCCCGAGCGACTTAACAACAGGTATTCCACTAGAATACGACATAGTCAACTTAGGCGACGAATATGATGGTTCAATTCCTCCAACAGATTCAACTGGACTCGGAACATATGATCCGATTACTTACGAAAAGTTAGGTACTCCAGGCGGATACGATCCGATAAGAGGCAAGTATGAAGGCGGCACAGGTGCTAGGGTATTCTTAACAGCAAGAGAATTGCCAGACTGTTCTGAAAAGAGCGATGCACTAAGCAAATTACAAATTCCTATAACCCTTCCAGATATAAGCGTACCTTCGCACTTGGCAGATTTGCTAAATGCTAGCTTGATTGGTGCTGGCTATGATCCGAATGATATTAATTTTAGCATCGATCCTATTAACGATGATCTAGATTCCTTAGTGCTTAATGCTCCAGGGTTCGACGGAATAGAAGTAGGTGAGATGACTCCAGGCTTCCTAGATAAATTAGGACTACCGCCCGGCGACTATAACGCTTCTCTAACTGAATATGCGGCTGTGGGCACAGGCGACGGTATGTCGATTTACGGAACATGTGGATTTGCAAATGATGTGTCTAGCATATTAGGTACTGCTACGACTGAATGTATTAGCGATTTATATCAGTATGAGCTACGTGCTCTTTCAGGCAACAATGTTACTTCTACTAAAGATAGTAAGAATGTGCAAGTACTTTATATGGAAAGCCAACGTTACTCGACTGAAGCAGACATTGCTACTGCAAATGCGTCTTACACCGAAATCCCAGCTACTATTGCAGAGTTTGACAATATATGGATAGATGATTACAATAACACAGGATGGGCTTATTTAGAAAATGGTGTAGTTAAACGCCAGCAAGAAGCATTAGTTGATCCTAAGTTTATTAAGAATACTATAATTTACGATAGCACAACAGGCAGAAAAGATTACGATTATGATATTTGGGATCCGTTTAAAGGCGTGCTTCCTGCTATCATAGATGCAGAAATAAAATACGTTAGCAAGAGAGATCCGGTTGTATATAACGCAAGTCGAGCAATGTTCGGTAAAAAGAATGTTGGACAAGTATGGTGGGATACAAGCACTGTACGCTACAACTGGTACGAACAAGGCACAAACAGAGAGCGTTGGCTAAACTGGGGCTCATCATTCCCAGGTAGTATCATCACAATATTTGAATGGGCAGAAAGTGTTAACCCACCGTTAGAATATGTTGGCACTGGTACGCCTAAAAACGGCAGTGAATATATTATTGAACGTAGAAAAGATCCTGTTTCTAACGAATACAGAAACTACTATTACTTCTGGGTACAAAATGTAGAAGAAATTAGTAGTACGGCGGCGACTGCGCAGAATAGAAAATTCAATGGATTGCAGATTGCTAGGTATCTTGCTGACCCGAACGGACAAGGTCTGAACACCATCGGCTTTATTAGTGCAGGACAAGAAAGCACAACAAATGCCGCTAGTTTTGTAATGTCAAATCTTACTAAGACTTTAAGAGAAGATGAACAAAATATACAAATTAACTTAAGTAGAAACTTAAATCCAATAGGATTAAAACATAGCTCTTGGAAATTAATAAGAGAAGGCAACAATGCACTACCTGAAGATTTAATTCTTAAATTAATCGACAGCTTAACTGAAGTTGACTCAGCAGGCAATGTTGTTCCTGCTGATAACTTAAGTAATGTGGAAAGGTACGGTGTTAAATTTAGACCAAGACAGACTATGTTTAAGAATGCCAAAGAAGCAAGACGTGTACTACATTATGTCGTAAATGAAATATTTGCAGATACTAAACTTGAAACATTAAGCCCTGGCTGGAACGATAACTTAACTAGCACAGAATATATAAAAACTATAAACTGGTATGCGGTTGATCGTATAGATAGCGCAACTAACGAAAAGATACGTTTTGATAATTCATACAAAGCATCGTTCACTGTATCTAGTGTAAAAGAACTTAACACATTAACAGGCGGTAATTTACCAGACGGTTCTGTGATTATGGTTCGAGCATTAACTACCGATAGATATCAGCTATGGCGTTATACTTCAAATGATGGCTTTACGTTAATTGCAATCGAAAACGAAACTATACGCCTCGCAGATACTGTATATACAGATGATTCGAACAGTACCATGCAAGAAGAACTTCGAGCATTGCTAGTATCTATTAGAGATACTATATTCAATGGCACAGAGATCCTTAACGAAATATTCTTTGCACTAGTTAAGTACGCAGTAGGTGAACAGCAACAACTAGACTGGGTATTTAAGACTTCTTATGTTTACATACAAAAAGAAGAAGAAGATTTAGTACAGCGAATAGGTTACAAGCCGGACAATTTTGACTCTGTGGTAGAGTACCTAAACGAAGTTAAACCGTATACAGCTAAAGTCAGAGAATACAAAGACGGAAAACGTGCCCCGCTTGAAGAAATTACAGATCAAATGATAAGCGACTATGATTTCCCGGCGTATGCAGACTCTACTATTGCCGCAAATAGAATACTAGATTTCGATAATGTAATAGATCAAGAAATACTAGCAAGCGATCCAGATTACAATAAGATTAATAGTGTATTTGTTCCAGGACAAACCGAATGGGATGCTAACGCGCCTGTAAGGGTAGGAACTATTAACCTTACATTCGACAGAATAGACTGGAGACTAGTCGAAAATGATTTCGATGCTAATGCGTCTTCATATTCTCAAAGCATTGCAGTTAACATTGCAAATCTAAATGCGGCAACAACTGAAGAAGTAAGTAATACATTATCTAATGCTTACTCGATGTCAAGTAGAATATTTAAGTTTGACCCAGACGTACAGCTTGTCTTTAATGCGGAAATAGATGCATACTTTGGCGCTGGTTCTAGTAGTAACACTAGCATTACACAAAACAGTTCACTATTAGAACCTGCTATCGACGCAGGTGCTCTTAACAATACTTTATATCTTGTTAAAGAAAAAGTAGGCGGCACATGGCAAGGTGAAGAACTTGACGGCGATTTATTTAATAGGGTTGTTCCTGGCAGTAACGGATTAATAGTTCGCGAGTGGTATGCGTGGGACACTGGCGAATGGGATAGTACTATAGGATTCGGCGCAGAATGGGATAGCGCGATTAGTGTAGAAAACTTCGAAGGGTTGTTCGACGGTAATAGCACATACAGAGAAGGCGGAATTACATACGATGGATTTGACGGCTTTAGCTTTAAGCACATGCTTTATGGCGAAGAACGCCCCGAAGAACTAGTTTACTTAAGTCCGCTAGAAAACTTTGTGATGCACGTAAGAACAGACACTTTCGCTTATTCCTATGACGGTAATGGAAATATTACTGGAATACAGGATGCGTTAAGCGTAGGACCATATGAGGCTAATATAAGCACAAGTGACGGTAACGCTACTGTAACAGTTACATCTGTGCTAGCAGTTCCGTTCTTAGACGATGGCGACAACGTAACACTAGCAGGAACGGCAAATACTATTGTAGACGGTTCTTACATTATATCTAATATAAATGTTTCAGCAAACACATTTACAATCGGCTTAGCTAACGTAGATGCAAACGTTGTAACTACTGCTGGCACTATAACATTAACAAGTGGCATCACAGCAGTACCGGTAGAATACTTAATACATTTAGATTTATTCGGCGGAACAGAATACTTACGAGTACTAGGCGACGGTTCAACATCGACAACTACAACTGCTAAAGTTGAGTACTGGGACGAGATAATAGAGGTACTTGATGCTTCTGTATTACCGGTTCCAAACGGATTTATCCCTGGTGTTATATGGTTGGATCACAGCGAACGAATAGAATATAGAAGAATAGACGGCAACACAATCCGGGATATAACAAGGGGCACACGAGGTACTACTATACCTAACAGTGTAGTTCACGAATATGACCCAGTCACCGGTGAGATGATTAATACAACTGTGTGGAATGCGCATCCACCGGGTGTTAGCGTAATTGCAGGTTCAGGGGATAACGCAATTAATTTTGATAATGCTGGCGGAGATCCTGAGGATGCAATATGGATACGTTCAGATGCACTGAGCTTAACTGATACAAATACAAATAATGCCCCTATAGCAGGATTTATACAAGGCGGATTATCACTATCAGTAGGGTGGGATAGTAAAGGCTGGGACACTGACTTGTTTGACAGTTAATAACCAAAATAATAACTACATTTAATAAAAGTGATAAATAAGTACATGCCCGATAAACAACAAGATGCGAAGCAGGATATGAATAAAAATAAAGCAGAAAATACTGATAATGCTGGTATAAACATGAGCGGACACATTGTGATCCGTGACAAAGATACAAAAGAAGAGCTTATCAACAAGCGCAACTCAATCCATTATGGAAATATGGCCCGTATTGTAGCCTTAGCATTAAACAATACTGCGGACTCTTATATTAACTTTATGGCGTTCGGTAACGGCGGAACAACCGTTGATACCAGCGGCGGCAAGGTAGTTTATAGGTCTCCGAGAGTAAGCGAAGCGTACGAAGCATCTGCGTCATTATATAATGTTACCTATAATAAGGACATACAGGGTGCAGAAGCAGACGATAGCAATAAATTAGAAATTATTACTGGACCGTCTTACACTGATATAAAAATGACAACAACATTAGGATACAACGAACCGTCAGGGCAAGAAGTATTTGATAACAGTACAACTAATGAAGGCGATTATATTTTCGACGAACTAGGCGTATTCACAAACGCATTAGATTTTAATGACTCTATCATGTTAACGCATGTTATATTTCACCCAGTACAAAAGAGTCAAAACAGAATAATTGAAATAATTTATACAATAAGGGTGCAGTTAAGCTAAGAGGAATTATAAATGGCATATACAGTTACAACTAACGATGGAGTTACAATTAATGTCGCTGACGAAACTAAAGACAGCGGATCGTTATCTCTAACTTTAATCGGCAGAAACGCTACAAACTATGGGCAAGGACTGGCTACTAACACTGTACAGCAATTAGAAAATTTTGCTGACACTACTCCTCCTACTGCTACATATATCCCAACAGGGCACCTTTGGTATAACAAATCTGACGACACTATGCGAGTTTATGACGGCTCAGCGTGGAAACGAATGACAAACATTCCGGTTTCCACGTCGGCTATAACTGGCAACCTTGTAGCAGGTACAGCATTTTTTAATAGCGAAGACGATCAACTTAAAATTTATGACGGTACTACATTTAAAAATGCAGTCGTTCCAGGTGGTAATGTATCCGCAGCCTATGCAGGATTACTAGCGTCAGGTAATGCAACTAACTACGGAGCAAAGGTTGAAGCAATATATATAACATCTGCTTCTAGCGAAATTGTTCCAGTACTTGCAATGAAATATGTAAGTGATTCTACAGACGGCAGTGTGTCCGGTATAACACCAGATGCAGAACATGACGGAGCAAATGCAACGATCATGGCAATCTTTAGTGACAGGGCGTTTGTAGTTGATGCATCAGACCCGTATTACACTGAACTTTCGTCCGCAGACGCATTTAGCGCAAATATTACAGCTGGATTTAACTTACGCGCAGAATATACAGAATCCTCAATTAGTTTAGCAGACCAATCAGAATGGGCAGACAAAGCCAACGCAATTTACACTGGTACAATTATCCCAGCGGCAGACATTATTCATGTAGGGTCAACTAACTGGACACCTTCGGGCACGGTTAGCACAAACTATAGTTTAGGTAATGCTACAAATAGATTTGGTGTTATATATGTAGACAGTATAGAATTAGGTAATCCCTCTAGTAGCAAAACTTTAGGTATTGTTGGAACGGTTGATATTGGTAATGCTACTAGCGCAGTTAACCACATTTATACAACAGATTTAACCGTATCAGGCAACGTAGCGTTTGATAGTGGAATACAAAATATAGGTACAAGCGGCTCCCCGGTAGAGAATTTATATGCCACTAACGTAGAATTAACAACAGGGACAATTTCTACTACACCGTCATCAAACACTGATATTGCTAATAAATTATATGTAGACAACGCACTGTCGGGCGTAGGGACAAATGCAACCACAGTGACACTAGTAGCAACGAATACTACAGCCTCTACGCATTATCCGACATTTGTTGATAGCGCAACAGGAAACGAGAACATAAGAACTGATACTTCTTATACTTACAATCCCAGTACAAATACGCTTACAGCAAGCATATTTAACGGTAACGCTACATCTGCTACTACAGCGACTACTGCTACTACAGCGACTACCGCTACTACGGTTACATTGGTAGCAACTAATACTACAGCTTCTACTCATTATCCGTTATTCGCAGAAGCGGCTACCGGTAGTGAAGAAGCACGTACTGATACAGGATACACTTATAATCCAAGTACAGGGACATTAACTTCAACTATCTTTAGTGGCACAGCAACGCAGGCACAATATGCTGACCTTGCAGAACTTTATACTTCCGATGAGCAGTATGCTCCAGGCACAGTAGTTAAAATAGGCGGCACTGCTGAGATTACACAAACTACTGGTGCAAACGATGTAGATGTGTTTGGTGTTATATCAACTAACCCAGCATTTTTAATGAACAAAGATTTAGAGAATGGTCTTCCAGTAGCTTTACAAGGACGAGTTCCAGTTAAAGTAATTGGTACTGTAAGCAAAGGACAGCGATTAGTAAGTGCAGGCGCGGCTGGCACAGCAATGGCGCAAAGCACATACGAACCTAGCGATAACAGAGCTATTATAGGAAGAGCATTAGAAGATAAAATCACAGAAGGCCCAGGCTTTGTGGAAGCCGTAATAGGAGTTAAGTAATATGGCATCAGGTGCACCAGTAACAGTAACAGGAGGTACTACTATGACTCAAGTTGTAGCAGGTACTGATTCTGTCGAAGCGGCAGATTTCAATAATCCGCGCACTAATGTTAATACCTTATTAACTACTCCCGCAGACGTTACATTAGGCACTTATGTAGAATCTAGTACGTTTGGCTATAATCAAGGCGGCGCAGGTGTCGGAGCGGCATCCATTAGCGGAAGTGTGCTTGCTACAGGCGCAAACGGTGCGTTTAAAGATTTACAAGATGACGTTCAGGCCTTATGTGCATTTTTAGGACAGGCAGTTAGGACCGGAGTAGGCACTGATGTAACAACATCAGATACTATTACTGCCGCAACGTGGAGCAATTTAATGCTTAACATTAAGGATTGTTGGGATAATAGATTTGTACCAGCTTCCGTGTCAACTACAACTGATGCCACTGTACAGAGGCTAACAGCTTGGACAAACACATTAACCCAGATTACAACATGGACTTTTGCTAACGAAGCAGACTGTCGTGCATTTTTTAACGGAGGCGGCCAATTAGGTGTAAGCGCAAGCAGAACAGGCGGCACAGCATCTACGCAGAATACGTCCTGGACAACTAAATTAAGCACAATTGGAGATATATTTTTAACCCATAATACTACAACCGCCGGCGCAGGAACAATTGCAGGCATTGGTTTTTACGAATTAACTACTTCGGATCAACAGTTGGTACAATATTTTGGCGGCACCACACCATATACCGCCGACTATATACGTGTATTAGCAAAAGTAAACAGCATAACAGATCCAACTGTAGTTACTATTACAACTGAACTAGTTGACGCAACTGACAACTCTATTGACGATCCACCAGATGGCACACTAAGCATTAATGCTAGACGTAAACAGCCAGACGCAAGTGGCTCAGGCTTTACGTTTGCTACGCCAACAGACAGCGCAGGCGCTATCACAGGCTCATAAGCATTATGATTTAAGCCAGTAATTAACCTTACTGGCTTTTTTTTGACGTAAATAATGGTATGAGTACTAAATTAACTAAAGCCCTAGAATTTTCTAATTATCGGGCCACATTAAATAACCAACAAGCCGCATTAAAAGCTAAAACACAAAGCCAGCTAAGTTACAGTCTTAACGGCGGATCCTTTACGATTGATTTACCCCTGCTTACATTTTGTAAACAATTACTAGACCAGGAATATACCGAAGCCGTCCTGCTAGACATTTATCAAAATCCAATCAAAATAGATCTCGAGCCGTTTTACGAAGAAATTTTTAGTAGATATTTTGAGGTAACAAACGATTACTATTTAGAGTATGAGAAATTGTGCAAGGCAAGAAAAGTACACAAAGTAGTAGACATAAAAGAAGAGGAAACAAAAGATGAGTAAATTAACATACGAAGAATTCTGTGAAAAAATGAAAATGACAGTGGAAATGGCACCAGCAGAGATTGCCCTTGCTAAAGAGACACATGGCATAGATATATTAGGTGAGATGGAACAAGCTCGCAAAAAAGAATATCAATTATATTTAGATGGCGACTTTGACAAATAAACCCACACGCGGCATTTTAATGTTTGCTAACAATAATACCGAGATTGATTATTTTAAAATCGCAGTGGTTAACAGTTTCTTAGTGCAGAAGCATTTAGGCATAAAAGACATCACGGTAGTTACAGATTCGCATACTTTGGACTACGCAGAAAAAAGTTTAGGCAAACGCTTAATTAAGAAAGCCATCAACAATATTATAGTCGTAGAAAAGGATATGGATTTCAAAAATAGAAATATCCGAACGTACAAAGACACAACACATAACGCACAAAACTTATCATTTTATAATGCAGGCAGACCGGATGCGTACGAACTAAGTCCGTACGATGAAACTATAATGATAGATGCGGACTATTTAATCCTAAGCGACACACTAAATCAATGTTGGGGTAATAACAATGACTTGATGATGAATTGGAAATGGCAAGACATAATGTACGAAAGAGAATACCCAGACCTCAACAGATTACATGATATGGGAATTACAATGTATTGGGCTACAGTAGTTTACTTTAAAAAGACAGACTATGTAGAGAGCTTTTTTGATTGCGTTAAACATGTAAAAGCAAACACTAAATTTTATAAAGACTTATACAAGTGGGATGGCGGCATATATCGAAACGATTATAGTTTTAGTATTGCGGCACACATGTTAGGTGGGTTCGTTGATAAAAATATCCCACAACTGCCCACGACACTATACAAGACATTTGACACAGACGACATACACAGCGCAGTAGATGCTAGTACATTACTAATGTACTTAGAAAAGCCTCGCTCCCCAGGAGATTTTATTCTTACTAAGTGGAGCGGGGTTGATCTACATGTTATGAATAAATGGGCAATCAACCGCATAGGCGACGAAATGTTAGATTTCGCAAAAGGATAATTATGGATTATACTAAACGACTTTGGAATAGCTTAACACAGTTAATGAAAAAGATAGAAGACGACGGCCACGAAGAAGTAATATACTTTAATGGGCACATGTTAGAAACTGATAAGTGGGTGTATGGCTTATACGACAGAGTGTTAACCAGAGAACCAGCCGAGCCTAAGAAAAAGAAAACTAAGAAAAAATGAGTCGAGGTTATATCTGTATAGCACAAAATAATAGCACTGTTGATTATTTGGAACAGGCGTATGCCCTTGCCTTAAATTTAAAATTAACACAATCCACTGTAAACAACTTAACAGTGTGCGTAGATCCAGCTACAAAGAAGTTAATTAAACCTAAGCACAAAAAAGTATTCGATAACATTGTTGACATTCCTTGGCTAGATGATGCGAAAGATGCTGAATGGAAGATAAACAATAAGTGGAAATTTTTATACATGAGCCCGTATGATGAAACTGTTATACTTGATACCGATATGATATTTCCTACCGATGTTAGTTACTGGTGGGATATCCTAGCGCAAAGAGAGGTATGGGCCACAACCCATGTAAGAACATTTAGGGGAGAAACTGTTACAAGTGACGCATACCGTAAAACATTTACTGCGAATGAACTACCTAATGTGTATATGGCCTTTTTCTATTTTAAGAAAGGAGAATTAGCTAGTGAATTATTTACAATGATTGAAATTATTTTTCAGCACTGGCAAAGAATGTACCACAAATATCTACCCAACGGAAAACCTGAGCACCTTAGCGGAGATGTAGCATTTGCATTAGCTATGCAAATACTAGGCGTAGAGCATGAATGTACTAGAGAAAATGTAGATGCGGTTCCTACATTTGTACACATGAAAAGCCACGTACAAAATATACCAGACGCAAAGATTTCAACAAAATGGTCAGATACATTGCCGACATATTATGACACATGCTCTAATTTTAAAATAGGCAATTTCCAACAAATTTATCCTTTTCACTATGTCGAAAAAGACTGGATGACAACGGAGAAGATATCACAAATGGAAAACGACTATGTCAATAAGTAAAGACGCTTTAGCGAGAAAGAAACGATTCCAAAAGATTAAAGACACGCATGGCGGCATTCACTTCGTACAGTCTCATATAAAAAATCAGATGTGGAATTTATGGTTTAACGATGAAGGCGACATAGTAGGCTTAAGTAAAAGTCCAAATGAAAAGATGTCTAAGGCGTACAATGTAACACAATTTACACAGGATCAAATTGACATGTTAACTGATAACAATTGGTTTTCGTATCGCGTAAGACAAGATCCTAAATCCGAAGTTATTTTTTACTTAGAACCCAAACCTATAGATTCGAGCATAGTGAGCACAAACGACTTCTTGTATCAAGTGCCGAGAGGAAAATCGCCGGTTTACGACTTAAACATTATTGTACAAAAAAGCAAGTTGATAGTAAAAGCACATAGTAAATTGCTAGCAGAATTTGATGATATAGATTTAGACGTAGCTTCTGCTAGAGGGCATAAGAGATTACCCTTCTATTTTACTACAGTAAACGATCCTAGTTTTATGTTTCACACTGAAATTATACAGTTACGAGACCTGTTAGCAAATAAACAAGTAGAAGTCTTGTTACCGGCAGATTTACGCCAATGTGATGTATTTACTATAAAAGCGTTTGATAAGTATATTAGAGAGGAATAATGATGGCTAAGATTGACATCGATATCGATAAAGGAAAAGAATAATGGAATTTATAGGAAAAATTGCAACTGCTGGGGAACCAATGCCAGAATCAGGCAGGACGTTCCCAAAAGAAGAGTTGGAAAAGGCAATAGCAAAATATAACGAAAAAGAAACCAAATTAGGGCATTTGGGATTACAAGAAAGCTCGACAGTTAATTTAGACCGAGTGTCACACAAAGTTAATAACGTGTACATGAAAGATAACACAGTGTATGCTGAAGTTACTGTATTAGACACCCCTATGGGCAATATTACAAAACAATTAATAGAAGCTGATGCTACGATGACACTAGTACCAACAGGCACCGGCAAAGTTGACGAAAATAATACTATCACAGATTATGAATTAACATCTATTGATTTTTCTGAAACAAGGATAGAATAATGGAAATAACAGGAGAGCCGTCTACTGGTGCTAGATGCCCGCAATGTGAATATGAGATAAGTAATGGCTAAAATTGATATAAGTGAACTTTGCCTTTTCTACATCAGCTACGACGAGCCAAATTGTGAAGAGAATTGGGCCGACCTGTTGAATAAAGTCCCGTGGGCAAAACGTGTGCATGGTGTTAAGGGATTTGATGCGGCACATAAAGAATGCGCAAGGCAAAGTGAAACAGAACGCTTTATTACAGTAGACGGCGATAATATTGTTATGGATGATTTCTTCGAACAAGTTCTTGACGTCCCGGACAGCGATCACGACGGTAACGATATTAGCCACAGTATTTTTAGTTGGAATGCTAAAAATTTACTTAACGGTTTAGTATATGGCAATGGCGGATTAAAGTGCTGGCCAAAACAATACGTGCTAGACATGAAAACACATGAGGAAGCCGAAGACGGCGAAGGCATGGAATTCTGTTGGAAGCTAAACTACATACAGCTAAACGATACTTTTAGTGAAGTACATCAAACAGCATCTCCCTTCCAAGCATTTAGAGCAGGATTCCGTGAAGGTGTTAAAATGTCCTTAGATCAAGGTAAGCGCGTTCCTGCAGATGAATTTAAAAATAAGATATGGTGGCAGAACTATAACAGATTACAAACATGGTGCAACATAGGCAGTGATGTTGAAAACGGCTTATGGGCAATATACGGCGCAAGGCTAGGGTGTTATAAAGCAGTTTTAACAGACTGGGACACAAACGAAATAGCTGACTATGAGTGGTTTAAAAATTTCTTTGAAAAAGAAGTATTTCCTAAATTCGCTCCCATTGCTGATACAAAAACTAAAAAGATTTGCGCTAGAACTAAATTAGCATGGGACGAAGAACAGCTAATGGAAGAAACTCGCCGAGTAGGCGATGTATTAAACGATGATATAAATGAAATGATGTTGTTTGATCCTAACCCGCAAATGTGTAAATTTTTTAAACAAACTTACGTTAATCCTCGTAGATGGGGCGTAATGATACGTGAGAAACAAATTCAAGAACTTTTAGAAAAAGGATTATTATAATGTCCCACGGAAAGGATAAAAAATGTTGGAACTAAGATTAGGCGTCATAGGCGCTGGTTTTGTTGGTGGTGCAGTTATCAACGCATTTAACAACAATACCGTTATGCTATCCATAGTGGATACTAACGCAAAAAAAGCAACTTGTACTTTTGAAGAAATGATGCTAGAAGAACCTGAGGCAATTTTTGTATGCTTGCCTACTCCGTGTACTACGAAGGGCGATGTAAATGCTTCAGCAATATTCGAGGTGCTTGATAAATTACTAAAAGACTCATATAAAGGTGTAGTTATAATTAAAAGTACAATTACGCCAGACAAAGTAAAAGAGATGAAACATAATTATCCTTTACATATTGTATACAATCCCGAATTTTTAACAGAAGCAAACGCACACGAAGATTTCAAACATCCATCTATGCAGATACTAGGCGGAGATTGGAAGGACTGCGAAGAAGCAGAACGCATATACTTACAACACAGCGATGTAAAGATTGTTCCTACTTTTAAAACAGACATTGTCACAGCTAGCTTATTAAAATATACAATTAATAGTTGGTTAGCTACAAAAGTTGTGTTTATGAATGAACTAAAAGAGTTACACGACAGAAGTGGCGCAACTAGTTCGTGGGAGCAGTTTAGCGATATGTTACGCAGGGATGAAAGAATCGGAGACAGTCATTTAAAAGTACCAGGACCTGATGGACAATACGGCTTCGGCGGTCATTGCTTTCCTAAAGATACTACAGCATTTTTAGAGTATGCGAGAAGTTTAGGAGCAGACATGGAAGTACTGAGGTATGCTGTCCGTAAGAATAATTTATTACGTGGAAAATAAATCTAATCTTAATCTCTCGTCAAAATTTAATTAAAAATTATTAGAACCTTAATCGTTCCTTAATCGGTTATTTGTTAAATAACAGCAACCAATTAAGGAACACAATGAAATATCTCGCAATTCTTTTACTAGCCTTGTCGTTTTCAGCACACGCACAAGACGCGCACGAATACAATTACAAAGTCACTAAAGACAATTGGACAGCTACAGCACGACACCGTGAAGGAACCTGGCACACAGAGCTAGGTTACAGTTTTGACAAAATTGATGTAATGTATCGCTATGCACGCCTCGGCACAAAGAACGAACACCGCATTAAATTCACCCAAGGACTAGCAAAATGGAATGGCTTCTCCTTGTCCCATAGAATGGAATACAGGCAGTTTGATGTTAAAGAAAACTACTGGCGTTACCGTTTTATTCTTGGCTACAAATACGACATAACACCTAATGCCCAATTTTGGGTTAAAATACAGCCACGCTGGTCCCTCAAAGACGAGCGCACAAAGTTTGATGCTCGAGACCAAATGGGCGTTAAATTTAAGTTTGGCAACCTTTCAATCAGCCCTTTTGCAGAACGTGGCGCCACTGACGATTACAAATTTGATCACAACGTATATGGTATACATACCGAATATAAGCTATAGTCAAAATACCTCCTGATAAATATATGCGTAGTTAATAAACTACCAATAATTTAAGGAGAACAGAATGGCCTCAATCGGAAAAAAGCTCAGCGTGTCGTTTATCGGAGTTGGAAAACTCGGACAAGCCTGCGCAGAAATGGTTGCTGAAGTACATGATGTTGTCGGATACGATATTAACCCTCGAGCCCCTGAAAACTTCCCTATGGTTGCAACCTTAGCGGAAGCAGTAACAGGAAGGGATATCGTTTTTATTGCAGTGGAAACACCGCATGATCCGCAGTATGATGGAAAAGCGCCTACCAGCCATTTACCAAACAAAGACTTTGATTACAGTGTAGTCAAGACAGTACTTAAGCAGGTAAATGAAGTAGCAACAAAAAATCAATTAGTAGTGCTAATCAGCACAGTTTTACCTGGAACTACACGTAGTCAGTTTATTGACTTAATTCCAAACGCACGTTTCGTTTACAATCCATACCTAATTGCCATGGGCACTGTAAAGTGGGATATGGTTAATCCAGAGATGGTAATGATAGGAACAGAAGACGGGTCCGAAACCGGAGACGCAAAAGAGCTTGTAGATTTTTACAAGACTGTAATGCAGAACGATCCGGCTTATCATGTTGGTACATGGGACGAATGCGAATGCCTAAAGGTATTTTATAATTGTTACTCAGATGATACTGAAGTTTTAACATCGTCTGGCTGGAAGTTATTTAAAGATGCGCAAGATGACGACATGGTGTTCTCTCTTGATCCAGAAAGAATGCGTCCAGAGTGGGTAAAACCAGATAAATGGGCTTCGCGCGACTGGGATGATGAAATGATCCATTTTCATAGTTCTAAAGATGATATTTTGGTAACACCCGGTCATAACATGTTTGTTGGAAGAATGTCTACAAAAGATAAGTTACCAGGAAAGAATTATGGATATACCTGGGAATTAGATTCAGCTGAAAATATCATTGAAAGAAGCGGGTTTGTATTTCAACGTTCTACTACTTGGCACAAATTAAAATCTGAGACGATAAACGTGCCTAATACTGATCTTGAGTTCAAGACTGAGGATTTTGTCCAGTTTATGGCTTGGTTTTTAGCTGAAGGTTGTATCTGCAATCAATCTGGTAGAATTATTGTATCGCAAGACAGAAATAAAAATTCTGAAAAATATGAGATGATAAATGAAACATTTTTGAAATTGTATGAAAATCATCCAGCCCAAGATAGGTTTTCTTTGTTGACAGGACCAACTGGAATTTCAGTACTGTGGCCAGAATTTTCTGAATATTTAAGAAAATTTGGAAAAAGTTTTGACAAATTTATTCCAGATGAAATTAAGAATTTAGATGTGGATATGCTCCGTCTGTTTTTGGATACATATAATTTAGCAGATGGTTCAGCTCTGCATACCAGTCGATTTGATGGTTCAAAAGAAGACGATGATAAAAGATACAAATATTATGCTACAAGTTCGGACCAAATGGCCGCTGACATTGGTGAATTAATAATCAAAGTAGGAAGGTTCCCATCGTATAGAACTACTATTACAGATTTATCAAATAAGGAATGCCATTTAATATATGAACTAGTAAATAAAACTTCTTTATATCAGCGTTCGTCATCTGTTGGGTTGAAATTTAATAAAGTGCAATATTCAGGGAAAGTATACTGTGCTATGTTACCTAAGAACCACATATTTTTGACAAGAAGAAACGGCAAGTGTACGTGGCAAGGGAACACATTTATCAGTGCAAAGGTTTCGCTTGTTAACATGATACAAGACGTAGCAGAGAAGCAAGGAAATATCAACTCCGAGTGGGTATGCGATGCTCTTGCTAAATCAGACAGGCGCATTATGGGTCCTGCTTATATGAAACCAGGCATGGGTGACGGCGGACACTGTCACCCCCGCGATAACATTGCGTTACGATATATGGCAGAAAAATTAGACCTAGGGTACGACTTGTTTGATTCTATCATGCTTAGTAGAGAAGTACAAGCAGAAAACATGGCCAAGAGACTAATGGAACTTGCTCGAGAAAACAATATCGAAGATATTGTAATTGTCGGCAAAGCATATAAGCCCTTGGTGCCATACACAGGCGGCTCAGCTAGCATGTTAGTCGGGCATTACATAAAAGTAAAAGAACCTAAAACACCGGGTGTGGTTGGATTTGACAGAGGCGAAACTCTGTTTAACTTACATTACTTAGATGAGCAAACAGGAGACACACTTCCTACAGACTTAGGCAAGGCTGTTTACTTGATGGCACACTGTCCGGAAGTTACATACGGTGATCAATTGGATCATGTCGACAAGTGGTATAACGACCACACAGTATCTTCCTCTGACACTGCATTAACGCAGAAGAAAGGGA
>Ga0181553_10000296_pt1 | contig 41869 bp, 25 predicted proteins | sample 011ome_17_FD_133753 | JGI IMG/M metagenome (GOLD analysis project Ga0181553, IMG submission 133753) | Coastal salt marsh microbial communities from the Groves Creek Marsh, Skidaway Island, Georgia - 011502XT metaG (megahit assembly) | ecosystem: Environmental > Aquatic > Marine > Intertidal...
CCAAACAGTTCTGCAACTCCGCCTAAATCAAATGCACTAAAGTTTACATCTTTTTCGTTTACATATCCTGCATTTGGAAGTGGATTGTATTTTTTATCTAATAATCCTTGATAACTAACATTTCCTGTCTTAGGCCATAAGTTACTTTCTCTTACACCACTTGGTTTTTTAAGAAATCTTGATGTATCGTCTATATCAATTAAGATGACTTCGTCATCTTTAGCATCAGGTGTAATTTCATATATTCTTACACTCTTTACATGTACTGCTATATCATCATTTGTTATTGCTTTAACAGATAGTGTACTTCCAGGTAAGTCACCTTGATAGGTGTCTTCTAAATCTATTGTTGCTCGTTCAACTACATAAACATTTGAACCTGCTAGTATTTGGTTATCTGGTAGTAAACCAACATCTGGGAAAGTAATTGTGGTTGTATTGTCTACTTGATATCTTGTTTCATATCCCGGATTTAATATTTTTTCTCCGTTAAGATAAACATCTATAAATGGATATTGTCCATCGTACTCTGTAATATTATTAGTATCAAATACTGTATTAGAATTAACAATACCTGTGTTTATTACATAAGTTGCACTACTATTTCCTGATACTGTAGATGGTGCTGTAATTTTCCATCTATCACCTGCATCAAATTCAAAATCAGAACTTGTTAAATTTACATTATTTACTGAAACAACAATATTAGAATTAACAGTATTATTTGCAATATTAAATGCATATCTTTGTCTGGGTTGATATCTACCTGCTGTAATATTAAGATTTGCTAACGTACTAGCACTACCACCTATTGTAAAGTCATTACCTGATATTTTAAGACCTTTATTAATTATTACATTTCCGCTATTAGAAATATAATTTTCAATTGTGTGTGCAGTAATATTAGCATTAATTGTTGCATCTGAATTAATTGCTGTAGTAATATTTGCAACATCGGTTATTGAACTTAAATTAAAAGATGCTGTAGAACCAAAATTATCTGCAATAGTAATTGTGCCTAATGAACTAATGTTTGAAACACTACTGCTAATTATATTACCATTAGTGTCTTGGGTAACTGATGTAATAGTATTAGAAGATCTAGCATTTACTCTGGCCAATCTTGTAGAAATATTCCCAATACTTAATTCACCTGTAATGATCGTAAGCCCAGGTGTATCAGTGTATCCTGTGCCTTGTTCTGTAACTTTAATAGCACTAAGTAATCCATCACTATTCAGTACGGCTGTTGCTTTTGCTTGGGTGCCGTTTGTTGATTGTGTAATTTGTATTTCTGGTACATCAAAATATTGATGTTTGTTATTTAAAACATCTATTCTATCTACAACTCCTGTTGTATCTTCAGGAAAGGACAAAGTAAATAATTGTGGGTCCTGTACAAAATCTTTTTTCTCTAATGCTAATTCAACACTTTGATTATTTTCTAAGTCACCGAACGAACCAACTTTAATTGCCCATTCGTCGTATATGTCCATATCGCCTTGTATAATGGAACTACTTCTACCTATTCTACTTAAACTTGTTTTAGTACCTTTGTTCTGTATAAATCCTTTATAAAATTCAAATTGTTGATCGTCATCTATTTGAAGTTCTGCTAAGTAATCTTTTTCCTGATAACCAAATAAATTTCTTGCTGTTTCGTAGACTTGTTTTTCTACCGGTATAAATCCAAGCTCATGGTATCTACCCATGCTTTCTGCTAAATTATCTAGATTTGGTTTTAAGGAATCTCCTTCTATTAGAAACCCTTCACTGATAAATCTTCCGTCCCAATTTGCAGTTTTATTACCTTTAATTCTAATTCTTGTTTGTCTTTGATTATATAAAGGATTATATAATGTATCAGCAAAGTCTGTTACATTATCCAATACCATTGCATGTTCTATTTCTCTTACAAATAAACAAATAGCATAAATTTCTTTTCCTGTTGGTGGTATTATTTCAATTTTTAGATTTTCTCTGTTTATAGCACATTCTTTTGGATTTATAGACTTACCGTCTTTATCCATTATATTAAACATATTAAATTCATTACGTTTAATTTTAGCAACGAATCCTTTTGTTGTTTCAAATGTTACCTTTGTTGCCATCGGTGACAATTCTAAAGTATTATTAGTCTGCCAATTACCCTGTAACCAGAATAAAAATTGTTTTGCAGAATATACCCAGTCTCTAGTTTCATTTATGTCAATATCATATTCGCCAAAAGTATAACCTAAATATTTCTGATATCTGCCTAATGATATTAGGAAATCAAATACATCTTGCTCTGTTTTATATACAGTTTCATATTCTACTTTTTTAATAACACCTGTTGTATCTAAATAAACCGCACCCTCTTTAAAATTTATTTGAGGTAGTTTGTTTAACTTTTTATATTGCAAAGAAGAGAAGGTCGTTGCTTTAGGAATATAATCTCTTGCTTCATAATAAACATCATTATATTTTACTATTGTTCCTTTATTGTATGATGTGTTTGCCTGCCAGTCTACGTAAGGATGTGCTTCTCCGCCTACCTGTATTTTACTTGATCTTCCTGTTAGATCACTTTCTAAAATTTTAAAGTGTCCTAAATTTTTATCGTAGCCTTTTACTCTATAACCAGTTATAGTTTTTTGTATTATTACACCCTGATATATGTTTCTTGATTTATAAGGCGAATTATGAATATCTACTGTGATATTTTCTTGCGGTATAATTAAATTTGTACTACTGCCTGTTGTACTGAATTGATCCATAGACATAGTCATTGTGTCTTTGTCTATATATCCTGAAAATCTATATCCTAATTTAACATTTAAATTTCTTAGTTTTGAAACAAAGTTATTGACTACATCTAGTCCTTGGAACTTTAACCAACTGTTTATAAATTGAGTATAACCAATATTTGTGATTGTATTTCCGTTTGAGTCTATATCACCGTGTATTTCAAAATCACTGGTGTCTAAAAACTTCCAATTTTTTCTTGTGTTGGTACTGATATATTTTTTATAATTTGCTGATGCTTTTGTGATCTTTGATGGGTCACTAAATACTGTAGCAAATTTACCAGGATTAGACAAACACAACAGTTCTGCAATAGCAAAAGGATATCCTTCACTGTACTTCCAAGCATTTTCAACTGGTGCACCATCACCAAATGTCCATGGTCTATCAAGAGCAACATCATCACTTATGGTTTTTCTTTTTGTTTTTTCACTTTTCTTGGCAAACGTTGCAGAAGAATTTGTTGGTGCAGTTCCGTTTTTATTTGTGTCTATATCCAATACTTCAGCATAATAATTCCCTTCCCATGTTATTCCTACGCCTGGTTTTGTCCCACCTACAGCATAAGGAAACATTGGCTTATCGTTATCATCTATAGTTGCTACATAGTAGCGAATTGCTGTACTAGGAGAATCGGGTGTAAACCCGTATCTTGTATTCCACCTGTCTGCATATCCGTTAGTTCCTGCATTTGAACCTAATTCATAATCCTGTACAAACTCACCAGTATGTGCTCCGCCTGGGCCACTGCTTCTAGTACCGGATTTTAAAACAAATCCACTTTTAATATTTGTAATTGCAGATGAACTGTCCATAGGGTCTGTGTAACCATATGGACCATAAATAGGTAAGCCATCAAATGCCCAACCTATAATACCTGAGTGTGTTGAACTATCTCCCCACACTGATGTATTACTCATCTCTTTTGTTGGTATTGCTGTATAAGTAAGACCGTTTTCATCTGTTTGAGCAATGTCTCCGTTTGCTCTGCTTTCGGCTGTCTCAAATCCTAATTCATATGTCCATGTGTCGTCATATTCATATGATGTAGATATAGGACTATGTAAAGGTAATCCGTTTACTAATATTGCACTGGCTCCATTTACTTGTCCGTTATTTGATGTTGCATTGCTTACTGTATTTAAATTAATATTATTTGGTAATCTATAAGTTTTTGCAAAAAAATTAAATTCTGTAGGTGATAATGTTTGGTCTATTAATCCTCTGCTGTAATTTGGATTATCATAACTAGTAATGTATCTATGAGTGGAATCAAATTGTACACTTAAACCATCTGTGGAAAGGAAACTTGTTGTTTTGTATCCTTGTGAGGTATCTGGTTCTGTTTCGGTCCATATGTTTTTTAGTGTACTTACGCCTGTGCTAACTATGTCTACAGGTTTTTTCAAATTACCTTCTTCATCAACTGGTAAGTATTCTAATAGATTTATTCTAGTATTTCTAGATTTTCTACTAAACGGATTTAATATATCTTTCCATATGTCATTAGTTAAATTTTCTCTAGGACCCTGTCTAATTATTCCTTTTTCTAGATCAGACCACATAGGAACATTTTTACTGCTATAATCTGTATAGGTTACGGTGATATATTGGTCGTCCCACCAACTTGGCTTTTTAAAGAAACCTAACATTTCCCAAGGATGTGTATGAGGTCTTACTGTATCATAATAATATGTGTACCAGCCTCTCCAATGTCCTGGAATCGTGCCCTCTCCAGATGCAATTGATCCACTTGTAAATGATTCTCTGTAGTTCCAAGTCCATTCGTTATTATTATCGTAATGTTCATTTACAATAGGATCTACTTTGTTTTCTATAACCCAATTTTCAAAATTTGTTTGAAGTAAATCATGATATAGATTCCATTCTGGTTTTTCACGTCTCCATCTACCCTGTCTTATTTCTATTGCATTAAGTTCTGGATAATCAACAGTATCTCTGAACTCTGCTTTGGCAGAATTGAAAATACGTTTTTCAAATTCTAGTACGATTTGATCTCTTTCATCTCCGTAAATAGGTGTCCTACTGCCATCATGGCCAACAATTAAATCTTGTGAAGTTTGGAATGTGTCATCACTGATTATACCTGGAGTGTGTAAAGGATAAAGTCCCATTGTACTAGGTGTTGCAGGACATTCTACACTATCTCTTTGTGAATTATAAATTTTAAATTCTAATTCATCTAAAAGTTCCGGAGTATAATTTTTAAATGTCACAGTTAAGGGACTATATGTAAGTGTGTAATCTTCACCCACAGTCATTAATTTTTTAACATTATTTCTTGTATAGTAAACTAATAAACTATTTTCTACTTTGTCTAAATCTAATGCTGTTGAAAGGGTGTAGGAACCCAAGGTAATATCATTTACAATTAATGATTCTTTGAGATAATTATCACCGAACGGTAATATGTATGTTTCGCCAAATACATTTCTTCCTACACTAAATGAAATCAAGTTTCTTAAAACTTTTTCTAATATTTCTTCGTTAGAAAAATTATTGAAATCAACTAAATTATAATAATTGTCTAATTCTTTAAAAAATCTTTTCTTATATTTTCTGTATTCACTACCGTTAAATCTTAAAGCATCTATAATATTGTGTGGTTGGTCATCTAGTAGAAAAGCACCTAAAATTAAATCTGTGTTGGATTGAACTATATCTACACCGTATAATTCTTCTCTACTTAAAGAACTGTAATTATTTGTACCTAAAACATCACCTGTAAACCCAGGTTGTGTTTCCATATAATTTTTAAAATGTGGTAAGAATTCAGGTTCTGAAATTTTTGTAATTTCTTCTTTGAAAGGATTATTGCCCCATGCTATAGGCATCTCATGCCTACTGGTATTATCTATGGTATCGTCTAGACCTCTAGAAAATACAGAAATTTCAAAGATGTCACCTATATTAAAATGTTTTCTTAAAATTTCTATTTTATCGCCGTTAGTGCTGTCGTTTATAAAAGTAAAGTCATGAAATAGGTCTCCATTTTTCCTAACTCTTATATTCATACCATTTAGATAATTTTCTTCAGTTCTAGCATTACAACCAAGATTAAATATCTGCTCAAAATTATCGTAAATTGTTCTGGTAATTTCAATTATTTTTTCAATTCGTTGTTGACTTTTCCATTGTGGACTTCTAAAATTATTATGAAATACAGGAGTTTTTCCTATTACAGCAGACGATGAGCTAGTACCAGTGCCATCACTAGATGTTTTTGTGACTGATCTTAATAATTTATAATAGTAATATCCTTCAATATTTGTAGGTTCTGAACTTCCTATAACAACATTGTTATAGACTTCTGTCTCCATGAAATTTTCAAAACTTATTTCACTGGCATTTTTAAATGCTCTATAAGCCAGAGGCAAATTATATTCTTTATCGGTATCTCCGGTTCCAACTTCAAAACCAAATATCTTATTTCCCCTAAAGTTATTACTAGGAAAAATAGTTGTGTCGCCTAAATATCGTTTTTGATCGTCATATAAATTAAATAAGGGTGCTTGGTTGAGTTTAGATTTAGTTTGTGCTTGTACTAGGCCATTTTTATAAAAATATTCTTTACCTTTTTCAAGTTGGCCTGACGACACAAATACAGTATCACCTGTTGTTAGTGTTTCACTTACACTTAAACTAATTGCATTTGCATTTCCGGAATCAACTGTTGCAACATAAACATTTGCAGAAATAGTAGCATCATCATTAGGGAATATTAATTTTGTTCCTGTTTCAATAGTTATTGCATCTATATCAACATTACTCGCATCTAATCCTACAACTTCACTATACAGTAAAGTTGAACTAACATCAACATTACCTTTACTGTTTTCACCTACATTAAAAAGTTCTAAATCTCTATCAAATTCTAGGATAGGCCTATTGGCTCTATGTGTCCTAGACGGAAGTTCGTCTCCTGCATCTGTAAAATTATCTTTGTGATACCAAAAGTTAATTCTACTCCAAGCATTTTTATTCGCTGAGCCTCTTCCTAATACTACATAATCCTTTCCTGTTTGTGGATTAGCAATACCATTTGCATAACTTACATCCACTGCCACTAATACAATGCTTTCGCCTACGCCTTCAACTATAAATTCTTTCCCTGCATATTTGGAATTACTAATAACATAATCACCGGTAAATGTTACTTTCATACCATTTTTAAATGCAGTTCCGCCTGTAGGAGTATACTGTTTCTTTCCTATTATGTCTCGATCAACATTTATAGGTGCTGACAAACTACCAGAAATAGATATTGCTGTTGGAGATTTTAAAACTTCCAATACTGTAAGTGTAATATCTACAGCACCGCCATTACCTAGATTTGCATCACTGATTGTTATAGTATCATTTTTAGAGAAAAATAATCCTTCTGCTGATACTGTGATTCTTGCAGATCCGTCTGAAGAAACTACTACAGATATTATTGCATCTTGTCCACTTCCACTAGTGGTATATTTGCTACTATCTATTGTGTATGTACCTGGTACTCTAGATGCATCAGCATCTACAGTTTCTGTTATAGAAGTAATAATTCCGTCAGGAGCCCAATAATATTCTTGATAGTTTAAAAATTTATTTAATTCTATTGGTGGTAAAAATGTTTGGAATTCAGATCTTAACCATTGATTTTGCTCATTTACATCTACATTGTAATTTTTTAGTATAGATATAAATTCATCGTAAAAAATAAAATTTTCACTTACACCAGTATTTGCATTTAAATTGTTTACCGTAGGTAATAGATTATAATACTGTTTGTCTAAATCTTCTTCGTATATCCAAGTACCATCTACTAATTTATCTTTAGATGTTTTCTTACCCACAAAGCCACTAATAGGCTCTATATTTGCTTTGCTATATAATTGCTCAACTGTGCCTTCAAAGAAATTCTTTACTGTATCAGTCTGCAGAATTCCGGGTAGTTTTTTATAAATTTTATCTGCCATTATTAATTAGCCAACGTTGTTTTAGTAATTTTATCAATTATTTCTATATCCGAAACCTTTGCAGTATTAACAAAGAATTCATTACTTTCTGCTTTTATCTGAAATAAATCGCCAAAGTTTCCTGAATTTGTTTTAGGCACAATTACAATACTTCCTATTATTCCACTTAGTTGTTGATGTACATAACTGCTTAATTCTGTAAAATAAAAATTTTCACCGAATTCCCAATTAGTTACATCAAAATAAGTATTAAATGCTCTAATAACTTTAGTTTTTATTTCATTATCACTTAGAGTTGTACCTGAAAGTTTTACTACTCTGAATTTAGCCTGTACACTTTCGTCAGCATCTGCACCAAATAATCTTTTAAATTTTGCACTTTTATAAACAAGTGTGTCACTTGCATTTTTAAATTGTTCTAGATTTTGAAACTCGTTTGCAAGTTGATCACTCGTAGGTGCTAAAGGATATGGTGTACCCGGTACATTTAAATATTTTTGTATTTCTGTGTAGTAGGAATTTGTTAATACTAACATCTCAACAACATTACTAATACTAGGGTCTATTCTTACATCATTTGGTGCTTTGTGATCCCATTTCATTACACATGGTCTTATATCAGGTAGTCTAGTATTTTGGTCTTTACCTCTACCCACTTTTACAAAACAATCTGTAGTTTCTACTAAACTAATACTATCTGCGTCAGTACTACTTCTTGTCATTATATAGAATTTTTCATTTTCAACTACATAAATTTTTATACCAAAATATTGATTTGCTGTATTTTCAAATTTTTCTGCTAGTGCAAGAGTGTCCACTAGGATATAATTTACTGTACTCCATTCCACTGGGTCTGAATAACTAATAGGGGATATAGTCCCAGGGTTACCACTGGCTTGAGTATTGTCCCAATCTGTTTCTCCTCTCCAATCCAATATTACACCACTTACCGGACGATCGTATACATAACCGTCAAAGTCTGTGTAATTTTCAAATATTATAAGATCTGTACTTGATACGAATTCATTAAACTGGAACGGTTTATCCGGTACTAAATCTCCGTCTGAATCTATTGGTGCAACTTTAACTTTTCTATTATCTGTATATCCATCTGAATATTTAAATATATCAGAAATTTCATAAACAATATCTGTATCTAATCTATCTTTTGCTGATTTGTATTCAACTAAAATTTTATCTCTGCTTATAGCACCTGTTGTGTCTGATGCAAATAAGTGGTAATTATCATCAAGTTCATCATACGTTAGAGTGCCTGTACCTGCTGAAGCATTCGCATTTGTTAGGAACATTCTTCCTACTTCACTTGCGTTGCCGGTCAATCCGTCTATACCATATGTAAATATAGTACTATTACCGTGATATATTTCTGTTAGTCCGGTGTTATTGTTATATTGTTTGTATGTAATATTTCCGTTTTCGTCTAATATATTATACCCAAAGGTTGTATTATCAAATGTAAAGTTTAAATTATTTGGTAGTTTTGAAATACGCCCGTCATTATTAGATAATGTAACATTGTTTGTTGATATATTACCGTCATCAAAATACGGATTTAAAGAAACGTTTGCCGCATTTACAAATCTATTTAAAGTCAAAATGTTTGCAGGAGTATGATCATCAGTTACTGTGTCATTTCTCATCAATCCAAATGTGCTTTGCCATGTAACATTTACATCAAACCATTTTATATCTCTAGTCCTTAAAGCAATATTTGTTCTCAAACCATTAGGATCATAATATGCTGAATTATCTAAACTTTGCCATGCATCAGCAACATTATCGTCATTCGAATCTGCCCATACAAATGTTTCTGTTACACCTGGTTTATAATTTAGTGTATTAAATGTTATGCTATCTTTAACTGCTTGGGTTGTGTTATCTGTTACTTTAACAGATTTTACATTATAAAATTTTAAATCGTTTGCACTTTGAACAACGTAAGATAAACCTCTTATAGAAACATTATATTTGTAACTACTATTGTTTATAGGAGTATATTCAAATAACATTAACCAACTGTTATCTAATCCTGATAAAGTTGTATCTTTTGCGTTTTGAATACCTAAACTTCCTGTTTTAAGTAAGTCTGCATTTGAAATAATATAATAAGATTGATCAGTTAAATCAAAACCTAAACCAAATGTACTTTTATTGCTTAAGGCATTTTCTATAAGTACTTGTTCAGCGGCTGTAAACGTTTTTCTTAAACTTGCAATTACTTCATCAGCTCTCCAATCGGAATTAACACGATCACTGAGTGTCCACGGGCCTATGCTTGTGCTTAATCCACTAGACAATGCACCATTGTTTTGGACGCCGGTAATTCTTACCCATTTGTAGTTTGCAATATTTGTGGGGTCAACAAATTTAACAAAAGTATTTTCTTGAAATACTCTGGTTGATTCTGTATTGTTTACCATAACCACAGTATCTGCACTACTGAATGTTTCAGTCATATATCCTGTTGTGCTGTCGGTTGCTACCGGTAAAGGTTTCCATCTAATATTAAGAGTATCTGTTTGGAATTTAGTTGGTATGAAATTGTTCCATTTTTCTCTTAATGTGTCATATATTACATTGTTTAATCTTTGTTCTTTTAAGTAGTTTACGATAGTATTATCTACAACTTCTGCAGGCGTATTGTTATCACTTACGGTTAATTCCTTTGTTATAGGATCATTGTCTTTGTAAAGATATCCATCTTCTGTGTATGTTTCAACACTTTGAAATGTTCCAGTAGGATCATTTATATCTATATATCTACTATGTCCTGCATGTGTTCTATTTGTTGCTTTAAGTTTTAAGATGTTTGTTGTTTGACTTAAAGGAAACACATTGTAATCTTGTGCTGACACCATTCTATTTTGTGTATAGAATGTTTGCGGTGCTCTCTGTTTTATATTCTGTAAACTTTCTGCGGGTAAACTATTGTTTACTGTGGATTCTAAACCAAATGTAAGTGTTAGTGAATATGCTTCACCAGTTTGATTTACATATGGTATAGAAACATTTAGACTTTTAGCATCATCAGGATGTATAGAAAATACTTCACCATCACTTGTTCTATGCCATACTCTAAAAATACCACTAGGCACATTTCCAAAGTTTCCATCAGGGAATTTAATTCTAATGCCGTCATTGTTTAAATTTTCTACAGCATATAAATTTCTTGTATTAAGTGCCTTACTGTTATAATTTAAAGTCTGTCCAACAGTATTTGGTATCTTTGTCCATTGATTTTGTACAACACCCTGTGTATTGACTTCCTGAATATAAACATCAGTTTCATTAATATTCTTTTTAATTATATCCTGCAATCTATTTTGCAATGGTACTTCATAATTAAAGTCTTCAAATGCCAATTGTCCTTGTTTAAATAACAAAAAGAAACCTGTGTTGTTACTGGATAATCCTAATCCATCGTTTCGATAGAACAGTCCAAAATTATTTGTTGGGTCAGGTTGTTTTTCATAAAAAAATTGGTTGTCAAAGAAATCTCCATTTGTTATTTCAAAATTTCTAGTTATGCCGTTTACATTTATTGTAAATGCATGTGCAATAGGAGACGTTATAGGTGTACTAATTTCATATTGTTCTGTGTTTATTCCTGCGACTTTACCTGATTTAACTGGTGCTGAGAATCTATTTGTAGATCCCATAGATGCATTTAGTACTGTTATAAATTGTTCGTAACTGTCTGGATTGTTAGCATCGTCCCAAAAAATATTTTGATTAGATAATTGATTTCCTTGGCTATCTGTTAAGGGCTCATTTGTTCTAACAGCAGTAATTTTCATAAGACCACTTGCTGGAATATTTCTCTTGGGATTGTAACCCAGCATTCTTGCAAGTTTAAAAACAGAGTCTCTTCTTTCTGCAGTTTCTAGAAAATTTTCTCTAGTATTAACATCCATTCTAAATGCTAAACTTGTACTTAAGAATGCCAATAATTCTATAATTGCAATGAATTCAGAACTTTCAATATAATCGTTAAAGTTTTCTGGAAAGTTCGTTCTGACATATTCTACGAGACTGGTTCTCATAGTGTCGAAATCGTATGCTTGGAAGTCTACTTCACTAAAGGCCTTATATGCAACTTTCCAGTCTTCTGCCGCAAATAAATTATTCTGTCTATTTACTAATGCCATTAATATTCCTCTGCATTTCTTCTATTGTACTCTAAAAATAAAGTTTCTGCTTGATCTATGTTATAATATTTTATTACAACTTCTGCTCGTATGCTTTGATCAGTTATGTATAAAATTGTGTTTTCCAGTTCCACTCTGGGATCTAAATCAACAATTCTTTTTATATCATCTTTTATATCTTCTTGTAATGTTGGTGTTTCTGGTTCCATTAACATGTCCCAAATTATGCTACCAAAATTAGGCCTCATAACTCGTTCACCTCTTTTGGTATAGAAGTGATTTAGCAAATCTCTTTTTATAAGATTTGTATCGGTAAGGGTATAAGGTGCCCTATTTTTATCTACTGTACTGAAACCTTTGAACAATGTTGCCATATAAGTATTTATCATAATAGTTAAATATAGTTTTAATAAACACTTGACTTTTTAAATTAAGATGTTAAACTAACGACATGAAAAATGTGATCTATTTACATGGAGCAAATGCAGACCCTGACAACTTTAATTATTATACATTAAAGATGCCAGAACATCCATTCTTTGCACCTGCATACGATATGGAACAAGATCCATACGATTTAGTTGAACATGTGAGAATGCAAAAAGAAAGAGAATGGGGCAAACAAAAGGTAGTATTAGTTGGGCATAGTTTCGGCGGATTACTAGCAAGTTGGTATGCAAGTGTATATCCAAATAAAGTAGATCATTTAATTACAATAGCAACTCCTTGGCAAGGTACACCAGTAGCAAGAATACTATCTATGATTTTTAGAAATAGAAAAGTGTTTGACAATACCAAACCTGGTGCTGACGTATTGCGTTTGTTACAGGAAAAAACTTTTACTGGAAAACACACAAATATTGTCTGCACGGGAGGTGCTAATCCATTAGCAGGTTTAGGAGGCCATGCAAATGACGGAATGATATCGGTATCCAGTCAATCTGCAACACCACCTAAATTTAAAAAAACCCAAAATATCTATATAGAAGCAGGGCATAGTGGTGTTCTGTTAAATAACGATGTAACACAAATACTACAGGATATAATTTTTGAGAAATAATATGGCAGATACTAATACGTTGAATAAAACACTTGAAGAAGAATTAAGAATTATGCTCGTTGAAAAAAACAATGAGAATAACAATTTAAGAGCTCATATTAAATTGTTGGAAAAAGCAGTTGCAGAAGAGCAAGAACAAAAATATAGATTGCTTGTTGAAAATGCTGATCTTAAAAAAGAAATACTAAAGACTGCTTAAAAGAAAATTCCTAATTTATTGTAGGCACGTTTTTTAGCAAGTCTTAGAATTGCCCGTAATTCCGCAAAATTTAAACTTCTTTGAGCAGGATATAAAGTTGCCTCAACATCATCCAATTCTACTTGCCAGTTTAAATGCTCAGGAGTTGCAAATAGTTCTGCTTCATATTTTCTTCTTGAAACATAATCTGCTCTCACGGTGGCTCTAGGATTTTTACCTACTCTACCTACCCTGAATGCCTGCATGAGTTTTGGTACTGCTTCATATCGTCTTTCGTTTAATGCTCTTAATACTTTACTTTTTGCAAAATTATCCACGCCGATGTGAGATACAAAACTTGCTAGAGCACCAATCTGGTTTTGGTTAAGTGGCACATTTACTAAATTTTGTATGTCTTTAATTGCTTTCTTTAAGTTTGCTTCTAATGCCAATCTTTGCCCTGTAGGACCTAATCCATCTATAAATTCTACAAGTTTAGTGCCTGTTTTTTTGTGAATATAAATTATGGTAGGCCCGTCTATGTATACGTCTATACCTTTACTTTCCAGTCTTTCAACTACTGTATCAAATATATTATCTGCCATTATCCACCGCCCTGAATTTTAGATTTTACTGCGTTTTTAAATTCGTCTGCCTTACCACCTGTTACTTCGTTGATTACACCGCTAATGTCACCCTTCATACCTTTTACAACAGTATCTTGCAAATCAAGAGGTAACCCTAATCCATCTAAAGAAAATTGTTTTAGTTTGGCTTCTAAATCTGTTAATATTTTACTTTGCCCTATAATTTTTTGCATTATAGAATTAGTTGTTGGAATCCTAAAAGGAGGAATAGCAATACCTAATGTTTCTGCTACTTTAGTGATACCTTCCAAACTTGCTAAATTAACATCTTTTAATGACATAAAATTACTTAGTGTTGCATTATATTCATCGTAAACTGATTTAATTTCTCCAAATTTATCTTTTGCTTCTGCAAATCCTTTACCTATTTTTGTCCCTTCAGGAGTGTCAGCATCTGCTGGTGTGTCGTCTGTTGGGTCCACTTGGTTTTCCAATGTTTCATTCTCTACAGTCTCGTCTTCTTCTATACTGGAAGGATCTTCTGAGCTAGGATCATACTGGCCATGGCCTATATAAGGTTCTGCTGTGATTAACTTACCTACAATAGTATTTACTGAAGGTCCTTTTTCAGGACGTTGGCCACCATTTAATATTGGGTTCTCAGACTCTCTGTCGTATTCTGGTTGAGCAGATGATTGATCGGGTTTTTCGGTGCCGCCTAGTTGAGGTGCCGGTACAGCCGGAATAAGATCAGGCGTTGGAACAACACCAGGATTATTTAATCCAATACTTGCACCAAAAATGTTTGTTACGCCACCTGCAGAAAGTGTTGCGGCGCCACCGGCTAGGACATCAACTTTACCTGAGGCTTGTACTGTAGTAAAACCCTGTGATTGTATTGCCGCACCTATTGTACTCGTTAATGTCAATCTACCTGCAGAGTTAAGTTGCATATCTCCTGCATTGGCAGTTATTTGTGTATTTAAATTTGCATGTATGGATGTATCAGCGGCTGAATGAAATCTTAAATTTCCTCCTGTTCCTAAAGGTGGAACACCCAAGGCACCCAATTTACCTGATATTCCTTTGTAACCTCCTGCATCATTATCGCCAGTGGCTTTCATATTGATATCATTACCTGCTTCTAAATTAATATTTTTATCTGCTCGTAAATTAAAATCTCCTTTTGCCCTAAGACTCATACTGCCTTCGCCAAAGATATTAATGTTACCGTCCTTATCTAGTTCAAACCATGCTGTACCATTTTTATTAATAACATATATACACCCGGTTGTATCATCTAATAATATCTGATTGCCGCCACCTGTTCTCAATCTAATATTGGAATTAGTTTGATTGTCATCCATTACAAATTGATGACCCGGTCCTATAGAATTTCCTTTTTCGTCTCTTGGTCCTTTTGTTAATATACCTAAAACTTCACTTGGTGTTTCTCTTCTTGCACTACTGGATGTTGCTCCTCTTAGTGGATCGTTTATAAGTCCTTGTTTTGTTATAGTTTCTGCAAAATCGTGATATATTGGTCTTAATTTAAGATTGTTTTTTGTATCTGTATCGTAATTATTTTTTTCTACTGTGGGTGTATTAAACGGCCCGCCTTGAAAACTTGGACCACCGGCAATACCTGGTACCGCATTGTTAAAAGGTATTGGCATCGTGTGGCCTACTATAAAAGGTTTAGATAGAAGCCCATCTCCAAATGCTACTAAAACAGTATTTCCTACATCAGGCGGTGGCGTCCACATGCCGTAAGAATGTAAAGAATTTTCATCCAATGTAATATCATCATCTCTTACTAAATTAGGATCTGATGCACCGTAAAATTGAGATGTATACATACACTCAAACAAGTTTTTTTCTGTGGGATCTTTGTTTAGTTCAGGTATGTTTACAGAAACTTTACCGGTTCTACTAGCATCTTTATTAAAGTCTACAACACCAATGTAGATACCCCAGAATCTTTCGGTGGAGTTCCTCTGAGCAAACGGATTGCTATATGTGGCTTTCATGGAATCTAAAACATAAAACCATTTAGGCATCTTTATCCTCCATATTTGTCCTCATATATTTGTCTTTGTTCTGAGGTTATCAAACCAGTACTTGTTAATTCGTCTATAGTTAAACCTGATCCGAAATCTAAAACACTTTTAGTATAGTCCGGATCGTTAAATCTGATTTTATCATCTTCCGAATTATGGCCCTGTGCTTCCATGGCCGCTTTAACCCTTATAGTCGCTTCAAATTCGGATCTTATATCATCTAACGATAAATCATCTTTATTTTTTATTTTAGATAGATCCAATGTTAATTCTTTTGATGTACGCAAATTTACCGTAAATCTACCGCCGCTAAAACTATTTACTATTTCTAATACTCTATATATCCCAGTAATGAAATAATTTTGTTTACCTGTTGGATATAAACCTTGATTTAAATCTTCATCTTCTATAAAAGGATCAAAATACATAGGTTGCCTTAGCTCAAATAAAATAAAGTTATCTCCGCCATATGTATTAATGCCGTCTGCATTAGACCTTTCATCTTTAATAGCAGGTACCTTATCATAATTTATCCCGCCTGATTTATCTGGTTGTCCTAAATACCATGGGTCTCCTCTTACCACCATGTCCAAAACAAGTAACATGTCAGCAGTATTTTTTTGTCCGTACATGTATCCAAATAAATTTTGTTGTGTTGTTAATGGTCCACCTGATGCACTGGAATCACTAACTATAGCCTCGTCTACTCCGGGTTTCAACGTACCGGTTCCGCTATTTTCGGAGTCTTCTTTGTTTTTTGCATCTCGAACTTCTGCACTATCGATATCACCTGGATCTAAATACTGATATGAATTTGTTTGTAGTAAATCTCCTCCATATACATAACCACTTGCAGTAGGAGTATATTCTTCATCTAAACTGTCGTTAATGAGCCTTTGTCTATCACTTTCTGTTTCTGTACCGGACTGACTTCTAGCACCTTTAGGAGTTAATTTTTTTATAACGGCCTCATTAATTTGTCTACTAGACAATCTGTTTATAAGATCAGTAGCCGCCGCACCTGCCTTATCTGCAAGTACTTCTTTTATTTTTGCATCGTCATATCCGGCCGCTCTTGCAAGATCTCTGATACTTCCGTCTTTTGCCGCTTTAAACATCTTTAAAAACTTTTTAACATCGTTTAGTTTTCCGGCCAATTCTGCTAAACCTCTAGCACCCAATGGATCACCTAATTTTGTAGGGTCTATATTAAAATTTCCAATATTATTTAATAGTGCGTTACCAAACTGTGCATTGCCTCCAGGTGGTATTAAAAAGTTTATACCAAAATCATATTTTATATCAACATTTAATATTTGATCGTTTCTACCAGTAAGGATATATTCGTATGCTCTTGTTATTTCCATACTGTTTATCCTACGTCTAATTTCTTGTTCTTCTGGTGCTAGTTCTTCGACTGTAGCAATTTGTTTTCCTGATGCAGATGTAAACACGCCTGGTTCGAATTGTATTCTTTTATTATACCCTCCTCTTTTGTTATCGTATTCTAATTGTTGTACAGTTGCGTTTATTTTAAAATCATTAATATAAGTTTTAGTTGCATCATATTTAAATTTTCCGCTTTGGTCAATTTGTGATCTTGTAATACTGCTTGTATAGTCTTTATTTCTTGCTAGTAGTTTACCAATATAAGCATCAACAGGTTCACCTCTAGTAACTTCAATTTTTATTTTGTTTGTTTCGGGTGTTTCCCCACTATAATCGGTACCTTCTTCTGTTTGTTGAGTATCTGATCTTGATGTTCCACTATTATCTATATCTGAATTTGCAATGGATGTTGAATCAGATTCTCTTTGTAATGTCTGATCTTTAATAATTGTTTGGCCAGAACCTGTTATATTTTCCTTTTTAAATACTATTTCATCTATAGTATCTTTTGATTCTGCAGATGTTCTTTGTATATAGTGGTTCCATTGTGTAACTAAACTATCTATATGCTCATCTATTGTTTCACCTATTGTGGTCATTGTTGTTGGAATTTTATAATTTGCATCGGTATATGCAATTTCATCTGCTACAGCAAATGTTAAATCGTATGAGGTACCAGTACTATTAAGTTCAAAAGTTGCTGTTTTTAAAAGTACCTTGAACCTGTAAGGTCCTGCTATGTCCTTAATTTGTCCACCGTTATCGTGATCATTTATATCATCTTCGTACCCTTGAAAATTAATTTCAAAAAAGAAGGGTGCTCCGTCTACACCTCTGGCAGAATCGGCTGGTATACCCAGTCTACGTCTACCTAATACTATCATATCAAAAAAGTTAGCCGCACCTGGTTGTTTTATAGTGCAATCAATAGTTTTTGTAATTTTGCCACCAGTGCCACTGGGAACTGACATTATTTCAACATCATCTATAAGTGTTCCGGTTACGCCTGTTTGTGCTAGTACTACAGTATTTTCCGGTTTAGCCGAATAGGCGCCATTTAAGAATCCGCCCTTAGATGTAACTTCTCCTCCTGTGGTTGTTCTTGGTTCTCCTTCGGTATCATCGCTTCTAACTTCTGTTTGATCTTCTACAGGCGGTATCATATATAACTTTATGTTATATGTAACATTATCAAAATTGTCTAAGGGATTGGTTGGTATATTACCTAGGTATCCGTTTTTAGTTGTGTTTGTTCCTGCCATTTTTAGCCCATCATATTTTTGACTGTTTCCGGCGATGGTATTTTTATTACAACTCCTGCTTTGAAATCATTGAGAGGGTCTTTAATTATATCAGGATTCTTAAGTGCGAATACCCACCATAGTCTGGGAGTACCATATAATTCATTTGCTAAAATATCCGGTCTACCTACATGTGCATCTTTGATTTTAAAATCTATTTCGTAAGAATCTGTTGGTATTTTAGGTAAGGTATTTATATCCAGAAATCCTTCAAATGTTCCTGCATTTCTTAAAAAACTATCACTTCTATGAAAATCTGCCATTAAATATATCCGTCCTTGTATGCTTTGCCATTTCTCAATGTATCGAGATTAAAGTTTTTACGCAATTTATGTGGTGTGTAAGTTGGGTATAAATCAAAAGTAACTGTGGAAGTTGTTGGTACATACGTTGTAGTATTTTCGTTACCTACTTTTATTTCTACAGGAACATAATCAACATCGGGCGGTAGTTCAATTGAATAAGACAATACAACTACAGGAACTTTGTTAAATCCGTGATCACCTAAATATTCAAATAACATTACAGGAGGCGGGGTACCAAATGTTCCGTTAGCAACCGATTGATCACCATAAAAAGATTTAGTTACTACTCTGGCAAATTGCATCAATCCCACAAAATACCTGCCCTCGTCTATATTATTAACTGAGAATGTCGATACTACTGTTAATCTAGGTGGTGTTGACATTTGATATGTATTAATAGGATAATTCATCCCCTGCATCTGTTGTTGATCATATTCTGCAGATGCTGATACATAAATTTGTGGAGTGTACTGCCAAACTAAACCGCCTGATGACTTAATAGGTTGCATAACAGAGTTTTTGTCTTCTCCGTAAAATCTTTTAGCACCTCCGGCCTTTGGTCTTAGTCTCGCTCTCCAATCAAAGTTTGATGTAAATCCTTGTCCTTCACTTGGATTAATTGCTGTTGAACTTGCGGCCTGATTACTTTGCTGGCCCAACTGTTGTTTTAATTGTTGCTCACTTAATTGCCTAGCACCAAAGAGCAAATTACTACCTGGATTCCTACTAGGACCGGCATTACCATCATAAAAGAATGAATAAAAATCTGCATCAGACAATCCGCCTAATATTGCACCTGTAACTGTTGTTCCGCCCGGTATTTTGCCTAATAGGTTATTACCTACACCGCCTATTAATCCTTTTAAGTAATCTTTTCCGCTTGGCATTAAATCTCCTTGTATGTAACTATTTATCGTATTCATTAAAACAAGTTTTAATTTGCCAGTTTCTATAAATACTTATTGACAATGCACAGGAACTGTGTATAATAACACAATATAAATGAACGATAATTTTGAGGAGAGTTATAATGGCACAGCCTAAAAAGGTTAATTATCTTAACAACAAAGACATTCTAAAAGAAATACACAAAAGTAAGATGACTTACTGTTATGTAGCAGATGAAAAATATGCAGATTTTGATGTAATTTTAGAAGATGTTAAAAAAATCAATAGAAACAGTATAAAAGTTGCAAGAGAAAACAGAGCGGCACAAATACAATCAGCAGGGTATCAAGCCGCAATGGCATTACATGACCCTAAAGATTACAAAAATAAGCCAAAACAAAAAGAATTTGCAATAGATCCTAAAAGTATAGATCAAGAAGATTTAGTTTTTAGAGTTATGGATATGGATCACATACCTGAAGAACCTGGTAGAAAAAAGAATCCTAGAAACGAAGCAGAAACAAAAGCAAAAGTAAACTTTCCTCCTTTTAAACATTATGCTTACATAGGCGGTGAATTAAAAGAAGTTGCAAGAAGTCATTGGCAAGGTAGTTTAAGTAATGGTGAGTTCTCTGTAGATCATGGAAGGATTACAAACAAATTGGGGACTATGTTCCTAAAACTAGTTGAACGTTATTCACACAGATCAAACTGGAGAGGATATACTTATGTTGACGAAATGAGAGGTCAGGCATTAGTCCAATTATCGCAAATTGGATTACAATTTAATGAAGCAAAATCAGATAATCCGTTTGCATATTATACTGCCGCAGTTAATAATAGTTTTACAAGAATTTTAAATTTAGAGAAAAGAAATCAGATGATTAGAGATGATATTCTAATCGACAGTGGACATTTACCAAGTTACGGTAGACAAATCCAACATGAAGAAGAAATGCGTGTCCTCAGAGAGGCCGCACAACAAGAAGATACACAAGACTAATTTATGGCGCAACTGTTTAAGACAGCGGCCTGCTTTACGGATATTCATTACGGATTAAAGCAGAATAGTCGTTTACATATAGAAGATTGTCACAGGTTTGTGGACTGGTTTATTGCAGAAGCAAAAGCCAGAAATGCAGAAACTTGTATATTCCTCGGCGATTGGAATCATCACAGAGCAAGTATTAGTGTTGCGACTATGAATGCATCTATTCAAGACTTTAAAAAATTAAATGATGCATTTGAAACTGTTTACTTTATAACAGGCAACCACGACTTATATTACAAAGATAAAAGGGAGTTGAATAGTATAGAATATGCTAGAGACTTATCTAACTTTGTAATGGTGGATGAACATTTCTTACAAGATGAAGTAGCGATTATTCCTTGGCTTGTTGGTGATGAATTCAAACAAGTACAAAAAATGAAATGCAAATATATGTTTGGACATTTTGAATTGCCTTATTTTAAAATGAATGCAATGGTGGAAATGCCAGACCATGGTGGTATTAACGATAAAATGTTAAGTGGACCAGAGTATGTGTTTAGTGGGCATTTTCATAAAAGACAGTTTAAAAATAATATACATTATATAGGTAATGCTTTCCCACACAATTACGCAGACGTAGACGATAACGAAAGAGGCGCCATGTTTTTAACATGGGGAGAAGAACCTTTGTATGTTAATTGGGCAGAATGTCCTAAGTATAAAGTGTTTACACTTAAACAATTATTAGACGACCATGCAAACTTATTAGACCAATACACTTATGCAAGAGTGAAATTAGACATTAGTATTTCGTATGAAGAAGCAAACTTCATAAGAGAGAAAATGGCTGAACAGTATAAAGTTAGAGAACTACAACTTATTCCTATAAAAGAAGAAGAGGAATATGAAGGCGGTGAAATAAGTTTTGAAAGTGTTGATCAAATTGTTATACAACAATTAGAAACAATAGAAAGTAATACAGTAGATAAAGATGTTTTAATAGACATCTATAACAGCATAGAAACTCAATAATGTTAAAGATTAAAAACGTATCAGCAAAGAACTTTATGAGTGTTGGTAACAACACACAGGCAGTTAATTTTGACAACTGCCAACTTACACTTGTATTAGGTCATAACTTAGATATGGGCGGAGACGGTAGCAGAAACGGTACTGGTAAAACTACTATAATAAATGCATTAAGTTACGCTCTTTATGGAGATGCCTTAACTAATATCAGAAAAGATAATCTAATAAACAAAACTAACGGCAAAGGTATGATTACCACTGTAGAGTTTGAAATAGAGGGTAAATCTTATCGTATAGAAAGAGGCAGACGACCTAATGTATTAAAATTTTACATAGATGGTGAAGATGCAATTAATGAAGAACAACAAGGCGATAGTCGAGAAACACAAAAAGAAATAGAAAAAATAATTGGATTCCCTCATAACATGTTCAAGCATTTAATTGCACTCAACACATATACAGAACCTTTCCTTGCTATGAAAAACAATGATCAACGTGATATGATTGAGCAGTTGTTGGGTATTACAGAATTATCTGAAAAGGCAGAAGTACTAAAAGAAAGACAAAAGCATACAAGAGAAAATATCAGAGAAGAGGAAATCAGAATAAATGCTGTGGAAGAAAGTAATAAAAGAATTGAAAAAAATATTAACGAGATAGAAAGTCGCAGTAGAGCATGGGAAAAGAATAAGGAAGATAAACTTATTGAATTAGGCGAAAAAATAATTCGCATGGAAAGAATAGATATTGATACAGAATTGGCAAATCATAAATTATTGTCAATTATAAAAGATAAAGTTTCACAAAAAACTACTTTAGAAGCAGATCAGACAAGATTAACAAATAGTGCAGATCGCAGTAAGGCTAAACTGGAAGAACTGCAGAGTAATTTATTAAGTGCAAAAGAAGGTGTTTGCCCTGCTTGTGGTCAGGATACAGCACACTTAGAAACACATGAAGAATACACTGAAGAACTACAGGAAAAAATCACAGCAGAAAAAGAATACTATGATGATCTAGAGTTACAACTGTTAAAAACATGTGGAGCAATAGATGAATTAGGTGATATTCCTGCTGTTCCAGAAGTATATTATGATACATTAGAAGAAGCATTAGAGCATAAACATAATGTAGAAACAATGCAAACAAATTTAGAAACAATGGCATTAGATGTAAATCCCTACATAGAACAAATAGAAGGATTAAAGGCTACAGGCATACAGGAAATTAGTTTTGAACTAATGAATGAACTTACACATTTACAGGAACACCAGGATTTCTTATATAAATTGCTTACTAGTAAAGACAGTTTTATCCGTAAAAGAATTATAGACCAAAACATAGCATACTTAAATCACAGATTGGCACATTACTTAGACAAATTGGGTTTACCTCATGATGTTAAATTTGCAAGTGATTTAGGTGTAGAGATTACTGAATACGGTAGAGATTTAGACTTTGATAATTTAAGTAGAGGAGAACGTAATAGACTTATACTTGGTCTAAGTTGGAGTTTCAGAGACATCTATGAAAGTCTAAACAGACCTATGAACTTGATGTGTATAGATGAACTTATTGACAGTGGTATGGACAGTATGGGTGTAGAAAACGCCTTAGGCATATTAAAGAAAATGCATAGAGAATCCAGTAAAAATATTATGTTAATATCACATAAAGAAGAACTTGTAGGTCGTGTAAATAATGTATTAACCGTTGTAAAAGAAGGCGGGTTTACAAGTTATAACACGGATACAGAGTATGTTAATTGATATACACTTTGGAAAAGAAAAATCCTATACACTAACATACAAAATTTACGATACAGAACACGGTAGACTTTTCTACAACAGAATGAAAAGTCAGGAAAACAATCTAATCAGCAGAAAAGAATTTTACGGATTTGGAGAAACTGAACAGGATATTCTGTCTGAACTAAATGATATTAAAAATTTTGTTGCTGACAGAATGCCAGAAAAAAATCTGGGAGACGACCTTAATGTGTTGCATAGTGATTTTGTAGAATTACACAATTACGCAGAACAAAATGATTCTGAATTATATGAAGTGCTTAGAGACTTTAATTACAGAATCCATCATTTAGAATTTTTACAAAACAAACTGAATAGTTCAACAATTTATTTTATGTGTGATGGAGATGCCGGGGTAACACTACCGAACTCTGCACTTGATCATTTTACAATTACTCGAGAGCCAGGAAAGTTATATATGGCATATCCACATGTGGGTAAATCTTTTTATTCAGTATATCTAGATAATGATTTAGATATTACTCCTGATCAAATAGAATGTACTACACTGATGCGTAACACATTGTTTATGTGGTTTGGACAAGGAGTATATAATACTGTGAGTACACAGAACACTCAGATGCGTAGAATGTTTAAATTTTATACTCAGGTACAGGAAAAAATTCCATACGACTTTGACGATAAAAGATTAACTATTGGAAATTTGTTGTTGGGTGAATTAATTGATATGCCAGATAACATAGTAGAAACATTAGCAAAACACAAATATTTACATAGTTGGAATTGTAAGTAACGCATTAAATAGGTCCTACGGACCTTTTCAAACTACATTCAATCGTTTCGTTTCACTTCACTCTTTCATTTGTTTGAAAGTTTTTTTAAGTATACCGTTATCATGTATGTTGGAGTCATAACTCACCTATACAAGGTGAGAATGGTGTCATCATGTGATGCCATCGCCATCTTAACTTCGGGTGCTATTAGGAACCGGTGAGCCTTCTGTCCCCATACACTACCGTCACGAATCTCACGGAAGCCACGTAACCTTTGTAAGTTCAATTACATAACTTGTAGGTTGCTTTTTCTCAGAGCCTACATCCTTTTAATACTGTTTAACGTGTGTTTGTATCTTTGCCGTCATACATCTCCAGAGTCCCGCACCGTGTTTAACGGATTGTCAAGGAGCCCGATTTAATTTGCCTCGGTTGGGGCCGGTGTATGATCCTATGTGTGCCTGTGTTAGTTTGACTTGGTGTCTGTTTGGGCCATAATGAGTTCTTATCAGCAAATAGTTATCAGTCTGATAGTGCTTCTTTAAGGATTTTTGAACCGCCTACTCTAACGTTGATAATTCCGTTGTAGTAGTCGTCTGATAATAGTACTTCTCTATCAAATTGTTCTTTGGCTTCCAAGTAACTGGCAACACCTCTACTTGGACAAAAATATAATATTTCTCTTGTAAAATTGTCTTCACCTAACTCAATTACATCTTCTTTTAAGTAATCATTACTACCCCAATAAGTACGCCAGTCTGATTCTTTATAACCACGCCGTTTGTTCTTTTTGCCTTTTAAAGGGGGTTTTGTGGTTTTAAACTTTGCAAGTTTTTTACCTACATATTTTTTATTGTTGGTATTGTTTGTGATAAGATATACAAATGCTTCACAGTCTTCTGGTAATTCTGTGACTTCTTTTTGTTTATATAACCACATTATAAGTATTCGTTGCTTTCAGAACTATCGCCGTTTTTTGCTTTGGTGTAGTTGCTTAACACTTCTATAAATAACGACCTTTCTTCAGTAGACATATTCCATGCTTCAGTATAAGAAACTTTGCCTTCACTGTATATTGTTAATTCTACAATGTTCTTATAAAGTGCCGATCTGTCTGTTTTTAACTTCTCTAGGAACTGAACTATTTCTTCAGGTTCGGCTGTCGCTAGGAAGCCATGAAAAAATTTACAGGATCTAATACTATTGTACTTTCTGTAACTTCTTCACAATCTTCACAAAGGAATTGTATTTCTTTTTTAATACCATTTGTGGAAATTTTACTGCTTTGTTCTTCTATTTTCTTTCCAATAGATGCTTCACAGTTATTTAAGAACTCTATAATATGTTCTCGATCAGTCACTTCAATAGTTTCTTCTCCTTCCTGCATAATTATTTTTTCTATACTGTCTGCAATTAAGTTAAAGTTTAAAACAGCAATTCTATTAAATGTTTCGTTGAATATTTGCAGTTTGTCCATATCGTCAGGCAACTCTGATATTCCCTGTAAACTTCTAGTTGTTTGGAAATTTATAAGTCCTGCTTCTATAGTGCTTTTATATTTAACAGGCCTTAGTGCTACTTTTAACCCTTCCCATTCTGCAATATTAATTTCTTCTAAAGGTTGTATTTGGTCCAATGAGTCTTGTATACTTGTTGTGCCTGTTAGTTCTTTGTCCTCACAATTTTTACATTTTGCAGTTACTTCCATTTCGTCACCATAGGTAGCAGACTGAATACCCATAAGTATTGCATCTACATCTATATTTGTTAATTCTTGTGGCTTTAATACACTAGGAACACAACTCTTAATAACCTGTACTACTGCTTCACCATTCAACAATGCATCTGGATTCTTCATTAAGATTTCATCCTTTGCTGTCATAGGAAAAACGGCAACTTCTTTGCTTTCTGGAAAATCTAGATCTTCGTCTGTATTGAACAAACCTCCACTAGGTAATTTCATGTACAATTTAGGTTGTCTAAAATGTCCTGCTAATGGATTTGTTTTATTCGTCATAATTAAAACTCCTGTTAATTCTTCTGATAAATACTATATGAGTTTATCTACGATATATTTATCATAGTTAAAACAGCATATAATGGAATTTTAGTAGATGGATACAATTAATTTAGATAATGGACAAACAGTAGTACCAGATTGGGCTAAAGAAGTGACCATGAAAAAAATGGCGTCTGATATGTCTAAATTGTCAGGTACTATACAATCCGAAAACGAAAAGTTAATAAAAGCAATTACAGGAGGTAAGGGTAGTAATAAAGATGCCAATGATGCATCTAAGGCCTCTAAAGAATCCACAAAAACAAAAAAAGAAGAAACAAAAGAAGTTAAAAATACTGTTAAAGAATATAGTAAATTAAGAGCCGCATCTGTGGCTTTGGGAGTTGGTTTAGGCGGATTTATAGGAACAGTAGTGAAGGGCTCTGCCGCACTTGCTGGTGCTATAGCGGCCTTAACTACAGATACTTTATTTAGATATACTGCATCGCTTAACCGATTGACTGATGTTGGGTTGAATCAAGCCGACGAATTTATGGATACTAATTTTGCTTTAAGGTCATTGGGTATGAGTTTAGAGGAAGCCACTAACTTTACTCTAGGTGCGGCAGGAGCCATGCAGGCATTGGGAGGAGATTCTATTAATAATTTACTTAAACAGTTTAATGCCTTAAATGCAAATGGTGCCGATTTTGGATTAACACTACAAGACAACATAGATATTTTAAAAGAAGAAATAAACTTTGCAACTAGATTGGGAAATATTGGCCAATTAGATGAAAAACAACGAACTAGATTAATACAACGAACAGAAAAACTTTTAGAAACACAAATTGAATATTCAGGTGTATTAGGGGAAAGTGTTGAAACTGTTCGAGCATTTACTATACAATTATTGCAATCACAATCAGACTTTCAAGCAAGACTGTTAATGCTAAATGAAGACGCAAGACAGGAACTGATAAAAAGCACCCAGGAGTTTGCAAGTGTTTTAAGAGCAACAGGTGGTGAACTAGGTGGTGAACTAGCCGCGGCGGCCATAGAAGCAGGTTCGTTTGGTGCAATAGGATTCAGTGAAGCCGCAAAAAGATTTGTAACTGTATTACCCAGCCTAGCAGGAGACTTTAATAGGGTAGTACAAGGATTTAACCGTGGTTTGTTAGACGGCGAAGATGTTGCTTTACAATTTACAGAAACCATGGGTCTGTTGACCGAGGGAGAAAAACAGAGAATATTTGCTATTGCCAGAACAGGTGATGCTCAGGCTCTGGCATTGGCTAAAGGTGTGATGCAATTTGAAAAATCGGTGAAAAAAATAGCAGAAGCCGGAGTAGATCTAACTCCAGTGGAGTTCCAAAGAACTATGAATTTGTTGACTTCTACAGGAACGCAACTTATAACTACATTCGGTGCTGTAAAAGATAAGTTTATACTGTCGTTTATAGATGGTATAGATTACGACGCATTTAATAATTCTTTTAAGGCATTAAGAAATGCAGTAACAGAACTAGCACAAACATTTTTTGGAATAGAAGGTGATCAATCAGAAATAGCAAAAAGTTTAGGTGAAAAACTTCCTGTAGCAATAGACTTTATGACTGTGAAAATTGGATTATTTAACCAAAAGGTACAGGATTTCTTAGATAAAAATAAAGATGCAGGATTTTTCAAAACATTTACTGATGTTGTAAAACCAGCTCTTGTAAAATTGTTTGATATGATAGCAATGGAATTCGGTGTAATGCTTCACGGTATAGGTTTAAGAATAAAGTCAGCATTGCTTCCTTTTTATGAATTAAGTGAAGAAGAAATACAAGCAGAAAAAGATGCTAAAAGAGATGAAATTCAAACTTCATTAAATCAAAAATACAGCCTTGCCACAGCACAAGGTATTGCAGAAAGGGAAGGAATAGTTAAAGTTAAAAATGATCCGGTAGATCCAGCATTTATTGGTCCCCCGAAAAAAGAGACCCAAGATAATGATCCGGTAGATCCAGCATTTATTGGTCCCCCGAAAAAAGACAAAAAAGACACCCAAGATATAATTAAATCCAGAACAAATCAATATGGTAAAACGACACCTGGTTACCTAGCAGACGTAGAGGGTCAAAGATTTTTAAATACAGCGGGTACTCAAAGTTCTCCAGCTCAAATAATCAGTTTGGGTTCTACAACATTAAACAAAAAAGAACAACAGGCTATGGATATGCTTATGAAATTACATAAAGAAGGCCAACTCTCAGCGATAGAGACTAATTTACAAATGCAGGCGTCAAGAATTCCAGAAAATATGAGGGGTATAACCGGCCCTGATTTTAAACAATCCTTCGACACAGATAACGTGCAAGGTCTATCCAATGAAGAAATGAAAACATATCTAGAAACTCTTATCCTCTTAACAAGAAAACAAACAAAAACCATAGAACAAGGCAATATGTAGCCAAGACTCCCAGTTTCTTCTTGACAACTTCAGATAAATAGTGTAATATAACTAAAAGGAATCTTATATGAGTTGGAAAAAGTATTTTACATCAGTCGACAACAGTGGATTACCACTGAATGTAACAGGCAACCAGTCTGAAACAGGTCCTGGTGCGGCTTCCAGCAGATATGCAAGTTGGCTACCTGAAGTATATGCAGGTTCTCCCAACAGATTAATGAGATATATGCAGTATGACCAAATGGATAACGATTTGGAAATAAATGCCGCTTTAGATACAGTCGCAGAATTTGGCACACAAGAAGATGAATATTCAGGATTACCTTTTGAAGTCAAGTTTAATGCAGATCCTACAGATACAGAAAATTCCATTATCAGCAAAACAATTAAACAATGGAGTAAATTAAACGATTTACACAAAAGAGTATTTGGTATATTTAGAAGTACTATTAAATACGGAGATCAATTCTTTATCAGAGACCCAGAAACATATAAGTTATATTGGGTTGATCCTGCAAACATTGAAAAGGTTATTGTAAACGAAAGTGAAGGTAAGAAGATTGAAACTTACTTTATTAAAAATTTAGAACCTTTATTTGAAGAATTAACAGCAACAAGTGTAGCAGGATTACATGCAAGACCATACGGAAGTGGACAGGGTCTTACAGGTGTAATGGCAGGCGTAAACAGTACAGCAAATGCTTATGGTACTGGAGCAATAGATGGTGCAGATCAAGGCACTCCTGTTGATGCTAAACACATTGTTCACGTAAGTTTAACACAAGGAATGGATCATGCATGGCCATTTGGTGTTAGTATATTAGAACCCATATTTAAGGTTTTCAAGCAAAAGGAATTGCTTGAAGACTCTATAATTATATACAGGGTACACAGAGCACCTGAAAGACGTGTGTTTATGATTGATGTTGGTAATATGCCACCTCACAAAGCAAGACAGTATTTAGAACAAGTAAAATATGAAGTACAACAAAAACGTGTACCTAATAAGAAAGCAGACGGCAGTGGTGTTGTAGATGCCGCATATAATCCAATGAGTATGTTGGAAGACTATTTCTTTGCACAAACGGCAGATGGTAGAGGCAGTAAAGTTGACACATTACCAGGCGGAGAGAATTTAGGACAAATAGATGACTTAAGATATTTTAACAATAAATTATTAAGAGGACTTAGAATACCAAGTTCTTACTTACCTACAGGGCCTGATGACGGGTCAGCAGTATACAACGACGGTAAAGTAGGTGTTGCTTATATACAAGAATATAGGTTTGCAAAGTATGTAGAAAGGCTTCAAAGACAGATACAAGAAGACTTAGATAAAGAATTTAAGATGTTTTTAAAGCATCGTGGTGTTGATATAGATAATGCATTATTCAATATAGAATTCAATAAACCACTTAATTTTAGCACATATAAAGACTTACAATTGGATACAGAACGTGCTCAATTATATAATGCAGTAGCGGCAGTTCCTCACTTATCCAACCAATTTAAACTTAAAAAATACTTGGGACTTACAGAGCAGGAGATAAAAGAAAACGAAGAGCTCTGGAGATCTGAAAACGGATACGAGAAATACGAAACACAGGATGGTAAATCTGCAGAACTTAGAAACTTGGGTATTAGACCTAATGATCCAATGGCAGTAGATCCTAATTTTGAAATACCAGCAGGAGATATTCCATTGGCAGATCCAACAGCCGGTGAAGAAGGCATAAATACTGATGATACAGGTGAAGGGACGCCTCCAATAACACCAGGCGGAGCAGGTAGTTTATAATGAGATTAATAGAATTTTACAATCCAGAACTTGACGAGTTTGTTAAAAGAAGTAAAGAGGACACTAGAAAATCCAAACTTACTTTGGAAGAGTTAGGCAAATTAAGAAAAGTAAGGGACCTTAAAGACAAAGAAAAAACAGAACATGATAAATTTGTTAAGGTCATGTATGCGACTCCTTCAGGCGATGCAGGTGGCGGTTTAATTTAAACTAGTTTTTAAGTAAAACACCTAAAATAGTAAATATTAAGACATAATAATGCGAAATCACCATTTTCGCATCAAAAACATCATTTTCACACCGTTTTGCAACAAATATACATACATCATATAAGTACTTAACAGGGTAGTTTAGGCACTTACGTCTGAGCCACCAAAAAAAAAATTTAATCGGAGAGACCACAATGTCAGAATCAAGAACACAATTAGAAAACATTCTTGAACTATTACTAGCCGAAGAAAACGAAAAAGCGGAAGAATTGCTTCATGAGTATGTTGTTGCTAAAGCAAGAGCAGAATATGAAAAAGTTCTAGACGAAGACGTTTCAGAGGAAGAAGCAGTTGAAGAATCTGAAGAATCAGAAGAAGAAGCAGTAGAAGAATCAGAGGAATCTGAGGAAGAGGCTGTTGAAGAAGCAGAAGAGTCAGAAGAAGAAGCAGTCGAAGAAGAAATTGAAGTTGATGAAGTAATTGATCAATCAAATGACTTTGCAGATGATATTTCAGCAGACGAAGAAGGTACATTTGAAGACGAAGCAGAAGACGAGTTAGAGTTAGACGCTGAAGATGACAGTGAAGAAGACCTAGAAGATAAAGTTGATAATATCGAAGACGAGCTAGAAGACCTCAAAGCAGAATTTGAAAAATTATTAGCAGACGACGAAGAAGGCGAAGTAGAAGACGGCGAAGAAGCAGAAATGGATGCTGAAATGCCAGATGAAATGGACCTAGAGTCAGTCGAATATGACTTAGACGAAGAAGTTGCAGAAGAGTCAGACGAAGTTGTTGAAGAAGCAACTAAACTTTCTGACAATGTAGCGGCACCAAGTGGCGGACAAGCAGATAACGAACAAGGTATGAAAATGCCTGCTCCATCTAAAATCGCAGACGGTAAAACTAAAGCAGTTGTTCTAAAAGACGGCGGCGAAGGCAACAAAGGTGAGTCAGCAAAAGATCACACACCATCAGACAACATTAAAGTTGAACCTAAAAAGGCATAAGTCTTTTTAATTACTGAGGATTAAACAATGGCTAATAAACTTTATGAATATCTAAGTCCAGAAGCATCTAATGTCCAGATAATGGAATCAAAAGATGGTAAGGACCTATATATGCAGGGTTTGTTCATACAAGGTGATGTAAAAAACCAAAATGGTAGAGTATATCCCAAAGATGAAATTAAGAAGGCTGTTGATAGTGTAAAAGAACGTCTTGCCAAAGGTGAGACTGTGATGGGTGAGTTAGATCACCCTGAAGAATTACAAATAAATTTAGACCGTGTGAGTCACATAATTCAAGAAATGACTTATGACGATTCAAACGGTTTGGGCAAACTTAAAATTATAGAAACACCGATGGGTAATATTGCGAGAGCATTATTAAAAGCAGGTGCTAAACTTGGTGTAAGCAGTAGAGGTAGTGGAAACGTCGACGGAAGTGGACAAGTAAGCGACTTTGATATTGTTACAGTGGACATTGTGGCACAACCAAGTGCTCCTGACGCCTATCCTAAATCTATATATGAAAGTTTATTTAATATGCGAGGCGGAGCTCAAATGTTTGAGACCGCTAGTGCATTAACACACGATAAAAGTGCAGAAAAACACTTGGTGAAAGCAATCACTGGTTTCATCAATGATTTAAAATTATAAGTAGGAGACTACTATGGCAGTGAATTTTACAGAACTACTTGAGAACGCAGAATTAACAGAAGATGTTAAATCTGCTCTTCAAGAAGCATGGGAAGGTAAAATTTCTGAAGCAAGAGAAGAACTTACTGCGGAACTTAGAGAAGAGTTTGCACAGCGATACGAACATGACAAAGGTCAAATAGTAGAAGCAGTTGACAACTTTATTTCTGAAAAAGTAGAAGCAGAAATTTCTGAAATTGTATCAGAAAAACAAGCCCTTGCGAACGATCGAGTAAAATACACGAAAGCAATTAGTGAGCACTCCAAAGTACTTGACAAATTTGTAACTGAAATGGTTGCTAAAGAAGTTAAGGAACTTAGAGCAGATAGAGCAAGAACAAGTGAACATGTAACTAAATTAGATAATTTTGTTGCAGAGCAACTTGCTAATGAACTATCTGAATTCCACGAAGACAAAAAAGGTCTTGTAGAACAGAAAGTCAAAATGGTAAGAGAAGGCAAGAAGCAATTAGCAGAAGCCAAACAAGATTTCATTAAGAAAGCGGCAGACAAAGTCGAAGGCGTTGTCAATAACGTTATTACTAATGAAGTTAAATCTTTCCGTGATGATATCACTAAAGCACGTGAAAATGACTTCGGTCGAAGAATTTTTGAAGCATTTGCAAATGAATATGGCGTGAGCTATTTGAATGAAGCAAAAGAAATCAAGAAAATACAAAAACAGGTAACTCAGTTGGAAAATCAACTTAACGAATCTAAGCAAGAAATTGCTAACAAAGAAGAAGCAGTTAAATTAACTGAATCTAAGTTAAGAGTTTCAGAAGATCGTTTCGAAAGAAAGGAAAAACTAAACGAATTGATGGCCCCATTGGGTAAAGAAAAGAAAGAAATCATGTCAGATTTACTTGAAAGTGTTAAAACTGAAAAACTGGAAGAGTCCTTTAACAAGTACTTGCCTTCAGTTTTAGATGGAGAAACACCAAGAGCGAAGAAGACATTGTCAGAATCAGTTACTAGTGAACATACTGGTAATAAGGCGGCTGTAATAACAGAAGCCGATGACAAAAGTGCGAATGATGTTGTAGAAATTGACATGATTCGTAAATTAGCCGGACTTTCAATAAATTAATAGGAGTTAGAAATGGCAGACTTATTTGAAAGCAACTGGTCAGCAACTAAAGACGCTTTACTAGAAGGTCTTTCTGGAAACAGAAAATCTTCTTTAGATGTTGTCCTCGAGAATACAAAAAGACATTTGTCAGAGGCCGCAACAGCAGGTGCCACAGGTGCAGGTTCAGTCGCAACTTTAAACAAAGTAATGTTACCGTTAATTAGAAGGGTTATGCCTTCTGTTATCGCTAACGAACTTGTTGGTGTACAACCAATGAGTGGTCCAGTAGGACAAATCCACACATTAAGAGTACGTTATGCGGAAACTGGTGGTGGAGCAACAGCAGGTGATGAGGCTCTTAGCCCATTCAAACTTGCTTCTTCATATGCAGGAAGCCCAGATGCAACAGCATCAGCAGAGGGAAATCCTGGAAGAAAAATGAGCATTCAAATCTTAAAAGAAACCGTTGAAGCAAAGACAAGACGTCTAAGTGCTAGATGGACTTTTGAGGCGGCTCAAGACGCAGAATCAATGCATGGCGTAGACGTCGAAGCAGAAATTATGCAGGCATTAGCACAAGAAATCGTAGTTGAAATCGACCAAGAAATTATCGGTTCACTAAGAACTCTTGCAGGTGCAGGTACAACTTTGAACTTCGGTGGTTCCCTAACAGGTACTCCAGCATATATTGGTGATAGACATGCTCTATTAGCAATCGAGATTAACAGAGCGGCTAACAGAATCGCGGCTAGAACAAGACGTGGTGCTGGTAACTATATTGTTGTTTCTCCAGAAGCATTGACAATACTACAATCTGCAAGTACTTCAACATTTGCTAGAACAACTGAAGGATCTTTTGAAGCACCTACAAATACTAAATTTGTTGGTACACTAAACGGATCAATCAAAGTTTTTGCTGATAACTATGCGGCTGACGGAACTAAAGTTCTTGTTGGTTACAAAGGATCAAGCGAAACTGATGCTCCAGCATTCTATTGTCCGTACATTCCATTAATGAGCACAGGCCCAGTAATGGACCCAAGCACATTTGAACCAGTAGTAAGTTTCATGACCAGATACGGTTATAAAGAACTTACAAATACTGCTTCATCTCTTGGTAATGCGGCAGACTATGTTGACGCAGTCACATTGTCAGGTGTAACATTCCAGTAAGCCGAAAGACTTATTAGAAAAATTAAGAGCTCTCTTTGAGGGCTCTTTTTTTGAGTGGAATTTCATAATTAAGATTTATGATAAATAGTCTTATAGAACTTTAATAGGCATAGGAAATTTTAAATGGCAACAAAACGTACTTATATCGGTGTTGATGAAGAATTAGTAGTCAAGGGTAGACTAACGATTGAGGGTAATGTTACCCAAATAGAATCCACACAAGAAGTAAACCGTGTAGAATCAAATGTATTTGTAATTAATGCTGACGGTGATGCAGGTACTTCGGTATTAGCAATTAAAAGCGGAAGTGATTTTGCCAATTTATCCTTTGCTGGAACAAATTTAATTTCAAGTCAAACAATTACCAGTAATATTTTTATACCTAATTCAGGTAGTTTGGTGGTTGACTCTGGTGCCACCTTAACTGGTAATATATTTACAGGTGTTGCCAACGAAGCAGGTGCTCTAACAAATGATAGAACATTAACATTAACAGGTGATGTATCAGGAAGTGTTTCTTTAGGATTAAATGCAAATACATCTTCTCCCTCTTTAAATGTTACTATTACTGCTAATGCAGTAGAGTTAGGCACAGATACAACTGGACCATATGCAAGAACTGTAGTTGCAGGTACAGGAATGGATATAACAAGTGCCGCATCTGATGATGCCACAAACTATACAGTATCCATAGACAATACAGGTGTTAGTGCGGCCAGTTATGGATCAAATGCTTCAACAGTTAGCAATTTTACAGTAAATGCTCAAGGACAACTAACAGCGGCGGCAAATCAACCAATAAGTATTACCTCAGATCAAATAACAAATTTAAGTGTAACTGATACAGGTGGAGACGGAAGTTTAACATACAGTAGTGCCACTGGTGTGTTTACATATACAGGTCCTAATCAAGCAGAAGCAAACGCCAGGATAGCGGCGGCACCTACACAAGTAAGAGCACATCTTAGTCATGTAGATGCAGGTGGCGATGGCTCATTTAGTTATAACAATACAACAGGTGTATTTACATATACAGGACCTAATCAAGCAGAAGCAAATGCAAGAATAGACGCCGCACCATTAAACGTAAGAGCACATCTTAGTGCAAGTAATGGTGTTGATTATAATAGTTCAACAGGTGCCTTCCAGGCAGTTGAAGCAGAAATACAACATGATAGTTTAGACGGATTTGTAGCAAACGAACATATAGATCATAGTGGCGTAAGTCTAACAGCAGGTACAGGTTTAACAGGTGGCGGAGATATTACTACAAGTAGAACTTTCAATGTTGTAGGCGGTGATGGTATTACAGCAAATGCTAATGATATAGAAGTAGACAGTACAGTTGTAAGAACAACTGGTACGCAAACAATTACAGGCGATAAAACATTCACAGGTACGGTAGATTTATCAGGTGCAACATTACCTGGTAATGTTAATTTTGCTGGAAATATAACAGCAACGAATATTGATACTGTAACTCAAACTGATTCTATAGTAACAGATAATAATATCTATCTTAACAAAGGTGGTTCTGATCAAGACGCAAAAATACAAGTAGAACACACTACTGCAAATGTATATTTAAAATGGGACGAAGGAACAGATAGATGGCAGTTTAGTAATGACGGTTCTACAGACTATAATATGCTTACAGAAGCAGATGTAGAAGGTTTCTTTAGTGCCAGTGATGCAGGTGGAGACGGAAGTTTTACTTACTCAGCAGGAGTATTTACATACACTGGACCTAATCAAGCAGAAGCAAATGCAAGAATTTCAGCCGCGCCTACACAAGTTAGAGCTCACCTTAGTGTAACAGATGCAGGCGGAGATGGATCACTTGCTTACAATAATAGTACAGGTGTTATTACATATACAGGACCAAGTGCAAGTGAAACTAGAGCACACTTTAGTGGCAGTACAGGTATTACATTAAGTAGTGGTGCTATAAGTATTACAAATTCAGGCGTAAGTGCAGGTACATATGGTACAAGCAACGATGTTGCACAATTTACAGTAAATGCTCAAGGACAAATTACAAGTGCAAGTGATGTAGCAATTGATCACGATGCGTTACAAAATTTTGTAGCAAACGAACACATAGATCACACTAGTGTAACTTTAACAGCAGGTAATGGTCTAAGCGGCGGCGGTGATATTACTGCTTCTAGAACTTTTGCATTAGATTTAAATGAACTAACATCAGCGGCAGTTGATGTAAGTGCAGACAGCATAGCAATTATAGATGCAACTGATAATAGTTCAAAGAAAGAAACTATTTCAGATTTAGTAGCCGCAATGGCAGGTTCAGGATTGAGTGCTACAAACGGTGTGCTATCACAAACAGGATTTTCAGGAACAATTGAAAGTGTTGATGTAGGTGGTACAGGTGTTGACGTTTTACAAGGTAGTGCAACACTTGGTAATGGTACTACTCAATATTATATCAGAAGTGTAAATGGTGGCACATATACAACTGCATCAGAGTCAAGTAATGTTATTACAATAGATGGAAACATAACAGCAATTAGAAATGCATTTAGTGTTTCTGACGCCGGCGGTGATGGTTCATTAAGTTATTCTAATGGTGTGTTCACATATACAGGTCCTAGTGCAAGTGAAACAAGAGCCCACATAAGTGGTACAGGTTTAATAGGATACAATAGTGGCACAGGTGTTATATCTACTTCAGCAGACAACTATAGCAGTTGGGGATTCACAACAGATAGTGCTGGTACAGAATCAGTAACAAGTGGTGAGACAATAACAATATCTGGTGGTACAGGTGTTGATGTTACACATAGTGGTAGTACAATTACTATTTCTCAGGATGTTCCAGTAGGTGACATCACAGCCGTTACTGCAGGTAATGGTTTAATAGGTGGCGGTTCATCAGGAGCAGTCACAGTTAATGCGGCCGGCGGTTATGGTATTACTGTTAATGCAGATGATATAGAACTTAGTAATTCAGACGTAAGAGGATTATTTAGTGGTAGTACTGGTGTAAATTACAATAGTGGAACTGGTGCCATTACAGCCGATCAAGCAGAAATTAGATCGTTCTTTAGTGCTGGTGGCGATTTAAGTTACGATAGTGGATCAGGACAATTTAGTTTTACCAATGATGCAGGTGACATTACTGAAGTTATTGCAAGTAACGGTCTAACTGGTGGCGGAACCTCAGGGTCAGTTACACTTGCAGTAAGTGGATTAACAGTTTCAGAATTTTCTGCAGGCTTGTTACAAACAAGTGGAGAATCATTTAGTAATAACGACACTTCCATTATGACATCAGCGGCTATTGAAGATAAGATTCTAGATTACGGATATAGCACAACAACAGGAACAGTAACAAATTTAACTGTTGGTACAGGGTTAGATGTAACCAATGGAACAACTACTCCAAACATTACTTTAGATTTATCAGAACTTACAGATATGACAGGCGCAGTAGTTGGTTCACAAGATGAACTTATCTTACTTGATAACGGTGCAGAAAGAAGAAAATTAATTAGTGAAATCACACTAAGTGACTTTAATAATGACGTAGGTTGGACAACAAACACTGGTACTGTAACAAGTGTAAATGGCGGTAATGGATTAACTGGGTCGGTCACTACATCAGGCTCATTAAATGTTGGTGCAGGTAGTTATATTGTTGTAAATGCAAATGATGTGGCTGTTGACGCCACAACTACAAATACAGCAAGTAAAGTAGTTGCAAGAGACGGAGCAGGTAATGTTGCGGCAACATACTTCAATGGTACAGCAACTTCGGCTCACTATGCGGATTTGGCTGAGATATATGAAGCAGACGCAGATTACGAACCAGGTACTGTTCTAGTTATAGGTGGCGAAAAAGAAGTCACAGTAACAGATGAAGCAGGCAGTTATAAAGTTATAGGTGTTGTTTCAACAGATCCAGCATACTTGATGAATAGTCAAGCAAATGGTGTACCAGTTGCATTACGCGGTAGAGTACCTTGTAAAGTTACAGGTAATGTCAATAAAGGCGATATACTAATTGCTAGTGATACACCAGGACATGCAATGGTAGGTGCTATGCCACATAGTTTGAGTCCACTACAGATAATTGGTAGGGCATTAGAAACTAAAACCGATGCACAACCAGGTATAATCGAAATAGTAGTTTAAACTATAAAAATTCCATATAAAGATAAATAGTATTGACGGAGAAGACTGTGTCGTCATTCATGGATTGGCCATGAAGACACAGACATTGGTTCGTAAGGCATGGTGTCCTTATTACAACTCAATGAACTGACCTGGACATAAAAGTATGGCGATTTTTGGAAATTTTAAGGGTACTACTCAATCCGAATTTAGTATTGGAAAAAGTTCTACCGGCTCTAAAATATCATCAGGCACTCAACCATCAAGCGATATCTCCACAGGTGATATATTCATTGATAGTTCTAATTCAACTTTACAAGTGTATAACGGTGGATGGGAAAGTGTAGGAAGTACTTTAACGGACTTGAACGTTGACTCTGGTACATTATATGTAGACAGCAGTAACGATACAGTCTCCGTCGGCTCAACTAGTTCTAATGACAAACTATTTGTAAATGGTAGTTTAAGATTAGGAACAAATCCAAGTTTAAAACATGGTGGCGCATATTTAGATGTGAGCCACAGTAACGGTACCGCTACCCAATTAAGAATAAGAGATAACAGCAGTGGTAGTGATCCAATATTTAAAATATACGATGCTAGTAATACAAATGAAGTATTTAAAGTACAAGGGTCTACGACCACTATCACAGGTGACATTTCGATATCAGGAAATATAACAGGTGCAGATACTGATAATATTTCAGAAGGCTCAACTAATTTATATTATACAGATGCCAGAGCAAATGCGGCCATAGATGCCAAACTGGTTGGCGACATTACATTTGGTAATGTCACCTCACAATCCACAAACACCGGAGTAGTTGAAGGAGTTGTTTTCCAACCAATTACAGATTATGGAAGTATTACTAGTACAGCAAACATCACAATTGACTATGGTGCAGTAAATGAAGCAGGAACAGTTCCTGCTATAGGAGATTTTGAATATATCTCAGACATATTTGGACCAACCGGAGATAGTTATAAAGTTGATGGATTACCAAGTGCCGCACAACCAGGGCAAATGATTTATGTTAGTGATGAAACAGGTGGATCAGTTATGGCCTTTAGTGATGGCAGTAACTGGAGAAGGATAACAGATAGAGCAGTAGTAAGTTAATTTTAAACAGGAACACACAATGCCAAGAGCAAAAAAACCTGCTACTAACACAGAGAAAAAAGTAGTAGCAAAGAAAACAGTTAAGAAAAAAATTGAGCCTAAAATAGATTTAGAAGCGATAAAAGAAGAATTAAGAAAAGAAATACAGGAACAAATACAAGAAGCAATTTTAAATATAGAGATTGATGTTCCTGAACCCGTGATACAGGCTCCTGTTAAACAAACAGAAGCAACGTTAAATAGAAGCACTTTAACGTTAGAGGGAGAAAAAAGATATACATTTGTATCAGATTTAGACGGATTAGTAATTAGTGAAGTTGATAAACCCTTAATTACACTTGCTAAAACTGGTGCTGTAGGAATAGGTACTAAAGCACCTAGAAGTTCCGGTATAGGAAGTATGCATATAAGAGCAAACTATACCAGTGAAGCACCTATGCCCACAACAGGGTTAGGTAGTACAAGGGGACTTATTGTAGAAGGAGACGGAGATGATGAAGGTTCTTTTGTATTTAGAAGTGTTAGTAGAGGAAATAGACAGGGCCTTAATTTAACAAGTAACGGACAGTTAAGATTAGGGGCAATGGAAGACAGTACAGAAAGTACATTTGCAGTAATAGGTAAAGAAAATGATACACCAAAGGTTACAGCATTAGCAAACAGTAGATATTTTAATAGTAATGTTTTAAATTTACAGACTAAGGCACCAAACAGTGATAAATTTAATTTTATTAGTGCAAAAGCAGATACAGTTGACGACAGTAAAAACGGATTAGAAGTTTTTAAAGTTGATGGAGAAGGAAGTGTACATACAGAAACAGGATACTTCTCTAACAGTACAGGATATGCAGAACTTTTTGAATGGGCAGACGGTAATCAAAAAAATGAAGACCGTACAGGGTACACAGTTACTTTAAATGCTGAAGGCAAACTAGTAGTTGCTGATGAAGGCGATACAGTATTAGGTGTAATTGTAGAAAATGCCGCAGTTATAGGTGATGCAGGTTGGAATGCTTGGGAAAACAAGTATCAACTACAGGAAAATCAAAATCCTAAAACAAAGAAATATAAAATTGTTGAATGGATAGATGATGAAGGGATTTTGCAAAGTCATTATTTAAGTAGTTTAAGTAAAGAATTTGCATTACCTGAAGATGCAATAATTTATGAAACATATGATGATGGTTCAGATATGCATTTAAAGGTTTTTAACGAAATTTTTGATATAGATCGCCCGTTTGTACCAAAATTAAAAAGAGGATGGGCAATAGTAGTCTTAGTTGGTAGAGTTAATATGTGGAAAGGACAAATAGTCGAAAAACATTGGTTTAAAATTTCCGATATTAACGATGACATAGAACAGTGGATTCTAAGATAATTGATAAATACATTATAACAAAAATGCTATAAACAAATTAGGGGTTTAAAATGGCAACAGCAATTCAAAGACGTCGAGGTACTACAAGCCAACATAGTAGTTTTACTGGTTTGGCGGGTGAGATCACGATAGATACAGATTTAAATACCGTCATAGTTCATGATGGTTCAACAGCAGGTGGTTTTAGACTTGCAAAATATACAGAAGTAGAAGCGGCGGCGGCAGGTGATATTACATCTGTTGTAGCAGGTTCTGGTTTAACAGGCGGTACTACAAGTGGTGACGCAACTATAAATGCAGTAGGCGGATTTGGTATCACTGTTAATGCAGATGATATAGAACTTAGCAATGCAGATGTTAGAGCATTGTTTAGTGCAAGTGGCGACATTTCATATGACAACAGCACAGGTGTTATTAGTTTTACTAATGATGCAGGTGACATAGAAGGTGTTACAGCAGGCACCGGTTTAAGTGGAGGAGGTACATCAGGTACTGTTACTCTTAGCACAGATGATAGTGCTATTGTTCACGATAACCTAAGTGGTTTCGTAGCAAACGAACAC
>Ga0181553_10000299_pt1 | contig 41759 bp, 35 predicted proteins | sample 011ome_17_FD_133753 | JGI IMG/M metagenome (GOLD analysis project Ga0181553, IMG submission 133753) | Coastal salt marsh microbial communities from the Groves Creek Marsh, Skidaway Island, Georgia - 011502XT metaG (megahit assembly) | ecosystem: Environmental > Aquatic > Marine > Intertidal...
AATCTCACTCACCATTGCTTCGGTAGTGATCATCAGGCCAGCAACAGAACCGGCAGCCTGAAGGGCTGAACGGGTCACTTTGGCCGGGTCGATAATACCCATTTCAATCATGTCGCCATATTCACCAGTTCCGGCATTGAAGCCATCGTTGCCTTTACTCTGGCGTACTTTATCCAGAACAACAGAACCGTCTTCACCGGCGTTATCAGAGATCTGGCGCAAAGGCATAGCCAAGGCACGCTGAAGAATCATGAGACCAACATTCTGGTCTTCATTGTCACCGCGCAGTTGTTCGACATTCTGCAGTGCACGAACCAACGCAACACCACCACCAGGAACCACACCTTCTTCTACCGCAGCGCGTGTAGAATGCAGGGCGTCTTCAACGCGGGCTTTCTTCTCTTTCATTTCAATTTCAGTACCAGCACCAACCTTGATTACCGCAACACCGCCAGCCAGTTTAGCTACGCGTTCCTGCAGTTTTTCACGATCGTAATCAGAAGAAGTTTCTTCGATCTGCTGACGAATAGACTTAACACGTCCTTCAATCTGCTCAGAGTTACCTGCACCGTCAATGATAGTCGTGTTGTCCTTGGTGATCTGAATACGCTTGGCGGAACCCAGATCTTCGATAGTCGCTCCTTCAATGCTCAGGCCAACTTCTTCAGAAATCACAGTACCACCTGTCAGGGTAGCAATGTCTTCCAGCATAGCCTTGCGACGATCACCAAAGCCTGGCGCTTTAACAGCAGCTACTTTCATCACACCGCGCATGTTATTGACTACCAGAGTAGCAAGGGCTTCGCCTTCAACATCTTCAGCAATAACCAGCAGTGGACGACCAGATTTGGCAACACCTTCCAGCAGGTTGATCATGTCGCGAATATTGGACACTTTCTTTTCAACCAGAAGAATCAGTGGATTTTCCAGGTCAACCATCATGGTGTCCTGATTATTGATGAAGTAAGCAGACAGGTAGCCGCGGTCAAACTGCATACCTTCAACCACGTCCAACTCGTTTTCCAGACCGGAACCGTCTTCTACGGTAATAACACCTTCTTTACCCACTTTTTCCATTGCTTCGGCGATGATGTCACCCACACTGGTGTCAGAGTTGGCAGAAATGGAGCCAACCTGGGCAATTGCTTTTGATTCTGTACAAGGAGTCGACATTTTGCCGATCTCTTCAACGACAGCACCAACACCCTTGTCGATACCACGTTTCAGGTCCATCGGGTTCATACCAGCAGCCACTGACTTCAGACCTTCGTTCAGGATAGCCTGTGCCAGAACAGTAGCCGTTGTAGTTCCGTCACCGGCAACATCAGAAGTCTGGGAAGCCACTTCCTTGACCATCTGTGCACCCATATTTTCAAACTTGTCTTTCAGTTCAATTTCTTTGGCAACAGAAACACCGTCTTTTGTCACTGTAGGAGCACCGAATGATTTATCCAGTACTACATTACGGCCCTTGGGACCCAGTGTAACTTTCACCGCGTCAGCCAGCAGGTTTACACCTTTCAGCATTTTCTGGCGAGCGTCATCTCCAAATTTTACTTCTTTAGCCATTGTCTTAAATCCTATCTAATTAATCTCGTTTATGAATGAATTTGCTCAGAGTGCAAAAGCTTAATCAGCCTTCAACAACACCAAAAATTTCGCTTTCATTCAGGATCAGTAATTCTTCATCGTCTATCTGGACGGTGTTGCTGGCATATTTGCCAAAGATCACAATGTCACCCACTTTCAGATCAAGGGGACGGACATCCCCGTTTTCCAGCAGACGACCGGGACCAACTGCCACGACCTCTCCCTGGGAAGGTTTTTCAGTGGCTGAGCCAGGTAAAACGATGCCTCCGGCAGTAGTAGTTTCTTCTTCTTTTCGTTTCACGACGACTCTGTCTTGTAACGGACGAATGTTCATACTTATGTCTCCAACACTCTTGGGTTATAAAACTGTATTTAGGTAGTTGATAAAAGAAACAGGGAATTCAATCCCCTGTTTCCGGGAATCTTTGGCTTCTGCAAGAGATCCCCAAAAATCCTTGAATTCCATGGAATTACGAGACTGTAGCGCCCCTATTCCCGGATTCAGCCCTTAACATGGGGCTGTTTGGGGTAATTTCAATGAAAAAAAGTAAAAAGATTGAAAAAAAGTCACCTTTTCCGGCACTTTAGTCGTTTTCGGGCTTATCCAGGGTTTTTGTCTTCTCTTCTTCCTTTGAATATTCTCCCTCGTAGACACCTTCGCCTTCCTGACGAGCGCTCGAATAACTGGTGTAGGTAAAGGAACTGCCTTCGCTGCGCCCGGTAAACATGGCAATTTTTCCCGAGTTGATTAACCAGCGCACCAGCAGTTTACGACTAGGTGCAATCAGAAAGAGGAAACCCAGCGTGTCAGTGATAAAGCCTGGAGTGAGCAGAAATGCACCACCAATAGCCAGAAACAAAGCTTCCAGAATCTCCTGGCCCGGCAGTTCCCCACTATCCAGCCGCTGCTGTGCACGGGTGATGGTGGATAACCCCTGCTGCTTTAATACCTGAATTCCTATTGCGGCAGTCAAAACCACCAACCCAACCGTATTGAGCCCGCCAATATGATCGCTGACTTCAAATAACAGCAACATTTCAAGAATGGGAACAGCAAGAAAAATCAGAAATAATAGACGCATGCAGCTTAGCTTTTCAGAAGTGTTTAAGCCTGTATGGGGGTCAATATGCAAACCTCAAGTTTAAAAGAAGAATACTCACTTATTTAATAGGAGAAAAATTGCAGGATTTCAGTCTGAAACAGACCATATGGCAAGTAGTTGCGGCCATCCCTGCGGGCAATGTCGCTACTTATGGCCAGGTGGCCCGGCTAGCCGGTTACCCCAACCATGCACGGTACGTGGGGACGACCATGAAAAGCCTTCCCAGGGATACTCGACTGCCCTGGCACAGAGTGGTAAACAGCAAGGGTGAATTGTCTTTTCCATTTAATAGCGAGCCATGGCGCAAACAAAAATCGCGGCTGGAGCAGGAAGGAGTAGTCTTTTCAGGAAAGGGATTTTCCCTGAAGCAATACCAGTGGGAAACATAGATCCGGTTAAGCTGCAATCAAGGTAAGATCGTCTCAATCAATCTATAATCAGCCAAAATTCAAATCCAGGAGTGAGTGCAATGAATAAAGTTTTTGCAGCAGTTATATCCATTGCCATCGGGGGTTCAGTCAATGCCGAACCTGCCGTTTTCAGAAATGGTGAAATGACAATCTCCGAGGGCGTCGTGATATCTGAAGGCTCCACTAATTACTATAGTGATATCAGACTGACTTATGATGGCAATGGCGCACTCATCATTGCCGGTGCTGATGCCATGCCCAAGGTGCTCGTGGAAACCATCGATATCCTGATTATGGAATCTTTTCCCCTGCAGGTGAGTGTTGCCGTCAATGGCATCAAATCTGTGCCCTGCACGAAATTACTTTCTCCAGCTGTTTCATACGCTGACAACACTTTTACTGTTGTTCTTGCTGAAACTGTACTGGGTCCGGCTGAAAGCTGTATTGCAGTCACAGATCCCTTTGAAACTTCTGTTGCGTTGAATGTTCTGGACTTGCCTGCAGGGACCTATACCGTGGATGTGAATGGTGCGACTGCTGAATTCACTTTTGATATGGATAACAGCTCACTGAATTAATTCAGGCAGTGATCGCTTTCTTCCTTCCAGCGATATTATCGCCAAGTACCAACATACAGGGTGTCATCACCAGAGTAAGCACCGTGGCAAAAGCCAGGCCGAAGGTGATAGCAGAGGCCAGCTGTGTCCACCATTGTGTCGATGGTCCGCCGATCTGGATATGACGGTTAATGAGGTCAAAATTCATGCCCAGGGTCATAGGCAACAAGCCCAGGATGGTCGTTACTGTAGTCAGCATTACAGGGCGCAAACGCTGAGAACAGGTCAGCACTGCCGCTTCGAAGGCATCTGCCCCCTTCTTCCTGATCAGGTTATAGGTATCAATAAGAACGATATTATTATTGACCACAATCCCCGCCAACGAAATCACCCCGATCCCTGACATGACAACGCTGAAAGGCTGATCCGTTATAAGCAGACCGAGCAATACCCCGATCGTGGAAAAGATGACGGCTGTCAGGATCAGCATCGCCTGGTAGAAGCTGTTGAACTGGGTCACCAGGATAATAGCCATCAGGAACAGGGCTGCACCGAATGCCTGTGTAAGGAACTGTTCCGCTTCCCGCTGATCTTCGTTCTCGCCCTTGAAATTGACACGGACATTGGGGTCCAGGTTGCCCTGTTCCAGCCACTGTTCAAGTTCCTGGACCTTGTCATCGGGGAGGACATCTTCCGGCACATCAGCGGCAATGCTGAGAACGCGACTGCCATCAGTACGCTGGATATTTCCTACTCTAGGTGAAGCTTCGCGTGTCATAAAGTTGCTCACAGGAACATTCCCCATAAGGGAGTTCACTGTCAGGCGGTCGAGCATACCGATATTTCTCATGGTTTCCGGGAAACGGACGCGGATATCTACTTCGTCATCAGCATCATCCGGGCGGTAATCGCCAAGCATGATGCCATTGGTAATCAACTGGATAGCACTGCCGATGGTACTGATGTCAGTACCAAACCGCGCAGCTTCCTGGCGATCCACATCCATTTTCCAGTCGATACCCGGGAGGGGTCTTGAATCGGTTACATCAACAAATTGCCCCAAGCTGTTCATTCCCTGGCGCAGTTGGTCTACTGCATCCGGCAGGAGTTCAGTATTGGCGGCAGTAAGCTCCAGTTGAATTGGCTTGCCAGAAGTAATGCCGGATTCCTGCACCTGCGGCTCAACAATGATGCCCGGAATATCTGCTGTACGCTGGCGAACTTCTTCCATGATCTGGGCAGCAGGTCTGCGCAGCTCCCAGTCAACAAGGCTGAGCTGGATACGACCAATAATATCCTCATCAATATCATTGCCCAGGGCGATACCGCTGCGTGTATAAACTGTCTCGAACTCATCCATGTCCAGGATCCGATTTTCCACTTCACGTACTAATTCATCACGCTCATAGACCGAAAGGTCGCCACGGGAATGGATATTCAGGACGGCAAACTCTGGTTCCACATCAGTGAAGAACTCAACGCCTTTACCGAACATGTCATAGGCGACAAAAGAACCGATGAGAAACGCGAAAGCGATGCCAAGCACTACCAGGGGTACATGAAGCGCCTTACGGACGAATGCGATATAGGCGGCAGTGAAACTGTCCATTTCTTTCAGGTTCTGCCTGCCCTCTTCCAGCAAATCCACCTCTTTTATCGTTTCGACATCATTAAGATCAGATCGCAGGGACTTGCTTCTGATCAGTGAACCGACGGTAGGAACGAACAGCAAAGCCATGAACAGTGATGCGGAAAGCGTAACCAGCAGAGTGATGGGCAGGTATTTCATGAACGATCCGATCAGCCCTGGCCAGAACAGCAGCGGCATAAATACAGCCAGTGTGGTTGCGGTAGACGCAGTTATTGGCCATGCCATCCGCCTGGCGGCTTCGCCGAAAGCCAGTTTCGGACTGTAGCCATTCTTCATATTTCGTTCAGCCAGCTCCACTACCACGATGGCTCCGTCTACGAGCATACCCACCGCCATGATGAGCGAGAACAGCACGACGATATTCATGCTGTATCCCATCAGGTAGATCACCAGGATGCCAGAAAGAAATGCGCCAGGTATGGCGACACCAACCAGACCCGCAGAGCGCGTACCCAAAGCCCCAAGTATGACAATCATGACCAGGATTACTGCTGTAGCGACGTTGTTCACCAGGTCATTGAGCATGATCCTGACCTGCTTAGAATTATCTGAAGTGAGGGTGACCTGGAGATTCTCAGGCCATTCATCCAACTGGGACGCAGCCGTTACCGTGGCTTTTACAGTGTCTACCACCTCCAGGATATTCGCACCTGAACGCTTGGTGATCTCCAGTGCAATGGAATTTGCCCCATCGAGGCGAGCGAAACTGGTGGGATCCTTGAAGGTGCGGCGTACGGTTGCCACGTCTTCGAAAGTGACTGTTTTCAGACCATCCGTCTTCACAGGTAGCGTCAGCAGATCCTGCAGGTCTTCGATCACACCGGGGACCTTGACGGCGAAGCGACCCTCTCCGCTGTCCAGGGCACCTGCTGCTACGAGGCGGTTGTTCCGGCTGACATAACTGATGAGATCAGCATAGTTCAGGTTGTAGCTTTCCAGGGCCACCGGATCGACGATGACTTCCAGCAGCTCTTCCCTGTCACCTCCAATATCCGCTGACAGTACGCCGGGAATGGCTTCGATCTCGTCACGAAGTCGTCTGCCGATGCTGACCAGTGCCCGTTCCGGTACATCACCGTGAAGCATCACCGTCAGGATCGGGATAAGGGAGGTGTTGATCTCCTGCACGAAAGGTTCTTCAGAGTCAGCAGGCAACTCATTGCGGGCCAGGTCCACTTTCTCACGAACATCTGTCAGGGCCTGGTCGGCATCAAAGCCTGCGTCGAATTCCAGGATGAGGACCCCGGAGCCTTCCGAACCCGTGGCACGTATCTCCTTCAGCCCTTCAATAGAACGCAATTCTGTTTCCATCGGACGCAGGAGTAACCGCTCTGCATCTTCAGGAGAAATACCTTCGTGAATGATATTTACATAGATCTGCGGAATATCGATATCCGGCTCGGCTTCCTTGGGCACAGATATATAGCTGGTAATACCTGCCAGTATCAGGAGAACCAAAACCATGATGACTGGCCTTGGCCGATTTATGAATGCATTAATTAATGCGTTCATGATCCGTGTCTTCTCTCAGAATGTCGTAATCAACAGGCTCAACCTCTTGTCCGACATTGACAAATCCCTGCCCTACAGTAATAACCGTGACTACATCGGGTAATCCTGTAACCAGGATACCGTTTTCAGTTGAGCCGGCAATCTCGATTGGATAAAAGTCCACACGATTATTGCTGCTCACTGTTTTTACGCCGACAGCACCATCATCAGCCAGAGTAAGCAGCGATGGAGATATGTCATGGGCAAAAATTCTCGTACCGGACAGTTGTAATTCAGCAGTCAGGCCGGCACGAATACCATTTGGATTGGGCACTTCCAGTTCAACTCTGAAAGTTCGGGTATTTGAGTCCGCAACAGGTGCCAGGTAGCGGATCACTCCATTGATGGTGGTTCCATCGACAAGGACAGCACTGCCCCGACCACCAACAAAGAGCTCACTGACTTCCTTGCCATTGATTTCACCCGCAATGATTAATGGATCGATGTCCACTATCTCAACGACTGCATCACCGGCACGAACGTAGTCTCCTATTTCAACATTGCGTTCCTGGACAATGCCGTCAAATGGCGCATCAATAGTGGTATTGTCAATTTCAAGTTCGATTCTGGCTTTGGTGGCCTTTGCACTATCAAGCCTGGCAGTGGCTTCAGCAATTTCCACACGGGATACAAATTCACGATCACGCAGATTTTGCCTGGCCTGCAATTCCAGTTCGCGTTGCGCAATGAGTGAATTCACTTCGGCAAGCTGTGCACTCCGATCCCTGATGTCCAGCTCGAGAATAGTCTCATCTTCCTTGACCGGATTTCCCCTCAAGACACCGATACCTACCACAACGCCATCAGTTTCAGCTTTGAGGCTGACCATCCTGTTAGGCTCGGTTCGAGCACTGACCGTGATTTCACGGGTAACCTGGCCGGCACTGACCTGTTCGATGCGAACCCGCATGGGCTGGCCATCGCTTTTATTAATCTGGGCATCACCACTGAAACTCACAGGGCTGCTGCCAAGTCCAGTCAACATCCACAGGGTCACAGCAGCAGCAACACCGATAGCTATGAATATTGAATTACGTCTGTTTTTATTCATCAGATAGAGTAACCAGGAGCCCTCCTTGGAAGGCGCAGATTATCACAGGATTAAACACCCAATGCGAGTTGAATGTTCGTAAAAACACAGCGTTTGCAGGCTGAAAATGAACCGGGAATTAATCCCTGAAATTATTGTACTGCAGAGGTAGCCCGTAGTTTTCTTCCTTGAAAATTGCAATCACGGCTTGAAGGTCATCCCTCTTCTTGCCGGTAACACGAAGTTTGTCACCCTGAATGGCAACTTGCACCTTCATTTTCTGTTCTTTCACTTTTTTTACAATTTTGCGGGCGATTTCAGATTCAATGCCCTGCTGAATGGTGGCATGCATACTTGCTTTCTGACCCACCATCTCGATATCTGCAGTTTTCAGGCTGATCACATCAATGCCACGCTTCACCATCTTGTTTTGTAAAACATCCAGCATCTGGTGAATCTGAAATTCCACTTCCGCAGTTATGGTCACTATATTGTCTTTGAGTGAAAAGGACGCATCCACACCCTTGAAGTCAAAACGGTTTCCAATTTCCCGTGAAGCCTGATCCACGGCATTGGTCATTTCATGCATGTCGACTTCGGAAACAATATCAAAGGAAGGCATTGTGATTACCTGATCTAAACGGAGAGTTGCAGATTGTACCTTAATCAGTGAAGGGACAGGTTCAAGGATCAAAGGTACGAGTAGGCAGACAGCTTGTTCTACTTTTATCTTTTATCTTTTATCTTGTATCTGTTTTTATAAAGCCAGCAGCCTGATGTCACCCAGCAGTGATGCCAGGTAGGTACAGAATAGCCCACCATCTACTCCATTAACTGCGCGGTGATCATATGAGAGGGAAAACGGCAGCATTGTTCTTGGAATAAATTCTTTATCTATATATACGGGCTTAACGACTGCCTTGGAAACACCCAGTATTGCAACTTCTGGCGCATTCACTATCGGCGTAAATCCGGTTCCACCAATATTACCGAGACTGGATACTGTAAAGCAGGCGCCCTGCATTTCATCCTTGGTGAGCTTCCTGTCTTTAGCCTTGGCACCCAGGTCAGCAATTTCCGCAGCAATCTCCCAGATGGTCTTGCGGTCAGCATCTTTGACTACAGGCACCATGAGACCGGCCGGAGTCGCCACTGCCACGCCTATATTCACGTATTTTTTCTGAATCAGCTTGGTTCCGGAAGAATGCAGCGACACATTGAATTGGGGATATTCTGCCAATGCTCTTGCACAGGCTTTCACAATAAATGGTAATGGCGTGAGCTTGATTCCTTTCTTTTCTGCCATGGCTTTCTGTTCCTGGCGAAAATCTTCCAACTCGGTTACGTCTGCCTCATCAAATTGGGTGACATGAGGAACGTTCAACCAGTTGCGAGTCATATTTCGGGAAGTCACCTGGTGCAACTTCGACATTGGCAACTCTTCAATTTCACCAAACTGGCTGAAATCGATATCCTCAATTCCAGGCAAACCTGCGCCACCAGCAGTGGCTGTTGATGTCCCACCACCTTGCATGACACTTTTCACGAAGGCATCAACATCTTCCTTGACGATCCTGCCCCTAGATCCGGAACCACTGACTTTCGACAGAGCAACGCCGAGTTCCCTGGCCATTTTTCTTACAGCGGGTCCGGCATAGACACTGTCACTGTTACCGGTCACCGCTGCCTCTTGTACTGCGGGCGCAGCTGAAGGTGCAGGTGCGGGTTTAGTGGCCGCAGGGACTTCTGTAGCAGCAGGTTTTTCCTGTGAAACCGCTGGGGACGGTGCTGCTGTGGTTTCAAGCTCAAGAATGCTGGAGCCTTCACTGACCTTGTCCCCCACCTTCAGCTTGATAGCTTTAATAACTCCTTCAGCCGGTGAAGGTACATCCATAGCCGCCTTGTCAGTTTCCAGTGTGATAAGGCCGTCTTCTTGTTTGACTTCATCGCCCACTGCCACCAGGATTTCAATGACATCCACATCGCTGTCTTCACCCAGATCAGGCACTTTCACTTCCACGAGAGAAGGCTCACCAGTTGGGGCAGATGTTGCAACAGGCTCGGGCGCGGTTGCTTCAGGTTCTTCTACGGGAGTTTCTCCGGGCCTAGGTGCTTCACTTTCTTCAACAGTCTCAGCTGTTTCCAACTCGAGGATCAATGACCCCTCATTCACCTTGTCGCCCACTTTCAGTTTGATAGATACCACTTTACCTGATGCAGGTGCCGGCACTTCCATGGCGGCCTTATCAGACTCCAGTGTGACCAGTCCATCTTCAGCGTTTATTTCATCCCCTTCTGCCACCAGGATTTCAATGACATCAACATCGGTATCACCGCCAAGGTCTGGGACTTTCACTTCCATAACACCGGTTGATTGTGTGGCGGCAGGTTTCTCATCGGCGACAGCAACCTGCTCTGTCGACTCTTCAGGTGCTTCCGGTGTGGCTTCCTGTACGGGTGCTGCTGATTCTGCCGAGGCTTCGGCCGCTTCAGTTTCCAGACTGACAATATCACTGCCTTGCGATACCTGGTCGCCTACCTTGACCAGAATCTCCTTTACAACCCCGGCACTGGGTGACGGAATTTCCATGGCAGCCTTGTCACTTTCCAGCACGATGAGAGAATCATTTTCCCCAACTTCATCACCCGGAGACACCAGGACTTCGATTACCTCGACTTCCTGCTCATCGCCAATGTCTGGAACCTGTATTTTCTCAAGTGACACGTTTTAACTCCTGCGAATTCTTTCTCTAAACTCTTATCTAATCAGCAATCTATTCAGCTATCTATTCAACTACACGCCAAAAATCTTACGCGAACAATGGATTCAGCTTTTCCGGATCCAGTTTAAATTTCTTGATCGCCTCACTCACAGTTTTCTTTTCTATGCTTCCTGCAGCGGCCAATTCATTCAAGGCCGCAACCACTACATAGTGCTTGTTGACTTCAAAGAAATGACGCAGTTTTTCCCTGCTGTCACTGCGACCAAAACCATCTGTTCCAAGTACTTTATAAGGTGCAGGGACGAACGCACGAATCTGGTCTGAATAAAGCTTCATATAATCTGTCGCTGCAATGACCGGCCCATCCCTTTCTCCCAGGCACTGCTCAACATAGGATACCTGTGGTTCATCTTCCGGATGCAGCATGTTCCAGCGATCCACCGCTAATCCATCACGTGCCAGTTCATTCATACTTGTGGCACTCCATACATCCACAGCCACCTTGTAATCCTTGCGCAGGATTTCAGCCGCAGCCTGGACTTCCCGGAGTATAGTACCGCTGCCCAGCAACCTGACCCTTGCCGGTTTCTTACCTTTGCCGGCACTGACTTTGTAATCCTTGCTGTCACCGTCTTCCAGCAGGTACATCCCCTTCAGGATACCTTCCTCACTGCCTTTTGGCATTTCAGGATGGGTATAGTTTTCGTTCATCGTGGTGATGTAGTAGAAAACTGACTCATCTTCATCATACATACGGCGAATACCGTCCTGGATGATTACTGCCAGTTCATAGGAATATGTCGGGTCGTAGGAAATGCAATTGGGAATGGTATTTGCCATCAGGTGACTGTGGCCGTCCTGATGCTGAAGACCTTCACCATTGAGCGTTGTTCGTCCTGCTGTGGCACCGATCAGGAAACCCCTTGCCTGCAGGTCACCGGCAGCCCAGCACAGATCGCCAACTCGCTGGAAACCAAACATGGAATAGTAGATGTAGAAAGGAACTAGTGGATAATTATGGACGCTGTAAGAAGTTGCTGCTGATAACCATGAGCTCATGGAACCGGCTTCGTTAATACCTTCTTCCAGCAATTGCCCTTTGACATCTTCCCTGTAAAACATAACCTGGCCAGCATCCACCGGATCGTAAAGCTGCCCCTTGGCTGAATAGATACCTATCTGGCGGAACAATCCTTCCATACCAAAAGTACGGGCTTCATCAGGCACGATTGGCACAATACGTTCACCAATCTCCTTGTCCTTGACCAGGCTGGTTAACATGCGAACAAAGGCCATTGTGGTGGACACTTCCCTTTCACCCGTGCTTTTCAGCTGGGTTTCAAACGCATCCAGGCCTGGCGTTTTCAGTTTTTGACTCTTGGCGCGACGGCTAGGTAAAGTGCCGCCAAGTTTACCCCGGGTCTTGCGCAGGTATTCCATTTCCGGTGACCCTTCAGCAGGTCTGTAGTAAGGAATGTCTTCCAGTTTGTCATCAGGAATCGGAATACCAAAACGGTCCCTGAATAATTTGAGTTCCTCAAGATTAAGTTTCTTGGTGGAGTGCGTGGCATTGGCCCCCTGGGCAGAACCAAAGGCATATCCCTTGATAGTTTTGGCCAGTATTACAGTGGGACGATCAGTGCAATCGACTGCCTGCCTGTAAGCTGCATAAATCTTGAACGGATCATGTCCACCGCGGTTCAACTGCATCAGTTCTTCATCGGACAGATGCTCAACCAGTTTTAACAGCTCAGGGCTCTTGCCAAAAAATTCCTCGCGGACATAGGCACCATCTTTCACACTGTAATTCTGGAATTCACCATCGACGATTTCATCCATGCGCTGCTGTAATAAACCTTCTGTATCCTTGGCAAGAATGCTGTCCCAGTGTCTACCCCAGACCACTTTAATGACATTCCAGCCTGCTCCGCGGAAGATACCTTCCAGCTCCTGTATGACCTTGCCATTTCCACGTACTGGTCCATCAAGACGCTGCAGGTTACAGTTGATCACAAAGTTAAGGTTACCCAGCCCCTCTCTGGCGGCCAGGGCAATAGCGCCCAGTGATTCAGGCTCGTCACATTCACCATCACCCAGGAATGCCCAGATTTGCCTGTCTCCCTGTTGAACCAGTTCACGGTTATCGAGGTATTTCATGACATGCGCATGATAGATCGCCTGCAATGGACCCAGGCCCATGGATACGGTGGGAAACTGCCAGTAATCCGGCATCAGTTTCGGATGGGGATAGGAAGAAAGCCCGTTGCCATCCACCTCTTGGCGGAAATTATCCAGTTGTTCTTCTGACAGCCTGCCTTCAATAAAAGAGCGTGAGTAAATACCGGGTGACGCATGACCCTGGAATAAAACAATATCGCCGGGATGATCCTCAGTTTCACCGCGGAAGAAATAATTGAAGCCCACATCGTAAAGTGTGGCTGCTGAAGAAAAGGTTGAAATATGTCCACCCAGGTCGTATCCAAGCTTGTTTGCACGCATCACCATGGCCAGCGCATTCCAGCGAACAAGGCCACGGATGCTGCGTTCCATGTACATATCGCCTGGCATGTTGGCTTCTTCTTCGAGCGGGATGGTATTGCGGTAGGGAGTGGTGAGGGAAGAAACAGGAAGTTGCTGACCTGACTCTGTGGATTTGGCAATCAGGCTTTTAAGCAGGAACTGGGCACGATCCATGCCCTGGTGCTTGATAACTGAGGAAATAGAATCACGCCATTCCTGGGTTTCTATAGGATCGATATCATTAAATTTTTCGGCCATAACACACTCTATGCTTTTGTTTGACTGCAATATCACCGCTGTATGATCGTGAGGTATTTACCAGCATCTGGCAAAAGCAGCAGTATCAGTTGATTCTGTTTTATCGACTTAATTTTTTAACGTTAAGCTAATAATTTTAAGATGGTGCAAATCCGTTATTGCCGGTTTGCATCTCTACTTGTATTGCCTGGACTGGCTGATGGGCCAAACCAGGGTGCTCACCCGTGGCGGGTGAAAGTCTTCCATAGCAGCAACAATCCAGTGTTTATGCACTTTTTATATATTGTTCTCATGGATCTCATGAGACGCTACAAGGAAAACAAGCCTGTAGTAAATTTACATTCGCGCAAGATTTTACTTGAAATAACTGGAATTCTCCAATCCAAGCCATTGATTTTGTAGTTAAACTACATATTAGGCTTACTTGCCAAACCGAACGCTCAAAACACCAGTGTTTACGGGTAGAAAAGCTTGTAGTGAAGGTATGAGTTTCAGAACATCCCAGGGGCAAAAACCTTAAAGCATCCCACGATAACGCGACCATTCAAAACAGGGACCAGGATCTGTCTTCCTTTCCGGCGCTATATCGGAATGGCCAGTTATCCTGTCTGAAGTAATACCAGGGTAAGCCTTCATGAGAATCCGGGTAATTTTTGCCAACGTCTCATACTGGGCATCGGTGAACGGTTTGTCATCGCAGCCTTCAAGTTCGATACCAATGGAAAAATCATTGCACTGCGTTCTGCCATCAAAACAGGATTCCCCGGCATGATGGGCCCTGAGATTAAATGGCACGTACTGGGTTGTTTGCCCTACTCTGTCAATCAGCAGGTGGGATGATACGCGCAGGTCTTTGAGGTCTTCAAAAAATGGATGCACCGAATAATCCAGACAGTTGCAAAACAGATCATCAATATACCGACCCCCAAATTCACCGGGAGGCAAACTGATATTATGAATCACCAGTAAACTGATCTGTTCACCATCAGGGCGTTCACTGACATTCGGTGAAGGCAACTGGCGGGCTGAAACTAGCAAATGTTCTTTTATTTCCATCGATTAATAATAGCCCATTAGTGCCCTGAGTTTATAATGAGTCCAGCACTAATAATCTGTTCAAGAGTGAAATGAGCGATCGCGACCCACATCATGAAAGCAAGCGCATTGGCCAAGGCATGATTGCGGCCGGATTTGTACTTGCACTGGTCTTCCTGACATATCTTTTTGATGGTGTGCTTGATAATGCGAGAAATCCCAACAGCAACCCTGAATCACTGATCAGTGCACTGGGCACAACACAGGTTGTCCTGCAGAGTAACCGGCAAGGTCAGTATGTCATGACAGGCGCTATTAACAGCGTCTCAGCTGAATTTATTCTGGATACCGGGGCAACTGATGTGGTCATCCCCTCCGGGCTGGCTCAATCAAGTGGACTCAAATATGGCTACCAGAGCCAGGCTATGACCGCTAATGGACTGGTAGATATCTACAGTACAACTATTGATGAACTGCAACTCGGGGCCATTACGTTGCATGATGTTCGTGCCAGCATCAATCCAGCCATGCATGAAAGCATGGTATTATTGGGCATGAGCGCCTTACGGCAAATTGAATTTGTACAGCAGGGTACCCAACTAACCCTGATTCAAAACACAAGTCACTGATCCCGCTGGAATACCTCCCTACCCATGAGCAATCCCCTGTTAGAAGGCCTGGAAAATACGGTTAACAATGCCCTGCTGGAAGATGTTGGAAGTGGTGACATCACAGCTGAATTGATTCCGGAAGATTACGATGCAAAAGCACGTGTGATCTGTCGCCAGTATGCGACCCTTTGCGGAGAGCCTTGGGTTAACGAAGTGTTCAGGCAGATTGATGACAGTGTCACTTTGAATTGGCACCACCATGATAGCGATGCCCTGAGTCCTAACGACGTTGTTTTTACTGCAAGTGGTAAAGCAAGGTCACTGTTAACAGCAGAACGCACGGCGCTGAATTTTTTGCAAACACTGTCCAGCGTGGCATCACGCGCCAAAACCATCGCGGGCCAGGTCCAGCATACGGGCGTAAAGATTCTTGATACCCGGAAAACCATTCCAGGTCTGAGACTGGCCCAAAAATACGCAGTGCAAGTGGGCGGATGCTTTAATCACCGCATTGGCCTTTATGATGCCTATCTCATCAAGGAAAACCATATCAATGCCTGTGGTGGCATCAAAAACGCCATTGAAAATGCCCGCAAGCTACATCCCGACAGGAATGTTGAGGTGGAAGTGGAATCACATGACCAGCTCAGAGAAGCGCTGGAAGCCAATGCGGATATCGTGCTGCTGGATAATCACACACTGGATATGTTGCGCGAGGCAGTGAAGATCAACAGCGGCAAGGCACGGCTTGAAGCGTCAGGGGGCTATGATATTAATTCTGCAATCGCCGTCGCCGAAACTGGGGTGGACTATATTAGTGTAGGTTCCCTGACCAAACATATATCAGCTACCGACTTCACTATGCTGTTTGATTAAATGTCAGAAATTTAGTTGTAGCTGCTGCGCTCACTCATCCTTCGTTAAAACAAAAGCCGGACCCACTCTCGTACTTCTTGTACTGTTCGCGGTTTCCGGCTTTTATTTTGCCTCGGCTGAGCATCGCTCGCGACGCTACCAAAATTTGAACTTTATTGGGAAGGCTTGATGCCTTCCTGGCAAACTACGATTGCCCTGAGTTATAGCCTTTTTATCCTTACGTTGCGGAATTTGATAGTCCCGGCCCCATACTGAAGAGAGAGTGGCCCACTGCTGAAATTGTCATCAGTACCATCAATGGTCTTCACCCCATTGAGATAAACAATCACATGGTTGCCTATCATTGTAATATCGTACGAATTCCACTGATCCCAGGTGTCGATGACAACTGCCGGTGGCAGGAAGTTGGGTATACCACCTGTTCTGCCGCTCTGGTCGGGGCGGTTATCAAAGATATTCGCTTCATAGGCTGTGGAATCAGTGATCGCTGAAGGATCCTGTATTCGCATAAAGACACCACTGTTGGCTCCTTCGTGATTCCAGAATTCCAGCTGTATCTGGAAATTGTCAAAATTCTCCTCTGTCACCAGGTGACTGATACCGGATGCGGAATCTGCAATAAACTCACCGTTTTCAATGCGCCAGTTGGCATCACCCACCATGGTCCAGCCATCAAAACTGCCGGACATGTCTATCCAGCCGTCTTCCATGCCGCTATCCATAGAGGCACAAGCAGTTAAAAAAGAAATTGAAAAGAAAATTACTACCAGTTTTATGCTCTTCATAATGACTTCTCCTGATGTTTACTGGTGACTTAAATAGTTATACATGCCTTCTACATTTGGCTGCTGCCAGCCGTCATAGGATCCCCAGTGACTGTATTCTTCCATGGTCACCTGCGCCTGGATTTCCTCAAGGGAGTTTCCTTCACGCATGAGATTGGCAACCTGTTCCTTGAGCTGCTCCAGGTATTCACGATGTGCGGTCAGATCTGAAAGTGTGCCCACTTCACCATGCCCTGGCGCAACAATGTCCACCTCCATCTGCTCTAGCGCACTGATGGATCCAATCACACCATCGATATCCGTACCTGCCATGTTCTGGAACGGCAAACGATTCACTGAAATGGCATCTACACCAAAGAGGACTCCCGCATCAGGAAACAACATGTACACCAGGTTGTCGGAGTGACTCAAGCCCAGGTAATACAATTTCACGCTTTTACCGCCAAGAGAAACAGTCAGCTCATTGGTAAAAGTGATATCCGGCAAAGCGATAGGCTCATCGCTGGCCTGGATATGGGGCACGGCATTGGTATGGGCAACAATGGTGGCATCAGAAAAAGCAGCGCCACCACTGGCATGATCCCAGTGATCATGACTGTACAGGACATACTTGACTGACTGGTTGAAACGGGACTGAATTTCACTATTGAGCCATTGTGCTGCATCCGGACTGATCGGATCAGTGGCTATAACCCCTTCGTCAGTCACCATGAAAACCGAAAAATGCGCATTGTTTTGAAAGCGGTAAACATCACCTGCAAGATGCGTAATAGAGCGTTGCGGTTCCGCAGCTGAAGCAGCAAATCCGCAACATATGAGAAACATTACAATTGGTACTAGTAACACACGATTTTTCAATGCCATATCCCCTCCCGAAAAGCATGTCCCACGTGACTAATTCAGTATCAGTCTCAAGAGCCGCTTAATTTGGGCACAGGCTAGCCGGACAAGTCAAGCAGGATGAGAAATCCAAAAGCCTTTTGGTTAAAGAGCCGGGCTAATTATTGCTTTATTGAAAGATCTGATCTCCAATTCACATTGTGAATGCTATTGTCTGGACTGCCATCTTTGAGACCGCTATTCTTCTGGCATATATCAACACCCTGTTAGAACCATCACAAACTGAGCAAATATGGCTATCCCAGACATAAAATGCATTTTTAGCGGAGAGTTCCAGACAGCAAATAATGTCATTCTTATAGAAGAAGACTCCGGACTGGAAAATCAGTCGCAAACCAATGCGGTCTTTTCTGAAAAATGGGAAAAATACAGTAAAGAGGAAATTCAGGAACAGGAAAAGCTCTTCGCATTTCAGCGGAACTGGTACCTGGATCTCTATGGCTTTGCTGATGAGGATGACTTAAGGCGCTATCTGGAAGACAAAAAAGTCATACTTGATGCCGGTTGCGGTCTTGGCTACAAGGCGAAATGGTTCGCTGACCTTAGCCCTGAAACCCTTGTCATTGGTATGGATTATTCAGATGCAGCTTTCGTGGCAGCAAAAAATTATGAAGATACTCCGAACCTGGTATTTGCCAAGGGCGATATTGCAAATACGCATATCAAAGATGGTGTACTGGATTATGTAAGCTGTGACCAGGTCATCCATCACACGGAAGATCCAGAAAAGACTATGGCCGAGCTCACCAAGATTCTCTGCCCCGGAGGCGAACTCGCTGTTTATGTTTATGCCAAAAAAGCCCTGCCGAGGGAATTGCTTGATGAATATTTTCGAAATAGAACAAAGGAAGTTTCAAGTGATCAGATGTGGGAGATGAGCGAGCAACTCACCGAATTGGGCAAACGCTTGAGCGATCTGAAGATTGAAGTTGATATCCCTGACATACCTCTGCTGGATATCAAGGGAGGCAAAATGGATTTGCAAAGGTTCGTCTACTGGAATTTTATCAAGTGTTTCTGGAATGAGTCCCTTGGTCGCGAAACATCAATTTCCACAAATTACGACTGGTATGCTCCATCAAATGCCGAACGCTATTCTCAGGAAGAGTTTCTTTCCATGATCAGGAATTGTGGATTAACTGTCTCGCACCTGCATACTGAAGAAGCCTGCCATAGCGGCAGATTTTCCAGGCGTTCGTAATATGGAAGAGTAAAGAAAAGCCGATAATTTTCAGGAAATCACCAGCCTGATCAATCAAATGCTATATCTGTCACAATAAAAGCGGCTTGTTTTTAACGATTGTCACTTTCGAGTTGGTATACTCGACTGTCTAGGTTAAAAACCCACATTAACAACCTACAATAACAACCGAAAATAACAACCATATTATTATCCAGGGAGCTTGCCCAGATCAGTGGATCACTGATTTTTCCACCAACAAAATACCGCAAGCAACTCGGGAAACCCACATGTCTTCCAAACTATCAACAGTGAAAAACTTCGTGGCATCTTACTGGTTGCTCATTTTCATTGTATTGCTTGTTGTTATCGGCTTTCTTTCAAACCTGTCCTTATCAGACCTGCTCACTACATTGCTGACATTACAGGCATGGCAGCTTGCACTGCTGGTGCTGGTATTTTTCCTGGCCGCTGGTGTACATATTTCTTCAAGGAAATATCTGCTTTATGCACTGGGAGCCAGGACTGGATGGAACCACCTCTCAAAAATTCATTTTGCCTCTATGGCAGCGCATTACTCAACGCCGGTCAAAATAGGTATTCCAATCGCCATTTACCTGTTCAAAAAAATTGAGAATATTCCCTACTCGACAAGCACCGCCATGATTCTGATGGAGATTGCTATAGCAACATCACTCTGCGGTTTGATAGCTTTGATCGGCATACCTGCAATACTTGATGTCTCTTTTGAGCAGGCGATTTTCTATATTATTTTACTGGGCTTCGGAGGCATCGCAGTCATATGGGTGCTAGGATATTTTTACAGGTCATCCAACAAACGTTTTGCACTGGTGGATTATATTTTCAATACATTTGATGCAATTCGAAAAATCAGTATCGCCAGTTTGATTTCCTACTTATCGCTTTCACTAATACTCAGAGTCGTTGATGGGCTAAATCTTTTCCTGCTATGTCTTTTTTTTGCAGAAGATTTAACGCTATGGCAAGCCGTCATAACTACATCAACTGCATTTTTTATAGGAACCATCTCAATGGTGCCAATGGGTCTGGGCACACGAGATATCTCATTACTACTTTTATTGCAAAATTATGGTGTCTCTGGCGAAGCTACCCTGATCATTGTTTCACTACAAAGAGTGCTGACTACCGGGCTGAGTTTTGCCCTTGGTATTTATTGCGGTAGTGTATTAGGCATGAAAAATATCAATATTGATGAGACATCATCACAAGACAACCAATCCCACAAGAATCAAGGTTAGAACTATGGATATCAAAGGTAAACGTTTTCTGGTTATTGGCGGTGCCGGCCTGATCGGCTCTCACACTATCGATACTTTACTCAAAGAAGACATAGGTGAAATCTGTATTTATGACAATTTTACTCGTGGCAAGGAATCCAATATTGCTGAAGCCATGAAAGACCCAAGAGTTAAAATCTTTGAGCATGGCGGCGACATCCTTTTACCGGACATACTTGATAAAGCCATGAAAGACGTTGATGGCGTCTTCCATTTCGCTGCACTTTGGTTGTTGCATTGCTGGGACTACCCCAGGTCAGCTTTTGAAGTAAATATTGGCGGTACGTTTAATGTCCTTGAAGCAGTGATCAATAATAACGTCCCACGGCTTGTTTATTCTTCCTCTGCATCTGTTTACGGTGATGCCCTGGAAGAACCGATGACCGAAGATCATCCTTATAACAACAACAATTTTTACGGGGCAACCAAGATTGCCGGTGAACATATGTGCAGGTCTTTATACAACCGGTATAAAGAGACGGATAAAGCCTTTGATTATGTTGGTCTGCGTTACATGAACGTTTACGGCCCAAGACAGGATTACAAAGGGGCATACATCGCCGTAATCATGAAAATCCTGGACAGGCTGGATAACAATCAGCCCCCAATCGTTTATGGTGATGGTTCACAATCCTATGACTTTATTTATGTAGAGGACTGCGCTAAAGCCAATGTCTGCGCAATGAAGTCAGATGCGACCGATGAATTTTACAATGTCGGCCGAGGCACCAAAACCACTATCAAAGAAGTGGCAGAAATGCTTATTGAGCTTTATGGCTCCGATCAGGAAATTCAGTATGAACCGGCGGGACCAACTTTCGTGAAAAGCCGCATTGGCTCTACAGAAAAAGCGGCGAAGGATATCGATTTCCTGGCAGATGTGCCCCTGGAAGAAGGCCTGAAACAGATAATTGATTGGCGCCGTTCACAACAATAATTTACTTTTCGGGAGTGCGACTTCGGAATCATTAACATGAAACGATTTCCATTAATAAAACCCTACATCACCGGCAATACGCATGCGAAGGTTGCTGAGGTTCTGGACAGTGGGTTCCTGACCGAGGGTAAGGTAACAAAAGAGCTGGAACAGGCATTCTGTGAATACCTGCAGGTTCCACATGCGATTGCATTTACATCCTGTACTACGGGTCTGGAAACCGCATTGCGCGCACTCGATATTGGTACAGGCGATGAAGTTATTGTCCCCTCATACACTTATCCTGCCACAGCAGCTGTTATTGCAATTGTAGGGGCAACAGCTGTAATCGTTGATGTTGATCCTCGCAACATGCTGATTGATTACAATGCCATTAGCGCAGCCATTACTGAAAAAACCAAGGCTCTCATGCCTGTATCACTATTTGGTAACCCCCTGGATTACGAGCAACTTGGAAAAATCAGTGAAAAGCATGATTTATACATCATTGAAGATGCAGCCTGCTCCATAGGCAGTGTCTATGACGAACAGAAGGTTGGCACACATGCCGATATCACTGTATTCAGCATGCATCCACGAAAATTTATTACTACTGGTGAAGGTGGCATGCTGACAACCAGGAACAGCGAATGGGCAGAGTGGATCGAATCGTACAAGCATTTTGGAATGGCGAAAACTGATGCCGGCATGGTCTTTGAAAGAGTAGGAACAAATTACAAGATGAGTGATTTGCTTGCCGCTGTAGGACTGGAACAAATGTCTGTGGCTGATTCACTCCTGGAAAGAAGAAGAGAGCTTGCCCAATCCTATATTGAGTTGTTAGCGCATTCTGAACACGTTACCCTGCCCAGCGTAACCGACAAGGGAAACCATTCCTACCAGTCATTCTGTGTCTTTATTGAGAGCAGGGATAAAGTGATGGCTGACCTGCGCAGCCAGGGTATCGAGGTGCAGATAGGCTCAATTGCCCTTCACAGGCAGCCCGCTTTTGCCAATAACGACGCATTCCGAATAGAAGGCCCCATGAATGGCACGCAATACGCAGCTGATCATGCGCTTACCCTCCCCTTGTACAATGATCTTTCCAGGGATGACCAGGTCTATATTCTTGAGCACCTCCATGAATCCATACAAACGGCCTGATAAATAACCATGTGCGGTATCTGCGGTATCTTCCATTCAGACAATAGACCTGCCAACGAAGCGTTGTTGGAAGCAATGACATTTTCACTTGCTCATCGCGGGCCCGATAACCAGGGACTGCATGTGGATAACCAGATCGGTCTTGGGCATCGGCGTCTGTCAATCATCGACTTGTCATCCCATGCAGACCAGCCCATGAGCGATTCCCGCGGACGCTACCAGATTACCTACAATGGTGAGCTATACAATTACCTTGAATTACGGAAAGAACTGATTTCTATCGGGCATGAATTCCGCACTAATTCAGACACTGAAGTAATCCTTCAAAGTTACATTGCCTGGGGACCTGAGGCTGTCCAACGTTTTAACGGCATGTTTGCATTTGCAATCTGGGACTCTTCAGAAAAAGTATTATTTCTGGCTCGAGATCGCTATGGCATCAAACCACTCTACACAACACTATTTGGAAATACTTTTCTTTTTGCTTCCGAGCAAAAAGCACTGCTCAAGCATCCTGATGTAAAAAAAGAGCTGGATATGGAGGTACTTCCCGAATACTTCACATTTCAGAATATTTTTTCTGAAAGAACTTTTCTGAAAAATATTTCGCTTTTTCCTGCAGGGCACTATGCCATTATCAAAGAAGAAAATGGCACTGTAGCCTACCAGCCAACACTTTACTGGGATTACAGTTTCCGGGAACCTGAATCCCCTCTTTCTGAAAATGAATACCTGGAGCAGTTGGACGATTTGTTCAGCAAGGCAGTGCATCGGCAAATGGCCAGTGATGTGGAGCTGGGCTGCTACTTGAGCGGTGGGATGGATTCAGGCTCTATTACTGCCGTCGCTGCAAGCTCCCTTCCATACGTTAAGACCTTTACTTGCGGCTTTGATCTGCATTCTGCTACAGGTATGGAAATGGGTTTTGATGAACGGGAAAAATCCGAATATATGTCTTACCTGTTCAAGACAGAACACTACGAAATGGTTCTCAAAGCAGGTGATATGGAACGCTGCATGAAAAAACTGGTGTGGCACCTGGAAGAACCCCGTGTTGGCCAGTCATATCCCAATTTCTATATCTCACAACTCGCCGGGAAATTCGTCAAGGTTGTTCTGGCAGGCACAGGAGGCGATGAGCTATTTGGAGGTTATCCGTGGCGATATTATCGCGCTGTCGTTAACAATGACTTTGAAGATTATATTGATAAGTACTATCAGTTCTGGCAACGACTTGTACCCGAGAACCTGATCCAGGATATTTTTGGTCCGGTCAAAAAAGACATAAAGCATTTCGGGCCTCGGGATATTTTCCGGGATGTATTTGACCGTCACGCGCCCAGTCTGAATTCCCCTGAAGAATACATTAATCATTCCTTGTATTTCGAAGCAAAAACCTTTCTTCATGGATTACTTGTAGTCGAAGATAAACTCAGCATGGCCCATGGCCTGGAAAACAGGGTCCCTTTTCTGGACAACGACCTGGTAGATTTTGCCATGCAATTACCTGTGAGCATGAAACTGGGCAACCTCGGAGAGGTTGTTCGGCTTAACGAAAATGAAATGGGTAACAAGACCAGCAAATATTTCAATAAAACCAAGGATGGAAAGCTATTGTTGAGAAAAACCATGGAGAAATACATTCCCAGGGAAATCACCTCTGGTGTAAAGCAGGGTTTCTCAGCGCCGGATGCAGGCTGGTTTAAAGGGGAAAGTATTGACTACGTGAAGGATAAACTATTTAACAATAACGCCAGGATTTATAACTACATGGATAAAAAGACGGTCCAGGGTCTTGTAAATGAACATATCCAGGGGAAGCAGAACAGAAGACTGCTCATCTGGTCACTTCTTAACTTCGAAGTCTGGTGTGAAACTTTTCTTTAGGCAAATTCAACCTTCAGTAAATCGCTTATGTTTTGACTGAAGAATCCTTGCAGCGTCGCCTTTTTCACCACCCAATTCCACTTCCTTCAATTTCAACAGTTGATTATCGCCACAAATCACGAAGATCTCTTCTTCACCCTTTCGAACCAATTGCCCAGGCAAGCCTTCATCACTGCCTTCACACAAGGCCGTTAGCCAGATTTTTACCTGGACACCATCTGCACAGGTGAACGCCCCCGGGTATGGTGTCGATTGCGCCCTGATAAAGTTATGTACATCCAGGGAAGACATTTTCCAGTCTATGACCCCATCTTCCGGAAATCGCTGCTTGCACCATGTGGCCTTGTTGTGATCCTGCCTCTTTGCTTTTGCCGATCCTTCCAGAATAGACAAATAGGTTTTTCGTATTGCTTCAAGGCTCTTGACCTCTAGCTTTCCCATGACATCAGCGATGGTGTCATCAGGCTCAACTGTCACACTTTCCTGGGCCCAGATATCACCCGCATCCATTTCTTCGCCCAGTGTGAACAATGAAAATCCAACGTCAGTTTCTCCATTAATCATTGCCCAGACCAGGGGTGAGCCGCCACGATACTTCGGTAGTAATGAATTATGAATCCCGATAAATCCTCCGGGAACAGATGACAATGTTTCCTGGCTTATTAACCAGTACCAACCTACAACCAGGCATAAATCCGGCCCAATTGACCGAATAATGTTTTCCGATTCATGTCGGTCCGAGGCTATATATAGAGGCAAGTCCTTTTCAGCAGAAAAGGACTTGATATCATCCAGGACACTTCTCGTATCGCTGGAATCATCAATTGTCAGTATGCCCGCCAATGTATCAGGGGAAAGGGAATACATTTCCTGAACGATTTGTAATCCCAACTGCTTACTGCCAATAAAAAGAACCCGCTGTTTATCAGTCATGCCAGTATTACTTTTCCTTCAAGCACTTTTAGCAAGAATTAGCTTTTCAAACTCTTCCATGTATTTGCCACCACCTTCACGTGATTCAGCGAAATAGATTTTCATGTCTTCCGCGGACTGTTGGCCAAGCATTTCAATTTCCTTCCTGTGCTCCATGGCCCACACCAGCCTTTCCGTGAGGTCATCCAGATTTTCAGGTGTAGCAAATAACACATTTTTGCCATCTACCCATGGTGAATTAAGATTATCCTCGGTTTCAAAGAGTATCTGCGGCTTGGCATTGATCGTATATTCCTGGCTGACACCATTAAAAGCGATGCCTCCAAGACCAATGTCGCAATAGCGCATGTAAGTCATTACATCTGTTTTTCTTCCCGCCAGGGTGACACAGTCAGACACAGCATTTTCTGTAATCAGCAACTCAAGTTGCTGCATTATCTGGGGCTCTCCCTCACCGATATAGACAATATGAAAATGATGCCCCTGTTTTTTGAGAATCGCAGCACACCTAACAAGATCAAACAGGGGTAATTTATTTTCTTCGACCTTGATAGGATGAAACCTGCCTGTGTACATAATAATAAAGGCATCAGGATCTTTCTCCCGAATCGCAGACAATTCAACGGGCATTTCGTCACCACTGTCATTCAGGACCATATGCGGTAATTCAATATAGTTGGAGGGAAATCTTTCCTTGTTCTCCAGGTTCCAGCTGGTCGGACCAAAGCAGTCAATTGCTGCATCAACGCACCGGAAAATAAATCGATTCAACCATTGCGGTAACAACCGGATATCACTCCCTCTTGCTGTAACAACCAGTGTTTTACGCCTCAGCCATTTAGCGGGTAAAGCCAGTAACGCAGTAAGCGTCCACTGTGCATGAATGATATTTGCCTGACCGGCATAGCGAAAAATATTGAACACGAATACCAGGCACAGTATCGGCAGTTGCAGCAAAGCCAGGAGTGATCCGGGGTTATATAATGGTTTACCGGGAACTCTTGCTCTCTGGAGAGAAAAGGGAAAAAAATAACGAAACCTGATAACCCGAATACCTGAGTCCAGGGTTTCCTCAATGGGTGATCCAGGAAAATGCGGAGTCAGTACAGTGACCTGGGCACCATTGGCGGCATAGCCTGCAGCTTCACCGTAAACAAAACGGGAATCAAAAACATTGCCGTGAAAATAGGGAAAACTGAAAGTACAAATAAGGATTTTCATGTCTTCTTGCATAGTGGCAAGTATAACCAATTCACCCGGCAATATTTCCAAAGCCATGCACTGAATCAGACTGATGACAGAAATCCTTAAAAAATATGCTATTTGCCGCTCAGATCACGACAATTCAGGAGTAAACTCGAATAAAATCCGGTTTCCGCTGAGCATTATTATGAATTGTGGATAAAACCTAAAAGACCGCCTGCCATTTGGGACAAATGTTATTTTGAGCTCTTCAACACCAATATACATTCTTGGAATATCAGCGTATTACCATGATAGTGCAGCAGCCTTGCTGCAAGACGGCAATATCATGGCAGCTGCACAGGAAGAGCGTTTTACCAGGAAGAAACACGACCCGGGCTTTCCGACCAATGCTGTCACATGGTGTCTTGAGCAGGCCAATATATCCATTGCTGACCTGGAAGCCATCGTCTTTTATGACAAGCCCTTATTGAAATTTGAGCGCCTGTTGGAAACATATCTTTCCTATGCACCACGGGGACTTCGCTCTTTTACGGCAGCCATGCCCGTTTGGCTGAAAGAAAAACTCTTTCTTAAAACGGAAATCAGGGATTCTCTTAAAGCCATATCAGGAAATGATGAGCTCCCATCGCTGTATTTCTCTGAGCATCATTTATCCCATGCCGCTTCTGCTTTTTATCCTTCACCTTTTGAAAATGCGGCTGTTCTATGTCTTGACGGTGTTGGGGAGTGGGCCACCACCACAGCATGGCATGGTACGGACAAACAACTCAGCGCCCTATGGGAAATCGACTTTCCGCATTCTCTTGGCCTGCTTTACTCTGCGTTTACCTATTACTGCGGCTTCAAGGTAAATTCTGGGGAATACAAACTCATGGGGCTTGCACCATACGGCACACCTAAGTATGTCGATATTATCCGTGAGCACCTGATACAAATAGCAGATGACGGCAGTTACCACCTGGACATGAAGTATTTCGATTATGCTACCGGGTTGCGGATGACAAACCGGCATTTTCACGAACTTTTTTCAGCCCCTCCACGTGAACCGGAGTCAGAAATTTCCCAGAAAGAGATGGATCTTGCAGCCTCTATCCAGGTAGTGCTCGAAGATGTTGTGATAAAACTGGCCCAAAAATTACGCAATGAAACTGGCTGTGAAAACCTTTGCCTGTCAGGAGGAGTAGCCCTGAACTGTGTAGCCAATGGCAAGCTTCACAAGACAGGCATTTTCAACAATATATGGATTCAGCCTGCTGCAGGCGATGCCGGCGGTGCAATAGGATGCGCCATGTCCTACTGGCACCAGTATCTGGATAAAACAAGACACGTGTCCAAACCTGATGCCATGCGTGCAGCACAACTTGGACCAGCGTACCCTGATATTGATATTGCCGGGTGGATTGAAGCCCAGCAATACCCTGCCCTGCGCCTCGATGAGGATGATCTTTTCGAATACGTCGCGGGTTTGCTGGATAAAGGCAATGTTATCGGCTGGTTTCAAGGCCCTATGGAATTTGGTCCGCGTGCCCTTGGCAACCGATCTATTCTGGGTGATCCCAGGAATCGCGATATGCAAACGCAGATGAATCTCAAGATTAAATACCGGGAATCATTTCGTCCTTTTGCGCCAGCGATACTGGCTGATAAAGTGAGTGACTGGTTTGACCTGGACATTGAAAGCCCCTACATGCTGATGGTAGCTAATGTGAATGAATCACAGCTGCTACCAGTAGAAGACCAGGGAAAAACCGGCCTCGACAAACTCAGGGAAATTCGTTCTCTGGTTCCAGCCATTACCCATGTTGATAATTCAGCCCGAATACAGACTGTTACGTCTGAATCCAATACCCGCTTTCATAAACTGATCACAGCATTCGATAAACTCACTGGCTGCCCTATCCTGGTTAACACCTCATTTAACGTTCGTGGCGAACCTATCGTGATGACGCCCGAGGATGCGTATCGCTGTTTTATGCGTACAGAGATGGACTTCCTTGTGCTTGGAAATAATGTCCTTGAAAAAACTTCCCAACCAGAATGGCAGGACAATACCGAATGGGAAACCGAATATGCACTGGATTAACAATGTCAGCACCTGATGTAAAAGCGCTAAAAAGTTTCGCCCGAATTATCAGTGCGGCACTTTGTTCCATTTTCGGCATTCTTTTGCCGTGGATATGGAATTATCAATGGCCAGTCTGGCCCTGGGTAATTGCCGGGATATTAATGCTGACTTCAATGATTAAACCCATTCTGCTGAGTGGGTTACACAAGTACTGGTACAGTATTGCCGAAGTTATAGGGCGCTTTAATAGCCGGATAATACTAGGTTTGATATTCTTCGTGATGATGACACCAGTAGCCTTGATTCTGCGATTAATTGGAAAGCGCCCGCTCACACAAAAGTCACAGATTAAAAATGGCAGCTACTGCCAACCTGCAACCTCACGAGACAAAACACACTTTGAGAAACCATTCTGATGATTGAGCTGCTGCAAGACTTATGGGCTTTCATGCGTGAGCGCAAGAAGTACTGGCTCATGCCTATCATCATCGTACTGTTGCTGCTGGGGGCACTCCTGGTAGCGGCCCAGGGATCTGCCCTGGCACCTTTTATATACACCCTTTTCTAGGAGTCATGTTGTGAAAAAAGAATGGCTGCTAACTCTCGGCAGCGCCATTATCACCGTGGTTATTGCTCTGGCTCTTGTCAGATGGATTGCTCCTGGATTGCTTGGCTATGCACCTGACCAGCAACTGGTCAGGGTAAGCGAGGAAGTCCCCAACTTTTACGAGAATATTTTCCGTGATGATGACTACAACACCTCAGAATTTATTTTGAATGACCCGCAGCTTGTCATCAGGGCAAAACCCCTCTATCCAGATACCGTGGCAATGGGCCCAAATGATGTACTGGGCTTTCGCAATAAAGGAGTGCCAAACAGGGCAACTATCGTCGTGATCGGCGACAGCCAGACCTATGGCAACAATGCCCGCCTGGAAGAAAACTGGCCAAGTCATATGCAACAAACCCTTTTTGGCGCTGCTCCCGAGAATGTTTACAACATGTCTGTCGGAGGCTGGGGAGGCGTCAATTACCTTCGCATCCTCGATTCTGCATTACGATTCAACCCGCAGGTTATTGTTGTAGCTTATTATTCAGGAAATGACGCTTATACAGATTTCCGCAACACATACAGCATTGATGAACTCAGCTACCTCAGAACAGACCCCTCATTGAGCTCAAACGATCTTCCTGAAGTTGTTGAGCTAAGAAGCGACCAGTTGTACCCCATTACTTTTGAAGACGGCGTCGAAACAATTTTTACACCTCAATATCGGTTTGCTCCCAATGACCGTAGTGATCCTGCCATACTTGCCGGATATGACATCATGGCTGCAACTGCCAGGGAAATAACGCAAATTGCTCTCGAAAAAAATATTCGGCCAGTCTTCACCATCATCCCTACCAAGGAATATGTCTACCAGGAAAAAATTGCTGCCGAACCCTCTGCTACATCAAATGCGGCTTACCAACAATTAATACGGGATGAGTCTCTGAATATTGAAGAACTCGAAGAGGAACTGAAAAGTATCGAAGGGGCGTTATATATTGATGTCGCCCAGGCTTTAATGACGGCCGCGTTAACACCTGAAGTACTTTATCCACCCAACGTCAACGGACATCCACTGTCACGGGGATACCAGGTCATTGGTGAAACTATCGCTTCAGCCATTGCAGATGAAAATCTTGTCGCACCCAGAAGAGGTCTTCATGGCCTGGTACTGGGGGACCAGGTTCTTCAGTTCATGCTGCTGACCAATGACGGTATGTGGACACTGGAAAGTAGAAATATCGCCACGGAAAATGGTTGGGCCATCGACAATATTCCAAGGCTGGGCGTTGATGAGATAACCAACGTGCCCTATCTGGGAGTTCTTGAAGAGGTGGATCCCGAGCGTTACGGCCCGGAAGGCTCATTGATCAATAATTAACAGGCATTTCTGCATTATCAATGAGACTTGCTAGTCCAGGATGGATTTAACCTGTTTGCAGATAGCATCGATTTCAGAGTCTTCCAGATAGGGATGCATTGGTAAGCTCAACACTTCTTTAGACAGTTTTTCAGACTGGCTTAAATCCACTGGCGCCAGAAAAGATCTTTTCCCTTCAGCAAAAACCGGTTGCTGGTGCAAACATTTTGGATAGTAGACCACTGCGGGTATACCGGCTTCCGCAAGACCTTTCCTGAGCTCTTCACGCCTTGGCACCCTGATCGTATATTGCGCCCAGGCAGATCTGTAATATTCCGGTACAGTGGGCACAGTCACCAAACCATCAAGATGCGCACTGTATTGAGCCGCCACTTCACTCCGGCGCTTCAGTTCTGCAGGGAATTCTTCGAGTTTTTCTATCAAGATCGCAGCCTGGATCGTGTCCAGTCTGCTGTTCATGCCTACCCTGACATTGTCATACTTGTTTTCGCCTTTACCATGATGGGAAAAAGAGCGTATGAGCTCAGCATAATCATCATTATTGGTAAAAACTGCCCCTCCATCCCCGTAACAGCCCAGGGGTTTTGAAGGGAAAAAGCTGGTGATAGCAACATCACCAAAACTACCGGTCCTCTTCCCCCTATATTCACCACCGATGCTCTGGGCAGCATCTTCGAGAACCCCAAGATCAAATTTTCTGGCGATATCTGTAATTGCCGAATAATCTGCAGGTAAACCGAACAAGTCCACAGTAATAACAGCTTTTGGTGAGAGCTCATTCCCGGTGACCACTTGCTTAATGGCCGCCTCCAGGCTGGAAGGGCTGATATTGAAAGTATCCTGATCGCAATCCACAAAAACAGGTGTTGCACCACATGCTGTAATTGCTTCCGCAGTCGCGTAGAAAGTGAATGCTGGACAGAACACCGCATCCCCCTGCTTTACTCCCATTGCCATTAAGCCAAGCAAGAGTGCATCTGTCCCATTACCACATGGGATGGCATGATTGGTCCCCAGAAATTCCTGTATAAGAAGTTTAAATTCGCTGACCTCAGGTCCTTCTATGAATTGTCCGTGATCCAACACCTGTTGAATTCTTGAGTCAATGCGTGACTTGAGATTGGCGTACTGGGCCTGCAGGTCAATAAACTGCAAATTAATTCCCACTTTCCACAATTGAGAGCAAAGCACCTTCCAGGCGGTAGGTATCACCTGTTTCAGAACAGGTATCTTCACCATTTCCCTGAACGGGCAGGTTCAGGCGGGTTCCATTCCTGGTGATCCAGCCGATCTGTTTACCTGGGTTCCCGACAACCAACGCATAGTCCAGGACGTCTTCCAGCACAACAGTGCCAGCACCTATGAATGCGTATTGGCCAATTGTAAGACCACATCGAATCGTGCAGTTGGCACCCAGTGTTGCACCCTGTCTGACGACAGTTTTCCTGAATTCATCCTTTCTTTCGATGAAGGCCCTGGGGTTGTGTACATTGGTAAAAGTACAATTTGGTCCACAGAACACATCATCTTCCAGGGTGACACCGTCAAAAACGGAAACATTGTTTTGAATTTTTACATTACTGCCAACTAATGCCCCGGCACTGATAAAAACGTTCTGCCCCAACGTACAATTGTTTCCGACAACAGCACTGGAACTCACATGGGAAAAATGCCAGATTTTGGTGCCTTCACCTATTTGCGCACCGTCATCAATACACGCTGATTCATGTGAGTAATACGACATCCTAGTTCGCCTTCCTGATTAATGGATGATAATCAGTGCCCGAAGTTGAAGTCAGCTCTCTATTTCTGATATCCGCAACAGTTTCAATCGCCACCCTGCTTTCCTCAACACCAAAACCGTTTCCAGCGAGGATTTCCTGGTAACTCAGCGTATGCAGATCTTCAAAGCCCCCGGAAAACTCCAGTTCTTCACCATTAATATTGATGGCTCTGAAAGTGCGATTTCCATTTTCAGTGGCACTCTCAGGCAGATCATTATGATCAACGGACAAAAACCACTTCACCCTGGCCTTTTCATATTCCAGATAACCCGCTGATTTTGAATCACTGCGCAAATGAACAATATTTTCCTGCACCTGTCCGAAAACAAATTGCAGCATATCGTAAAAATGTACACCTATATTGGTGGCCACACCTCCGGATTTTTTATCATCCCCTTTCCAGGACTGTAAATACCACCTGCCCCTTGACGTAATATAGGTAAGCTCCACGTCAAACTTTTCATTTTCCCGGGCATTTTCTACTTTTGACTTTAGCTCAAGAATGGCGGGGTGCAGTCTAAGCTGAAGAATGGTGTGTATCTTCTTACCCGAATCGTTTTCGATGTCTATCAAACCATCGATATTCCAGGGATTCAGTACAAGGGGCTTCTCGCAAATTGCGTCCGAGCCTGACCGAAGAGAAAATCTGACATGTGAATCATGAAGATAATTAGGGGAACAAATAGAGACATAATCGATCTTCTCCATTTCTTTTTTGCGTCTTTGTTTATCTATATGACGGTCAAAGCGCTCAAATTCAGTAAAGAAATATGCGTCAGGAAAGTAGCTGTCCAGTATCCCGACAGAATCATTAGGATCCAGCGCAGCGACCAGGTTGTTTCCTGTATCACGGATCGCCTTCATATGACGTGGTGCGATATATCCAGAGGCGCCTATAAGAGCAAAGTTTTTCATTTATCCATTCAATTCTTATAGCCCTGAGCGGCCATGATCAACGATTTATTCAGAATCCTTGTACATCAGTGCAGTTATCTGTTCTGAAACCAGGCCAATGAGAAAAATAATCACCGAAGTAAGGATCAAAACGGCACTCATATTGCTGAAAGCATGCCTGGTTATAAAGGTATACAGGTAATAACAAACGCCAAAAAGGAAAAAGAAGAGTGAAGTCGGAACAAAAATCTTTAACGGTGAATAAAGCGTCCCTACTTTGAAAATAATAATCAGGAATCGAACGCCATCTTTGAAAATATTGATATGGCTTTTACCCTGCCTCTGCCTGGCAGTAATGGGCAGATATTTGACACTGTATCCGGCACGAAAAAACGCCATGGTTATTGTGGTGGGATAAGAAAACCCGTTCGGGAGAAGGTATAGGAACTGCAGAAATTTCTTTCTGCATACCAACCTGAACCCGGAGGTCAGATCCAACACCCGGTGCCCACTTATCCAGCTGGAAAGGCGATTATAGAGTGTATTTGCGATCAATCTGCCAACGCTGGCTTGAGAACCGCTATCCCTGGCGCCAACAACCATGTCCCCTCCTGCTTCAAATGATTCCAGCAGCCTGCTGATATCCTCAGGGTTGTGTTGACCATCAGCGTCCATGAAAAGGATGTTTTCTCCTTTTGCATTACGCGCTCCTGTTTTTATGCTTGCACCATTTCCCCTGCTGTAATCATGTGAAACGACATCAACCCCGTTTTTCTCACAGACATTTTTAGTGTCGTCTGAAGAGCCATCGTTAACAACAAGTATCTGATTCTCAGGATAAAGACGACGTAACTCCGGCAGCAGCCCGGATAATCCCTCCGCTTCATTTTTGGCTGGAATTACAATGGAGAAATCTGTAGTCACAACTTTTCTCAATGCCTCTTAGTCTTCTATCTCTGGCAGGGATTGCTCTAAATTACTCTGTGATCGTACAACCTGATTTGCCCTGGCTTGTTCCAAATTATCCCATAACGGTTGAATTATAGCTGTTTCCCTTCCTGATAATTCAATATTCTTGTTTTCAATATCCCTGATTATTATTTCAGCATCATCAAACAGTTCTAAAGTAATTAAATAGTTCGCCAGCCTGGCTAGTATCTGTATCAATTCAGTTTTTTGATAAGCGGAAAGAGACAGTGCAACACCCTCCTGATAATTTCCCATCAGGAAATGTATCTGACCTTCAATCCTTTCTATAAAACCGGTATACCAGATATTTTGACTGATGTTTTCCTGCTGTTTCGCTACTGTAAGCAATTCCAGTACGCTTTCTTTCTTGATTTCAGGACAATTTCCACTATTAATGACAGCAACCACATTATCCATTGCATTTAATGCATACGGTGTAGCTGGATAAACAGCAGCAATACTCTCTGCCTTTTCCAGATACTCATCCAGTTCCTCGCCAAGACCACAGCGATAGACAGCTTCATGAATATAAGTGCCGTATTCCCTTTCGTTCACAGACTGCGCAAGACGCAGCAGCCCGATTGCTTCAGAGATATTCCCGTGACGGTAGTGCAAAGTAGCCAGTGCAACAACTGCTCTCAAAGAATCCGGGTGTTCCTGTACTGCGACATGATAAATAGATTCTTCACTTTGCCATTCAGATGTTCTGACTGAAGTCATCAACATCAATAACAGCAAAATGGGAATAGTCACATATTTTATTTTTGGATACACAGGCACGCTAAACAGGTAATAAACAACTGCAAAAAGCGGCCCTACTGCAGCCAGGTAATTTCTATGCTCAAACATCATCTCCAGGTTGAATATTGTAGATTCCAGCAGATGTGAAATTACAAACCACGCAACGGCAAATACAAATACCGGTGCCTTTTTGCGAATATAAAAACAAAGCACCAGAAGCATGATCAAAAGTACTAATAACAACGTGGTAACAAAATCAAAACTGGTTACGACATTCACGTAATCGTGAAAGAGCGTCATATCTGCCAACCTGGGGAGTAAAATCATCTTCATGTACATGGTGACAACATGAAGCTGGGTCAGCAGACGATCACCCATATCAAAACTTCTTAGTGAGAAATTTGTCAGCGATGAAAGATGAGTAACAAGATACAGTGAACCAAGTAATACAGGTGCCAGGCCAAAAGCAACAACAAAAATATTCATCTTTGAAATTTTCAAAAAGTCCTTTAACCCTATGCCATACACAAGAAATTCAATCGCGAGTACATAAAGTGGAATAAGTGCACCAGATTCCTTGGAAAATAGGGAAAGCAGCAGAAAGACGGGGAATCCCAGGTAAGCATGCAGGTAAAAACGATAACCTCTGGTTTCAGAGAGCTCTCTTGCCGAAACATAGGAAAGTAATGCTGCCAATGTAAATAACGCTGACAATTGCGCCATTCTCTGAACAACATACAAGACAGTACTCACCATAAGCGGATGCAACAACCAGAAAGCCGCCGTAAATCCCGCAATCAGACGAATGTCATTCTCATTTTTTTGAGGCGATATTCTGGGGAGCAACTTATAAAGTAACCAGAAAATCAGAACACCGTTAAGAAGATGTATTACCAGGTTGTGAAATTTGTAACCCCAGGGTAAAGGGCCATGGACAATGCCGGAGAAAACGAAACTTAACATTGAAACCGTTCTGCCTAGCTGGCCGCTCTCATTGTGAGTAACCGCATAATAGATTTCATCCAGATCGAAACTATCAACATGGGCTTCCACCACATTAAGAAAATCATCCAGCAGGAAAGGTCCAGCCAGTCCCTGCCAGTAAATGAATGCTGTTGAGAACAAAACTACCAGAATGCCCAGGGCAGTGATTATGTTACTTTTCGATGGCATGAAGAGATTGAATGGATACCGGGTTGAATGAGACTTACACAATTTGATTTGGTTTGACAGAGTGTTTCATATTTTGCCTTTCCCTAACCATGGCGCCTGTCACAAACTAGTAACTATTCTTTTAAATTAGAGGCTTGCAGAGGATAAAAAGCAACTTTTTGTTAAAACAATGATTAAGACAGGGCAAAAAAAACCAGCCCTCACCGTCATCGGCAAGGGCTGGTTTTTGATTAACTAGAACTTAAATTAATTAAGTAATGGTCAATTAACAGCTTGAAGGCAGGTACTGAGTGCCTACAGTAGCTGAACAATCCCAAAGAATACCTGTAGAAGGATCTCCAGTGGGCTCCATTGTCAGCCTTACAGCTGCACCCAGATTTGCGGTGCTACCTGTAACAATAATGTAAGTACCATCCCACAGTACGGACGATACCATACCCTGGCTGATGTTCTGAACAGTGATATCTGCAGCTGTAATACCAGCGATTGTGGCATTAATCAGCGCATATTCTGAAACAAGGTTCTTGGCAGCACTTGATGCCAGTACAAGTTCAGAGGCTTTTGCACGAATTGTGTAATCCTGGTAAGCAGGAAGCGCTACCGCTGCCAGAATACCGATGATGGCGATTACAATCATCAATTCGATGAGTGTGAAACCCTTCTGGGCCTGTTTTTTAATGTTTTTCATTTTTATCTCCTGAAGAAACACTTTGGCTTGATCGTTGAGTTAACTCTAATTCCATTTGATCCGTTTTCTATTTCATTATCATATTTCGTCGTAAATATGTTTTTCACAAGCCTTCATAAACCAAAAGGAAATATGAAAACTGGCTAGAAAACAGAGGTTAATGATTGCAAGGTTTGTGCCAGAACTGGCATTTATTCAATTGAGTTACAAAGTGTGCTCCAGCTCATCTTTTCAGGTCAATTTACTCATGAATAACCCTAATATTAGACCTGCATGATGGCGTTATAACAGCAAACTCCTTGAATTTATTGAGTTTCCTGATTGACAATTTTTGTCATATTATGCAAAAAAGGTCAGATTCTGTCACTTTCTTCAGCCTGTTTTCACTTGCAGGATTCCTGTTTTCCACTAAATTGATCTATATCGGTAGTTAACAGTTCTTTTCAAATTCCCTTTCCTGGCATGGACGCATGAATTCACAGGCAACGCTACCAGCAGCCAGAAACTGGCTGGTAACCAGTAATCTGCTTGATGAAGCACTTCTCGAACAGGCTATTCTCAGCGCACAAAAGAGAAATCTCTCCCTGGTGAAATACCTGGTTGAGCAGAACATCCTCGACAGTAAACTGGTAGCCATGGCAGCGTCGCGGCAGTTTAGGCTGCCCATCATGGATCTGGATGCCATGGACCCGGCACTGCTTCCACTGACTGTTATCAAGCAGGATCTTCTCAGGAAACACCAGGTTGTCCCTCTACATAAAGGGGAGAACAGCTTGTTTCTGGGCATGTCAGATCCTGCGAACCAGGACGCTCTGGATGAAATCAAGTTTCATACCAGTTGCAGAATTGAACCTGTTGTTGTCGAACAGGATAAGCTAAGTGCTGTAGTCCAGGAGTTACTGGATCAGGATTGCAGTATCAAGCCTGGAGATATCAGTGAACATCTTGATTTCAACAGCCTGGAAATTGAAAACAGCAATGATGATCCGGAAGCCGATCAATCAGACTCGATTGATGAAACCCCGGTTATGCGTTTCGTTAACAAAATGTTGATGGACTCCATTCGTCTTGGTGTTTCTGATATTCATATAGAAACTTTCGAGAAATTTGCCCGTATCCGCTTTCGTGAAGATGGCATGCTCAGGGAAATAGCACGCCCTCCCCTCACTGTTACTCGCAAAATTGGCTCCAGGCTCAAGGTAATGGCGAAACTGGATATTGCTGAAAAGCGACTTCCCCAGGACGGTCGGTTCAGATTGAAATTTACCCGTTCACGATCAATCGATTTCCGTGTCAGTACCCTGCCCACTCTCTGGGGTGAAAAAACTGTACTGCGAATCCTGGATTTCCAGCAGCAAAAACTGGACCTGGATGCAATGGGATTTACAAATGAACAAAAACAGCAATACACGGAGGCCTTGCAGCAACAACAGGGACTTGTGCTTGTAACGGGTCCTACTGGTAGTGGAAAGTCCATGACACTTTATGCGGGGCTGAAATTACTCAATACTCAAGAACGCAATATCGCTACAGCTGAAGACCCTGTAGAAATCCAGATGCAGGGGATTAACCAGCTGGCAGTGAATGCCGATATAGGCCTGAATTTTGCCGAAGCCTTGAGGGCATTTTTGCGACAGGACCCTGATGTCATCATGGTTGGTGAAATCAGGGATTTGGAAACCGCTGAAATCGCCATGCGAGCAGCGCAAACCGGTCACCTCGTGCTGTCTACGCTTCATACCAACAGTGCCCCGGAAACCCTCTCACGACTGATGCAAATGGGTATACCTGCTTACCAGATCGCCTCCTCACTTAGTCTGGTGGTCGCCCAGAGATTGGCACGACGATTGTGTAATCACTGCAAAAAACCGGTAGAATTACCCCATAAGGTATTGATTCAAGAAGGATTTACCTCTGAAGAGGCGCAAACTGCCAGAATTCAAATTCCTGCAGGTTGTGAGTTTTGTCATTCCGGCTACAAGGGAAGACTTGGCATCATTGAAACAGTACCAATTACTACAGCACTTTCGCATGTTATTATGAATGGCGGAAATTCGATGCAGATCGCAGAGTTTGCAGAGAAAGCCGGCTTTAATAGTCTGCGTCGGTCCGCTCTTGAAAAAGCGGCTCAGGGTCTCATCAGCCTTGCAGAAGTTAACCGGATTACTGACATCCAGGACACGAATTCAGAAAAGAATACAGAAACAAACCCAGTGTTCATTTTGAACGGTAATGAATAGGATAACCTAGAGGTACATCATTATGGCAGCGCCTGCGCAAACCTCAAAAGAAGCAACCTTTATCTGGCAAGGCCAGGACGCCAGGGGGAAAACCTCCAAAGGTGAAGTCAAAGGCACCAGTGCCGCCATGGTGAAAGCCCAGCTCAGAAAACAGGGCATCAAACCCACCAAGGTAAAGAAAAAAGCCAAAGCGCTTTTTGGTGCTTCCAAACCACCCATCAAGCCAATGGACATCGCTATTTTTACCCGCCAACTGGCTACCATGATGAAAGCCGGTATTCCTCTCGTTCAGTCATTTGAAATCGTGGGTGAAGGTCTCGAAAACCCAAGCATGAAGGAAATCGTTTTTGCAATTCGGGACGATGTATCAGCCGGTAATCACTTTGCTGATGCCATTCGTAAATTTCCTCGTCAGTTTGATGAACTGTTCTGTAACCTGGTTGAGTCAGGGGAACAATCAGGCGCCCTGGAAACAATGCTCGATCGCCTTGCCATGTACAAGGAAAAGTCAGAAGCATTGAAATCCAAGATCAAGAAGGCAATGAATTATCCAATTACTGTACTGGCCGTTGCCGGTATTGTGACCGCCATTCTTCTGATCAAGGTTGTACCTCAATTTGCAGAAACCTTCTCCAGTTTTGGTGCGGAACTGCCAATTTTCACACAATATGTTATGCGTATTTCTGACTTCATGATTGCATGGTGGTTGTATATCCTTGCCGGTGTCGTCGCTGGAGGTTTTGTATTCAAGGAAGCCAAGGTGCGCTCGAAGGGATTCCAGGAAGCCCTGGAAAGACTTTCACTGAAACTGCCAGTATTTGGCGATATAGTAGAAAAATCCTGTCTTGCCAGGTTCACCCGGACACTTTCCACAACCTTTGCAGCAGGTGTTCCTCTTGTCGATGCATTGACATCGGTATCAGGCGCAACAGGCAACATTATTTTTAAAAACGCGTCACTTCAAATCAGGGATGACGTCACCTCGGGGCAGCAGCTAACTGCCTCTATCAAAGCAACAGGCGTATTTCCAATCATGGTACTCCAGATGGTCTCCATTGGTGAGGAATCAGGTGCACTTGATGCCATGCTGGATAAATGTGCAACCTTCTACGAAGCAGAAGTCGATAATGCCGTGGATGGCCTGACTTCCATGATGGAACCATTGATCATGGCCGTACTGGGTATTCTGGTGGGTGGCCTGATGATTGCCATGTATATGCCCATTTTCCAGATCGGTGCTGTGGTATAAAAACCGGTATATCAAAATTAGCTCATTACCGGTGTGTTTATACAACACCCGCTCACGCTGACTTAAAATGACTGTAGCTGATTTCTTCGCCGCGTACCCATTATTACTGGCGGTAATAGCCCTTTTATTCGGACTGATTATTGGCAGTTTCCTCAACGTGGTTATTTATCGCCTGCCAATCATGATGGAAGCAGAATGGATAGAGCAGTGTTCAGAATTGCTGGAAATTGAAAACCCGAAAAAGAACAGTTCCAGTCACGATGTGTTCAACCTTGCAGTGCCCAATTCCCATTGCCCGAAGTGTAATCATGAGATTTCCGCACTGGAAAATATCCCGGTGATTTCCTGGCTCGTTCAAAAAGGACAATGCAGACATTGCCAGAACCCCATTTCCGCACGCTACCCGATAATTGAATCAGTCACTGCTGCAATGTCAGTACTTGTCGCAGTTGAATATGGCTTCACCTGGCTGACTTTAGCCATCCTGGTACTAACCTGGTGCCTGATCGTGCTCACCATGATTGACGTGGATCACCAGTTGTTACCAGATGACATCACGCTTCCGCTACTTTGGCTTGGCTTGCTTATTAACAGTTTTGGGCTCATTTGTTCATTACAGGATGCTGTATGGGGTGCAATAGCCGGATATGGAATATTGTGGGGGATATACTGGTTATTTAAACTTCTGACCGGCAAAGAGGGTATGGGGTTTGGAGATTTCAAGTTACTTGCAGCCCTTGGCGCATGGCTGGGCTGGCAGGCTCTTCCCATAATTATCCTGCTCTCTTCTTTTGTTGGCGCTGTTGTAGGCATCTGCATGATTGTCATCAAGGGCAAAGATAAAAATATTCCCATCCCCTTCGGTCCTTACCTTGCCAGTGCTGGTTTTATTGCCCTTATCTGGGGAACTGAGTTGACCAACCTGTACTATAGTATTTACTTCTAGCCTGAAGAACGGAACCTTCTAATGCAGGATTCCCGACTCTAATCTAAATTCATGTCTAAATTCATATCGAAATATATAGTTGGCCTCACCGGTGGAATAGCTAGTGGGAAAACAACTGCAGGTAATATTTTCGCCAGGCTGGGTGTTGATGTTATTGATGCAGATGAAGTTTCCCGTTCCCTTGTAAACGCCGGGTCACCCTGCTTTGATGAAATTGTGCTGCACTTTGGAAACGACATCCTTGATTCCGGTGGCGACCTGGATCGCGCGAAACTACGGGAGCTGATCTTTAACGATGATCAACAGAAACAATGGCTCGAAAACCTGTTGCATCCGCTTGTAAGACAGGAAATTGAACGCAAAATTGAGGTGAGTTCCAGTAAGTACATTATTCTTTCAGTTCCACTGTTACTGGAGTCCGGTAATTATGACTTTGTCGACCGTATTCTTGTAGTTGATGTGCCGGAGGAAACACAGGTCTGTCGAATTATGCAGCGCGATGGCAGCTCTGAAAATCTTGCCAGGCAAATAATGAGCACTCAAGTATCAAGAGATGAGCGCCTCAGCCATGCCGATGATATTCTGGATAATATTAATGACCTGGACTCACTGAAGATTCAGATAGAAAACCTTCATGAAAAATATCTTCGGCTCGCCGCAACAAATGATTAAAATAGCATGGCTTTCACTATCAAGCTGACAAAAGATTTTTAACCACCATGACTGAAAAAAAACAATCCAGCATCAGGAAAATTAACTGTCCAACCTGTCAGAAAATCGTTACCTGGTCAGAAGAATTTCCTTTTCGTCCCTTTTGCTCCAAGCAATGCCAGCTTATTGATTTTGGTGACTGGGCCAGTGAACGCAATGCAAT
>Ga0181553_10000302_pt1 | contig 41608 bp, 28 predicted proteins | sample 011ome_17_FD_133753 | JGI IMG/M metagenome (GOLD analysis project Ga0181553, IMG submission 133753) | Coastal salt marsh microbial communities from the Groves Creek Marsh, Skidaway Island, Georgia - 011502XT metaG (megahit assembly) | ecosystem: Environmental > Aquatic > Marine > Intertidal...
ACGCTAATTGCCAAATAAGTGCCAAAAAACACCCTATCCTATCCAAAAGTTTGTAAAAGAAAAAACATCTGTATTGGAAAGATGAAAACCAATTAATAAGTATCATACCGATTAAAGTACTTTTAATTATAGCTCCCTTATTTGATTGGATTGAATTTAAAAATACATTTGCCACTGGAGAAAGGTTTTTATCTTTTCGCCAAACAATTCGCCATTGGGTTGTGATCGGTAATTTCTTTTAAGGTATGATTTGAAGCTGATGGTCATTAAGTTCATTTTTTAATCCAATTAATGGGAGTATAGAAATGCCAATATCTGCGAGTACGGTTTGTTTTACAGCTTCATTGGATTCAAGTTCAATTTTTTTTCTTCTTTTTTATTTTTAATCGAATTAAATTTTGAAAAGCTATGGTTATCAACATCAATGGATTTATTCAAAGTCTCTACTTCTTCTTTATCTTCTGATATTATTGTTTTTTGATCAATTTTTATTATTTTTTTATTATTTTTTTTGGAATCCATAGTACAACTAGCATTTAAAATGGCACCTGATTCAACTATCAGTTTTTGAATAATGATCCTGCCTCTTATCTCACATCCTACTTTAAGGCTTAATGTTTTTGAAGCTCTCAGTTCTCCTTTAAACACACCTTCTATTTCAGCATTTTCACATGATATTTTACCTTTAACTTTTGCTTCTTTGCCAATTATCAATTTTCCTGAAGTCTCTATATCTCCCTCTAAAACTCCATCAATTCGAACATCATTTTGAGTCTTAATTGTACCTTTTAAGTTTGTTGAAGCATCAATTTTACTGAAATTATCCCAAGTTTTTGATTCCATTATTTTAATGAATTTAAACATCTTTTTTATTGTAAGACACCATATTATTTATATAAAATTATATAAATTTTTTAAAGGTTATGCTTTTTAAATATTTAGTTATATCTTTTGAAGATCGCTTTTGTTAAAATCATTACTCCCTCAGGTCAATTCTATGAAGATTTATAAAATGGACTATTTAAATAGATTTTTTCTAATTCACTAATTTATTTAAACTATGAAACTTAATCAAAGCATTCAAGCGTTTCCAGCTTCAAATCCCTAACCTCAGCATGTATATTTTGCCATATGTAGATACGTCCATCCATTAACCTTTAGAGCCATTTGGGGAAAATACATTTGAATATTGATCTAGACAACGATAATAAAGATAAGAAATTAATCATTTTTTTTGTTTAAGCCTTATACTAAACTATGGTCAGAAGGGAATTTTGAACACCTAGCATCAGACATTTATGATTTACCAATGACACTTTATTTACAAGACACTGTTCATTATTTGAAAAGTCCTGATAAAATGAATAATTTTCTTACCAATACTTATAATAATCTGGAAGCTAATCATTACGGATTTTCTACAAATAATAAATGGAAAAAATTACAGAGAAGATTGAAAATATATTATCGTTGAAATGAACTTTACAAGATTCTTAAATTATAGCACAATAATGGGTAATCAATTTAGAAAGGCTACCTTTATTCTAAATTTTGTGTCATCATTTTTCTGAAAACGGCCTTCAGTTCACTTTTATCGAAATAGGTAATCTCTCCTACACGCTTAGAGGATACAACATCTTTTTGAACCCATTCCATTAATTTAGATTCATTTATATTTAATAAGGTACATGCGTTTTTTAAACTCAAAAGGTTTTCTGAATTTAGATTTTCGTTTTCTTGAGATTCATCGTAGTAAAAAGGAAGTGCTTCTTCGATTCGATTTAGTTTTTTTAAAACAATATCCAAGCTTTTCTCTAGGTTAAAAATACGATATTCCAATTCTTTATTTTTTCTTTCTAAACTCATAAATATGACTTTTAAGCATGTAATTTACTTCACCTATTATTTTGTTTTTCAGTTTTTTAAAAAAGGTTTTTGTGGTAAATAATTTACTAACAGTGTTTTTATCTTCTATTAAGTAGAACGGCTTGTTGAGTAATTCTAAAATAGAAGTATTTTCAAATATATTAGTGATTATTAAGTCAGAATGATTAAAAAGGGGAAAATGTGTAACTACATTTATTGATTTTTGCTTGCTGTTGATAAAACTTTCTTTTGTCAATATTTTGCCTGAACTAATTATTTGATTGTAATCTTCTGTGTGATGGGAAGCAAAAATTATTTTCAGTTTGAATTTTTCTATCAATTGTTCGCTAAGGTTGGTAATCAGCTGCAATTGCCAATTTTTATAGATCGTAGAAAAATTGAAGTCTATCAAAACATAATTTACATTGGTTAAATCAACAGCGTAATTGGTATTGAAGATCCAATGAATCATTTCATGATTTTTTCGAACAAGCTCATTTTCAAGATGAAATTTAGGTTTAATTTCCATAGAATGCGAGAAAATACTTACAACCAAATTGGAAAGGTCCTCTAAACTTAAAAAATGAATTTTTCGTTTCTGCGCTTGACGAACTATTTTGGTAAAAATAAAAGAACCCAAGGTTCTTTTAAAGCTTATTTTGGACGCTGCGTTGATTTTTTTACTAGCAATCAGACCCAAAAGAGAGTCTTCTATTGAAATCAAATAATCATAGCTTTCTACGTTTATTTTTTTGAGTTGTGATAGCCGATCTAGGTATTGAATTTCAGAATAAGTATTCTCAATGAAAAGAAAGTTTTCATCAATTTTTAAATGAGAGATCAAAATGAGTTTTAAACTTAAGTCCTGTCCTTCAAATAATGATTTTAAAGCATTAGATAAGGCATTTAAAATAAAAAGTTGGGAGGCTTCACTCTTACCAATTAAAAGTAACTTCATAGAGTGTCTATTAATTAAAAATGCGCCTCAATCTTTTAGAACAAGTTGTTCAACTTTTTGAACTAGCTTGCCTATCCTATCAAACCAGGAAATCAGATTTCCATTTTCATCAGCAGTTATTACTAAGTAATTACCCTGTTGATCTTTGATCAAATTAATATCCCAAACCCATTTTTGATGTCCTTTCAGGGAAATAGCTGAATTGGTTATTTTGGAAAGATCTCTCAAAGTTGTGTTGTACTTTAAAACTTGATTATCAAAACTAGCAGAGTATAAATTGTCATTTGATTTGTCGTAGAAGAGTTTTGTAATTTCTGATCGGTGAAGTACAATTTTATTATCAAATGATAGAGCGATTTTAGCTTTTGATTGGCTTATTATGTTATAGGCATACAATTCACCAGTTCTAGTTCCTAAAAACAAACGGTCCTTTGTAAATGAGATGGCTGAAATTTTATCTTTATTGAAATTAATTTCACGAAGTGAAACCGGTAATAATTCATTTTCTAAAACAGAGAAAAGTCCTTCGTCTGTAGCCACATAAAGTTTGTTTATGTCTGGGTTGTAAAAACTTGAATTGATGGATTTCGTTGCATAAATTTGAGCAGTATCTTGTCCATCATACAGGAAAATATCATTTGCTGAAATGATATAAAGTTGTTGGGTATTGGCATTGAAATGCAGTTCTTTAATCGGACTTGAAGCTTTATAAATTCTATTTTTTCTATCCCTTGTGTTTTGTCCATTTAAATCAATTTCGTAAACATCTCCTGTAAAAGTACCAACATAAATTAGGTTGGTATTAGCAATAACAACCTTCCTGATGCGCTCATTGATTTTTATAGGTTCAATTTCTTTTTTAGTAGCTCCATTTAAAATATAAAGATATTGGTCATCTCCACCCATGGCAATGATGTTGTCATTAAAAGTACTAATGGATCTAATTGAGGCATTGGGTCTGATTTTTTTTATGAGCATAGAAGTCTCTCTGTAGCTAGCCTTATTTTCCATTGCTTTTAAAGCGGTTTGTAAAAGAATGAAGAGTCCTTCTGTGACAATTTTTCCAGAATTAGTTTCCATCATCAACTTTTCATAAGTGTAATACTTAAGGAGTGTTTCCCGGATTGTAGTTAGTATAATACTATTGGAGTCAACCTCTGAAGACTCACTGATCAAATTTTCGAGTCTAAGCATAATGGGATAAAACTCTGTTTCCAAAAGGGCGATTTGCTTTAGTTTTTCTGCTTGTTCTTTTGCTTTTGTAGCATTGTCTTTTTGTATTAGAGCTTCGTTTTGTTTCTCTTTTGCTATTTGCTCCGAGGCTTTGGCTAATTTTTTTTGTTCTTCTGCTTCTAATGCACTTTTTACTGCTTGTCTTTGAGCAATTACTGCTTTGCGTAATGATCTTTGCGCAATAATTTTTGCCGAATCAGCTAATTTCTTTTCTTTCATTGCCATAGCAGCACTTTCGTCGGCAATTTTCCTTGCATTTTGAGCTTCGATGGATTTTTTTTCGGCCAAATCTTTAGCCAGATTGGCTTCGATGTAATTCTTTTCTGCTTTGGCTTTGCTTATGTAAGCATCAACTGCCATGAAAATGGCAATTATTGTAAGCGAACTTATCGCAAAAATCACATTTTTTGTAATACGCCTTTTTCGTTTAATTCGCTGTTCTTCCTTGATTTTATTGAAATTAAAAAACTTCTCACTTTCATTAATATAGTTAATAGTCTTTTTGAAGTTCAAAGAATATTTTTTAGCCCAATTTTCATTGATAGTATTGGAATCTCTCCAGTTGATTGCCATTTCAAGTTCGGGAGAATTCATTAAGCTAATTTCGCCTAAAGCATTTTTATCAGCCAAAATTGCATAGTCGGCGTATCTTTGATAGGCTAGTTTTTCCTCCTCAATCCAATTTTGCTCACGTTTCCAATTTCTGTTTTTTTCATAATTAAAACTGATGACATCTCCCAGGTTTATCGTTTTCTTGTATTTCCTTTGAATCCCTGAGATTTTATTTTCAAAAAACTCTATAGAGTTCCCTAATTCAGATATGAAATAATTTAATATTTTAATAGAGTTTACTTTTTCCTGACCTGAAATTTTTAGGATGTCACCAAAATAATTTGCATTGACATGATTTTTATCATTTTCAAAATTGATAGTTGCTTTAATGATTTTTTCAAAGATTAACTGATCTGTTTTAGCCAAGGATTGAAAAACTTCTTCAAATTTTGCTCCAATGTTGTTGTAAACTCCACCTTTAGATTCAATCATTTCAACGGTGACGGTTTCACTGTTAGAGTTGTAAAGTTGACAGAGTAAAAAATGTATGTTGGGTAATAAGCTTAAATCATTTAAAGATTCATTGAGAATAAGGTTGAAAGCAGCAGTGTCAAATCCGACTCCGTTGGCAGTGAAATTATTTTTGATTAAAGATTTTAATCCTTGAGAACCAATATTTTGAATAGCGTATTGAGATTTGCTAAAGACTTCTTGTAAACTGGCATAGTTGGTTAGTTCTGAAATGTATTCTGTTTGTATAGAAATTAAGAAATAGATAGAAGTTTCTCTTATTCTGACTGTTCTTGAGACGATGTCTAGAAGCAATTGATCGTCCTTGTTTTTATCTTGATTAATTTTATCAAAAACAAAAATATCCTCTAATTGATCTACAACAATTAATAAATTTCTTTTGTTATAGATCTCGGAGTCTCGATAAATTTTTGAAAGAGACAAGTTTTTATCGTCTTCAATGATCTTTTTGTAATCTGAGAAATCTTCTGTATTGGAACGCAGATCTTTATTAAAAACTCCACTATTAGTTAGCGCTGCAATCATGTTTTCGATTGGATTGACCCCAGGTCTAAAACTACAAACAGACCATTCTTTTCCAGCCTGACCCAAAAATCCTTTCTTCAATCTGGGGATAAGTCCAGCATTTACGAGTGAAGTTTTTCCAGAACCTGAGGCACCGGTTAAAGTGATGAGTTTATTTTTCTGAATAATTTGTAATAAATTCTCAACTTCTTTTTCACGACCAAAGAAAAAAGACTGATCTTCTTCCTTGTAAGGTAATAAACCTTTTAGTCTACTTTTATGATTCATCAAACTTCGATTATCCTCAAATTTATCAAAATTTGAATTTGGAATTGTATTTTTATGAAAATAATTAAAGAATAAATAATGTTCAGGTTCTACAACACAAATGATTTAATATCTGAACTTGAGAAAGAGCTTTTAAGGGATCATCGAATTGTTCAACTGATGCTGGATGAATACGATCTATTTTTAATCTCAAAGGCCTTGTTTGAGGCAGTTGAAAATGGAATTTCGGTTGAAATAGTAGTCGTATCGACCAGTCATAAAAAATCAATGAAACTGGTTAATTTATGTAAACGATTGATTGACCTCAATGTTCAGATTTTCTGGAAAGTGGATAAAAATTTATTCGTAAAGGAAGATTATTTTGGCATTTTTGATAAGGAATATTTGATTTCTAAGCTAGAACAGCCAAATTTTGATGACGCAGAAGGTGTTATTCGGTTTAAAAATGATTTTTTTAATGGATTAGCGCTGGATTCTAAAAAGTTGAGCATGTTTGATGGAGATATTCAAATTGAGTTTGAATCTGACAGGGGTATTGTTTATCCTAAGGAAGAAATAATTTTAAGATGGGAGGTCTTAAATGCTCATGAAGTTGAGATTGATCCAATTGATAAAAAGCTTGATATTAAAGGTGTTCTAGGTATTTCAATAGAGGAGGACACAAAATTTACTTTGGTAGCAAAAAACAAAGGCACTGTCCAGAAAAAAAGTGTATTTGTCCGCGTTTTAAAAATCAAGGAAATTCATTTTGATGTTGAAGTACTAGACCCAGTAATCAATGAATACATTTCACTGAATTCTTCAGCGATTGACCAAGAAAGATATGCGGTTTATTTGGGGCAAAAAGTTAAGATTTCATGGAATATTAAAATGCTAGGTAAACTGTTGGAGTCTAGATTGGGAAATTTGCCTCTATCTGGATTTCACGAATTTGAGATTTTCAAAGATACTGATTTTAATTTTCTTTTTAAATCGCTAAAAAGTACACAGAGAAAGATTATTTCACTTCATTGTTTTAAGGATAGTTCCCTATTTAAAGAAAAGGAGGTGGAAGTTCCCATAAAATCTGCGAAAAAGAAATCTATAACTAAAAATTTTCTTTACTTAGTAATAGATTTTTTTATAAAATTATTAAAATGACAAACCCAACTAATAAGGTTAATTTCATTACCCGTATCTTGATTAGTTGTTCAGGAGCTAGTTTTGAGCTTTTGAAAAATTGCCCTCGGTTTGAGATAACAAAATACACGAGTATTGGGATGACCATTGTTTTTACTGCAATACTTGCTGTGGTTTCCTCATTTTTTGCCCTTTCTATTATTTTCGATTCTTTACCATTAAATATTTCTTTAGCCTTTTTGTGGGGCGCAATCATCTTTAATTTGGATCGATACATAATTTCCAGCATGCGATCTTCAAACAATAAGTGGAATGATTTAGTGAAAGCCATTCCAAGGTTTATTATTGCCATTATTATTGCTTTGATTATTTCGAAGCCTATGGAAATACAAATTTTTAAAACAGAGATTAATTCGTATTTAAAAATTGAAAACACAAATCTGATATCTGATGTTGATAAAAAATACTCCAATTTACTGGAAGACAACACGATTAAAAAAAACAATACAGAACAGCAATATAGTCAGTTGCTATTGATCAGAGAGCAATATTATCAAGAGTACAAATGCGAATGTGATGGAACCTGTGGCACCAAAAAGAGAGGTAGGGGAATTGAATGTTTTAGTAAAAAAGAAAAATACGAAACCTTCCAAGAAGAGCTAAGAACAGAAAAATCCAAACGAGATGCAGCCCTTACAAAACTGGCTGATGATGAAGCTTTAATTAGAACTCAAATGCAAGCTGAAAAGCAAATGCTCAAGGCAAGTTTGTCTTATGGCTTGATGGACCAAATCAGAGCACTAAATCGACTCGATAGTAGCTCTTCATTGTTTATTGTATTGATGTTTGTAATGATCGAAATTGCGCCTATTTTGACTAAAATAATGTCAAGTAAAGGTCCTTACGAAAATCTAATTTTAGAGTACGAGAAAAAGTTTGAAGTAAATTATCTAAAAGCCCTAGACAACTTGGATCATGAGAGAGTAAAAAATAAAAAACTCAAAGAAATGTCAACTCGCTTTGAAATAAAATCAAAAGAAAAACAAATTCAGGACATTGTAAAACAAGATGCTTACGATCGGTATGAAAAGATTCGTACCGATCTTGAGAATAAAATTTCCAAAAACTAGAGATAATGAAAAAAAAGCCACTGCATTTGATTTTAATTATCTTTTTATTTATCGGATGCAAGTCCCTTTTAAACCCAGTCGAAACAGATTTTTCACCTTCTGTGTCATTGGATAAATTATCAACTGGTAAAGTATCGGTTCCAGAAAATATTGGTTCCACCTTAGAAGATAATTTTACTAGAGAAGCAGAAGCACTAATCCGGGCAACAGAAACGGATTTAACATCCTATTATGAAAATTATTTGGACAGTTTAAAAATGAAACTAAAAGATTCTGGTTATGTTAAAATTAAAGGCTACGAAGCATTTTTGGTAGATATTTTATCAGATCAAATAAAAAATGACACAGTTTATCTAGCTAATTTGGTTACTCAGACAGAATCCAAAGGAATTCCTTTAAGTTTTCAATATTCGGCTCTCAAAAATGACAAGTTTTATTTTGAAATTGAATGTCTTAAAAATAACGCCTTGTCAGAATTGATTTATGGAGGAATTGATGTTGAATTTATTGAAGGGGCTGAGGTTAGATACCAACACTTTGATTTGAAAAAGAAAGATAATATTAAGGGTTCTTTCAAGATATTGGAGGATAATCCTGTAATCTTAAACATCACAAAAAAAGGATTTACCAAAGGTGCCTTGAAAGTCAAAGTTAAAAAGACTTTAGGTTCTAACTTGATTGTTGAAAAGATAACAGATAGTTTGGAGGAAACAAAAATGGTAGTAAAACAAGTTGCGGATACGATCTATCACCTTGTGGATGAAAAGCAATACACCCTAGCTCCTCAATTGGATATTACAAAAGGGCACCAGTTAACAATGCCACTCTCGGTAGATGATCTTGACAATCTACTAGGATGGGGGTTTTGGATTGGATTAAATGAAAAAGATATTGACAATTACAACAAACTTTTCAATCAAATTCTTGATGACCCTCTTAAACTTTTTGCAAAATCTGAGTTAACAAAAGTTGGTTTAAATATCCAATTACCCTATTCTTTAGACGAAAATTTGATAATTAATTTTAAAAACTCTTCAAGTGATGCGCTTAGTCTGAATAGCACAAAAACCTACAGTTTTTTTAGTTCAGATTCACTCAGTCAAGATTACAAAGGGGAACTTCTCATAACCAATAAGTCTAAGTTGTATGATTACATGATTACTGTTAAAACTGTAGGAGTAAACGTTATTAAATCCAAAGTAGAAGAAGAAGAGACTACATACACATTAAACGAATACATTAATATTTCAGTTGTAAAATGATGAAATCGAAACCAATTTTTGTAATTGTTGTGCTTGCAGCCCTAGTATTTTCTTCTTGTAGAAGGCAGTCAATGCAAATGAGATCAAGTGTGAGAAGAACTCAAAATGATATGCGTTATTTTAATAGAGATGTTAATCAGGTGAAAAAATTGATTGGGATAGAGGAAGAGGATTCCTCGGCCAATAGAGACTCACTATCGCAAACTTTATTTACACCCATTGACCAAAAAAATATCTTTACTTCATATGGCTATGTTTACGATGCAATAAACGGTTCAAAAGATGTTATCAATAGTTCAAATTTTTATTGGGATTCGATACAGAAAGTTTATTATGTAAGGAACAAAAAATACAGTAAGATAAAACCTGAGAATGAGGTCTTCGGATGGCACCCTTATTGGATGGGAAGCGCCTGGGAGAGTTATCCTTTTGAGTTACTATCTACGATCTCTTATTTTTCCTACAAATTAGATCCAAATACTGGTTCATACACCAATCCAAAACAAATGAATGAATGGCGAAATACCGCCATGATTGATTCAGCAAAACTGAAAAACACAAAAGTATTATTGACAGTATCTAGTCACGGATACAAGAACAATAATTCGTTTTTGGGTGATCAAGCAAAATGGGGTGTATTAATTGATTCACTTTCAACGCTTTTATTAGATCGAGATGCTGATGGTGTCGATATCAACTTTGAGAATTTACCTTATTTGAAACGAGGAAGTTTTAATCGATTCATAGAAGAACTTCGGAAAAGGCTCAATCAAAAGTTTGATTCTAAAAGTCCTATCATTTCGCTTACCCTTCCCGCAGTTGACAGTAGGGAGATATTTGATGTAGTAGATCTACAGAAATTTGTTGATTTATTTGTTATTATGGGGTATGATTACAATACGGGTCCTCAGCTTCAAGGAGCAGTTGCCCCTTTGATTCCTTTTGAGACCAAAAACATTAGCCTGAACACTACATTAAAATACTACCTAGAAGCGGGAATCAATCCTTCAAAAACAGTTTTAGCCTTACCTTATTATGGCAGCATGTGGGAGGGAGCAATTGGCGAGGGTGGAAAGACCTCCTCCATCTTTGAGCGTAAGGTCACCTACAGGGAAGTGATGTCAATTTTCAATGATGAGTTTGTTACCAAAAACAATTTGAGTCCAATTTTGGAGAAGAAGAGCATGACCAATTACTTTAATATAACTTATCCTGATAATACAACTAAAGAGGTGTGGTTTGATGATGATTACACCCTTGGGAAAAAGTATGATTTTGCAATTGCCAACAAGCTGAAAGGAATTGGTGTCTGGGCCTTAGGATATGATAATGGTTACAATGAACTTTGGGATGTTATTGAGGCAAAGTTTGCTACCGATGCAGTTCCCGTGGTAGATCCGGTAGGACAAATAGAAGGATATCCCATCAAAGTGAGTAATTATATTTTGAAGAAAAAGAACTTACTGTTAGTATCTTCTATCTTTTTTTTGTTCGCTGTAGCCATAGGATTTGTTCTGGCATTGTCAGATTGGAAGGTAAGAGACTCTATTGTAAAAAATCAATTTCACAGACTAATAATGGTCATCATAGTATTTATATTTTTGACACCCATCATTTATTTGATAAATGAATTGTTTTTCCTCAAATCTACTTGGAAATATTATGCTGTATTTATTCTTGGAGGCTTGACAATTTACTTATCCTCATTTCTAAAAATAAAATCTTCTAAAAGGCCTTAAACATGAAAGATTTAATAATAAGAGAATTATTTTGGTTTGTAATAAGCTTTCTAATTGCTCTTGTTGGTTCATTTTTATTTTTAGAACTCTTGGCATTGAGTTCTGCAGAGCCAGAGTTAAATTCTTTAGAAAAACTCTTTACGCTACAACTTTATATTATTGGTTGTATTATTTCTTTTATTTCGGTTTACATAGTCAGGATCGTACTTTCGTTTATTAAAAAAAAAATTAATAATTCTCTATGATACATAATGTAGTTGCGTCTATTGGATACCGCCTCAATGAGTACATAAAAAATTCACTTTCTCTATCGGAAGAAGCTGTGATTATTTCCAGTCTTGTTGATTTGAAGGGAAATGTAAACCCAGAGATTGAAAATAAAATAACTATTTTCTTGATCAATATTGAAGAAGAGCGGACTTCAAAAAATGGACACTTTCAGTCCTCTCCTGGAATGAATCCTCCATCTACAATGAATTTGTATCTTATGTTTTCTGCCTATTTTCCAAATTTTAATTACATGGAGTCATTACGCTACATTTCCTTAGTGATTGAATTTTTTCAAGCCCATAATACTTTTGCAAGTTCTAATACACCTCTTCTATCAACCTCAATTGATAAGCTTTTTGTTGAGTTTTCAAATGTTGGTATTGAGGATATTAGTAAACTTTGGTCAAACATTGGAACCAATTATGTACCCTCAGTTTCATACAAAGTGAAACACGTTGTATTTGATGGAAATGCAATATCAGAAAACGTAACAAACATAACATAGTAGTTTTTAAATCATTTTATTTGAAACAAATAATGCATGAGTAATCGAATTCAGTATACAAATGATTTTAGTAAGATTGTAGAAATTTCTTTTTACCATGAATATTTTGCAAACACCAATTTAAATAATATTGACCTGATCCCTGATTCAGAAACTGCCGAGTTGATAAATAATTATAATCTAATTTTAAGAAAGAAAGACAATTCATTCTTTATTTTTAAAAACAATAGTTCAAATGTAAATAGCCAAGTATTTTCGGGTGCTGTTGTTTTGAAATTTATATTAAAATTTAACGACTTATTATTTTTGAATTTTACTGACATGCCCTTTAAATACAATCAAAAATTCATTTTAAAAACAAGTGAATCAGATAAAAGCAGACTTCACCCATTAACTCACACGGATGAATCAATCTTGGAACCCTACTCAGAAAACGGTATTGTAGGTAATGTTATAGTTGAGGTTAATCAGAATAATGAATTTTTTGGTAATGAAGAGGAATCAACTAAAGGTGGCCCGCAAAAATTTTATGCGCGTTTTAATACTAGAATGGTAAAGTTTAGGTATAATTTTTATTTTTCTGGAAAAGAAAACGACTTTACTAATTATTTTGTTTTTGATGAAAATTCAAACAATAGATTCACTGAATTTTTTGTTCGGAAATTAGAGAACGGAATGACGGTCCAATCATTCGTTTTGCCTGAACAATTAAAGATGAATGAAAACTACAGCCATAAATTATATTTAAAACAAGAGAATGAATTCAGTAAATCATTCAATAAATTTTTACCTCATCCAACCCCAAATAATCTTAAATACGACCTTGAGGAAAACACTTTTTTTCTAGAAAGTTTTATTAAGGTTAAATAACTTAAAATTTTTTTATTTAATATTAAAATTTAATTATATTGCATTAACTAATCTCATTTTTATCTAAAAACTATGGCAACAACTTTAGCAACACCTGGAGTATATATTGAGGAGAAGAGCTCGTTCGGTTCCTCGGTAGTTCCAGTACAAACATCTATACCAGCTTTCATTGGCTACACCGCAAGAGCAAGTAGAGGTTCAAAAGATCTTACCAATGTTCCCACACGAATTTCATCTCTAGGACAATTTGAAGAATTATTTGGCGGAGCACCTAATACAAAGTTTAATATTGAATCAAATGATTCAGCAGTTGGATTTAAACTATCCTTTGTCGATGAATCTCGTTTCTTACTTCACAGTTCCATGCGTCTTTTTTACGCCAATGGAGGAGCCGACTGTTACATTGTTTCAGTAGGGAGTTATGAGGACAAAATTGACGCTGCTCAATTAAACGATCCTACTGGCGGAGGTTTAACAGCTTTGGAAAAGCATTTGGAACCTACAATAGTAGTTATTCCTGATGCCATTCTTTTAGATGAAAATGATTGTTATTCTCTTCAGTCAGCAATGCTTCAGCATTGTGGATATAAATTAAAAAATCGTTTTGCAATTCTCGATGTTTACGAAGGTTCAAAGGAACGAACTTTTGATGAAGACGATGCTGTAGATAAATTTAGAAATGGTGTAGGTTCAAACTTCCTTCAATGGGGAGCATCTTATTATCCTTTCTTGAATACTACTATAGTGAGTAAATCAGAAATTGATTTTACACGAATTGCCAACTTAGATGGTTTAGTTGAGGTATTATCAAAAGAAGTAGCTAAAAATTTAGAAGCGGACGAAATTACCGCAGCTAGAGCCGAGGGAATTACTTCTGAAATAGATAAAATCACAGAAACTACAGATGCAGATGCAGTAAATTCTTTGAATTCTACTTTGACTGTTATTAGTCCATCATTAAATCTAATTTTAAGTGAAATTAGTGAAATGTTAAATGTATTGCCTCCAAGTCCAGCAATGGCAGGAGCTTACACGATGGTTGATTCACAAGCTAGTGTAGCTCAATCACCAGCGAATATCAGCTTGGGATCTGTTATAGCCCCTTTGATTAATATTAATAACGACAATCAAGAGGAATTAAACTTGCCTCTTAATGGGAAGGCGGTAAATGCAATCCGAACTTTCCAAGGTAAAGGTGTTTTAGTTTGGGGTGCTCGTACTTTAGAAGGAAACTCAAAAGATTACAGATACGTTAGTGTAAGAAGAACAATGACTTTCTTAGAGCAAAGTATCAAATCAGCTGCTGAGGCATTTGTTTTTGCTCCTAACAATGCAACAACATGGTCCACTTTAAGGGCTACTGTTTCTAGCTTTCTGGCTAATCAATGGCAATCGGGGCTCTTAGCAGGTCAATCTGCTGAGGATGCTTTTACTGTAGATATTGGATTAGGAGCTACAATGACTCCTAACGATATCTTGGACGGAATCTTAAAGATGACTGTTAAAGTGGCAATTACAAGACCCGCAGAGTTCATTGTAATCACTTTTGAGCAACAACAACAAAAATCATAATTAACTAATTATATAAACTAATATGGCACTTCCAACAGCAGGCACCGGAGCAGAACAAGATCAGTTTTGGCCTTTACCTAAATTTTATTTCTCCGTAGACATTGGCGACATGACAGATTTACCTTTTCAAGAAGTAAGTGGTCTAGAAGTTGAAACCGAAATGATTGAATATCGACACGGCAACAGCCCAAATCATTCAAAAATTAAAATGCCTGGGTTACTTAAATACTCTGACATTACACTTAAGAAGGGTGTATTTGCGAATGATAACCAATTCTACGAGTGGATTTCAAAAATTTCATTGAATACTTATGAAAGATTAACCGTAGTAATTAGACTTTTAGACGAAACAGCAACGCCCAGAATGACATGGACGCTTACAAATGCTTTCCCACTTAAAGTTACACCAACGGATCTTAATTCTCAATCTTCTGAAGCGGCTATCGAAACATTAGTTTTAGCCCATGAAGGTTTAGTAGCTGAAGTTGCTTAATCTATGAGTATTATTTGATTGCTGACTATAGCAATACGCTATAACTATTTTAGCTAAATTAGGTCTTCTTTTGAAAATCTTATTTAGCTATTTTAGTTTTTATCACATACACTTTTAACTATGGAGGTTGATAAAAATACCTACCCCGCAGTAGGATTTAATTTTAGGGTTACATCAAGCGATGCAAATTTTGGTCTTGGAACAATTTCAGAACTTACGGGTTTTGAATTAAACCAGACAGACGCATCGTTCCAATCAGTAACAGGGATCAGCGCCTCTCTTGGAACATCGCCCTATAAAGCATTAGGTTCCAACAACAGACAAATTGTTTTGCCTGAGACCGTAACCTATTCAAATCTTGAGCTTAAACGTGGAATTGTAAAAAAAGATTCCAACATTGGGAAGTGGTGTAATGGTTTTCTTACGGATGACCAATGGTGGTATTTTGTAAGCAGAAAAACAATCAACGTCTTCTTACTTGATAACAACAGCAATGATATTTTATTGACATGGACTTTTTTTAACTGTTACCCTATAGAAATTAATATTGATCCATTTGATGCTATGGGAGGAAATTATGCTGTGGAGACTATGAAATTAACTTATTCTCATTTTAAGAAATCATAATTTAAATTTTATGCCTATAGAAATTAAAGAACTTGTTGTAAAAGGAACAATTGAATCAGAGCAAAAGGAAAAAAGTATCGATATTGTTAAGCTTATTGATGAAAAAATATCCGACATGCCCAAACCTCAGTGTGGTTTAAATAAGAGAAGCTTAATTGATGAATGTGTTCAAGAGGTTTTAAGTGAAATAAGAAAACAATTAGACTATTAAAGGATGAATTTAAATTTTATAGCTTTCGAAGAAGATGATTCTTTTTTCCCATCAGGGATTTACAATCTTCAGCTCAATCCTGAAAGGTTAGATGTTGGATTTCAAGACAATAAAAAAGAAGGCAATTGTGAAACAGCTGCAGACGGACAAATGGTTGAAAGTTCAGAAGCACTCTACAGTTTAAAAACTTGGGATGTTCAATTTACCATAGATAATACAGGGGCAGTACCTTTTCCACCCATGGCTTTTCCATTACCTATTTTAACCCCAGGAACATCTATTTATCCGTCAATACTTTATTTCAAAAAGCTCTTTGTTTTACCCAATAATGAAACACATTCAAGAAACTACATTAAAGGAATTTGGGGTCTTGGTGATCTCACTATTTTTGGACGTGTTAGAAGTTTTACTTACGAATACAGTTTCTTCACAAGCTCAGGAGTTCCCTTGAGAGCTGACTGCAATGTGTTTATTGAAGAAGTTCCCGCCCGGTCTTTTTTATCTTATTTCATGAGTCCAGATATTACACGGATTCCAAAGGTAAAAGAGAGTGATAATTTAGTTGATTTTTGTGAAAAATATTACAACGATAAAAATTATTATCTCAAGGTGGCAGAGTATAATAACCTCTCCTCTTTTAGAAAACTAAAAACAGGATCAAACCTTGAATTTCCGCCAATTAAAAAATAATGGGTTTACTTTTTCCTTCTCCATCAGACTCCCTCAATCAATTAGCTTCCTTCGATGTTAAGGTAGATGGAACCCAAATAGAAAGTTCCTACAAGTTATTTCGAATTCAAACCTTTAAAGAGGTGAATAAATTGAGTAGAGCAACAATCTCAATTATTGGAGGGGACCCAAAACAAAATACATTTGAGGAGAGTGAAGATTCTATTTTTACTACTGGTAGCGAAGTTGAAATTTCTTTGGGTTACGATCAGAGTAATAAGGTTGTTTTCAAAGGAATCATTTCAAAACATGCATTACAAATTAAACGTGGCTTTCAGGCCGCTGCCACAAATAATCTTTTGGTGATAGAGTGTGTAGATAAAGCTGTGAAACTTACAAATACATACACCGCTGAGATATACGAGGATAAATTAGACAGTGACATCATTACAAGTCTAATTTCAAATGCTGCAGGGGTGACCAAAAATGTTTCATTTACCTCAGTGATGAATGACTTTTTGCCAAAGTATAATTGCAATGACTGGGACTTCATCATTCAAAGGGCTGAAGCCAATGGTATGATTGTTTTAAATTCTGATAACAAACTTACTGTCACAGAACCTAAGCCTTTGATTACCATACCTGAACTTACGGTTACTTATGGAAATGCCATGATTGATTTTCAAGCTGAAGTAGATGCCACCACTCAATACAGTACTTTTGATATTAGCAGTTACGACCCCTACAACGAAGAAGTAATATCCAGTGTGAGTCAAGAGCCCTCTCTTGTAGATCCTGGAAACTTGGATGGAGTAACAATCAGCAAAGATGTAGCTCCCACTAAAAACGAACTGTCAACTTCCTCTGTGTTAACAAGTAATGAAGCGAAAAATATTGCAGATGCTTATCTGACTCGCTCAAGACTCAGCAGACTAGTTGGTAGAATCTGTATCAAAGGAATTAACAACATCGACATTGGCTCTGTAATCACCTTGGTTGGTTTTGGGGCTAGATTTAGTGGATTGGCCTATGTAACCTCTTTATTTCACGAATTTCATAAAGGATCATTCAAGACTTGGATTGGTTTTGGAATGCGTTACAATCCTATAGATAATAAAAATAAAGTTGACATCTCTCGATATACTTCAAAAATTGAAGGCCTTCACATTGGAACCGTATCAAAAATTGATGCTGACCCCAATGAAGAATTGCGTATTCAGGTAAAAATACCAACCTTAAAAGCAACAGGAGACGGTTTGTGGGCTAAGTTAGCAACACTCTACACTGGAAATGAAGCCGGAAGCTTTTTCATTCCCGAAGTAGATTCTCAAGTGGTCGTATCTTTTTTGTCAAATGATTCTCGATTTCCCGTAATTCTTGGAAGTTTGTACACGAAAACAACAAATCCGTATAAAACGATCGATGCTGAGAATCAATTTAAAGCCATCCTTTCAAAAGAAAAACTAACCCTTGAGTTCGATGATGTTGATAAAATTATTACTGTAAAATCTAGTGATAATAATTACATCAAAATCAAAGAAACAGATAAAGAAATTGAAATCACGGACATCAATAAAAATAAAATTTTGATGTCTAAAAAGGGAATTGAATTAAACAGTGAAAAGGATATTAACATTGAATCCAAAGGGAAAATAACTCTTAAAAGTGGAAAGGGTGTAGATGTTGATGGAGGAAGTAAAATGACAATAAAAGCTGGTGCAATAGAAATGAACTAATACTATGGAAGATTTAGAAAAATCCTTTTTGGGGAAAGGTTGGTCCTTTCCTCCAACATTTGATAAAAAACTAGGTGATGTGAAAATGGTGACCATGGAAGAGGACATCAGGCAAAGCCTAGAAATCTATTTTTCTACCAAGTTGGGGGAGCGTATAATGAGAAATGATTACGGATGTTTTCTCCACAGCCAAGTTTTTGAATTAGCTAACGAAAGTTTGATACAAGGGCTTTCCAAGGAATTAGAACGTAGTATCAATGAATTTGAACCTCGCATATTAATTACAGAGATTAAGGCTTCAAAAGCTGAAAGTACCGAAGGCCTAATAGAAATAAACATTTCTTACGAAATTCGAGCAACCAATAACAGATCTAACATCGTATTCCCATTCTATTTGAATGAGGGAACGAGTATAAAAAAATAAGCGTTTGAAATCACGTATTTTAGAAATACTAAATCCTGAGAATATAAAAATCGACGATCGAGAGGTCGAAGATTTAATAATGTTCACTCTCAAACTCTCTAAAAAGATTAATTTTTACAATCTCAATAACAAAAAAGAAGGACATTGGGATGAATTAATCGAATTAGACGACACTTTTTTGATCGCTGAGATATTAAAGTTTGATTTAATGTTATACGATCAACAAAGGTTAAACATTGTTAGAGAATTAAACGACTTTTCATCACAGCGAGAGAAGGAAATTATTTTCGGAAATCTTTTTTTAATACTGGCAAAGTATTTTGAAAGCATAAACAAATGGTATGTTTCTTCTACAAGAAACATTACTTCAGTAGAAAGTTCTCCAATAGAACTCGAGCTTGAACAGGCCATACTCAACAAACTTAAATCAATTTTTGAATTGTTTGTAGGGTATTACTTGGGTTTGAAAAACCATGCTGACTATGAACTAGACCTTGAATTTGATCCCTCTCTTTTTGCTTCCATTTGGGGAGTTAAAGACATCAATCCAATCGATATTTTTGCTGACATTGATTTACAACAACCTCCTCTGAGTAGTGGACTTAAAAAATTAATTCTTCTTTACAATCCAGTTTACAGCATCCTTTACAATATTCAAGTCAGAGCTCGTCCATTATTTGAAAAATCGCTCCAAGAAAGAAGTATTCATAAGGCACACATGGGCTTGATATTGGCCTTTTTTGACTTGTTCAAGAATCTTCAATTGGATTTAAATTCCCTTTCTAAAAAGCATTTAGATTATTATTATAAAAACATTTTGATGCAGGAGCCCAAAAAGGTAACTCCGAAGAAAATGTTTGTGTATTTTGATATTAATCAAAATCAAAAATCAATCAATCTGGCTGCCGACAGTAAGATTATTGCAGGTCAGTACGATAATGGCGATAATATTCTATATACTTCCAATAATGAAATAAACTTAAATAGTACTGAAATATGTGAACTGAGGACTTTCTTTATTAGTAAAAATAATAGGTTCGATTACAATTCAAACTTTCGACTAGTTTCAGGACTTTTCAGTAAAACCCATTGTGCAACCAATGACGACGTTAGTAAGTTTAATGAAAATGAGGATGTATTTTCTACTCTAGGAGAAGAGCAGTTCTTAAAAACAGACACGAATCAGACCATGGATCTGGCCAATGTTGGATTTGCTATTTCTTCTGCTACACTTCGACTAGCCAAAAGTACCAGGGTAATTAACTTTAAAATTCAGTTTACACCTAACTCAATTAAAACCCTTACAAATTTAATCATTGACATTTCCAATCATCGAGGGTTAAGTGAGGAAGAAATTTTCAGTGAGATTTTTGATCAGATGTTTTTGATCAACTACACAAACGAAGAGGGATGGGAGTCAGTAGAAGAGTACACCATAATTTACCCTGAAGATTGGTCAGAGGGTGAAATTAAGGTGCAGGTAGTATTGGATAAGCGAAAGCCCTCAGTGGATAATTACCAAGAAGCCATACACGAAAAAAACTACAATGTAGATTTCCCCATTTTTGAATTTCTCTTAAATTCAGGAGACTTTTATCATTCGTATTCATTTTTGGCAGGGATGGAGCTTTCAAAAATTGAAATTGAAGTAAAAGTGGAGGGATTGAATAAACTCTCCGCGATCAATAAGCAAGGTGATGTCGATTTAAATGGTGAATTTGAAATTCTTGGTGCAGCACCAACTAAAGGGAGCTCAATCATGATTGGTTCAAATGAATTGTTTTGTAAACCGATATCAAAGCTAAGTTTAAGATGGGAGTACAAAAACCTGCCTGTTGAAAGCGAAGATCTAAAAGAATATTTTGAAAATTACAACAGAGATATAGACAATTACAGTTTTAAACTTAAACTTTCAGCGCTTTCAGACTTTACCTATCAGCGAATAGGTACTGAAGACCCTCAATTTGAAATGTTCCAACTGGACGAAGAAGCAAAAATTAGAACTTCTTTTGAAATAAAGGATATTGACGTTTCTAAGTTTCAACTCAAGCCTAAATATGATTTAGAATATGAATCTGTGAAAGAATATTCCAAAGAATCAGAAACCGGCTTTTTAAAACTTACATTGACTGAGCCAAAAATTGGTTTCGGATTCGATGCTTTTACTCCGATTTACAATGAAGCTGTTTTAAAGGCTTCAACCCAAAAAAAAGGACAAGAAATCAATCCACCCAATCAGCCTTGGAGTCCAATGGTGGAAGATCTTTCGCTAGATTACAGTTCAAGTACTACCCTCTATTTCAACCAGTCGTTACTGAGTGAAAATGACTACGAACAACAGAATTCCTTTTTCCTGATTTCAAATGAAGGAAATACAAAAACATTTAACGAAGACAGTGTCATTAGTCCACTTTTAATTCCCAAGTTTGACAATGCTGGAGAGTTCATTATTGGACTTAGTAACGTTCATGCACCTCAGATGTTAAATTTGTTTGTTGATGTCAAAAAAAGTGAAAACACAGATTATGAGTTTAGTGACAAATTAGATTGGTTCTACTCCAGTTCAAACGGTTGGAAACTTTTAAAACCCAATCAAATTTTGTATGATGAGACTTTATCCTTGTTAAAATCAGGTGTGATTTCAATGAATCTTCCTCAGGATATTTCCAATGATTACAACTTCTTCAATAATGATAAATATTACATTAAAGCTGTCTCAAAAAATAAAGCAGATCAGTTCAGCTTAATCAAAGCCATACACAATAATGGATTGACTTTGTCTGAGATTGTTCCAGAAGATCCAACACTTCAATTCACCCCTCAAATTGATGCAGGGTCGGTTCAAGAGTTGGTTACTCCAGTAAATGGGATCCTTCGAATTAATCAACCCTTACCTTCCTTTGGCGGAAATCCACAAGAAACAACCTTACAATTTTATGACCGTGTAAGTCGTTTACTAAGACATAAGAATCGACCGATAACCCGGTGGGACATCGAAAATTTTTTATTAGACAAATTTGATTGGCTGATGCATGTCAAATGTATTTTGGATCCTCAGAATGGCATTGAAAACGACAGTGTTGTCAAGATCTTGTGTTTGAAGAAAATTGATCAATCACAAAACATCGACGAGATCAAATTAAACGGAGCAGACATGATTGAAGTAAAAAACCTTCTTTACCAATATTGTTCTCCGTTTTTAAAAGTGGAAATCTTAAACCCAGTTTTTGAAGACCTATGGATCAAGTGTAAAATTAAGTTTTCCAATATCTCAGGAGGAAAAGCAATCAATGCATTGAACAATGAATTTTTTAAATTCATTTGTCCTTGGGTTTCAGAAGGGGGACCGATAAAAACACAATTCAAGAAATCTGAAATCGTTCAATTCATTAAAACTAGACCCTATGTTTCTTTTGTTACAGGTCTTTCAATTATTCATTTTAAATCTCTTCCAGACGGCGGAGTCGTAGCCCATGATAGTGCCTCCAAAGGAGATGATAATGATCTTATTGAATCCGGCTCTCCATGGTCCTTGTTTGTCCCTAGAAACAACAATAAAATAAGTATTATTGATGTTCCGGAATATTCACTCCCAGAGCCTATGGAGTACAACGAACTTAACATAGAAGGAAACTTTATTATCAATTCTGGAAATGCAACCATTGATTTAGATTTTGAACCAGATGAAGATCAAAATAAAGATTCAGCTTCAAAAAATTTAAGTGTAATTAAAATTAAAATTTAAAATGGCTTTAATTAACAGACAAACCTTAAAAAATTACTTCCAAAAGGGAGGATTTGCAACAGAAAAGCACTTTGTGGATCTCATTGATTCTTCATTAAATATGATTGACGATGGGATTTCTATCAATCAAAAACACGGATTTAAATTAAATCCAATGGGATATTCCAATCGTTTGATGTCCTATTTTAAGAAAGCCACTCAAAAAGAGCCTGATTTTTCCGTAAACTTAAATCAAGATAATATTGAAGGACTCTCAATTAATGACCGAGAGGGAGCTCCATTGCTCAAATTTGATCAAAAAAAACGAATAGGAGTTCATACTAATGAGCCTCGTTTTGATTTTGATGTGAAAGGAGTCCTCGGAGTAGATTCGAAAAGTGGAAGCTATGCTGTAGGTGAGGTTGATGGGGATGGTAATTGGCAAACGGTAATGGCTAATTTAGATGGAATAAACGGTTTTGAGGTCGTAGCTTTTATCAAAGGAAAGCTGGGCAGCGGTCGCTATGCGATGGCTCACGCCATAGCTCTCTCTACCTTTGGGGGAAGGTCTTCTCGAAATAAAATTAAAAATACACATGCCTACTACGGTAGTTTTTTAAATCGCCTTTCATTCCGATGGGTGGGTGAAATGCACAATTACGAACTTCAAGTTCGTACGCGAAGGCATTATGGTGTGAATGAGTTAGATGGGCAACCCTACAAAATTAAGTTTAATGTTTCACGATTTTTTTCTGAATAGTACCACCGATGATTGAGCCTAAAAATTTTACAATCCCTGAGTTCAAGAGTCCTAGTGAAAACTATGACTTGCTTCTTGAAAAGGGAATTGCTTTTATACAAAATTATAGCGGGGAACGTTGGACGGATTTCAATTATCATGACCCTGGAATTACGCTTTTAGAACAAATTTGCTATGCCATAACCGATTTAGGGTACCGTACAAATTTTCCAATAGAGGACTTGCTCATTGGTAAAAAAGAGGGAATAGACTTAGAACAAACAAACTTGTTTTTACCTATTGATAAAATTCTTCCCTCTAAGCCACTTATTCCAAAAGATTTCCAAAAGCTTATTATTGAAGAAGTTGAAGAAGTGAAAAATGCATGGGTATATCCCGTCAATGACAACCTACTTGGTTTTGACGGACTCCTAAACGTATTTGTCCAATGTCAAGATGTCAATGACTTTGACTTTAATGAAGAGGAGGTGAGCAAGAAAGTTTCTTCTCTTCTGATGGAAAACAGACCGCTTGGAACTGATTTTCAAAAGGTTCAAATCTTAAAAAAAGATGAACTCAGCATTGATGCTAAAATAAAAATTGACTCTTTTGTTTTAGGCGAAACCATATTGTCAGAAATTTATTTTCAAATAGAAAAAATACTCAATCCAAACATTAAGTTCCAAGACTTTGAATCCATGAGAGCTACCGGTAGATCGGTTGCAGATATTTTCTCAGGCCCTTCACCTTTAAAAGGATTTATTGACTCTAAAGATTTCACACTAAAAACAAATGAAATATACATTTCTGAGATAAGAGAGATTATTGAGAAAATTGATGGAGTTCTTGAAATTGAGGAAATTCATCTTTTTAAAAACGGAATCAAAGTTTTTGAAGATTTGATCACTTTCGGAGAGGATAATTATCCTTTTTTGAAAAAAAATATCAACACATACAATGCTGCCTCAGAACAAATTAAATTGTACAGAGACAATTTTTTCTACGAAATTGACACCATCATTCTTTCTCAATTGTATGACTCTTTAAGCATCTCTGAGAAGACTAATTATTACAAATCGATAAAGCCCCAGAAAATTGATCTTTCTGGACGTTTCAAAAAAGCTGAGATAGAAGAGTATTACTCAATTCAGAATGAACTCCCATCGGTTTATGGTTTAAAAGAGAATGAACTTCCTTCTAAGGCAGACAAGAAAAGAATAGGTCAGGTAAAACAGCTCAGGGGTTTTCTAATATTATTTGAGCAATTGATGGCAAATCATTTAAGTCAGCTTGCAAATTTTCATCAAATTTTCTCTATCGATTCAAAAGTAAAAAGCACTTATTTCAAGCAATATGCGGATGCAGTACCTGGGTTAAAGGAATTAATCTCTTTTGACAACAAAGAGGCGTATTTGGAGTACTTGAATACCATTTCCGAATCAAAAAATAAATTTTTCAAGAGAAGAACCCAAATCGTAGATCATCTTTTAGCGCGGTTTGGAGAAAATTTTAATACTGAAACTCTTTCAAAATTAATGAAAATCAAATCCGAAAACAGTTCAGATTTGCAGATCAACGAATCCATTTTAAATTCTAAAATTAGATACGCAAAAAAGATTGTCGAAAACGGACAAAACAAAAACTTGGGACTTAACTACAAAACAGATACTTGGGACACCGAAAATATATCGGGTCACGAAACACGGTTAAAATTATTATTGGGTATCGAGAACACTACTTTTCGATCTCTTACTACCCCACTAATTGATGACTATGAACAAGTTGAAAACAAAAATGAATGGAGTAATCAGACCATAAAAATTAAAGGAGGTGGAAGTTTAGAAGTTTTGACAACTTCAACCATAGAAAAAGAACATTTAAACTACTTTACTTCTACTCACAATGATTTCAGGGGATTGTTTGCCCATGCGAATAAATCTAAAAATTACAACATAGTTGTAAGCACAGCGAATAAAAAAGAAGTTTTTCACTTACTGTACAATGCACCTGGACTGCAACAACCCATTGAATTGTTCAGAGCCGATTCTGAAACAAAATGTAATGATGCTATGAAAAAAGGGATTCAGAAGTTTGAATACTTAAATTCAGCTTGTGAGGGTTTCTTTTTAGTTGAGCATATTTTGTTAAGACCACTTTTAACCACTAACTATGTAACTACTTTTTTTAACAGTGATTCTGAGCCTTTTTTGGTAAGTTTTAACGCAAGTAGCTTTGAAGATCAAAATGATCTTAGAAGTGATGTTTTCATCCTTGGGGTCAATAAAGAAAATTACTCTATCATTAAACTCAAAGAGAAAAAAGAATTTCAAATAATAATTTTTGATATTTTTAATAAGCCTGTTTTTAAGAGTCCTAAAGTTTTTTACTCTAATGTTGGTGCAAAATCAGAAATGAAACGTTTGCTCAGTTTTTTCACTAAAAAGAGCCAAGACAAAGAGCCTATTGAAAACTTTAGTGAAATAGTCATAGACAAGGGGAACAGTCATGAGTTTCCTACTAATTTTGGTTATTCAAACAGATTGAGTTTCATTATTCCTGACTGGCCTTTAAGGTTTCAAAACACAGAGTTTAGGGCCTATTTAAAATCGATTATCCAGGAGCATATACCTGCACAGTTTAAATACGATCTTTTTTATTTAAACGTGAATCAATTGAGTCTTTTTGAAGACACCTACCTCAATTGGCTTGATAAAAAGAAAAGCGATGCTATCAATGAGGCTGATGTTTATGCCCTTCAACTGATTCAATTATTGAGGAGTTATAAACCAGAGTAGATGCCCATATCTGGAAATATCAGGAAATTTAAATTTGACTTAACTCTCTCTGAGGAAAAAGTTTTTGAATCCCTTGCTGATGATCTTATTTCCATGACCAAAGAAAACTTTTTGAACTCGATTCAAAAAGTTTTTACACCTTTTGAAAACAGTAATATTATCATAGATACACTTGAAATTGATCTCGGCAATTTTAAAATTAACGATCTTCCTAGTCTTAATAAAAAATTTCGTGAAGCACTTGAAGATTATGTGCAAAAGAACTTGGGTAGCTGGACAATACAGAATAAAGAACGGGTTGAGGATGCCATCATTTTTTTTATTCAAAAAGGGTATTTCCCTTGGTGGGTAAACAGTGTCGAATCCTTTAATAACATGCTATTAAAATTGCCCGATTCGTTTCAATTCTCTAGTGTACTTCTAACCCAATTGTATTCTAGCGAAAAAAACTATTTTAGAATTTTAAATACCCTAAATAAAGATTCAAAAGCGGTTATCCGAAAAAAGTTGCTTTTTCAGCATACCGCTTTATTTACCTCAACACTTTCTTTTTACAAAAAACTTTTGTCTGAATATGAGCTCCCAAGAACAGAATCGTTAGACGCAATTTTAAAGCAAATTGAATTCTATTTTATGGTGCACAGTGCTGAGGTCAAAAATGACTCTTCACTTTTATTTTTTAAAACGCTCAAATATTTTTCTTCTTTTTTTGCTATTCCTTTTTCCAATTTATTCAGATTCATTTCAGAAGTGGTAATACCTTCTGAATCAGACTCTACAATCAAATCTTTAATTGAGCAGCAATCAATTATTTTAATTAAACATGAGGGTTTTAACCATTCATTGAACCAAATCGTTTTGGATGGAAGCCTTCCGGATGATTTTAAAAAAGGAGGAGTAAAGGGGGTGATCTCATTTTTTGAAAGGGGTTATTCTCAAATGAATTTTAGTCAAATACAAGAGCTTAAAGACCAATTTGACTCCAACCTGAACAAAAACAATCAAGCGTTAATGAGCTATCTTCAATCTGTAGCTTTTTACCAGAGTAAAGAAAAATTAAATAGGCTTATTGTCTTACTTGACTCAAAGAATTATCAAAAATTACTTCGACTTTTTTCTAGTTCTGTGAAGAAATCTGAATCGGTTAGTTCTATAAAAAAATTCATCAGCTCTTCAAATCAAGAGACTAAACTTACTGACTTGACTTTTCTAGAAGGAGTTGGGTCACAAGCCTCTCAAGATTCACAAACAGTATCTAAATTCACTTTAGCTGAATTGATTGATTTTATTGAAAAGGGATTTTTACAATTGAGTTTTAGTGTAGTAGAGCAGTTTAAAAGGCGCTTTAATTTTTCAATCACAAAAAAAAATACTTATTTAATTAAGTATTTAAATTCGACTGCTTTTTACTCTGATAAAGAAAAATTGGAGCGACTAACTATGCTTTTAAATGTCCAAACGTATCCGCTTTTAAATGGACTTTTGAATTCCAATGCGGTACGTTCAATTAAAGAGTTTTTAAAAGCTGCAGGGCAAGAAAAATCCTTTACGGAATTGTCTAAAACTGAAAATGTGGTTGTCCCTTTTAGAACAAATCAGTTGGAAGCGAAAAGTGACATAGCGCTTTTTATTGAGTATCTAGAAGATTTTTCAACTCCCAATTTCACCTATTTGATTGAGTTTAAGAAACTACTTGATTCACTCTTAGAAAAAAAGAATAGTAAGCTGTTGAATTATTTGAGTTCAGCTTCTTTTTACACAGATCCAAATAAATTGGGTCGTTTGATTACACTGCTAACAAATGAAAACTATCAGCTTTTGATGTCAAATTTATCTGATAAAGAGAATACAGATAATCCGATTAAGTACATCAAAAGCTTTATTCAAGATACCAGTCAAGACAGCGAATCGATTGTGTTATCTGAACAGATCAGTCCTGAGATAACCGATGATGAAATGTTTCAGACTCGATTGCTTTCGGAATCGCCCTTGAAGCTTCTAATCTCTTTCTTTGAAAAGGGAATTTCTCAAACAAATTTTGGTGTATTAAGTGAATACAGTAAACTCTTTGAGTTACTTTTAAAACAAAATTCAAAAGCACTTATCCAGTACCTATCTAGTATTGATTTTTTAAATTCAGAAATTAAACTTGAACGTCTATTTTCATTACTAACAGATGCTATTTTAAAAGAGATCATTGTTCTTTTGGATAACACCAGTGCGAAATCATTAATTAAAGACTTAAATGAATTGTTTTCCGATAAAATGTTTCTTAAGGAACTTATTGAGAAAACAGATAGCATTAATGTTAATTATATATACAACAAAGTACTTCTGATAGAATTGTTAAAAAGTAAACAAGATAAAAGGAGTGCGGAAGCATTTATCTTTTCTTTTGTAGATCGGTTGGGTCGAGAGGTTTCTATGGGAAGGAGTGAACTTCTTTTTGAGTTTGCAAAAATCGGTGAAAAAGAAAAATTTAGAAAACCTGTTGTTCGCATATTTGATTCACTTTTCAAGAATGAACCTAGTCAAGTTATGGGCTCATCTAAACCCTTAAAAGAGTCAACAGACACTTTAGAATCGATGGTGGAGAGAGTAAAGAGTTCAAGCGATTTAAAATCATTGCAAAAGAACGATCTAGAGCAGCTTTTAATTGATTTGATCAAGCAGTTTCCAAATTCGAGGTCAACTTTAGAGAAAATTGTTTTTCATCCAGAATTTTCAAAACTATTGGATTTAAAACTTTTCAATAGTTTGTTTCAGAGGTTGAAGACCATTGTTGGTATTGATTTTTCACGACTAATTCTAAGTGTAGTTGATCTCATAGATGTTAAGAGAAAAAAACAATTTTTGGTGACAGTAAACCGAGTAGCATTTCAAACACTTATTTCTAAAGGAACACAGATTAGTCATGACCTTTTTTTAGAGTCTTTAACGACAAGCCTGGTTCAATTAGCACCCCAAATTTTTAAAAAACAATCGACTTCAAAAGCTGAAGCTCCCTCTATTGAGCAAAAAACACTTAAGACAATAATTAAAAAGGTTTCATTAAAATCTAAGAGTAAGAATGAGATAGTCTCCATCGACCTTGAAAAGTTTAATTCTTTGCTCCGATTAAAACAAGATCTCTTCGAGAATCAAGTGACCGTCCTTTTTTCAGAAGAGGTTTTTAATTTCCATGAAGATTACGATTCCATTATGGTATCCTCTGAAACCTTAATGGATTTCTTAAGTATGAATTATTTGGACCATGAATTAATCATTGCTTTTTCTGAAATCACATTAGAATCAAAAATTTCAGATCAGATCAAAAAACGCATTGATGAACAAAATTCTTCTATTTTTAGACTAGAAGAGAATTTGTTGGATATTCAAAAAAAGTATAATATAATTTCGTTGAATATCAGCTCATTAAAGATTATTTTGCGAACTTTTATTTTCAAGAAAATAGGAGCTTTAAATAGCTTTGAACAATTTTCAGACATAAAATTCACTATTGATTTTTTTGAAGAAATAAAGAAAGAAAACTATTTAAACTTTCAGCAGTTGGCTTTTTATCTTCGTTCTGAGAAATCTAAAAATACTTTTCAAACAGTAACGGAGGCATTATCAACTTTTAATTTAAGCAGTAAATTTTCCATTACAAATCCGAAATTAAAAAATGAACTTTTTTACAAAGATTTAGTTTTTAATTTCTTAGAAACAAAAGCCATTCCAGAATGGGCTAATATTGAGAGTTTTGATGGCAAGGATGTTATTATGTTCATAAAATCTTCAATCAAAATTGAGGACAAATATTATCTAGAACGATTGGTCACCAATTCAAAGGTTTTAGATCATTTTTTAGATTATTTTCAAAACTTAGCACCCCAAGAAAAATCTAAAATTTTACAATTGATTCATCCAAGCGGTGCTAATTTTGATATTTCCATCTTGCTCGAACGTTTGGATGTGTTTTTTGAAAAGGTCACATTTTCTAACTCTTTATCGAATCTTGAGTATTTAACTCAGTTAGTCTTGAAAGAGTCTTTTTGGAAACAAACAAGTCTGATCAGTTTCATTGAAATGTTAGTTCCCTTTATTGAAAAGAAGTCCAAAAAAACTAAAAAGCAGTTATTAATTTTCATCTCCAAGACGTTCCCAATTTCAACTAAATTAATAGAACTTGAAAAAAATGTTCAATTTTCTGATGCAGATAAAATTGAAGTTTTAAAGTTTTATTTGGAGTTTGGTGATTTCCCTAAACACATAAAAATTTATAACAAAAAGATCGAAAATCAATTAGGGGAATTCCTTTTAAAAGATCAGTACGTACTCGCACAAATTTTAAAAGAGTACAAAAGTAGGACACTAGAATTGGAAAGACTATTAACTTTTATTTCCTTAGATGCTGTTGTAGATTTGTTTGATCAAACTGTTTTTAAAGATAAGTTACTAACTTTTTCGTTAGCAAAAGTTTTAAAGAAATTTTTGATTTCAGTAAAGCCTGATACTAAATCAAAAGTACTGTTCATTGGAAATCTTGTCACAAGCTTTGAAAATAATAGACTTACCCAGACAACACTATTCGATTTTTATAAAAAGATTAAAATGGAATCTTCCAAAGATTACCAAAATTTTGTGTCTTTATTGAAAAAAGAATTAAAAACTAGAGGAGAGGAGGAGTTTATTTTGCATGAAAAACTATTAAATAAAATTGAATTCTCCTTTCAAACTCAAGAGTTGGATAAGGTAGAGGTAATGGAAAATATTGACCTATTGGATTATTACCTTGAAATTGGATCTGTAAACTTTGAAAACAAGACTTTTTCAAAAACGGATTTGTTTCAGATTCTTTTGGACTCAATTAAGAAAGCAGAGTTTCGTACCAAAAAGATGGTTTTTGATTGGGTGAAATACAAACTCAAACGAACGCGTCTTTTAGAGATAATTCCTAAAGATAAAAGTCAAATACTTATCCAACTGATCCATTCTGAACTACCTAAAAATTGGTCGCTTTTTTCAGCCACATTGGAACAACTCTTTGATATTCCTATTGAAAAACTATTAAACTTTGATACCCAAAGAGAGCTTGACACAAAAATGATAGAATACTGGATCAAAAAAAACATCCACTTAGACTCTTCTTTTCAGATTTTAATTCATCTGTTTGAAGAAGTTCTTGTAAATCAAAAATTGACTGGCAAAGAGTTTTTTGAAGATTTTAGAGATTCGGATATTGAATACCCTATTGAGACTAGCAATTTTGTAGCATCTTTAAAGCGTACTTACGACAATTACAATAATAAACTTTCTGGAGATGACCTATTAACCAATAAAGAAGAGGAGAATCAAGAACAAACCGAGACCGATGCAATAGTTGTTCAAAATGCAGGGTTGATTATTTTATGGCCATACTTTTTTAGACTTTTTGATAAGTGTGGCTTGTTAATTGATCGTAAATTTAAAGACGAGACATCCCTTCAAAAGGGAATTATTCTGACTCAATATCTGGTTACAGGATCATTAGAAATTCATGAAAATGAATTGGTCTTAAATAAAATTTTATGCGGAGCGGAACAACGAACTCCAGTTGATGTGAAACTCAACATAGATGAAGTAGAATTGCAAATTTGTGATTCTCTTTTAAAAGGAGTTTTGCAAAATTGGCAAAAACTCAATAATTCTAGTGTGGAAACCTTGAGACAAACCTTTTTAATTAGAGAAGGAATCCTTACCCCAAACGAGTTGGATTATGATTTGGATATTGTAAAGGAAACATTTGATGTACTCTTGGAAACGATTCCATGGAATATTTCAATAATTCAAACAACATTTATGAAAAATAGAATTATCGTGGATTGGAAATAATAAAAGACTATGGAAAACACTAATGCATTAAAAAATAATAGCATAACCATACAAAATGAATTGAATTGGTTATCTGATCTTATTGACAATCGATTAGATTTTTTTTTCTCTTCTGAAGTAGACAAGCAATTTGTCTCTCTTTCGAGTCCTGATTTAGATGAGGATACAAGTAATATGGCCGCTTTTATCAAAAGAGATTTATCAGATGATTTTGAACGTTTGTTGATAATAGGAGCAATTGCAGCAAATCTATTCCCTGAGGTGTACGATCGTTTTTTAATAAAAAATAAAACTCTAGATAAGCCTTACACTGAATTTGGCGGTAGAAAAAATTCAGATTCTAATTACTTTGAACCTACGCTAAGGACTATTGTCTTTATCATGTACGGATCATCGATAGTTCACAAAATTAAACTAATCAATTATTTTAATTTTGATCATATTTTTAAACAAAGTAAAATTCTAAGTCTTGGTCAATCCACAGAACCATTAGAACTTTTGGATAAAACACTTAAGTTGGGAGAGGAATTTATGTTGCATATTACCAGTGGCACTCCTTTTAAACCATCTTTCACCTCAAGCTTCCCTGCAAGTCGATTGGACACCCCATTAGATTGGGGAGATCTTGTTTTAGAAGATAATTCACTTGATGAAATTAATATGATAGATACTTGGTTGCAAAATCAGAATCATTTTCATGAAAACCCAGTATTGAGTAAAAAAATAAACAAAGGATACAAGGCATTATTTTACGGACCTCCAGGTACTGGGAAAACACTTTCTGCTTCTTTAATTGGAAAAAAAAATAATTTAGATGTTTACAGAATTGACATTTCCCAAGTAGTGTCTAAGTATATTGGAGAAACGGAGAAAAACCTGGGAAATATATTTGATATTGCCGAAAACAAAAACTGGATTCTATTTTTTGATGAAGCGGAATCTTTATTTTCTAAACGAACAACAGTAAGTGATTCTAAGGATAAATTCGCAAACCAAGAAACAGCCTACCTTTTGCAAAGAGTTGAAAATTACAACGGGCTGATTTTGTTAGCAACTAATTTAAAACCCAATATTGATCTTGCATTTTCCAGAAGAATTCAAAGTGTTGTTAACTTTCCTATACCTTCAATTAAACAACGTGAAATTTTATGGAAGAATGCTTTAAAAGATTTGGTTGAAATTAAAGAAAAAGATCTGAAAGAGATTGCAAAAAGCTATGAAATTGCTGGAGGATCAATTAAAAATATAATTCAATATGCTTGGTTAAAAGCGATGCACAAGGACAGTCAAATTACATTGAATGAAATACTTATGGGAATCAGGAGGGAACTAAATAAAGATGGGAAATCATTCGAAAAGTAATCATAAATCCAAAATGATTTTGAAGTTAAAATGTCTTCCTCTCTGAGAGGCATAGGGAACATTTTGTCCATTAAGAGAACGGTTAATCCATTTGGTGTAATTTTCTCCTTCTTCTCTCAATCCTAAATCAAAACTGCCTGCTGAAGATCTAATACCTGGATGATAATATAGCTTATTTAGAATATTATTCAGACTAAAGGAAAACTTTAATGAAGGGAGTTGTTTAAAGCCAAAAATAAAATTACTGTTTAAAACAAAGTATTCAGGAATACTATTGGTCTGGTTTAAACCAAAATTTAGGAATTGTGTTGTATTGGGTCCTACCGCTTTTTCGGCCACGTAGTTCGCTCTTAAATTTAGACTGGACTGAAACGATTTTCCGTCTATAAAAGTGGTAACTCCCATGTTAAATCGTAATTGAGCAATATCTCCAACTCTTTTTTCATCAACCTCAGTTTCAGAACTTAATTCAGAATTTAGAACTTCTTTCAAACTCAAAGAACCTTCATAAGGATCTAAAAAGGTACCGTTAAGGTCAAGTCTTAAAAGCTTTGATTGATATTTTAAATTTAACATTCCACCAATAGTAACATAAGCATCCTCATTTACATTTTGACCAAATCCCAACTCATTAACTTTTAAATCAATTGCATTCTGAACTTCATAAACAAAGCCAGTTAGGTTCCACTTAAACTTTTTATTGTCACTACTCCCAAGAAGGGAGAGGTCCAAATACTGTATTTCTTCGGGCAATAAGTTAGGGTTAGGAATTCTATTTCCACCCGTAGAGAATTTGTTGTAAAGTGATACATTTTGAAACCCCTTAGAATAGTTTGTTTTAAAAGTTATTTGTTCTGTTGTGAATACAAGACCCAAACGGGGTTCAAATACCTCATAACCTTCAGTAGAGCGAATAATTTGTCTGTCATAGCGCGCACCAAAATTAAAATGAAGTTTTTCTTTTAGAATGATGTTTCCTTGTAAAAAGGGACCAAGTTCATATAATTTATAAATGTTATTTTTAGATGAATTGCCAGAAGGTTCTCCAAATTCTTCAGCTAAAGTAGCATCAAGCACTTCTTTGTACTCACTTTCATCATTGAGTTTGGTGTTGAAGTCTCTGTAAAATAAATAATCCCCTTGACTGGTAGTAGTTCTTCGATCGACTCCAAATGTGATATTTAATTTTTGAGAGTTGTAAAACATTCTTGCTTCTGTCCTCCCCTGAAGTGTTTGATAGTAATAGAATTGGTTTCGCCAACCGTGAGGGATTTGATTATCCACAGAATTTTCGGAATTAAAATAGATTAAATCACGAATATTTAATCCGGAATTGGGGTTACCAAAGGGTTTAAAATTCACACGGTTTGTTTCTTTCCCCAAGGAGTGTGACTTGATTGAGGTTTGAACCGAAAAACTCAAATTATCGTTAAATGTGTGATTGTATTTAAGGTAGGTAGTGGTGTTTATGGGTGCCCACACGGATCCGTTTCTGGAAGGAGCAATATCCAAATCTTGCATATGATTTAATCCTTCAGCTCTTTTCCAAGTTCGAAATCCAAGAGTCAAATCTTTGATGGCAAGTTTAGCTCCTAAAAAGTAATTTTCTGTATGATTAGAATATCTTAAGTAGTTTCCATTCACTTTGCCTGTATAAGCTTGTTTATCGTACAGTGCCGCTTGTTCTCTGCCAAATTCAGATAATAAAATATTGTTGTCTACAATATCAATAAATGGGTTTGCTTCATTTAAGTTATTGGAAGTAAGGTAGGTGTCCAGTTGTGTTCTATTTCTAAAATTTTGTCCTAAATGATCGTATTCAAATTGTTCCAAATCAATAGCAGAATAATTATAAAACTCTAAATGGGACATGTCGTGTTCATTAGAACGATAGTATCGGCCCGTAACTTGAAAATTAACTTGCTGTTCTTTAATACTGTTCCCAAAGGTAAAGTCAGCATCGTAGGTGTCAAAACTTCCTCCAGTGAAATTTCCATTAAAATACATTGAGCTTCCTTGTTCTAATTTTTCATTTTCAAAGAAGTTACCAGCTTCCTCTTTTGGCGAATAGGTAACGATGTTGATAGTCCCTAAAAATGCCCTAGGGCCATACATGGTTGCGGATGGACCGTAAAGAATTTCTACTGCTTTAATATTGCTGATAGGGTATTGTCTTGAAATGTAGGCAATGTTTGACCATAAGTCGTTTTCCTCAACACCATCAATCATCAATAATGTTTTTTCAGTTGTTCCTTGACGGTAACCCAACTGGTAAATATTTGCAAAATTTAAGGAATGAGTCTTACTGATTTCAAATCCTGCAACGTCGGATAGCATGTCTATTAAATCCACATATCCTCGTGCTACGATGTCTTTTGCTTCAATAATTTCAACAACAGCAGGAGCAGTTTTAAGATCTTCAGGTCTTTTGGATACTGATGATACGGTAACTCTTAAATTTTCTTTTTTGGTATTGTAAAGGAGTTTCTGAAAGACAATATTTTGATTTTCAGGTTTGTAATTTGAATTAGAGGAAACAATCTGGTTTAAATACCGAGTTGCCAAGGCGATAGAATCTTCTGCAATAGCAGTCAAAGCTAAAAGTTCACGCATTCTATTGGTGTTACTCAGCGAAAGTTTTTTATTGGGACTCAAGCAACATTTTAAATTGTTTTTAAGAGAAGGAAACTGACCTATTACGTATAATTCTTTTAGATTTTCAATCTTACAGTCGCAGTTGTTTTTTTGAGCTTCTGCGTTTAAAAAAAACAGAAGAAGTAGTGAAAGCAAAAAAACCTTTCTATTTAAAAGAGTTATCATCAATAGTATTTGGTATATAAATTTAATAAAAGATAAGGAATATGAAGTCATCTAAAATAAAATTCAAATAAATGTTTAACTCTCCAAAAGCGTTTTTAATTTATTGATTTCAAATTCGCCATTGTTGTAAAAATTAGATAACCATAATCTATAATATTTAAAATTTGATTTTTGTGCGAGTTGGCAACGATCAATGTCAAAAATGTAGTCTTCAAATCCATTGTGAATTATTTTACCATTGATATCCAAAAGGAGAACTTCTCCAGATTTTTTAATCAAGGCTATTTCAAATTCATAACCTCCAATTTTAAAGTAATTTTCAAAATAAATCTTCTGGTTGAGTTTTTTAGAAAGATTCTCAACGAGATCGATAGAAAAGGATTTTAACAATTCAGAATTCAATCTTCTTTTATGTGGATTGTTAAATTGTTTTTGACTTACTACCTGCAGAACTTCAGTTGCCCCCTTCTGATTTTCCTCAAAAATCGCTTTCACATAATTTAAATAAGCATATAGTATACTTTTACCTCTATTGCCATTTTCTTGAATAAGCGTTTGATATCCTTTGTAAACAGCTTCAGGAATTGAGGAGAAAACAACCATTTTATCTATTGCTCTAGTAATAATAACATTTAATAATTTATGACCTCTTTTACGAGTATTTACTGGGCCAAAGCGCTCTTGAAAGACTCCCTTATCATTTAAGCCATAGGTAGTCCCTATGATAATTATGTTCCGCTCTTCTCCTTGAATGTTTTCAATATTTTTCACAAAAAATCCCTTGGTTTGAAGTTCTTGAAGTTTTTTATAAAACTTCAAACTTGTTTTGGATCGAATTTCAAGCTGATTCAAAACCTCTTCTCGTTGTTTCAAACTAAAAGTTGCCACCCCTAAAGATTGATTTGAAGGAACTTTTTCTTCGATGTAATTTACAATTTCATGGGCTTCAGTTTTGTTGATACGATTGATAAATTTTCCTTCTACAGGATAAAACTCAATGGCAGTATACTTTTGGTTTGGTGGTTTAGGGATTAAGCGTGATTTGTAAAATGCCGCATTAGAGAAGTTTATTAAGTCAGGATGTTTAGAACGGTAATGAATATCTAGATAATGCGAGTTATAATTTTTGGAGATACAAAAATCAAGTAGTGATTTTGTATTTTCCTGTTTATTTACCTCTTCATTATCATTAAATTTTGAAGAAGATTCTGTAAAATAATCCATGGGAGGAAGCTGATGGATATCGCCTGCTACAATAGATCTTTTTCCTCTCAATAATGAGGCAAATGTGTCTTCAATTTTAAGCTGACTTGATTCATCAAATATAACATAATCAAAAAACCCTTTTTTCAGAGGAAAAAGACTCGAACAACTACTGGGATTGGTCATAAAGACGGGAAAAAAGGATTTGAGGATTTCCGTCTCATGATTTGAGATTTTAGTTAAAGAATATTTTAGACGATTGGGAGTACTTTTCTTTGAAAAAAATTGTTCAATAGTAAGATCAGTTACAATTTTTTTAAATTTTTGTATGCCTTCCAATCGATTGCGATTGAGACGGTATAATGTTTTTTTAAGAATGTAATCATTGATTTGTTTTACATCCGTTTCAATATCGTAATATCCTTTTTCAAAACCATTAAAATCAAAATTATCAATAAAGTTTTCGTGGAGTAAATGAGCGCAATACCAATCAAAAAAATCTTTTTCGAAAGAGGCTCCAATCGTACCCATTTTGTAAATAAGAGTTTGGTCATTTTTTCCATGACTGATGTAGTAAGAATGGAAGTCCTTCAATCCATCAAAATCATTTACCTGCTCTATTAATTGAAGGATAGATTGAGCAAGAAAATCAATTTTTTTTGCCAGATCAAAAGCATTGAGCTTGCTGTTGAATGAGGAGTCAAATACAGATAGGTTTTTAATTTGATGGGCATAGTGTCGATATTCTTTCTGTATGTCATTAAGGGTTGAATCATCAGAATCAACAAAGTCTAGATACTTAAATGCAAAGTTGCTTTTACCAATCAGTGCTTTTTCCAGACGAGGAGAAAGTTGCTTCAGCTTATGGTAGTAGGCCTCATACATAGAGGAAATGCGACTTTGAAAAGTGATTTTGTCAGTAGCGAAAATAGCTTTATTAACAAGTTCATAAAAGGATTGATAAGGATTGAGAATCTTAAACTTTTCAGCAGTTTTTTTAAACAAATCTTGAAGTGTTTTATATTCTTCTAGAGTGAATGTGTAAGCATCTACTTTTAATTCAAGTGATGTGCTTAATATTTTGTACCGATCTGATTTTAGTGATACTACGAGATCAGAATACGTAATTTTTTCACCTAGAATAGGCTGAAATAACTTTTTTTTAGTTTTGTTGATCAGCGTAATTACTTCCTCAACTTTTAAAATTTTGTCTTGAATCAGTTTCTCTTCGACAGAAGAAAAATAAATTTTTTTCTCTTTTGTTTCAGAAAAAATTGAGTTTCCACTATTCATTTTAATTAAGATGTCGCGTACTTTATTGACAACTCTTCGCCGATCTTTTTTTATCTCTGAAATGTTAATGCAATAATCGTTAAACCCCAGCTCTCCTAAATTCTCATAGAGTACATCAATCGCTGTTTTTTTTTCACAAACAACCAAACAGGTTTGTCCTTTGCTTAAGATGTAACTAATAGCTGCGGTCAGGGTTTTACTTTTTCCAGTACCAGGAGGACCATGAATAACGATATTTTTTTTTTCGTTTATTGTTCGAATAACTCTTTGCTGTGAATGGTCAAGTGCAAAGCCAGCATAGAGGGAGTCATTGAGGTTCTTTTCTATTTTGAAAGAACAAGGAATGGTTTTGTTTTCTAGGGTGTTGTAATCAGCAATAATTGCTTCTTTGGAGCCAGCATAGATCCCTAAAACACCGTTGTTAATCAGCTTTGGTTTATGATCAATAAAAAATTTTGGATTCTCTTTTTCAAAAGAATCAAGCGGGTAAAATCGATAATTTTTATTAAGAGGCATACAACCTAAGGTTAAGAGAATCGTATTTAGAGTATTTAAAATTTGTTCAAAGCTTGTTGATTCATTATTAAGGTTGGGTGAAGCGAAGTCTGAATGATAATACCTTCGTATTTGGCTGATGAGTGAAGGGTTGATTAAAATGCTATCACTGGCTTTTCGACTGACACTAATAGCCCCAGTTCTTTTTAAATGTCCAGAAATTTGAACATCCCAAATGAGAATAGGTAAAGTGTTAATTCTCTTTTTTTTAGGTTCAGCTATTTCAATGAGGGGAAATCCAATTCCTACAGGGTCTAGATTTAATTCGTTTTTAAAATCAACATTTTTACGCAATAAGTGCAGGAGCCTTCTTTCGTTTCTGTTTTCGGAAAGGTTTTTAAAGTGAATGGGGAATTTATATTTGAAAGGCTCATTAGATAAAAGTTTATGTGAGATTTGTAGAGGGTCTAAGCCTATCAAGAGACTACTTAAAGAGATTAAGTCTATCTTATTAACACTCTTCTTTGGATGGGCATTGATAAAAATTGAGCGTGCATTTGAGTCTATTACCTTATCTTTTAATTTAGCAATAGAATAGTCTCGATCCATTAACTAAAAAGGTTGATCTTTAGACTTCATTAGTACTTTGGTCATAGAGGAACCAACATTTCCAGTCAGAATAGTAAACAAGTCAAAGCCTATGAATACTATGAAGGTTGAAAATATTTCACCTACAGCAGTAATGGGGTAAATATCTCCATAACATAGGGTATTGAGGGTGGCTACCGACCACCACATGGCAACAAATATGTAGGAAAATAAAAAAAGTTCTCTTTTGACATCATTAAAAGACTGTTTTAATTTGGCTAATGTATCCTGATAACAAAAAAATTTGAGTAACCTAAGCAGACGGAACAGTCGGACGGCTCTTAAAGATTTTAAATCTATACCCATAGAAATGTAAAAAGGTAAAATGGCAATGAGATCAATTAATCCAAAAAAACTAAAGATGAACCTGAAGGGTTTAGGGCTGGTAAAAAGTCTCAGTAGGTATTCCAAACTAAAAATTAGAATGGAAGATAATTCAACAATATTTAATACTTCAATGAGTCGGACAGAAAGATTAGGATGGGTTTGAACGGAAAAGTTTAAGATGGATATTAGAATTAAAACTTGGATGCTTTTTTCAAAAAAGGAGGCAAAATTTGAATTCTCGAAAAGAAAGTTATTTAGCTTATTTCTCAACTCTAATTTTTTTAATTTTAATTGTTCAGATAAAGTGCGGTTAAAAGTTTTGAAAAGTAAAGTTCACACTTTGAGTTAATTTTTACTCTGGTATTTGAGCGAGATAAAATTTAAAATTCTGAAATGTTTGAGGTGAATTGAAATTTGATTGAACTTAATGTGTTTAAAATTAATACCCGGAGTGTTTCTAGATCAGTATTGTAAATGGTTTGACAATACTTCAGATAAACGTTTTGTTCATTCAAACCCAAATGACCCAAAAATAGCCTCTTGTTAATAGTGATAATTTTGTTTTGCAAAACCTCTCTATTTTGATCCCCAACTGTAAATGGGAAATAATACTGTAAAACAGAAATCCCATTAAGCTCCTTTTCAATATCCTTAAGAAACATTAGATAGATTTTCAGGGTAGGTAGTTCAGGGATATCATCAAAATTTAACTCTACAGCAAGTTGTTCCACTGAAGAACCCTCAATTTTGAACGTCTCCTTTTCAACGGCGTAGAAATCTTCTTTAAGTAAATTCTTTATTGTATCAATCATTAGTTTTTTTTAAAATGGGTTGTACCAGCTCTTTTCCTTTTTTCTCTCTTTATCATAATCTTTACTGAACTTTTTCACATTTTTAGAGGAAAGGTTTTTGGACACCCCAATATCTACGTTATCCATTTGTTTTTTCCCCCAATTCCTTGGATCTAAAGCTGAGCCCCAAGATTTAGAAGCACCTTTGTTTGAGCTTATTACGTCACCTTTGTCATTTTTAGTTCTAGACCACCCTTCGTCTTCATACTTAGAATTTTTTGAGGCCTTATATTCTTCAGCGGCCGAACCATCAGTATCCAAATCTGTACCTACGGCATTTTTTCCAGTCTGATTCCATCCTAATCGCTTATCGATCTTTGCTTTCCAATTCAGCGGATTAAACTTCGATCCTTTCTCTTTTTCTATTCTTGCCTTATTCTTTTCTGTTCTATCAGAGATAATTTCATCATCTGATCTTAATCTTCTAGCTTCACGGTCTCTGAGATGTTGAACGCCTGCACCAGCAGCTGACGTTGCAGCAGAAACTCCAGCAGACGCTGCTCCAAGTGCAACACCTACAGGAGCTCCAACACCGGAAGCTGTGAATCCAGCTCCAATTGTACTGAGTGTAGACGCAACTGTTCCAGCTCCAGCACGACCCATACGGTCTTTTTCTAATTGGATTTTAGTCCTAATATTTATTTTTTCTTCATCAGTTTTTGCTTCATCTAAACTCTTTTGTAAATCATTTTTATTCTTACGAGACTCATTAAAATCATAGGCTCCTTTTGCCATTCCATACGTTCCGCCAATTAAGCCTCCTACTCCAGAAGAAATACCCGCGCCTGCTGCGTCACCAGCAGTCTTTAAGCCAAAGCTAGTTGCACCTGTTATTGCTTGAGCTCCTTTAGCAGCTGCATCTCCTTTGTTATTTTTTGCCCATTCTTTTGCGCTATTTGCTCCACTTTTCGTTGCATCCCAGGCAGTATTTGCTCCACT
>Ga0181553_10000304_pt1 | contig 41550 bp, 32 predicted proteins | sample 011ome_17_FD_133753 | JGI IMG/M metagenome (GOLD analysis project Ga0181553, IMG submission 133753) | Coastal salt marsh microbial communities from the Groves Creek Marsh, Skidaway Island, Georgia - 011502XT metaG (megahit assembly) | ecosystem: Environmental > Aquatic > Marine > Intertidal...
TCCAAAAAGTTCTTATAAAGCTGCAACCCCACCGTCTGACTTTTCTCCGGGTGAAACTGCACCGCAAACACATTCTGTTTTGCCAGCGCTGCAGTGAAAGTTTCAGGGTAAGCACTTTCACCAACAACATCTTCATGATTAGTCGGTCTTACAAAAAAGGAATGGACAAAATAAAAGCGGCTTTTGTCGGGAATACTTTTCCACATTGGATGGGCGCTGGTCTGTTTGACTTCGTTCCATCCCATATGGGGAACTTTCAGACGCTCACCGTTTTCACCAGTCATGTTCTCGGCAAAACGTTTAACATTGCCCTCAAACAAGCCAATACAGTCAACACCTCCATTTTCCTGACTGTGTTGCATTAATGCCTGCATGCCGACACAAATGCCAAACACTGGTCGGTCTTCAACCAGGCGACGCAAAATATCGTCTATGCCGAGGCGTTTAATTTCTCCCATACAATCGCGCATCGCACCAACACCGGGAAAAATAATGCGATCAGCATTAAGTAGGGTTTTTTCATCGGCGGTGACGGAAACCTGCAGGTTTTCCCCAACATGCTCCACCGCTTTCGCAACGGAGTGCAGGTTCCCCATGCCATAATCAATAACAGCAACACGGTTCATCAAAGTTCAGCCTGGTTTATCTAAAGAGTAATCTAAAGAATTATTTGGACAATGTTCCCTTGGTCGAGGGAACGACTCCCTGCATGCGCGGATCAGCTTCAATTGCCATACGCACCGCACGACCAAAGGCCTTGAACACCGTTTCTATCTGGTGATGGGCATTATTGCCACGCAGGTTATCAATATGCAGGGTGACCTTGGCACTATTTACAAAGCCCTGAAAGAATTCATAAAACAAATCCACGTCAAAACCACCCACGGCACCGCGCTTGAAGGGGATATTGTATTCAAGCCCCGGACGTCCGGAAAAATCGATCACTACCCGTGACAACGCTTCGTCCAGAGGCACATAGGCATGGCCATAGCGGCGTATCCCGGTTTTATCCAGCGCCTTGTCAAACGCCTGTCCCAGAGTAATACCCAGATCCTCAACGGTGTGATGAGCATCGATCTCCAGGTCACCATCGGCTTTGATATCCATATCAATCAGACCATGGCGGGCAACCTGCTCAAGCATATGTTCCAGAAATGGCAGACCGGATGAAATTTTATAATCACCAGTGCCGTCCAGATTAATACTGACGGAAATTTGAGTTTCTTTGGTATTGCGTTCTACCGACGCCGTTCGGGCTGTCATAATATCCTCTGGGGCCACCTGTATTTGGCGACTGTTTCAGAAAAAACGCGATTATACGCCCATTCCCGGCTCAAATGAAAAAGGAAACTGAAAAAATCCTTATATTTCATTGTCCTGGGAATATGTGCTGGAAATCTGTGCTGGAAATCTGTTACGGAATTCTTATCAAGCAGCCTCCTTACAGGTAAACTACCCTACAATCATCAACACCTGGCAGGGTGGATAAGCGCAGCGCCATCCACCATTTTCCTAAAATCACCCGGTAGCTTCTTTTGTCCACAAACAACGATCTGTTCAGCCAGCAAATTCTGACCTGGTTTGAGCAACATGGCCGTCATCATCTGCCCTGGCAGCAGGAAAAAACACCCTACAAAGTCTGGGTAAGCGAAATCATGCTTCAGCAAACCCAGGTGTCCACAGTCATCCCCTACTTTGAGCGCTTTATGTCCCGCTTCCCCGACGTGCAGTCACTGGCCAAGGCGGATGAGGATGCCGTGCTGCATTTATGGACCGGACTGGGCTACTACGCCAGAGCGCGCAATCTGCATAAAGCCGCAAAAATTATTCATCATCAATACAACAATAAATTTCCTGACAGTGTTGAAACACTGAGTGAATTACCCGGCATCGGTCGCTCCACTGCCGGCGCGATTATTGCGGCGTCCATGAACAAGCGCGCAGTAATCCTGGATGGTAATGTCAAACGGGTACTGTGCCGCTACCACTGCGTGGAAGGCTGGCCGGATCAAAGCAGCACCAACAAACAACTCTGGGAAATAGCCGAGCGCTACACGCCCCATGAGAATTGTGGCGACTACAACCAGGCCATGATGGATCTGGGCGCCTCCCTGTGTAGTCGCAGTAAACCTGCCTGCGATCTGTGTCCACTGCAAGAGAATTGCCAGGCCTGTCAAAGTCAGACTACAGATAGATTTCCTGAGAAAAAACCAAAGAAAACCCTGCGCGTGAAATCCACGGCAATGCTGATTCTGCAAAGCCCGGATGCCAGAAAAGTGTTACTGGAGAAACGCCCTTCCCAGGGCATATGGGGTGGGCTGTGGAGCTTTCCCGAGATCCCTGTTGATGATGCACCTGATTCCTACCTGTTGGCCAATGGTCTTAAACCTTCCGGTGATATTCGCAAATGGCAACCCATGCGACACACCTTCAGTCACTTTCATCTTGATATGACCCCGGTGCTCATTGCACTGAACAAACCTCAGGATAGCGTAATGGAGAGTAGTCGCTGGCATTGGTATGATCTGGAAAATCCCGGCAAACTGGGACTGGCAGCGCCAGTAAAAAATCTGCTGGCCACCCTGAAGAATAATCTTGAAAGCAATTTATGAAGGCGTACTTTTCCATACTATCTGTACTGGAAATGAAGAGTGCTTTTGACGCAGCATAAGAAAAGCAATGGCCCGAAAAATGAAAACCTTTTTCCAGTACATGACAGTTATCGCTCTGATGGTGCTGACCATCAGCGGCTTTCAGTATTACCAAACAGGCAAGCGTAACTGGTATCAGGAGCAATCAACTTCAGCTCTCGATGTCACCACTGACCAGGACGGGTCACTTCCCGATAGCGCGGACACTTCAACATCAGGCGTCGAAATACTGGGGCGGGTGAGCAGTGTCACCGATGGTGATACTCTGCGAATTGAAAATCTGACAGGTGGCTCTGACATCATTCGTCTTTATGGCATCGATGCACCAGAAAGAGATCAGCCATACGGCTCAGTAGCAAGCAATGCACTAAGAACAAAAGTCAACGATACACAAGTCAGGGTGGTGGTACAGGACACCGATGACTATGGTCGGCAAGTAGGCACTGTTTATCTGGAAAGCAGGAATATCAATCTCGAGATGGTCGCAGAAGGCCATGCCTGGTGGTATGAATTCTTTGCGCCGGACAACCACGAATTACGCCAGGCGCAAATTACGGCAGAGGAGAGTCAACTGGGTCTCTGGCGTAATGCCAATCCCGTTGAGCCCTATGACTGGCGCAGAAGCCATTAATACATTCTGAAGATTATTTAATGCAACAGCCTGACCTGAATTACGCACGATCTTAACCTTGCTATTGGCTCTGCAGCCACTAAACTAGCGGGATTGAAATTTAACAGGATTACCCAGGCAAAATCATGAGTCGCACAGTATTCTGCAAGAAGTATCAAAAAGAAATGGAAGGCCTGCCGATGGCTCCCCTGCCCGGCGCAAAAGGTCAGGAAATTTATGACAATGTCTCAAAACAGGCATGGAGCGAATGGCAGGCACGCCAGGTACGTCTGATCAATGAAAAACAGCTATCCATGATAAACCCGGACGACCGCAACTACCTAATGGAACAAATGAGTAAATTCTTTGCCAATGAGGAAGCCGACGAGGCCGATGGCTACGTCCCCCCGGAAGCCTGAATTCCAAGGAATTTCCGACCCATTAGATGACAGCAGGCAAAAACTGGAAGTAGCAGCAGAGTAGAGCCAGAAAGTTTATTTCCAGCCTGTCAGCACTTGCATTATACACTGCAGTCACTGCTGGCCTTTACAGCATAAACCGTTCTATTTTCGCCCCCGGGCACCTTGAATTATTACGAAAATCAGCCCCTTTCAAAACTGCCAGGTGCATATACACAGCTGATCAGGGCTTGTAACGTTTTTCTGGAAATACAATAACAGAAACAATATTTCCCGGAATACACCGCAGTCTGCACTGGCGCTGCCATAACCCCCGGGGCATTTATCAACTATCAACAGCAAGATGCTCTCAAATACCTGAATCAGTCCAGTAAGCGACGCTATCGAGCCTGCAGTAAAGCGGACACTAACGTGTAAATTCCGCTATTCGGCCCAAACCGACCATGAAAAACCTGCCCTGTGCCGGGGGCCAGCCCTGTATCAAGTTGTTCTACCCCCTTCAATTCAGAGTTTCCCCCAATTTTATATGTTGACATGCCCTGTTAGCGTTGAAACGAATGGCTAAAAATTTGGATTAATAGCGTCAAATACAATGACCACGAGAATACTTCATATATCCGACCTGCATTTCGGGCCTCCTTTTGTCACTGCCGTCGGAGAAGCCTTACTGCAAACTATTCCATCGCTTGAGCCCGATGTCATTGTGGTCAGTGGCGATCTGACCCAGAGAGCCAGGCGCGACCAGTTCGAAGCGGCCCGACAGTTCTTTGACCGCTTTCCTGATGTTCCGCTGTTGATTGTTCCTGGTAACCATGACGTTGCGCTATGGCGAATTTTTGAGAGACTGTTCAAACCGCATGCTCTGTATTGTGAAATCATTACTCCCGACCTTAATCCAGTACTCAGGACCGGTAACGTCCTGCTGGTTGGTCTTGATTCCACAGCGCCGCGGCGCAGCATCTCCAATGGTCGGCTTGATCAGCATCAACTGCGGTCTTGTGAGAAGATTTTTGCAGAAGCACCTGAGGAAATAACTCGCATTGTTGTTGCACACCACCAGTTCGCGCCAGGACATGACCGTGTATTTGATCTCGCTATGCCTGGAGCTCGACGTGCGATAGATTGCTTTGTTGAGCAAAAGGTCGAGATAATTCTCGGCGGACATCTGCATCGTTCCTATATTGGCAATTCGCTGGATTTTTTCCCCGGACATCACCGCGACCGCGGAGTTATTATCGTCCAGTGCGGCACTACGACTTCCAGCAGGGGGAAAGGTCGGGAACGGGAAGAAAATACACTTAACCTGGTTGAAGCAGGCCTGGATACTATTGCTGTAACCCATTATCTGTATTATGAGGCATCGGCCCGATTCATGCCGATCAGCAAGCACCTCTTTCCCCGTCAGGGCCGAAATTTCAATCCCGCAAAGCAGGGATCCCCGGCCTCATGAATATCCCTCGTTCAACAGGCAAACACAAAATCATCATTGTGCTGATCACGGTCATTCTTCTCATCGTATTGACCTGGTTTGTAAACAGCTATTTTTCCCTCGTGGACCTGGTCGACCAGGAACAACGCTTCCGCACTTATATTGCCCTGAATCCGCGGCGCGCATTTGTTGTCGGTTTCAGTCTCTACATGCTATTGGCGCTGGTGCCCGGAACCGGAGGCAAGGCTATCATCTGGGGCTGGCTGTTCGGTTTCTGGCAAGCCATGTTCATCGTTACTGTCGGTCTTACTCTCGCTGCGATGATCATCTTTTCCATCAGTCGTTATTTATTCCAGAAAAGTGTTGAGCGCCGCTACACGCGTTTTCTCTCGCTGATGAACAAGCATCTTGAAAGAGAAGGAGCGTTTTACCTTCTCACACTTCGATTAGCGCATGCCCCGTTTTCAATTGTTAACCCTGTGTGTGGGGCGAGCCGTGTTCGGACCTGGACCTTCTTCTGGACTACTGCTGTTGGCTTGATACCCGCTAACGCTATCTGGGCCTATGTCGGAAACCGCTTACCCTCGCTCAGGGAACTGGCGGATCATGGGGCAGGCTCGCTCATCGACCCGCCACTAATAGGCGCACTGGTGGCCTGCGCACTGATGCCATTGTTAATTCGCTGGTTTATCAGCCACTTTGGCATTCCTGCAACAGAAACTGGAGTCCACGACGCAACTATCCATGAATCACAAGAGAAGAGTATATGATTAACACACCTAATCCCGATCTCTACTGGATTCTCGGCTCAATCTTTGCCTGCCTGCTGGCTGGCTCAATAGTTCGGTTCGTTGCCCTGCGAAATACCGAAGAGACGCGACGACGAAAAAGACTGGCCAGCCTGGGAACCTGGTGGATACTCACTCTATTAATGTCTGTCAGTCTGCTTACTGGCAGATTGGGAATCTGTCTACTGTTTACTTTCGCCAGCTGTATCGCTTGGTTCGAGATTACGGGAATATTCGGTGTCCGCAAACAGGAGCGCTTGATTGTTCAAGCTGGTTATGGACTCATCATAATCAACTACCTGTTGATACTGTTTGCAGCGATTTCACAATTTGTGGTATTTCTGCCTCTGTGTTCACTCTTCGTGTTTGCCGTGTTACTCCTTATCAACGGGCAACCTGAGGGGTATATCCGATCTTCTGGAAGTCTGTTGTGGGGCATAATGTTTCTCGGCTATGGCCTCTCCCATGCAGCTTTCCTGCTAGTGGTTCCAGAAGCAGCACGCGCACCTGTTGGTGTAACCGGCTGGTTTCTTTTCCTTGTTATCCTGACCGAATCAAATGATATCTATCAGGCCATTGTCGGCCGCGCATTCGGGTCTCACAAAAAGCATCGCATCTCTCCTGTCATCTCACCCAATAAAACCTGGGAAGGATTCATCGGCGGGATGCTGATCACCATTACCATCGCTGTAATTATTGCACCATGGCTCACCACCTTTGGCCAGCAGCCAGGTCCATTCAATCTGTCGGCAGCGCTGCAGCCATGGGTTTCTCCGGTATTTGCGGCAATGCTCATCGCCATTACCGGTTTTTTTGGCGACATCAACATGTCTGCGATCAAGCGCGACGCTGGTATCAAAGACAGCAGTAAACTGCTGCCGGGGATGGGGGGAGTCATCGATCGTGTTGACAGTCTCACCATGACCGCCCCGGTATTTGTTTATTTCCTGATCTGGTGGCTGGCATGATGGGCAAGCAGCAAAATCGGGGCGCTGCCAGGCAGCCTGATCAGCCCGAGCCACCAATCTCCAATCGGCTGGTCACTATTCCCAACCTGCTCTGCCTGATTCGACTGGCCGGCTCGTTTGTCCTTGTCGCGATCGCCTGGCTGAATCTGCCAGACACCTTCCTTTACCTGTTTATCTTTCTCGCCATGACCGACTGGCTGGATGGAAAGCTTGCCATTCTACTTAATCAGCGTTCTGTTTTTGGGGCCAGGCTTGACAGCTGGGCTGACGCGGCGCTGTATTTTGCCCTGCTGGCCGGATTGCTCCGGCTCTATGGCGAGACTCTTTACCGGGAAATTATCTGGGTAATTCCAGCTCTCGCTTCCTACCTGATTTCTACGGTAGCCGGTTTCTGGAAGTACAGACGTTGGCCGAGTTATCACACCCTTAGGGCCAAAACCTCCTGGTTTCTCACCATAGTGGGAGTGCTGGGCCTGTTTACCGACTGGTCGCTCTGGCCCTTGCGCATAGCCCTTCTGGTCATAACCATAACCAATCTTGAAGCCATTCTCATCACCTCAGTGTCTCCCGTATGGCGCGCAGATGTTTCATCGATTTTGCATGTATGGCGCAAGGGGTCAATGGGATCAGGGTCGCAGTAACCTGATACAGGTTTAAAATTGTGTATGTGAAAATTCATGGCATATGCTATGACTCGCTTTGATTTCATCAACTCAGCTTTCCAATACAACCAAACAATCGCTTGCGCTGGATAATGGCAGCGGTTAATCGTTACAGGAGAGACCGTTGATTTTGTCTGACCGTCATAACAATCGGCTGTGTTAGCTTCTGGCAGGTAATCTTCCATCATGATTTAACCATCCAGATAGCTGCCAAAAAATACCAAGTCATTCTGTTGTCTTTGATAATTTAGCCACGGTTGCTAAATTGACACCGATCAAGTTTGCACTTAAACATACCTGATATAAAAATCCTCTGATGCAAAGTACACAGTGGTGATGTGTTTTTAGTTTCAAGTGCAGCTGGCTTTACTCTATAAAAATACCTCACATTGAAAACAGGCTTTTTCTGTTTGTAGAAAGGAGCAGGTTATGGAAGAAATTGAAATATTTTTTGATAAAGCAATTAATGAAATAGAAAAAATGCTCACTACCAAGACCGTGGTCGGCGATCCTATAACTGTGGAGGGAAATACCCTGATTCCATTGATTAACGTAGGATTTGGTTTCGGTGTCGGGGCTGGCAGGGGTACAGATCCAAAGAAAGGAACCGGGCATGGAGGAGGAACCGGTGGTGGCGGAGGGGTTAAACCGGTTGCCCTGGTTATAATTAATCAGAAGGGAGTTAGGGTTGAACCGATCAAATCCGGTACCGCATCAGTCATGGAAAAGATAGCCGAAACCGTTGGCAAGGCGGCCTCCGCAAAAGCCGGTGCGGCGGACGATTAACGTTTTAACCTGGCGATGTTAGCCGGAACTGCAATATTTTGCCTGCTACTGATCTTCGTGTTGGCAATTCCCTTTTCGCTAACTTTCAAAATTTCATGGAAGCAGTCACTACAGGGCGAGGTGCGGCTGTATTGGGCTTATGGCTTGCTTCGCTCTCGTTACAACCTGCCTTCAGCCCAGACAAAATCAGCAAAGGTTAGAAAATCCAAAGAGAAATCCCAACGCTCTCAATCACCAGTATGGAAATATCCAGCAGCACTTCGACAACCCGGGTTTTGCCGCAGAGTGATCAAATTTATCATTGATCTTTGGCACTCTCTGGAAAAAAAAGATATTTGTGTAGCACTGCATATAGGCCTTGATGACCCGGCCGATACGGGGCAATTATGGTCTCTTATCGGCCCCCTAGCCGGGCTGCTTTCCAGCTTGCAAAGTACTTCCCTGCTTATCGAACCGGTTTTTCATGAAGCATATTTTGATTTTGAGGGGGCCGGGACCATTCGCATCATACCTTTGAAAGTTCTCTCGATTATGTTGGGAATGATCCTGTCTCCGATTATGTGGAAAGGATTCAGGCAGGCGTAAAAACAGGGACAGGAGCTCCACAACCTTTGCAAGGCAATACCATGCAGACATTTTGTATTCATGAAATTTATAAAGATGACAGACAGCTGGTCATCGCTGTCGAAGTCATCCACAGCCAGCAATATGCTACAGCCATGGGCTGTGCAGCCTGGCTGGACATGAAGCCCATAGCGGTTGTTGTCTGTAGCGGCGGGGAGACCTGCCTTGTTCACATCCAGGGCCAATCCACCAGCGTCGATCAGCTGCGCCATGAAATCCCCGCGCTGGATCTGGCCATTAAATCATTTAACGGGAGCGGCATTTGAGCTGTCATGCCATCTCTCTCATTACCCGATCAGACTTAACAGCCGGCTACATATTCCCGCATCCAGGATTTGCTTGCCGCCGCTAGCACATTGTATCCATGGCACCCTTGATCAACGAAATAGCTGTCTATATAGGTTGTCCAATTAGCTTGTCTATTTAGCTCAGCAGATTTTCCGGGTGCACAGATGAATCAGTATCTGCGGTATACGGTACCTTGCATTCCTGCGTAAAGGCCTTGCCTGATGAGGGTTTTACCAGAGGTATTCCGGCTCTTACTGCGCAACGGGGGGGATATATGCATTTAGTACAGTAATTACTTCACCATTTGCAAGGGTATCTACCTATATATTTATATCCTTAAAAAAATCAACATGTAACGCTAGAGTGTTTCTACTTTTTTATTACAACATACTATTGGAAGATTAAATTGTTACCTAAATTGCTTATCGTAGAGCAGAATAAAGAATTAAACAGCATAATGAGCCAGGCACTCATTGAGGAGGATTATGCGGTTTTGCAAGCCACTAATACCAATGATGCATTTATTATCGCCCATCAATTAAATCCTGAATTAATCATTGTAGACAAGGCTGCCCCGCAATCAGGCGGAATCGAGTTTTGCAAAAGTGTTCGCAAGGAACCCGCCATTTCCCGAACTCCGATCATCATGCTAGGTGCCACAGGTAACATTACAGAACGAATAGAAGCGCTTGATGCCGGAGCAAATGAATACCTGGTTACTCCCTTTCAGATGGAAGACCTGCTTATGAGCATCAAGGTATTAATACATCGAGGCAACCTGGATACTTCTTCCAGGATTATGAGTCTTGGTAATATCAAAATGGACCTGGATAGCTGGATAGTTACTATTGCAGAAAAACCTGTCAAATTAACTACCAAGGAATTTCGTCTACTGCAGGAATTGATGGAGGCAAAAGGTAGGGTATTGTCGCGGGATTTTCTGCTGCGTCGTGTATGGGGCCTGGATAAAGAACTTGATATCCAGACCCGGACTGTTGATATACATATGAGCCGGCTTCGCAGCAAACTGGGCGCGGCCTCTGAGAGTATCATTACCGTGCGAAATATAGGCTACCGTGTAGACATTTCTCCGGAATGGATCAGGCGCTGACACTGGACGCCAGATATATGTTTTTACAGCAGGGTTTCCAGAGCATGATCAGTAAAGATCAAAATGTGCTTTCATGCCTGGATCATTCTTTTTCTTATTGCATAGCGAACCAGGCCGGCGACGTTACAAATATCCAGCTTTCTCATCATCCGGTTTCTATGCGACTCTACTGTTTTCACCGTAAGGTTTAAAATACGCGCTATCTGCTTGCTGGCATTTCCTTCTGCAATCAACTGCAAAACCTGCCTTTCCCTGCCGGTAAGTTCCTGCATCTCATCCTGGTAATGATTCAAATAAGCATCTACGATTTTATTGGTTATATTGGCGCTAAGATAAAGCTTGCCACGAACTACATCTTTCAGGGCTTCAACAAGCTCTGTACAGGAAAGCGTTTTAAGGACGTAACCCTTCACTCCTGCCTGAAAAGACTCAAGAATGGTCACGGTGTCATCATGCATCGTGAGGATCATTGGTTTCACATCAAGCTTTTCTAAAGAAATCATTCGTGCCACTTCTATACCGTTCAGTCCCGGCATGTTCATATCCAGTACCAGTGCGTCAGGCTTATGCAGCCGGGCAAGTTTTATTGCTTCCATACCATCGGATGCTTCAGCTACCACTTCTATACCTTGTTTTTCCAGGCAGTATTTCAAACTGTTCCTGAACATCGTATGGTCATCGGCAATTAAAATGCGCACATCTTTCTCCTTTATGTCATTACCAGTTTTTTATTGTTACTCAAATGATACATAACGTAATTGGTAATGACATAAGGAGAAACACCTAGTCGAACAAAATAATTTTTATTATTTTGGAAAATATTGTGCACAAAACCGAAATAATAGAATGACATATCCATATCAATATCAATATTTTTTATAAATATTAAAGGGGGCAAAGTCGTGCAACAGAAGGAAGGAATTGGAAATGTTCGGACGGGTAATACGAGGAGCTGCAAGCAGCCAGGGAAAAGTACAAAAAATAATATTAGCGTGGAAGGAAGTAGTTTTATCTCATAAAAATCGATTCAGGCTACTATCAGTCGTCGTCTGATTGCATAACGAACCAGGCCTGCGGTCTCATGTATATCCAGTTTTTGCATTATTCTTGATCTATGTGACTCGGCAGTCTTGGTGCTCAGACCCAACATGGAGGCAATTTTTTTCGAGGTATTTCCTTCCGCGATTAGCTGCAGGACCTGTCGTTCGCGATCAGTCAGAATATCTGTCTGGAAATTCTGTTTCGTCATATATGCCTTGATAATTGTCTCTGAAATTCCAGGACTAAGATAAATTGCCCCACCGAGAACTTCATGAATGGCATTAACCAGGTCTGTAGTAGCCTGGGTTTTTAATACATAACCCCTGATACCGGCTTTAAGTGATTCCAGTACATAGACATCATCCTCGAACATGGTCAGCAATATAACCTGGGTATCCGGTGAACGTTTTATGATCTCTCGCGTTGCATCGATACCATTAAGCACAGACATACCTATATCCATTATGACAAGCCCGGGATTCAACTGCCGCACTTTTCGCACAGCCTCATAACCATTGGAAGCCTCACCCACAACCTTGAAGCCTTCGCGCTCCAGCAGTGCTTTTACGCCCTGTCTGAACATCGAATGATCATCGACCAAAAGCATTGTTTTATAATTATCAGTCTCTGTTAGCATAATGGTATTTCCGAAATTAGTACTGTTCCTTTCCCCACTTCAGAATCAACAACAAAATTCCCCCCCAGCGCAGCAACCCTTTCTTTCATTCCCAGAAGGCCAATGCCCTGCGCCTCCTTCATATCCTCTGATTTGCTGTTAAAACCTACACCGTCATCACTGACACTGCATTTGAGTGCACCGTTTTCAAGCCAAATTCTTACTGTCACAGTGTCAGCTTTTGCATGTCGGGAGACATTGGCCAAGGCTTCTTGCACCACTCTGTACATAAGGGTTTCAACCTGCTGTGGCATTCTACCAACCAGCTCTCCACCAATGATTTCTATTTTTAATCCAGCTCTTTCCTTGACACCATTTACCAATAACTTCAATGCCGGGATCAACCCCAGCTGGTCGAGAATAAGAGGGCGAAGTTCGTGTGAGAGAGTACGCAACTGCTCCCTGACGTTTTCCAGAAGCGCCAGCACGTTGGAAATCTTTTCCCGGGAGTAATCCGCATTTTCCGCATCAAGACTGACTTCATTGATTTCCATATAGGCAACGGCCAATGTTTGTGCAGATTCATCATGGAGAATATGCGCTATGCGTTTTGCCTCCATTTCAAATGCTTCGTACAGCCTTGGCAGCATGGCATTGAGCTGCAAACTGCTTAGCCTGGATAACTCATAGGGTGAAAGTACTTCTTCATAAAATCGTGACGCAGACTCCATAAAGAAAAGCATCTTGGCATGGGTATACTGATTCACTCTGTCGTTCAGCAGTGACATCACGGCCTTTTGATGAAGCATGCTTAAATCCAGGAGCCCCATGTTCAAAGCCAGCGCATCTCGACCCAGTTCATAGGCATGTAATAAAGAGCCCTCACCTTTATTTTCAAGGTAATCAATCAAAATTGATTCATACTGATCAGAAAAACTTTTTATATTTAAATGCTTTTCAATCCGTTGCGATGCTTCAATCTCCTTATCTTCAGGATCAAAAGCAGGTTCTGCTTTTTTTGGCCGAGCAATATTTGAAGTCATAGGCCTCAATCTTGCCACATGACTATAGTAACTTTGGTTCCCTTGTCTGGCTGACTGTCGATATCAAATTCATCTACAATCTGTTGCACGCCTGATAAACCAAGCCCCAGGCCCCCAGAGGAAGAATAACCGCTCATCAGGGCGTGCTGAACATTCTGGATTCCGGGACCATCATCACTGGCAATTACCTTGACCCCTTCCTGCCCGCCTTTCTCCACCCTGGCAATTACGATTTCTCCCTGCTTCGCATACAGCACAATATTCCTCGCCAATTCGGAAATCACAGTAGCAAGCAATGTGCAGTGCCCCATAGCAAACCGGAGTTTCCGTGCCAATTCCCTACCCTGGTGGCGAGCCTCAATAATATCTTCGATGCCTCGAACATTTACGATTGATTCCACATCCACATGCAGCTGGGTCACTTTAAGAAGTGGAAGCACTCCCTTTTCGTTAACACCTTGATTTTGTAAATTAAATTCCACCATTCGAATCTCCATAAATTAGTTGAGTTCCCGATGACATGGGGATCATCCTGATCAAATTAATAACGAATTCCGGCGAATTTACTCAAAAATTAAACACAAGCACTTTCATTAAACAGGAATACAATCAGATACTATGTTTCTTCCTGCTCAGCTTTACCTCTTTGCGTACTTTTTCACCATCAAACAGTTATTATTTTTTTCAGGTAAAGAAATTTATTTAAAACACAGTCTGCAAAACATTTCCTCGCCTGTGTTTTCATAGATATTTTCCTTACCCACACCCACTTTGGAATTTAATGCTACCTATTGTTCTGTCTACGCTTTTGACGTGAATCAATTTTCAATTTTTTATAATCGACTCTGCGCACTTCCCTCCCACTATTTCATCCTCGACTGCTCAATTTATAAAAATTAAATAACGGCTACTTATCCTTTGTAGGTCATTATTCCTGCCGAATTCAAAAGAAGACCTGCATCACAAAACCCAATTATCTATTGTGAACTCCCTCACAACGGACTTCTGCGTTACTTTTTTGTTACAAAAATGTAACCAAAGTGCATCAGTCATCAGATATAAACGCCCACCAGTTTAGGGTGTTCTCCCTAAATTAAATCTGGTCTGCCATCACGTGAAGATGTGCATTTCCTTAATTTTATGAAGGGTTTTTTATGGAGGGTCATTACAATGAATAAGTCAAAACCACAACACGGAATATTCAGTAACTATATTCTTGCATTTGTTATTTCAATCATTACGCCTGTGCTTGCCGCGCAGGAATTTCCGGGAGGATTTACCGAGCAGACCAACTCTGCATCACCACGACTTGAGCTTAGTCGCTCTGAAATCGTAAATTTATTGCCTGACAGGGGCAAGTTCACTTTTCCGGAACCTTATAATACCGAGGCTATTCGGCTAACCAATGCAAGTGACTGTAATGGCTCTGACTGCCTATGGTATGTCGGTTATTCGTACTGGCGTAACATCAATAATCATGTAGGCCAGGACTCAATGTTGATTTTCCTCAGCCTCGACAGAAGAGGGGGTGGCTCAGGACCAACCCTGTTCGAATACAATAAAATCACCGATGAACTGACCAATCGTGGCGCGCTGTTTGACAGCAGTAGCAACTTCAGCTGGGCTACCGGCGAAGGCTGGTATTTCAGTGGCACCATGCCCACCAAGCTTTATATGCTGAACGGTTCCAGGCTGATGCGTTATGACGTTATTTCCCATCAGTTTGAAACCGTATTTGATGTCAATACTGCCCTTGGCGGTGGTTACAGCCTTTGGCAGACTCATTCAAGTAATGATGACTGGGTTCATTCCGCTACAGTAAAAAATGGCTCCTCAGCGATAGGCTGTATCGTTTATCAGGAAGACATTGACTACTTTCAGTATTTCCCCAAAACCGGCTCTTTTGATGAATGCCAGGTCGATAAAAGCGGACGCTGGCTTCTGATCAAGGAAGATGTCAACGGTGCTCAGGGTGAAGATAACCGCATCATTGACCTGCAAACCGGAAGTGAACGCTTTCTTGATGACACCGCCGGTGCCGCAGGCCACTCCGATATGGGATTTGGCTATATGGTGGCTTCTGACAACTGGGCGAACAATGCCAACACGCAGAAAGTTTGGGAATTTGGCAACAATTCACTGAACGGTGTCACCGTCTATCAAAATTACGACTGGGGAGTTCAGGCACCTGCTCATTTAAGTCATTCCAACGCTGTAAATTTACCCCCGGAAGACCAGTATGCCTGTGGTAGTAGTTCCAACAACAGTAACTCCCTGCATGCCAATGAAATCATCTGCTTTCCGCTCGACGGTTCAGGTGATGTTCTGGTGGTCGCCCCTGTAATGACTGACAAGGGTGCTTCTGGCGGCGGTGACTCCTATCAAAAGTCTCCAAAAGGAAACCTTGATGTCACTGGACGTTACTTTATCTGGACCAGTAACATGGGCAGCAACCGTCTTGATGCTTTCCTGGTCAAGGTACCAGGACATCTTCTTGTCGGCGACATGGTGTCGGGTCCCTCACCGGCTCCCCAACCTCCCCAGGAAGATCCTGTGGACACAACAGCGCCTTTAATCAGTGCTATTTCTGCAGACAATATCACCAGCAACAGTGCGGATATCAGCTGGATTACCAATGAAGCCTCGGAATCCATGCTGGAATATGGGCTAACCAGCGCCTATGGCAGTGTGACTGATGCCGGCCCAATTCTGGCAACCAGTCATGTGCAGAGCCTCAGTGGCCTGGATGCTGATTCAACCTATCACTACAGGGTTTACAGCAGGGATGCAGCAGGAAATATCGCCGCATCAGGTGATCTTAGCTTTACTACTGCCCCCTCCGTGGTGACACCTGCTCCTGAAGATCCGACCCCGGAGCCTGTGCCCGAGGATGTGAACGCACCGGTGATCAGCGCAGTAAGTGTCAGCAACATCACAAGCAATGCTGCAAAAATCAGCTGGGTGACTGACGAAGCCAGCGAGGCAATTGTGCAGTATGGGCTTACTACTGACTATGGCAACAACACCGCCCTCAATTCGACCCTGGCGACCAGTCACGTTTTTGCACTGACTGCGCTGAATCCTGATACGACCTATCACTTCCGGGTACATGGCAGGGATGCAGCAGGTAATATTGCTTCTTCAGATGATTACACCTTCAGCACACAAGCCCTGAGCGTCGGTAGCGCAGAGGCGGAAGCCGTTATCTGGACCGACCTGGTTAATGTCAGCCTGAACAATGGTGTGTTGAGAAAGACAAGTGGTTGTAATGGTTGCGGCGATGCTGGTGCAGCTTCACAGCAACAGATCATGGCAGGCAATGGCTATCTGGAATTTACTACCGGTAATGCTGCTCCCATGCTGTTCGTTGGTCTTTCAGCCGGTAATAACAGCACCGCAGGTAACGAGATTGATTTTGCCCTGCGCCTGCAATCCGGTAATGCCGAAGTACGTGAAAAAGGCGCCTATCGCAGCGACATCAAGTTTACCGCTGGTGATAAATTCCGCATCGCTGTGGTCAACTCAACGGTAAGTTATCTCAAAAATGGGGTGGTTTTCTATGTCAGCGCCCATTCAGCAGAGGCATCATTGGTGGCAGACAGTGCTTTCTATAACCTCAACGGTGAAATTAGCCAGGCTGTAATAGCCACCGGAGCAACTGCAAGTACCGATGACTCCCAATCAGCACCGCTGCCGGAAGCACAACCAGAACCGGAGCCTCAGCCTGAACCAGAGCCTCAGCCTGAACCAGAACCCCAGCCCGAATCAGAGCCTCAGCCCGAATCAGAGCCTCAGATTGGCGCTGTCATCTGGGAAGATCTGGTCAATGTTAGCGTGACCAACAACACTCTGCTGAAGTCGTCTGGCTGCGACGGATGTGCCGATGCCGGAGCCGCATCACGGCAGGTCATGCAGGGTAATGGCTATCTGGAGTTCACCACCACCAGCACAAGTCCGCTGTTATTCGTAGGCCTATCCAGCAATCACAAGGGCACAAAAGGCAATGAAATCGACTTTGCCATTCGCCTGCAAGCGGGCAACGCAGAGATCCGCGAAAATGGTGCATACCGTGCCGATACCAGATTTTCAAACGGAGACACCTTCCGCATTGAGGTATTGGACGGCAAGGTCAGCTATGCCAGGAATGGCGCTGTGTTCCATACCAGTAAAAAATCTGCTGATTCACCCCTGCGGGCTGATACAGCTTTCTATAACAGGTACGGTGCAGTTACCAACGTCATCATGATGGCAGAATAACTGACGGATCCTGCTTATAAAAACATACCCGGCCGGGGCTCTGTGTCCCGTCCGGGTATTTTTTTATCTGTCTGCAGCCCGCAAAAGCAAACTGCGGAACAGGGCCTGCAGATGTGTTGTCCCCGCTGGTGCCACCCTCTGCAAAAAAACAGCAGTCTGGTCGCTGGCTTGCTAACTGCCACTGGCTTGTTTTAATTCCTTTTCTCCAGATTGCTGCCCCAGGGTTTTAACATACCATGCAACGGTTTCCTTCAGTCCATCCTCAAAGCTTACCTGGGGTGAATAACCGAGAATGGTTTCTGCGACTTCTATTGCCGCCTGTGAATGCCTGACATCACCGCTCCTTGGCTCGAGGAATTCAGGCGCTACATCCATGCCCAGTTCCTGCTCCAAACAGTTGAGTAGATGCAGCAGGCTCCAGCGGTCACCACAGGCAACATTCATTATTTCGCCCGGGGCAAAAAAAGCGGACGCTGCAGCTATATTGGCCTGCACTACATTTCCGACATAGGTAAAATCACGGGTCTGCAAGCCATCCCCATAAATTCTTGGCGCCTTGCCATTTAATAGTGCATCAAGAAATTTTGGAATCACCGCGGCATATTCGGAATCAGGATCCTGCCGGGGCCCAAACACATTGAAATATCGAAGCACTACTGTTTCAAGACCATAGTTTTCCCAGAAATTCCGACAATAATATTCTCCCATCAGCTTGGTAATAGCATAGGGGGACAGCGGTGATGGTGTCATTTTTTCATGCTTTGGCAAAATTTCGGTATCTCCATACACCGAGGATGACGAGGCAAATACCAAGCGCCGAACCTGATTACGCCGACATGCCTCCAGTACTTTTAATGTGCCGGTAGCATTTACCTCGTGACTTAAAATCGGGTTTTGGATAGAGCGTTCAACTGAGCACAAGGCCGCCTGATGAAAGACAACATCAACTCCTTTTATCGCCTCTTCCAAAGCCTCAAGATCGCGTATGTCTGCCTCGATAACACTGACTGGCAGACCCTTGATATTTTCATATTTACCGGTGGAAAAGTTATCCAGTATAGTGACTTCATCTCCATTTTTTTTAACAAGCTGTTGCGCAATATGCGAACCAATGAAGCCCGCGCCTCCTGTTATAAGATAATGCATTATTCTACTCCTTCACTGTTCAATTCACGTTCATAGTCATCTTCTAGCCTGACTATGTCCTCTTCCAGCAACTTACTTCCCAGCTGCACTTCAATGACCCTTAGTATTTCCGACATTGGGTTTTCTATTCTATGGACTGTTCGTTCTGGAATTACTGTTGACTGCAAAACGCCAAGTTCTTGCACCTGATTCGCAACCACTATCCTGGCCTTACCGGAAACGACCAGCCAGTGTTCTGTCCGATGATGGTGATACTGAAGACTTAATCGATGGCCAGGATTTACCTCAATCAACTTCACCTTGTAGGATGGACCTTCATTGAGAATCATCCATTTACCCCAAGGTCTGGTTTCGCTTTCCAGTGGAAACAAATTACTGTTTACCATGTTGAACATACTTAGTTTTTCCATTTCTGGTCTCCTCAGATTTACTTTCCTGACTACCATGACGACTTTCCGACAGTACGGTCGAACATTACGGCAGTGTTGTTATTTTTGGTCAGGGTCCCTGAACTGATCGCAGCTGATGCGGGTTTGAAGCGCTGGCGAGCTGATCAGGAACTCCCCGGGAACGTTACTTGCTTGAAAGGATTTGGCTGATGGGTTTACTTGACTGGATTAATTAATCGAATGACGCTGACAGGATAAAAAATAAAATTTTTGCTGGTTTTGTCACCTGGCTTTTTGCCAGGTAACCCGCTGGCGGCGCAGGATAAATCTCATAAAACCAACAATAGTGGCCCAGTTAAGCAGGCAAAAAGCGTAAGCGACGTTTACAAACGGGCCTTTTCTGTTTGAGCTCTGAATCATGTATCCAGCCATAGCCGCGCTATAAAACAACAACTGCAAGACAAGTATTACCCGATACAATATCGCGTCCAGCAGCAGGAAATTTGATGAAAGGGCGACGACAAGGCAAAACGGGCTGAATAAGCGGCATAATTTGTGTGAGTATGTCTGGAACCATAATCTGTTGATGACAGGGTTAAGTAGCCAGGGTTCCAGGGTAAAAAGCTGAAAGTTTCCGGCAATCGTTCTTACTTTACGGGTAAATTCCGCTTCAGCCCGTTTGAAGACCTTGTCGTGGGCGCGCGCTTTACTTTCAAACACTACCCGATATCCCTGACGAGCAATCCTCATTGGAATCAGCACATCATCAAGAATTGTTTCTTCCGGTATCAATTCATAGAGTCTGCGCCGAATGGCATAGATTGCCCCGGTAACGCCCACGGTTGAGTCGACACGGGATTCACAAGAGCGGATAAACTTCTCATAGCGCCAGTAGAAACCTACTCCTTCACCCACTTCTGTATCGGCTTTATCCTCCAGAATCAGTTCACCACTGACAACACCCGTTTCGGGATCTTCAAAGTTCGCCAGCAACGCACGCAGTGCATCTGAGGTAATTCGCTGCCGCGTATCCAGAAATACAATAATTTCACTTTCCAGTTGCGGGACCAGTTCATTGAGTACTGCGGGCTTGCCACGGTTTTCCCTATACTCAACGACCCTTACACCCTGCTGCTGGTAGCATAAGGTCCTGGCTACAGTCCGGTCGCTGGACCCATCGGAGGCTATAACGATTTCCAGCAAATTGTCCGGATAATCCAGGGCCAACAGGTTTTTTATGCGAGCGTCGATTCGCTCTTCTTCATTATGAGCAACTACCACGATACTGACTGATGTCAGGTATGATTTGCGTACCACATGCCGCTTTCCCCATTGCGCCCAGATCCATATAAGCAGGGGATAGCCAAAGTAGGTGTACACAAGCAGGCCAGAAGAGGCCCAAAACCATATCAGGGAAGTCAACATTGCTGAATTAAAGCCTGTTTGTCAGTAAGAGAAATATATACAGCACTCATTGCCCGCTGGAATTATGAGCATCATTGTGCAGACAAAAATCAGGCTGCTCACTTATCGCCATGGCTGCACATAGTGTTACAGCATTAATTCCGGGCAAGGCATTTTGATCATCAAGTGATGATTCATCAGCCGTTACTGCATCCAGTGAATTGTTTACTGACGGACGGAGCTGATCTGAAATGATTTTCGACAGGTTTTGTCTGCCCGGATATGCTGCCAGCGGCGTCATCGAAATGACATTGTCCTTTACCAGCGCCTGCTTAAGGGTACGTGTCAAAGCATACCTCGTGCCTATTGCCCCCTCGTCCGGGCTGCGGTCCTGATCAAATAAAAACTGGTTTGCGTAAATCACTGCGCCCTTATGAGGCCTGCCCTCGCTGGTCAGCATGTGACTGATATTAAAGGCAGTGTTATGCTCAATCAGGATATTTTCTGTCCCGTCAAGTAACTGAAAAAGATGCCCTCTGCCCCATCTTCCGCCCATATCCTCAAACAGATTATTGCGAATAAGAATATTCTTCGTTTTCTGGCTGTCATGAATATCATCCTGGCCAAGTATGTTGATCCCTGCAGCCACATGTCTGATGATATTGTTGGTGAAGGTAATATCCTCCACCACTGACCACGGAGCGGTGTTATCCTGATTGCGTACAGTGAATAGAATGGCATAGCCATTCTGTGCATGGGGCCAGTTATATTCAAACAGATTGCCGTCAATCAGCACCCTCCTGGCATTTTTTAATTCCAGCAGATTTTTCACAGCCCAGGGACGGCCTTCGTAACCCGCTTCATCTATTTTCCATGCCAGTGGTTTGCTGAAATGATTCCTGCGAATTTCGATATCTGACGGCACCATATTTTTGATCCCGGGGTCACCGCCACCAAACATGATATTTTCACCAGCACCTTCGAGGTAATTGTTCACTATCTTGTAGGGTCCTGGTCCACTCCAGGCTGCTATTGCCTGGGAATCTACGCCGACAGCCTTGAAGTCTGAAAGCCAGGAATCAACCACGGCGGTATAAGCCGAATTCATGGCTATTCCGCGCCGCGTGCCGAGCTGGGGATCACCGTGGAGATAACAGCGTTCAAAAATGAGATGGTGCGGAATTTGCGCCTCGGGCAGGGAGGCATCAGACAGCATCACCAGATTGGTCAGGTAAGTGCCGGCAGGCCCTGGCATCTCGCGTGCCATCGCTTCATAGAAAAACTGTTGCAGACCCCGCCATAGACCTTCATCAACATAAGGGCGTATTTCTATGCCGATAAAGCGATAGTGATGAGCGCCTGGCGCTGTTGCTATTACAACGCCTTGCCTGGAAACCAGTTTGGCCATTGCCGGAGCATATTCTGGCGAAACTCTTGTGCCCGGGGCAGGTAAGGCGTTACTTTCATCACCTGAGCGTATTATTATCCATTGTGAACCAGCTTTGAACGGCAGTATGAATGGCCCTGTATATGTTGCACCCGGGGCCAGCTCAATAACATCTCCAGGCTCTGCATCAAATAATGCCTGCTGAAAATTCCCCCCTGCCCTGACCCGGATAATCTTTCCTGCCTGCAAACCAATGCTGGTGTCCACTTCCTCAAGGGGAAGGTTGACTGACTGCCCCCACCAGCCACCAGCATCCTGCATAGCGCCTGTCAGTAGCAGTATCAAAAGCGTAACAAGCGCCTTGCCCCAATGAACTCCCGGTAACATCTAGGCAGCCTCCTGACTGAGAATCTGATCGGAAACAGTTCCTCGGGTCAGGTCAACAAGCATGCAATCTGTGCCGACCTGGGCCAGGATTTCTTCAACGTCCTTTGTATTATTACTTATGACCAGCAACTCTGAATGCGCAAGAATTTGCTGATGATCGTCACACATCAGCGATGCAATATGCGGAATTTCCTCGACAATATAGCGTCTGTTAGCGCCGGTAAGTTTTGCAATAGAAACATTCCTGTCAAATATGCGTACATCAAACCCTTTACCAATAAAAGTTTCCACGAGCCGCACCATCGGGCTTTCCCTCAGATCATCAGTATCAGGCTTGAATGACAAACCCAGAATTCCGATGCGCTTTTTCCCTGATGCCAACACTTTGGTAATGGCCTGTTCAATTTGTGCCTCATTGGAAGGCAGGATAGATTCGAATAATGGCAGCGCAACATCGGCATGATGTGTTGCATAAAGCAGGGCCCTGAGATCTTTCGGCAAACAGGAACCGCCGAATGCAAAACCAGGGCGCAGGTAAGCATCTGAAATATTGAGTTTTGTGTCCATACAGAAAATACGCATGACTTCCTGTGCATCAATGCCAAAGGATTGGCAGATATCCCCGGCTTCATTCGCGAAACATACCTTGAGCGCATGGTAGGAGTTGCACAAATATTTTACTGCTTCAGCCGTTTTCAGGCTGGTATGGATATAAGGAGCGTCTACATTTTTGTAAATTTCCTTCAACACGTTTTCCGTGTCACCATCTTCACTACCAACCAGGGTAAAAGGAGGGTTGGCGAAATCCTTCAGGGCAGTTCCTTCTCGAATAAACTCCGGATTCATTGCCACTTTCAGGAAGGGTCGGAAAATTTCACCTGCTGTGGCCAGCAAGGAAGATGTCACGATGCGCTGTGTAGTTCCCGGCAAAACAGTGCTTCGTACCACGACTGTATAGGGTTTTGTGCTCCCCTTGAGTACCTGGCCAATTTCACGGCTTACGTTCTGCAGTGCATTAAGGCGAAGTTTTCCGTTTTCATCGCCCGGAGTTCCTACGCAGATAAAGGCCAGGTCAGAATTAATTACCGCTTCTTCGCATGAGGTGGTAGCGCGCAACTTGCCCTCACTGACCACTTTTGCCAACAACTCATCGAGACCGGGTTCCACAATCGGTGATTTTCCATTATTAATCATGTCGACCTTTTCTTCGTTGAGATCAATGCCAATCACCTCAAAACCAGCCTCCGCCAAACAGGCGGCACTTACACAACCCACATAACCAAGACCAAAAACGCTGATTCGTTTCATCATGCAACTCCTTAAATAATTAATTGAAAAAGTAAATGGTGTATCTTTCGCCAAAGGATGAATTACCTTTGGCTGGCGCTTCGATGTATCAGGTTACTCAGGACTTCGTAGCGCGAACCAAGAGAGTTTTTAAGTATTTTTTTCCCATTCCATGTGGCCCATTCCCTGAACAGGGTTGACGCTTTACCACTAACCACGTTTCCAGAAAAATCAGCGGCGGAATCCTGCCTTAGCGTAAAGCGCCCCAGTACCGGACTTTCACCAACCCGGCGAATTCGGCATTCCGGTTCAGAGGTAAACAGGATTTCAAGTCCTGCCTCTTGCGCAGCACGAGCCACCCTGGGCGAGTAGTAGCCACCTGGAACTGATCCGACAGTCACAGTTTCGCCGGTAATATCTTCAAGCACTTGCTTGCTTTTCTGCCATTCATTTACCATCGTTTCCCACGAACAATGGTTGAACCATTGTGGATGCGTCACCGTGTGGGTTCCGATGAGGTGCCCCCTGTAGTGAAGATCCTGTATATGGTGTTTTTCCAGAAAACCCCGACGGCCGATCCAGTCCGTGGTAATCAGGCAGTGGCCACGCCAACCATTGTCTTCAAGATGGTCTGCAAATACCGAGTGGTAGGAGATTCCCCCATCATCGACACTTATAGTGAACGGAGTCGCACCAGCACGGGCTTTAACAGCTAATTCAGTCACCAGTACAGGAGGTTCCGTGCGTGCAGTTTTTATCGCGAGAAATTGCGCGAGCAGATTTTCTTCAGACAATTTATAGCGGTCTGCAGAAGCACCAGGGAATCCACTTTCATTAGGTGATTTTTTGTAGATGTCATGAAACAACAGGTTGATCAGGGATGTCATGCCAGTACTCCGCGGGCAGAAAGTTTCCAGTACAGATACGCTGTCAGCCATGGCTGGCCCCATGCCCGGGAAAAATGGCAAGGTCTTTTCACGGGTGTGGCACTTGCGTTGTATATGTCATAAAGCACATTGGTAATGCGCTGCAGATTTTCCAGAACCACCCGATACTGGATAACAATATGTGACTCATGGGTTTCATCGAATGAGTAGGATGAATGCAGGTATACAGTTCCCGTATCTATTCCCGCATCTACTTTTAACAGGGTCATCCCTACATGCTTAAGATCACGCTTTACCAGTGCCCAGAAACAGCCGTGTGCGTTACGATATTCGGGACAGATACCAGGATGCATGACAAAGGTTCCCGTCCTGGCTATATCAAAAATTGCCGGTTTTAGAATAAATTTACACCTGGCAATAGTCAGGTCCGGTTGAAGACGCTCCAGGAAGTACCTGACCCGGTCATCATTCGGATTAAAAACAGTAATCGTTTCTATCGCGTCAGTATTTGCTGGATATTTTTTCAGGAGGGATTGCAGTGTCTTTTCTGCCCATGCCTGATCTGACCGCGAATAGCGAAGGCGATAAAAAAGGCGAAACAGCAGCACATCAATTAGTCTCAATAATCCCACCCGTTTGTACTCACGACGGATTTTTTTAAAAGTGGAACCAGGTTTATCGCGCAGCAATACAATGCCACTCAGGCAAAAACTGCAGGCCAACCAGGCTGCAAGGCCTTTGCAGTCTATGCCATCATTTTCATGACAAATCAGCACAACCCGGGGGCAGGAGCCTGGCGTTTTCATAAAACCAGTGCGTCCCTGCATCTGGCTTCAAACTCATCTGCCACGGTAGACCAGGAATATTTTTCTTCCATCAGTTGCTGCCCGGCACTGCCGAGCATCCTGCGACGCTTGCTGTCCCTGAGCAGCATAATGACTGTTTCTGCAAAAGAATCTGCATCATCAGCCCTGACAATATGCTTACTCTCTTCGAGGGGTAAGCCCTCAGCACCAATAGTGGTAGAAACTACTGCCTTACCCATTGCCAGCGCCTCAAATATTTTCAGTCTCGTACCTCCCCCTATCCGTAGCGGGACTATATAAAGTGCTGCCTGGTCTACATAAGGCCGAATGTCATCCACAGTGCCGGTTACCTGCACATCGGCTTTACTGGCCGCGTCATATAATTTACGGCTGGGATTACGGCCCACGATGGTTAATGTGACCTGAGCAATACTTTTTCGAATAACAGGCAGGATGGCCTCAATGAAATACAGCATGGCATCTTCATTTGGATGCCAGTCCATTGAACCGGTAAAAACCAGCTCGAACGGTTTACTTTTAAATATCTCGGCAGCAGACCTGAAATAATCGACATCTACTCCGGTTGGGATGGCGCTGACGGCACAATCAGGGGCGGCCGCACTTAACTGATTGCAGTCCTCCTGTGAAACCGCGATAGTCATTCCTGCCTGTTTACACACACCGGTTTCAAAATTGCGCATCTTGCGCCACTCAAGTTCCAGCAGCATTTTTTTAAACGGGTTTGATTCGTTTCTACAGAGTCTTTTCCAGATCATATACTCAACATTATGGGCAAAAAATATTGTCGGTACGGACCCTTTTAATGGAACATTGGGCACTGCGAATAAAAAATCAGCTATACATATATTGTATTTTTCCTCTTTCAATAGTCGTTGTACGGCATTCTGCAACCCGCTGATTCGATTTTTATAAAGATCAACCGGTAGCGGAGAAAACCATGATTTAAATAATGAAAGCAAAAAACGCATGCTGTCGCGCTTGGGTGATGCATAAGGCAAAGAAACAACCCGGTGACAGAAAGGTAACTGTTGCTTCAGGGCATCGGGGTCCTCACTCGGTGAATGCGTTGTCAAAACTGTGACATTATGTTTCTTTGACAACTGTGAGAGGATATGAAAACTGCGTAAACGCCCTCCGGTATTGGCGGGCCACAAGCCCCCTACTTTCACCCAGAGTATATTCAGGCGCTCATTCGCCGCCGTGTTATCTCCACGTGTCACAACCCGGTCCTTTTCTTTAGCCCGCGAAATCCTTCGGTCATCAAGGCGATAGAAGTTACCAGGTAATTTTTTATTTTTACTGACGGTTATATTCATTGCTTTTTTCTTTCAGGAGAGGGATGGAGTAGCAATCTGATAGGAATCAGTATCAACCTCATCCACTGTTTTTATTTTGCCGGCATAGATCTCGGATGGGTGTTCACCATCTATAAAAATACGCTGCCACATTTCGAAGTTAATAAGTAACCAGAGGCGATCGCCATGATCAAACTTACCCTGGCGATGTTCCTGCGCCATGGCTTTGACAGATTCAATGTTGAAATACCCACGTGACAAGGTGCGCCTGCCTACAACAAATTCCTCCACTACGGACCAGAAACGATCACGCAGCCAGGTACTCACGGGTACCGGAAAGCCCATTTTTTTTCTGTTAAGTATTTCCTTCGGAATCAGATCCCTGACAGCTTCGCGCAGCAGGGCCTTGGTTTGCCAAAATCTTAATTTGTGATTTCCCGGGATACCGGCTACCAGCTCAACCAGTTTATGGTCAAGAAAAGGCACCCGGCTTTCAATCGAAGCAGACATACTCATCTGATCCTGTTTCATCAACAGCTCAACCAGGTAAGTCTGCATATCGGCATGACTCATGCATTGCAGGATATCTTCACCTGCGCCCTGGAAGTATTTCATATACTGTTTAAAAGGATCACTGCGCGCGTACAATTCCTGATTGCTTAATAGCCTGCGGCGCTGCTGCTGCCGGAACAGGGAAAAATTTTCAAAAAACAGTTGCCCAGGATCATTACCAAGAACCAGGAAAGAACGCTCGGCATAATGACGCAACTTTGCCGGCAGCCTGTGGGCCAGCTCAGCACCGATGTCCCGCCCATGTTGCGGCAATAATCGTGAGTAAAGATTACCCAGGCGCTTGTTCCACAAGGTGGCGCGATAACGGTAGTCATAACCAAGAAACAACTCATCTGCGCCCTCACCGGTAAGGACAACCTTGACGTGATCTTTTGCCAGGCAGGAAATCATATGCAGCGGTACGCTGGAAGAAAAAGCAATCGGCTCATCCTCATGCCAGACAAGATGAGGCAGAACAGCAAAAAACTGTTCGGGCGTTACTACAATCTCTCGATGTTCGGCCTTGATTGACCGTGCTGCAAGCCGGGCATAGCCCAGCTCATTAGCTGACCCTTCATTGAATCCTACAGAAAATGTCTGTACTGGCGCATCCATCATGCCAGCCATAATTGCACCCAGAACAGTTGAATCAATACCACCGGAGAGAAACAGTCCTACTGGTACATCGCTGACAAGATGGCTGCGAACCGCATCTTCTATCCCATCCCTTACCTTGTGAATGTAATCCCGGTGAGTAAGTCCCTTGCCTTTCTGCGTGGCAGGAAGTTGCCAGTATTGTTTTATGCTTATTCCATTTTCCGCGCTCCAGGAAAGCGTATGAGCTGGCAGTAATTTACAAACACCCTTATGAAAGGTGTCTTCCCCCGCCGTGTAACGGCTTGCCAGGAACTCTGGCAGGATGGCATTGTTAAATTCGCTGGCATTATCATTTGCAGCCAGAATGGCTTTTATTTCAGAGCCAAACAGAATTTCGGTGTCATTAATATGATAATAAAGTGGTTTTATGCCAAGGCGGTCACGGGCCATAAACAGTTTTTGATGTCGTCTGTCCCAGATACAGAAGGCAAACATTCCGCGCAGATAATTGACACAATCTTCTCCATAGAGATCATAGGCCTGCAGGATGACTTCGGTGTCCGAATCCGTCTGAAACTGGCATCCTTTTGACTGAAGCTCTTTGCGTAGCTCCCTGAAGTTGTATAACTCTCCGTTGTAGGTAATCCAGAAAACTTTTTCCCTGCTCGCCATGGGCTGATGGCCGCCAGCCAGATCAATAATCGATAAACGTCTGTGGGCCAGACCAACGGGTCCGGCCAACATTATGCCGGCATCATCCGGACCACGGTGAAGCAGGGTATCGCGCATGGCAAGAAGGCACTTTTCCTCAACATTGCTGGAGGGATCAAACTTCAGTATTCCGGCTATTCCACACATAGTTTTATTTTCTGGTCTGAGAGAGGTTTTGGGGATTTAGCGTGTTCACGAAAAATACCCGGTCAGGTTGGAGAGCAAGAGATGAAAAACTCATCTCTGCCAATTTGAACCTGGAGGATTGTTAATTGTTTTGCAGGTTTATTCCGAACGTCATTCCTTGACGCCTAGCACACAATGCACCACTGAGGTCATAAACTCCCTGGTTAAAGGATTACTTAACCAGCGCAATTTCCTTATGGGTATTGCCTTGAATTCCAGTATCAGAAAATCATTCTGGCGCACCAGTTTCCTGAAACGCCTGACAGTCATCTGGTTAAGGCCGCCTTCCACTTCATGAAAGCGTGTTGCGCCGTCGGATTTAAAGTCCGATCGCCAACGAATCAATGCCTTCTCGGTAAAAATCAGATGTGCCCATGGGAAAACTGAAAACAGATGTCCACCATAGGGATGGAACCAGGGCGGACCAAAACTGATATATATTTTTCCACCAGGTTTTAGCTGGCTTTTCATTAAAGCCAATACCTGCCCTGGATCATTGTAATGTTCAAAACCATCGATAGAGAAAATCACATCAACCTTTTGTGCAGTACGGGTAGTAAATTCACAGAAGCCGGAGACTCCGGCTGAAGCCGCTTTCTGATTTGCCAGGTCGAGTACTTTTTGCCTGCTATCAATGCCCACAACCCTGCGGGCGCCATGCTGGGCCATTTCTATGGCCTGTGTACCGTTACCACAACCAAAATCCATGACCACCCTGCCCTTGATCTCACGCCAGATATTTTTACCAAACATCAGCTGCAGTTTACTCTTGCCACTGTAGCCACGACTGTCGCAGTAGGATCCTGCCTCATCGCCGTTGCGATTGATGTGCTGCAGGAGGTTGTAAGCCAAATTTCCACCAATAATTCCCGACCATCCCATATCAAACACCTTCCACCTGAATTGAATTGTTGTTAATCCTTATACAATGATTTGCTTTTTCCCAGGCAATCGACAACACCGTGTCTTCATTAGTGAACCATTCATGTACTTGAGGAGGAGAAGCTTGTTTATCACTGACCGGAATGCATAAAGTCACTACGCGTGCCGGTAACTGCTGCTGGATCGAATAAGTGACGGCAGGAGCTGCCTGCTGCTGGCCGTAGTTGGGTGATAGCCAGCCCCGCAGCGGGGATATAGCCCCCTTGCTTATATCGGTGTGGACATGACTGGCTGAAATACTTCGTAGCAACAAGGCGCTTTGATGGTGACCATAAATTCTGATCCAGCGGTTCTTGTCCTCCTCCAGATTCAGTGGGGCCAGTTGGTAACGCACATCAATACGGTGCTCATCATAGCCTGACAGGTCATCTATAATCAGCCAGTAAGATCTATCAATAAACAGTAACCGGCGCCGATGGGAAATCGCTTCATCTGGCGTTGAATAGGCATCATGAAACGCCTCTACCAGTTGATAGGATTCAGTTATTTCACATCCATTAAGTTGCGCCCGCGGCCGGCTGCCATGCCAGGAAAAAGGACCTTCCGGTTGAGCCTGGCCCATACCGTCTACCATCACAGTACTGTGAGCAGCACTGCTGCGAAAATAGTTTCGCCATTTTTTGTCAGCGGTATAGTTGCCTGTTCCCGCATCAACAATAAACGGTTCGCCAAAAACACTGCATTGAACACTCAGCAGATCTGCATGCCCATGACCACCACTGACATCACATCCCAGTGGGCCAGTATCGAAAATAATATGGTGTGCATTGCTGTGCCAATGATTACGTAATATGGCATAACCACCGGACTTGTATATTTGCGGCTGTAAATCAACAGGGGCAGATAACTCGAGAGCATCCCAGATCCTGCGTGCAGAAGAACCAAAAAACCATGACGGCTCAAGTGTTAATGCGCCAGCTGCCCAGGCAAGGTCACCGCGTTGAAACAGTACTGCACCCATCGCGAACAAGGCACTGAAATCTGTCGGTTCGCGACGTAGCAAGGGCAATAACCAGCCGCCATCGGTATCTCCAATCTGCGGCATATCACCGTTTGGCTGCCGAACAGTGAGCAGAAAATTGAACATTTTTTCCAACCTGCTGAGGAGCTCAGCAGATACCTTGACATCATTTCTTCCAGCCAGGATGACAAAGTGCAGATAAATTTCGATGGTGTAGTATTGATAGCGAGTCGACTGTTCAAAGTACACGCCATCGTCATACACCTGGCACTGAATTTGACCATTAAGAATTTGCTCACCCAGTAACTGCCAGCGCCTGGAGTCACGAAATTCCGGAATAACGGTGCCAGCATAAAACAGTCCCAGTGCTTCCCCCGTCAAATGAGTATTGGGAGAAAAATAATAAGACAGGTACTTTTCCACATAGCAGGCATGGCTGCGAATCCATGACAGCATTTCCACATACAGCTGCCCCGTCATAACCCTGGCACTGCGAAACATGTAAAGAGCCCAACACCATGAAATCAACCGGTAAGCTACTTCAAGTGAACTGCTCCAGTTGATACCAAAACCCACCGGATTGGCCTGCATCCAGTCTCGCAGTAAATTTTTAAACACTACCGCATAATGTTCATCTCCGGTTATCAGATACGCTTGCCCGAGATCAAGCATCCACTGATGCCGGCTTATCTCCCAGATAACTTTACTGTCACCAACATGATCACTGTCCAGCGGATCAATCCTGCTCCAGTGTTCAAGCGGAACTTCATGACCGGACACCGGATCCAGATGCCAGTTAACCGGTGATCCGAAAAACAACCTGCCATAACCCAGTATGTCAAACCGGCCCTCGCATACGGCATCTGCACTTTCGATTATTTCTTCACACTTACCCGGATATTGATTACGGATAGAAAACGGCACCTTTGCTTCCGTCATGCCCTCAAAAAATCGGGAGGATGCATGTGTCTGAAATTGCTGCAGAAGTGCCTGTGCGGCTGCTTCTTCCTGGCCTTGCTGGAATAGTTTAACGACAGGCTTCAAGTCCGGACTTCTGTCAAGATGATTGAACACAGACGCTGCCTTTCCTGTAGCCTCATGTTTTTTAAGAACAAAACGTTCCATGGTTTTATGGGTCTGCTGCCAACTGCGGCGAGCAATTTCTTCAGGCCCCATTTTTAAAAGACGTTGCAATCTCATAGCCGGTAAATTTCTAAACCTGATAATATAATCTTGACCATTCCCTGGACACTTGGGGCCAGGTATATTTTTTTACTTCATCACAGGCGCGGCGGGCCATAAGCCTTGCTTGCCCTGGTTCCTCAAGGAGCCTGTCGACAGCAGTAGCGATCGCCTGCGGATCATCGTAAGGAACGATATAACCAGTCTTCCTGTCTTTGACCATTGCCGGAATGTCACCGGCAGGAGTAGAGATCACATTAAGTCCGGCGGCGAATGCCTCCAGGATGGAAACAGGCTGGTTATCCAGCACTGACGAATTGATAAAGATATCGGCCTGATCATAGAGCGCAGGCATATCCTCCTGCTCTATGCGTCCAACAAAACTTACGCCGTCAAGTTCATGTTTTTTTACCCAGCCTCTGAGCTGGTTTTCTTCACTGCCATATCCTGCAATGGTAAGCGTTGCCTCTGGCCAACGCTTGCGAATCAAGGCAAAAGCTTTTAGCGTATTACCGACACAGTAATAAGACTCAAGATTTCTCGCAGATAACAGCCGTGGGCACAGGTTCTTTCTCTCCCGGAATCGAAAACTGGCAAGATCAACAAAATTTCGTATTACTCTGGTTTTGTATTCATAGTGGGCAAATACATCACTAAGATAGGATGAAGGCACAACAATCTCGTCAGCCTGTCTTAACCAGGGATGCACACGCAGCCCCCAGTTGGCCAGATGATCAGATGCTTCACCACTGTGATAATTTAGTATTGCCAGCTTGCCAAATAGCCTTGCTGCCAATATTGCCGGCAAGGGGGACAGCAGAAACGACCAGTAAGACGCTGAAAAAGCATGCACAACATCGACATGACGAATTTTGTACAGACTCGGAATATAGATCAACTGGTTAATGATGGTGCGAACCACCGGTACCCGCCTCAACCAGCTTATCCCTGCCGGGAAACGAGGATTGACAGGAATAAAACTAACATCAAAGCCTTCCTGCCGTAATGCGTTTGCCAGACTGCTGGCTTGAACACCCTGCCCTCCCAGTATATCCAGACTAGGCGCTACCAGAGCAACCCTGGGCGATATTTGCTGTTTTTGAGTCAGGGAAATTGTTGTTGAGGAATTCATCAATGTTTTGCAACCGGCTAACCGCTATTATTTTGATCTGGGATCAGATTGAAATTCGCCGCTTTTATCAGGGAAAAACTTCGTCCCTATAATCGCTTTCCAGCCATTATTATTTTTTAAAAAAAATGCCAGAATAATTTCCTCCAGCATCGCTGTTATAAATAATTGTCGTAAACAATTGATTCAAACAATAGTGTGTACACATTTGTAATACCATTAGGGTTTTTACTGAAGGCAAAGCGGGGAATCCCCCAACCAGTTAATAGGGGATTCAATTTTCACAAACCGCCTCCGGTGGGCACGGGTAAATATCGAATGCATCCAGCCATACCCACCTTTTCTTGCCCGATTCATTAACAGCTGGCTCGATAACCTCTATTTTCAGCGTGTGTGTTTTTTCTTCCAGATTTCTGATAGTGAACAACCGTTCCTGAACACGGTGTTTGGCAGAATATCCGTCAACAATAAACTCCTGTTCATCATCAAGGGTCACTTTTGCCCTACCAGCCCAGCGTCCGGCGTAACCAAGCCAGCTGACAGCTGAGCCGTAAAAACTGAAAATTGCTGAATCACCCGGATTACTCGACACTTTTACCGAGCTACCACTAAAAATTGGGTGATAAAACGTATCCCAACTACCCTGGAACTCGACCGTATCATCTTCATTCTGATATCGGTAAAGACGTATATTCAAGTCCTTGTCCAGAATCCAGCCATGTTCATTGTCATTAGCCGCCCCCGGGTTCTCACAATCGCTGATGCACATGTAGTACACATCAGTGTAATTCTCCGGATACCCCAGCTTTTCCTGCAGGTTGAAATTACTGTCAAAAACCAGACGGGTACCATCGCGGCTCACAGCGGCCTTGGGCTGATAGTAATAGTCACCCAGCGCCCTACTCCAATGCAGACCCAACTCCGTAACGCTCGAGCCATCAAGACTTACCTGCAAAATTGAATTGCGATATTTTAGCGGTGCAGGAACGGGATTCCGGGTACTGTTTTTTGTCAGATAGGTGCTGATAACAAACCCGCCGTTATTTATTTCCGGAGCGGAAATATGCAAGGCCATACTCCAGTCAAACTCAATCAGGCAGGTACGCTGATTGTCGGCCAGGGTAATCTTCATAACCCCGTTTCTGCAGTCTGAATCCGGATTGGGCTCACCCGCATTGGCCCATAAAAGTATCTCTTCGCCATTGTTATCCCGGGCTACATCCATATGCCCCCCGGCCATCGTTACCTGATGTACAAAGCCCATGTCCTGATCATACAATTCAATGCCGTTGTAACGTTCTGCTCCATTATCATCCCAGGTGATCAGTACATTGTTATCCGGTGTCAGGTACAAGCTGTTGGCAGACCCGGCGTTTGGCAATTCCAGCACCTCCCCCTTGCTGTCCGTGCTCAGGGTATAGACAAAGATGTCCATATTGTCGCCAAACAACACCAGGTGATCACCGTCAAAGGAAATATCCGCTTCACCACGAGAGGTTATCTTGCTGTACTCCGGGAATTCTTGCACCAGGCTGGCGACCCTGGTCTGAACGTTATAGCGCCTGATCTGGTTGCCATTAAGATAATAAAATACGGCTGGATCATTTCTCGACCAGCGCGGTTCGCTGGAGGCAGTGATATCAAATGGTAAATCAGTGAGGTAATTGCCAGCACCATCGTAGAGAGCAAAGTAACTGAAGTGCTGCAGCAGCAAGCGGGAATTGTCACTGTTAAAGGGAGACATGCTGGAATATTCATGGGTAATAAATGGCAGAATTCCGCCATTGGCCGAGTCACTGGTATTTCTGGAATCAGTCAGTCTTTGAATGACGCTCCCAGTAAATAAATCAACATATAAACGTTTAACCGAGGGAGGCAGAAAGGCTGAATAATCAAACGTTGGTAATGTGATGTACTCCAGCTCATTGGTCACAGAACTATCCACCAGCACATTTCCTGCTCCCACATCGGGCGCGCCGGGGTCGAAACTGGTACTATTCAGGGGTTGACGGTTAATATCCGGAGGGGACTGGTTAGCAGCAGGACTATTGTCATTATTGCCTGCTGGCTGCGCTACATTATTCGAGACAGGTGGCACTGGCTCAGCAGCACCATCGGCAACTTCATCATCAGCAACAACATCCCCTTCAGTTTCCAGCACCGGGCTCAGGCAGGGAACCTGCAGGCAGACAAAATACACATCGGTGTAGTCTGCCGCAAAACCCAGTTTGCCCTGCAGGCCAAAATTACTGGCATAGACCAGCCGGTCGCCAGTATGGCTCACCGATACCCGGGCACTGTCATAGTAACCATCTGAGGGCTGGCTGTAGTGATGCAGCAGACGTTCAATTTCCACACCATCCAGACTTACCCGTAATATTTCGTTCTGATACAACCGCCAGTTGGCATCCGGTGATGGTCCGCGGGTGCTGACATAAAAAGAGCCTGTGCTTTCCGGCGCCGAGACATGCAAGCCCAATCCCCAACCCAGCGAAATCAGGCAGGTGCGCTGATTGTCTACCAGGCTTATCTTCACTACCCCGTTGATACAGCCTGGATCCGGAACGCCTTCCCTGGCATTGGACCATAACAGAATTTCACTGTTATCCGTGTCGCGGGCCACATCCATATGCCCCCCTATTGTCGTTACCTGGCGGACAAAATTCATGTCCTGATCAAACAGCTCAATACCATTGAAGCGCTCAGTTCCGAAAGCATCCCATGTCACCAGCACATTGTTGTCAGGTGTCATATACACACTGTTGGCATCCCCTGCATTTGGCATTTGCAGCACCGCACCTTGACTGTCCGTGCTCAGGGTGTAGACGAAGATATCCACATTGTCACCCAGCAGCACCAGGTGATCGCCATCGAAAGAGATGTCTGCCTCTCCCTTTGCCGAGATCACACTGTAGTCCGTGAACTCATGGACCAGCGTACTGCTGGCAGACAACACGTTGTAGCGCTTTAGCTGGTTACCTTTCATGAAATAGAACACGGCTGGATCAGTACGGGACCAGCGCGGGGCACTGGAGGCATTAATCTCAAAGGGCAAATCGGCGAGATAATTACCCAGTCCATCATAGAGCGCAAAGTAACTGAAGTGCTGCAGCAGCAGGCGCGAGTTATCGGCATTGAAAGCCGAAATGACCGGGGCTTCCTGGGTGATTAAATTGAGCACCCCGCTATTGTTGGAACTGTCGGGAGTATTGCGGGCATCGCTTATGCGCTTGATGGTGGTGCCGAAGGTCTGGTCCACATAACTCTCGCCAAGAGCAGGAGGCTCGAACGTTTCAGCATTGGCAGGCATCAGCACCGTTAATCCGTCAGGCACCTCAGGCAGTATCAACTCATGGACCGGGCTTTCACAGAGAACCAGCAAGCAGATAAAATACACATCGGTATATTCTGCGGGATATCCCTGTTTGGTTTGCAGGCCGAAGTTACTGGCATAGACCAAACGGCTGCCGTCGCGGCTAGCCGATACCTTGGGTTGATCATAATAGCCATCTGAGGGCTGGCTGTAGTGATGGAGCAGCCTTTCAATTTCGGCACCATCCAGACTTACCCGCAATATCTCATTCTGATAAAGGCGCCAGTCTGCATCTGGTGAAGCTCCATGAATGCTGACAAAAAAGGCATCACCGCTTTCGGGTGCCGAAATATGCACGCCCTGCCCCCAATCCAGCGACAACATGCAAGTACGTTGGTTGTCTGCGAGATGTATTTTCTCTATACCGTTTTCACAGCCCGGATGCGGAATGGTTTCACCGGCATTGGTCCACAACAGTATCTCCTCACCGTTGGTGTCACGGGCTACATCCATATGCCCCCCCGCCTGTGTTACCTGATACAGAAAATTTAATTCCTGATCATACAGTTCAATGCCCTTGTAGCGCCCGGCCCCACTTTCATCCCAGGTTACCAGTACATTATTATCCGGTGTCAGGTACAGACTATTGGCATCCCCGGCATTCGGCATTTCCAGCACAGCGCCTTTGCTGTCCGTGCTCAGGGTATAGACAAAGATATCGATATTGTCCCCGAACAACACCAGGTGATCACCGTCAAAAGAAATGTCCGCTTCCCCACGGGAGGTAATGTTGGTGTATTCCGTGAATTCATGTACCAGAGTGCCGACTCCGGTCAAAACGTTATAGCGCCGGATCTGATTGCCATTAAGATAATAAAACACGGCCGGGTCATTTTTGGACCAGCGCGGTTCGCTCGAGGCAGTAATATCAAAAGGTAAGTCAGAGAGGTAATTGCCAAGCCCGTCGTAGAGTGCAAAGTAACTGAAGTGCTGTAACAGCAAGCGGGAATTGTCACTGTTAAAAGGGGACATGCTGGAATATTCCTGAGTAATGAAATCCAGCACTCCTATATTATTGGAACTGTCGAGGGTGTTGCGGGCATCGGTGACTCGCTTGATGGTGGTGTCGAAGGTCTGATCCACATAAGTGTCGCCCACAGCAGGTGGCTCAAACGTTTCAAGGTCGGCAGGAATCAGGACCGGGGGACCATCAGGTACATCAGGCGGAGTCGGATCCTGAACCGGGCTTTCACAGAGAACCAGCAGGCAGACAAAATATACGTCGGTATATTCTGTTGGATAACCCTGTTTGGTTTGCAGGCCGAAGTTGCTGGCATAGACCAATCGGCTGGCATCGCTGCTCACCGAGACCCGGGGCTGCGCATAGTAACCGTCAGACGGCTGGCTGTAGTGGTGCAGCAGACGTTCAATTTCCCCACCATCGAGGCTTACCCGTAATATTTCGTTCTGATACAGCCGCCAGTTGGTATCCGGTGATGGGCCATGAGTGCTGACATAAAAAGAGTCTCCACTTTCCGGTGCCGAGATATGCAAGCCCAATCCCCAACCCAGCGAAATCAGGCAGGTGCGCTGATTGTCTGCCAGGCTGATCTTCACGACCCCATTGATACACCCCGGATCCGGAACGGCTTCGCGGGCATTCGACCAAATCAGAATTTCGCTGCCATCTGTGTCACGGGCCACATCCATATGACCTCCCACCGTTGCCACCTGATGCACAAAGCCCATATCCTGATCAAACAGTTCAATACCGTTGTAGCGCTCAGTCCCGAACGCATCCCATGTCACCAGCACATTGTTGTCCGGCGTCAGATACACGGTGCTGGCATCCCCGGCATTCGGCATTTCCAGTACTACCCCTTTACTGTCCGTGCTCAGGGTATAAACAAAGATATCGACACTGTCCCCGACCAGCACCAGGTGATCACCATCGAAAGAAGTGTCTGCTTCCCCCATGCCCGAGATGCTGGTGTATTCCGTGAATTCATGGACCAGCGTACTGTTTGCGGAAAGCACGTTGTAGCGCTTTAGCTGGTTGCCTTTCAGGAAGTAGAACACGGCTGGATCAGTACGGGACCAGCGCGGCGCACTGGAGGCGTTAATTTCAAAGGGTATATTGGTGAGGAAGTTGCCCAGACCATCATAGAGGGCAAAGTAACTGAAGTGCTGCAGCAGCAGGCGCGAGTTATCGGCATTGAAAGCCGAAATGACCGGGGCTTCCTGGGTGATTAAACTGAGTACCCCGCTATTGTTGGAACTGTCCGGGGTATTGCGGGCATCGCTGATACGCTTGATAGTAGAACCAAAAATGGGATCCACATAACTCTCACCGACGGCCGGGGGTATGAAGGTGTCAAGATTGGCGGGGTTATGGATTACAAGGTCGGGTTCAGCAGCACTGGATTTTGGAAATAGCAGCATCAACAAAAATAAAACAACTAATACAATGAATAATGCTGATACTTTATGTGATGTTTTATATGAGCTGTGCATTACAAATTCCGGTCACCTTTAATGGATTTTTAAGGACAAATACAATCCATGCCATAGGGACGAATGGCAGGATAAAATTCCCGATTTTTTTAATCTTTATAAATACTTGCAGTGTTTTAAATTATAAGAATTGATTACAGCTTTGATATGGAGTGAAGACTGGCTTTTACAAAAGGAATCACTTTAGCCAGGTGACGCGGCAGTATTTTTTTCGGAACAATAGGCAAGAGGTTGCTGCTGAGGAGTATGGCCAATGCCAGGTAATAGATAATTTTCTGCCAGAGTATTCAGGGCGCTCAAAGTTGCCTGATCAAGAAGCAAGCCTTTTTCACTATTCTCTTTGAAATGACGCCAGCGAATTTCCCCTGGTATCAATACGCCGTCATTTTCCACAGCGCTGTTTTTGATTGTAGAAAATAATGATTCTGCACGCTGGACGAATAGCTCCACGGGGATGAAGCGCCCGATATCAATGGCCAGAAAGAAATGACCGTTTTGCCCCGGGTGGGTAGTGTCGGTAAACATGGAATTTACCTGCGTTGAAAAATTCGCCCCCGTGAGCACACTGGATAATATTTCTACCATAAGTGAAATACCGAAGCCCTTGGCGCCGCCAAAAGGCAGTAATACCCCCTTATTAACATCATTTGGATTACGGATTGAATTTCCTTCATGATCAATTGCAATTCCGTCAGGCAATGCCTTTCCGGTTTCTGCATATTTCATTACCTGTGAACCAGCCATAACCGTTGTTGCCATATCAAACATCATGCCCTGCCCATTGCTGCCTGGTATCGCAAAAGCAAAAGGGTTCGTGCCCAACACTGCCTTGACGCCGCCGTATGGTGCCACTTTTGCCAGCGAGTTACTGACGGCAATACCAACCATATTCTGTCTCGCTGCCAGGTCCGCATAATAGGCACCTGTACCGAAATGGTTACTATTGCGAACACCTACGGCACCTATACCATAAGACCTGGCTTTTTCTATGGCGCATGACATTGCTGAATGACCCACGTAATGCCCTATACCCTGGTCACCATCCATTACACCAGTTGCCTGGTTTTCTGTTATCAACAATGGGCTGCAGGGACATTTCATCAGACCCTTTTCAATACGCCTGATATAAGCAGGCAAACGCCATATACCATGGGTAGAACGACCTACCAGGTCGCTCCACAAAAGCGCATTGATGAATACCTTTCCCTGCTCATTGCAGGCATTCACTTTCTCCAGAACCTGCAGGGAAAAACGTTTTAGCTCTGAATAGGAAACCCTTTCCTGACTAGCCATAATGATTTGACCTTCTTTTTAAAAAATCTTGAAATATCACCGTAAAATTTACAGACAAACGGCATCGGATCATTGAGTGAAAAATAGGGAAACACGAGTGGCGGGCCATTTACTGTTTTTATCCATTGCATAAAGGTAATTTCGCCAATGCGACGTAGTTCAAGAAAAGACAGGATGTCCAACATTACCCACCAGCGCCTGACCCCGGTGCGATACTTGCTTGTCTGTGTAACCTTGCCATTGACAAGGTAGTCATAAATATAAAATGCCATGTCCAGTCCACTTTTGGTGACAACTGCCTGGGCTGCTGACATGCGTGGATTACATTCGATTATCTTCAATTTGCCGTCCCTTGGATCACGTTTGAATTCGATATGACCCATGCCCTGGTAACCGATACCATTAAAAAAGCGCCTTCCCATTTCAGCAGTTTCAGGCAGGTCCCTGCTTATCGTGAGGCAGGCCAGACCTGAATTACGGGGGTAACGCCGGATAATCTGGTGGGTATATTCAAACAGGACCTCTCCACTTTCTGTGATATAGGTGAAATAGGCACTTTGCTGATCATCCGCCCCGGGAATCATTTCAGTTATAATAATTTCTATCTTCTTGCCCAGCAGTTCTCCGACTATATGACGTAATTCAGATTCATTTTGTGCAATAAAATATTTTCTACTTGGATAATATTTTGTGAATATATGAGAGTGAATCGGCTTGACCATAATCGGGAATAAAATTCCGGGGATTATTTTTTCGACATCATCCTCGATATCTATTTTAAAAAAGGCGGGCGTCGGGCACTCTGCTTTCTGTGCCAATGCCAGCGTTTTGAATTTATCAAGCATGGCAAGATGGATACCGGACCTGAAACAATCAATGCGATACCTTTTTTTCAAACGACGCCTGTTACTGGCGAGAAAATCCACCGCCTCGTCACTGCCAGGAAAAATGACGCACCCACGTAATTCCGGTCTTTCATCGAATAACAGTAATTCCTGCCAGGCTTCACCATCTGTTTTGCCATCCGGAATGGTAAATACCTTGTGACAATGCCGGGATTTAATTGCCAGGGAATTATGACGAACAGAAATATATACCTTGATATTCCGCTTACCAAAACTACGTAGCAGGCTGATGGTATTTTCCTGTCCGCCCAGAATCAGTACCGGTACAGAATTGGACGTTTTCATGTGGTTTATCGACTCTCTTCGTTGTCGAAAATATAATTAACGACTATTGAGCCGACATTTACCTTGTCCCTGGGACTGGAAATCAACTCATGGTGATGTAAACCGGGTGTAGTATTGATCTCGTTAACAATGCACCCACTGTCCTCCACGGCAACGCTATGATCATTGATCATTAGATCAACACCAGACAGGGTGACATTGATCACCCTGGATATATTGCGGCCATAATCAACAATACTGGGATGAATGGAGTTTTTAACCGTGTGGTTCTCAAACCTGGAACACTGGTTGGTAGCGGTTTTTACCCTTAACTTCTGCCCCTTTGTTGGCACATCGTTCAGGGATAAACCCTGATTCAATAAGGTGTAGCGGGTATCCAGATCTATGGTAAGTGGAGATAATGCATAAGGTGACAGCGCTTCCAGCCGTTTGTTGTTCTCATCCCGGATTAAATTTCTTATGCTGTTTTTTCCGTCACCAGTAACAGCTGGAGCATCGCGTTGCAAGGCATCAATAAATTCGCCGTTTAAATACAATAATCGGTAATTTTTCCCGCTATGTTCCTTTTCTATAATCAGTTTGCTGCCAGTAGAATGGATGGCAGCTTTATAGGAGGATTTTACCAAACGGGTGCGGTTATTAACCTTGGTAGTGATACCACGTCCACCGCCAGATGCA